>Ga0307291_1000034_pt1 | contig 37585 bp, 39 predicted proteins | sample ER_DNA_148_FD_194474 | JGI IMG/M metagenome (GOLD analysis project Ga0307291, IMG submission 194474) | Bulk soil microbial communities from the East River watershed near Crested Butte, Colorado, United States - ER_DNA_148 | ecosystem: Environmental > Terrestrial > Soil > Floodplain | place: USA...
CAAGTTCCGGCGGGGTGGCCCCGCCGCCTCCTTGCCGAGTCCGCCAAAGCCTCGGGGTCGGGGAGCTTTCGCACCTCAAATTCCAAGCTTCATTCCCTCGCCCCACAGAGTCCTCACCGGCCGTGGCGAGAAACCCGCTCTATATGACCGGTTTCTCGCCATTACCCTCTCCCTTCCATGTACGACAAGGCGAAGATCTGGGTTGAGGGGGGTGCCGGGGGGAACGGGTGCGTGAGCTTTCGGCGCGAGGCGCATGTGCCGAGGGGCGGGCCCGATGGCGGCGACGGTGGGCATGGGGGAGACGTCGTGCTGGTTTGCGATGCCTCGCGGCGGGACCTCGGGGCGCTTCGCGGTAGCAAGCACTTCAGGGCTGGGCGGGGGAAGGGCGGCGAAGGGTCGAATCGACACGGGGCTCGGGGCGAGGAGCTCTTGATTCCGGTGCCTGCCGGAACGCAGGCCGAAGCCGTGGACGGGAGCCGGGTCGATCTCCTCGATGTTGGACAGCGTGCCGTGGTGGCTCGCGGCGGACGTGGCGGGCATGGGAACAAGCGGTACGCGACCTCGACGCGGCAGGCGCCGCGGTTCGCCGAGAAGGGGACTGCTGGGGAGGAGGGATGGATCGAGGTGCGCCTGAAGCTGCTGGCCGACGTGGGGCTGGTCGGGCTGCCAAACGCCGGCAAGTCCTCGCTGCTCGGCCGGTTGACGCGGGCCGAGCCGAAGGTCGGCGACTATCCGTTCACGACCCTCTCGCCGGTGCTGGGAACGATCGAGGGGGAGGATCGCCAGGCGGTCCTCGCCGACATCCCCGGCTTGATCGAAGGCGCCGCCGAGGGTGCCGGGCTCGGGCACGAGTTCCTCGCCCATGTCGAGCGCTGCTCGATGCTCGTCCACCTGGTCGACCTGTCGCCGGCCGAAGGCGATCCCGAGTCGAGCTACCAAGCGGTTCGCGAGGAGCTGGTCGCCTACGGCGCGGGACTGGAGGCGCTGCCCGAGCTGATGGTGCTCTCGAAGCGCGACCTGCTTCCGGACGAGCAGGTGCGCGAGGCGGTTGCCGAGTGGCGCGAGCGGCTCGGGGAGGGGGTGCTGGCCGTATCGGCTGCCACGGGCCAGGGCCTGGACGAGCTGCGGGGGAAGATCCTCGCCGAGCTGCCCGAGACGGCTCCGGCGAGGCCCGAGGGCCAGGATCTCGGTCCGGCCGAGTTCGAGGCCGAGCACCGGGTCTACCGGCCGGTCGGCGAGGGCGGCTACTGGGTCGAGCGCGAGGACGACGGCGGCTTCCGCATCCTCGGTCGCGGCGTCGAGCTGCTCTTCGAGCGCCACGACCTCGGCAACGAAGAGGCCCTCGCCTACCTCGAGCAGCGCCTCAAGGAGATCGGCGTCGTCGCCGCCCTGCGCTCGGCAGGATTCGAAGCCGGTGACGACGTCCGCATCGGCGAGCACGAGTTCGAGCTGCATCCATGAGCGTGAGCCAGCTGCAGAAGGCAACCGAGTTCCGCCGCCTGCACGAGGGCGAGGCGTTCGTGATCCCGAACCCTTGGGACGCGGGCTCGGCGCGTGTCCTGGAAGCGCTGGGTTTCAGGGCGCTGGCGACGACCAGCTCGGGGTTCGCGTTCACCCTGGGCCGGCTCGACGGCAACGTCACGCTCGACGAGCTGGCTTCCCACGTGAAGCTGCTCGCCGCCGCGACCGAGCTGCCTCTGTCCGTCGATCTCGAGAACGGCTTCGGGCCCGACCCGGAGGACGCCGCACGTGCGATCGCTTGCGCGGCGGATGCCGGAGCGGTGGGTGGCTCGATCGAGGACTACGGCTCGGCGGAGGGGATCTACTCGCTCGAGCTTGCGGTCGAGCGGGTCGCCGCGGCCCACGAGGCAGCGCAGCGCCTCGACTTCCCCTTTACCTTGACCGCCCGCTCCGAGAACCACATCCGTGGCAATCCCGATTTGGCCGACACGATTGGGCGCCTGCAAGCGTTCGAGCGTGCGGGGGCCGACGTGCTGTTCGCGCCCGGCCTGCGTGGCGCGGACGAGGTCCGCGCCGTGTGCGAAGCGGTCAGCAAGCCCGTCAACGTCCTCGCCCGGGCCGACCTCCGGCTCGATGAGATCGTCGCGGCCGGCGCACGCCGGATCAGCGTCGGCGGCGGCCTGGCCTGGACCGCCGTCGAGGCGATGGCCGACGCGGCGGAGCTGATCCGCGAAGACGGCGACTTTTCCGCGGTGAAGCCACCGATGCGGGTGAGGGGCTGGCTTGACGATTGACGTGGATGGAACGGTGGTGGCCCAAGCCGCTCCTACACTTGCCGCATGACCGTTGTCGTCAAGCTCGGTTCCTCGATCGTCGCCGCTGACGACGGCGAGCTGCGCGTCGACGTCCTCGACTCGGTTTGCGCGCAGGTCGCCGAGCTCGAGCAGGGCGGAGAGCGGGTGGCGATGGTCACCTCGGGGGCGATCGCGCGTGGGATGCGGCTGCTGGACCTGCCGGGGCGGCCGCGGGCGATGGACGAGCTGCAGGCCGCCTCGGCGGTTGGGCAGGGCGACCTCTTCAGGGCGTATCAGTCGCGGCTTGCGGACGGTGGAACCCGCTCCGCGCAGGTGCTTCTCACCGCGGCCGACATCGCCGCGCGCACCAACTACATCAACGCCCGCCAGACGTTGCGGCGGCTGATCGAGTGGGGCGTGGTGCCGGTCGTGAATGAGAACGACACCACCGCAACCGACGAGATCACCTTCGGCGACAACGACTTCCTCGCCGCCCAGCTCGCGATCCTGCTCGACGCGCGGCTGCTCGTGCTGCTCTCCGACGTCGACGGCCTCTTCCGGAGCGACCCGCGCGCCGACCCGCACGCCGAGCCGATCGGCGAGGTTGGCGACTTCGGCGAGCTGGCTGGCATGGAGATCGGCGACCGCACGTCGGCCTTCGGCTCGGGCGGGATGCGCAGCAAGGTCGCCGCCGCCGAGATGGCGGCCGAGGCGGGCATCCCGGCGACGATCTGCAACGGGACGACAGGGGGAACCCTGCTGGCCGCCGCGCGCGGCGAGGCGGCGGGTACCCGCTTCGCCGCCCAGGTCGGAAAGGCCTCCAGCTTCAAGCTCTGGCTGAAATACGCCAAGCCTGCGCGAGGGCGGCTCAGCGTCGACGAGGGCGCCGCCCGCGTGCTGCGGGAGAGTGGCTCCAGCCTGCTGCCGGTCGGGATCGTGGCGGTCGACGGCAGGTTCGACGTCGGCGATGCCGTCGAGGTCGTTGCCGACGGCGGGGTTATCGGCAAGGGCATCGTCGACTACTCCGCCCACGAGCTGACCCAGGTGACCGGGATGAAGAGCACGCAGGTGCGGGAGCTGCTGCCGCACGCTGCGGATGAGGTCATTCATCGGGATCGGTTCGTGCTCGTCTGAATCTGGGAGCCCGGTCCTCCTGGGTACCCTGTTCGCATGGCTACCGCTGCGATGACCGTCGCTGAGAGCTGTGCGGCCGCGCGCGGCGCCGCTCGTGTGCTTGGAGCCGCGTCGACGGAGGCGAAGGATGCGTCGCTTGGCGCTCTCGCCCGGTTGCTCGGTGAACGGGCCGGGGATGTGCTGGAAGCGAACGCGGCCGACTTGGACGACGAGCGGGCGGCAGGGCTCTCGCCGGCGCTGCGCGATCGGCTGGCCTTGAGCGAGGATCGTGTCGCGGCGATGGCCGACGGGGTGCGCGCCGTCGCCGCGCTGGACGACCCGGTGGGCGAGGTGCTCGACCACCGCATCCTGGCCAGCGGCCTCGAGCTGACCAAGCTGCGGGTGCCGCTTGGCGTCGTCGCCGTCGTCTACGAGGCGCGGCCGAACGTGACGATCGACTGCGCGGCGCTGACGATCAAGAGCGGCAATGCGATCGTCCTGCGCGGGTCGCATTACGCGGAGCGCACCAACGGCGCCCTGGCGGCCATCGTGCGGGAAGCTCTCGCCGAGGCGAGGCTTCCAGAGGACGCCGCCGTCCTCATCGCCACCGGGGGCCATGAGGATCTCGCCGAGCTGGCCACCCAGGAGGAGACCGTCGACCTGCTGATCCCGCGCGGCGGCGAAGGCTTGAAGAAGGCGCTCAAGGACGTCGCCACGGTGCCGGTCATCTACGCGGCGGCCGGCAACTGCCACGTCTACGTCCACGCGGAGGCTGACCTCGAGATGGCGCGGCGCATCGCCCTCAACGCCAAGACGCAGCGCCCCGGCGTCTGCAATGCGGCCGAGACGCTGCTCGTCGACGCCGCCGTCGCCGAGCGCTTCCTGCCGGAGGCGCTCGCCGAGCTGCGCGATGCCGGCGTCGAGCTGGTCGGCGACGATCGGGCGCGGGCAGCCGCTGGCGGTTCTGGGCTCGGCGCCGCGAGCGAGGACGACTGGAGCAGCGAGTACCTCGACCTGAAGCTCGCGGTGGCCGTGGTCGACTCGCTGGACGAGGCGATCGATCACGTCAACCGCTATGGCACCCGCCATTCGGAGGCGATCGTCACGGCCTCGGAGGAAGCCGCCGCGCGATTCACGGCCGGAGTCGACGCCGCCGTTGTCTACGCCAACGCCTCGACCCGCTTCACCGACGGCTTCGAGTTCGGCATGGGGGCGGAGATCGGCAACTCGACCCAGAAGCTCCACGCCCGCGGCCCGATCGGCCTGCGCGAGCTGACCACCTACAAGTACGTCGTCCGCGGCGACGGCCACGTGCGTGAGTAGCGCCTCGCCGGCCGAGGGACAGCGGGGGGGGATCGGCGTCCTAGGGTCGGCGTTCAACCCGCCCCACCTCGGCCATCTCGCCCTCGCCCAGGAGGCGATGTGGCAGCTCGGCCTCGATGAGGTCGTGCTGGTGCCGACCGGCCAGGCGCCGCACAAGCAGATCCACGACGATCCGGGACGTGAGCTGCGCCTGGCGATGACCCGGCTCGCAGCCGCGGACGACTCCCGCTTCACGGTCTCCACGCTCGAGGTCGAGCGCGACGGACCGTCCTACACGTATGAGACCTTGGAGCTGCTTGCGAGCGAGAAGGAAGAGCCCGAGCTGGTGTTCGTGATGGGGGCGGACGCCGCCGTCGGGTTCGAGAGCTGGCGCGAGCCGCGGCGCGTGGTCGAGCTCGCCCGGCTGGCGGTCGCACGCCGCTCCGGCGTCTCCGACGCGGACGTCGGCGCGGTGATGCGGGGAATCGGCGCCGAGGGCCGGGCGACGATGCTCGAGATGCCCCAGTTCGGCGTTTCCTCCTCGGCGGTGCGGGAGCGTGCCGCGGCCGGCAGGCCGCTGCGCTACCTGGTGCCGGAGGCGGTCGCCAGGTTCATCGAAGAGAAGGGGATCTACACGTGAGCCGGCTCGATTCCGAGGCGCTGGCGCGGCGGCTGGCCGAGCTCGCCGACTCCAAAGGGGCGACGGAGGTAGTCGTCCTGGACATGCGGGGCCTGGCCGCCTACACCGACTTCCTGGCGATCTGCACGGCGCGCAACGAGCGCCAGGCACGGGCCATCGTCGACGAGGTGAAGCTGCGCCTCAAGCAGGAGCACGGGCTGCTGCCGGGCGGCGTTGAGGGAGAGGGGGCCGCCGGCTGGATCGTGCTCGACTACCTCGACGCCGTCCTGCATGTGTTCACGACCGAGGAAAGGGAGCGCTACCAGCTCGAGGACCTCTGGCGGGAGGCGCCGCGGCCCGAGCTGCAGCTCTCGCAGGATGACGTCCGGGGGCACCTCTACGGTGCCGCCAATGGGTAGCTTCAAGCGGGCCCTTTTCGGTTACCGCCGCGAGGAAGTGGACGCCGCGCTGTCGGCACGCGACGCGGCTATTGACGCCGTCGAGCGCCACGCGTCCGCCGCGGACGCCGAGCTCGCCTCGCTCTCGGGGATGGTGATCGAGCGCGAGCGGGAGATCCGCGGCCTTGGTGAGCGGCTGCGCGAAGCGGAGGAACGCCACGTGCGCAGCATCACCGCGCTGCAGGCGGTCTCCGAGCGGCTGGAGGAGATCCAGCGCCAGGCGCGCGGTCAGGCGACGAGGATCCGGATGAAGGCGCTGCGCGAGGCGGTCGAGGTCAGCCGCCGTACGCAGGAGCTGGCGGAGGTCCAGGAGAGTTCTTCGAACGGTGCCGAGCCTTCAGGCGATGAAAGCGCCGAGCAGGCGCTCGGACAGCTCTTCGAAGGGCTGATCAAACTGGAGATCGGCCCGCTCGGCGACTTCTCGCAGCTCGTCGGCTTCGAAAACGCGGTCGGCCGGCTGGGTGCCTCGGAGATCTCGGTCGAGCGTTTCTCGGAGGGACGGGCGACGCTCTCGATGCGGCTCGACGAGCCGGTGGAGCTGCTGCGCGAGCTTGAAGAGACCGCCCCCTTCGAGTTCGACGTCCGGCGCACCGCCGACGACAACCTGGTCCTCGACGTCGACGAGGATCAGGACCAAGAGCAGCGCGCCGCGTAGACACGGGCGTCGGGGGACGATCTCGATCGCTGCTTTCTCCTCCCAATCGATTGATCGCAGTCAATGGGACAAATGCAGCTCCGCTTGGCCCCGGCCAGAAATAGGCAGCGCGCGGCATTACACTTCGCTGACGAATAAGAGCTTGGGGCTGTAGCTCAGCTGGAAGAGCGTTCGGATGGCATCCGAAAGGCCGAGGGTTCGAGTCCCTCCAGCTCCACTGATCACGTCATCTCCGACATGCCTTCCTCGGAAGAAGTCGGCGCCCACGAGTTCCGCAACCACTTCGGCTATTACATGGAGCGTGCAGTCGCGGGGACGGAAATCCTGGTCAGCCGCCGCGGCAAGCCCTATGTCCGGCTGAGCTCGGCTCGGCTTCCGTCCTGATCACATCTGGCTGGAGAGGCCATGAAGGGCGGCGAGAAATGTCTCCAGCCTCCTTTCATACAGCCGCGGCGCGACGTTCCACGACTCGACGTGGCCTGCCTGCGGCACGCGGTGGTATGCGACCCAGCGAGGCAGCTCGGCGGCGAGCTCGTCGCTGGTCGCGATGGGCACGACCCTGTCGTCGGTGCCATGGAAGAGCAGGATCGGGAGTTGGAGGTCGTCGGCGTGCTGGAGGGCGTCGAGGCTGCTCCAGTCGGCGTCGATGCGGACGCCGACCGCCCACTCGAGCGGCAGCGCGGCGAACCCCGGCAGACCCTTCTCGATCGCGTTGAATTCGAGCGTCCGCCGCCAGTCGAGGACCGGCGCGTCGAGCACCAGCCCGGCAACCCGGGGTGCCAGGGGTGAGCGCTCCATGAACTGGGTCACTATCGCGCCACCCATCGAGTAGCCGGCGAGGATCAGCCGCCGCGCGCCATGACGAAGCGCGAAGCGTGCCGCGGCGGCGAGGTCCCGCCACTCCGTCAGCCCCATGTGGTGGAGGCCGTCGGGGCTCGGCGGCGCGCCGAAATCCTCGCGGTAGGTGATCAGCAGGGTCGGCAGGCCGGCGCGGTGCAGCGCCGGCACCATCCGCAACCCGACCTGGGGCGTCCCGTTTATCCCGTGCACGACGATCGCCCAGGTGTCGCCGCGCGCCGCCGGCACCAGCCAGGCCGGCATCGGGCCGAGCCGGTCGGGAACTTCCACCTCGGCGAACGGCAGCCCAAGCGCCTGCCGCGGGTCGCCGGCGTAGACGTTCGGTTCGACGCCGACGTCCATCCCCGCCGCCAGGTATCCGTGCACGGCCCGCAGCCGGCGGGTCACCGTGTCGGCGTCCTGGCGGACGACGGCTCCCGCGATGGCGTGTCCGCCCACCCAATCCAGCCCGTACACGCCGGGCCGCTCGCTGTCTTCGTTGCGAGCCAGGACGACCCGCTCCTGGAACAGCCGCTCGACCCGCGTCTCCCTTGCCCAGCTGGAGTGGTCCGGCACGAGCACGGCGGAGGAGAAGTGCCAGCTGACCGCCGCCCCCACTGCCAGCAGGCCGATCACGGCGGTTGCCACGGCGAGCAGCCAGCGCCATCGACGCCGTGCCAGGGCGCTGGTCCGCTTCCCCCAACCCCTCGCCGTCACGGAGGCAGATTACCTCGCTCAATCCTTGCTCCGTCGCTGCCGATGTTTGTGCGATGAACGCCGCCAACGAACACGTCTTCTCACATGGGATGGAGGACACCCGCGCGGCTTTCGCTCTCTGGAACGGCCATCCCTGGTCGGTCCTGCGCGGCTGGCTGGCGCTGAGCTTGGCGATCGCGCTGGCCCTGCTGGGGGCGGTCTGGGTCGTCTCGGGGCTGCTCACCCCTGACGTCACGCCGATCCACTTGCCGGGACTCACGGAGACGACCAGCCCCGACGATTTGCTGCCGATCCTCTGGCGCAACTCGCTGGTGCTCGCCCTGCACGCGACGGCCTGCGTCGCCGGCTTCATCGCCGGCGCCTCGATGCCGATCGCCGCGGCCCAGCGGACCGGGATCTCCCGCTGGATCCACGTCAAGGCGGGCCAGTTCGCGATCCTCTTCGTCGCCGCGGTCACCCTCTTCTCGCTGCTCACCCAGTCCCTCTACCTGGGCTTCCAGGGCGCCACGGTCGCCTCCCAGCTCGACATCTCCCACTTCGCCCTCATCCTCACGGTGCTGCCCCACGCGATCCCTGAGCTGACGGCCCTGTTCTTGCCGCTCGCGGCATGGTTGATCGCCAGCCGCCGCGGCGAGTGGAGCCAACTTCTCGCCGCGACCTTTCTCACCGTAGGCCTCGCGATTCCGACTCTGGTGGCAGCGGCCACGATCGAGGTCTACATCTGGCCCCACATCCTCGAGGCGGTCTCGCCGGTCCTCTAGAAGCGTCCGGCGCCCCTCCGTAAGATCGCGCCCTCATGGCCGGTTACGAACCAAAGGCGATCGAGGCGAAGTGGCAGCAGGTCTGGGCCGAGGAGAGAACCTGGGAGGTGGCAAACCCAGGGCAGCCCGGATATGCGGATGGAAAGCCGAAGTCCTACGTGCTCGAGATGCTGCCCTACCCGTCGGGCGAGCCCCACGTCGGGCACCTCAAGTGCTACGCCGTCGGCGACGCCATCGCCCACTTCCGCCGCCGTCACGGCTTCGAGGTGATCCACCCGATGGGCTACGACGCCTTCGGGCTGCCGGCGGAGAACAACGCGATAAAGACGGGCGAGCCGCCGCGCGAGGCGACCGAGCGCTCGATCGAGTCCTTCCGCCGCCAGTTCCGCGAGTGGGGGATCTCGATCGACTGGTCGCGCGAGCTCGGCACCCACACCCCCGAGTACTACCGCTGGACCCAGTGGATCTTCCTCCGTCTCCTCGAGCGCGGCCTCGCCTACCGGGACGAGGCGCCGGTTCAGTGGTGCCCGGTGGACGCCACCGTGCTCGCCAACGAGCAGGTCGTCGACGGCCGCTGCGAGCGCTGCGGCACGCCGGTGCAGCAGCGCCGCCTCGAGCAGTGGTTCTTCAGGATCACCGACTACGCCGAGCGCCTGCTCGCCGACTTCGACCTGCTCGAGTCCTGGCCTGAGCACGTCGTCACCATGCAGCGCAACTGGATCGGCCGCTCCGAGGGGGCCGAAGTGAGCTTCCGCTGCGAGGAGCTCGACCTCGACTTCCCGGTCTTCACCACCCGCCCCGACACGCTCTTCGGTGCCACCTTCTTCGTCCTCGCGCCCGAGCACCCGCTGCTTGAGCGGCTGATCTCGGGCACCGCGGTCGAGGAGCGGGTGCGCGAGTACGTCGACCAGGTGGCGCGCGAGTCGGCCGAGGAGCGAGGCGACGAGGAGCGGCCGAAGACCGGCGTGCCGTTCGGCCGCAGCGTGATCAACCCTGTCAACGGCGAGGCGATACCGATGTTCGTCGCGGACTACGTCCTGATGGAGTACGGCACCGGGGCGATCATGGCGGTGCCGGCCCACGACAGCCGCGACTACGAGTTCGCCAAGGCTTTCGACCTGCCGGTCAGGCGGGTGATCGAGGGCCGCGACCCGGATGTCGCCCGCGACGATCAGGGCCTGCCCTACCCGGGTGACGGTGCGATGACCGCCTCGGGTCGCTTCGACGGCAAGCACAACCGGGAGGCCTACGACGAGATCGTCGCCTGGCTGGCGGAGGAGGGACGGGGCAGGGAGGCGGTCAACTACCGCCTGCGCGACTGGCTCGTCTCGCGCCAGCGCTACTGGGGAGCGCCGATCCCGATCGTCTACTGCGAGAAGTGCGGCATCGTTCCCGTGCCCGACGAGCAGCTGCCGGTCGAGCTGCCCGAGGTCGATGACTACGCGCCCCAGGGCCGCAGCCCGCTGGCTGCCGCCGAGGACTGGGTGACGGCCGACTGCCCCCGCTGCGGCGGCCCGGCTAGGCGCGAGACCGACACGATGGACACCTTCGTCGACTCCTCCTGGTACTTCATCCGCTACCTCGATCCCCGCAACGATGTGCGGGCGTGGGACCGGGCGGCGGCGGACCACTGGCTGCCGGTCGACCAGTACATCGGCGGGGTCGAGCACGCGATCCTGCACCTGATGTACGCGCGCTTCTTCACCAAGGCGCTGGCCGACCTCGGCGAGCTCTCGGTGCAGGAGCCGTTCGCCAACCTCTTCACCCAGGGCATGATCACCCGCGACGGCGCCAAGATGTCGAAGTCGAAGGGCAACACCGTCAGCCCCGCCGAGTACGTGCAGCGCTACGGCGCCGACACCGCCCGCACCTATGTCTGCTTCATGGGCCCGCCGGAGCGTGGCGGCGATTGGTCCGACGAGGGAGTCGAGGGCGTCCACCGCTTCCTCTCCCGGCTCTGGCGCCTCTGTGAGGAGGTCGGCTCTGGGCCGGCCTCCGCGGGCGACTCGGTTCCCGAGGGCGAGGCCAGGGAGCTGCTGGCGAAGGCGCATTGGGCGATCGACAAGGTGAGCCGCGATTTCGAGCGGGGCTTCCAGTTCAACACCGCGATCGCCGCCGTGATGGAGCTGGTCAACGAGGCATATCGGGTCAAGGATCGCCTCTACGCCGATGCCGCCGGCGCTGCCGCCGTTCGGGCCGCCACCGCCACCGCCGCCTCGCTGATCTTCCCGTTTGCGCCCCACCTCGGCGCCGAGGTCTGGGCGAAACTGGAGGGTGGCCGGGTCTGGGAGCAGCCGTGGCCGCGGGCCGATCCCGAGCTGCTGGCAAGCGACACGGTCACCCTGGTGATTCAGGTGAACGGCAAGCTGCGGGATCGAATCGAGGCGGCAGCCGACGCCTCCGAAGAGGAGCTGCTCGGCCTAGCTCGCGAGAGCGAGAAGGTGCGCCGGCACCTCGACGGCAAGGAGGTCGTCAAGGAGATCGTCGTGCCCGGCAAGCTGGTCAATCTGGTCGTCCGCTGAGGTGCCTGGCCCGCGGGCTTCGCGGTGGAGAGCGCTTTATCTGGTACAAAGCGCCGGGCATGCTGGTTAGGCGCCTTTCAGATGTCCCCGCCGAGGAGTGGCACCGGCTCCGCTACCACGCCCTGCTGGACGCTGGGCAGCTGGGGGCCCGCCACATGTCGGTCAGCTGGCTGGAGATCCCGGCGGGGGCCGAACAGACCCTCCACTCCGACGAGGAGGCCGAGCAGGTCTACGTGGTGGTGCGTGGCGGCGGCACGATGTCGGTCGCCGGCGACACGCAGGAGGTGGGGGAGGGAGATCTGATCCTGGTTCCTCCGGCCACCGACCACTGGATAGCCAACCACGGGGAGGCGCCGCTCGCCTGCGTCTCCGTGCAGTCGCCTCAGGTCGCCGCCGCCGAGCTGTACAGCGACAAACTTGCCGAAGTCGCCGGCTACGACGACGACTGAGTCAGTTAGGTCTCAAACCTTTTTGACTGTGCGCGCCACGCGTGTGCCAGGGACCGCCAGGCTGGCTCCCATGCCGGAGCTCAGCAGATCCCAGGTTCTCGTCTATGGCGCCGTCGCGGTCGCCCTGCTCCTGGTAGGTGCGCGGGCAGTCCGCGCCGAGGGCGGCGGTCCGACGGGCTCGGCGGCCTCGGCGGTGAGCGGCTCCACGGGGTTCTCGGTGAGCAGCAGCGGCGGCGTCGACGTCGTGGTCGACGTGGCGGGCGCGGTGCGCCGCCCGGGCGTCTATCGGCTGCCCGCCGGCTCCCGGGTGGTCGACGCGATCGCCCGTGCCGGCGGTGCCGCCGGTGGCGCCCTGCTCGAGGGCATCAACCGGGCCGCCCGCCTTGCCGACGGCCAGCAGGTGATGGTGCCGGTCCGTGGATCGGCGACGGCCACGGTATCCGGCACGGCGGAAGAGGGGCCGATCGGGCTCGGCAGTGCCACCGTCGAGGATCTGGAAACGATCGACGGCATCGGCCCGGTGACCGCTGCCAAGATCGTCGAATACCGGGACCAGCAAGGCGGTCTGGCTTCGGTCGACCAGCTCGATCGGGTGAGCGGCATCGGCCCGGCGACGATGGAATCGCTGCGGGCCCGCCTGCAGCCGTAGGGCGGTGCAGCTCCGCAGGCCGCCGCTGCCGCTTGCCCTGGTGGCGATCGCGGTGGCGCTCGTCCTCACCCACGGCGACGAGGTCCAAGCTCGCGCCAACGCGGCGCTTGGCGAGGGGATGCCGCTTCGCGAGGCGGCGTTGGCGCGGGGATTCGTCCTCGGCGAGGACGCCGAGATCGATTCGGCGACGAAGGAGGACTTCCGCCGCGCTGGGCTGAGCCACCTGCTGGCCGTGTCGGGGCAGAACGTGGCCCTGCTCGCCCTGCTGGCGATGCCGGTGCTGGCTGCGCTGCGGATGCCGCTGCGCACGCGCCTCGTCTGGGTGCTTGGCCTGATCGCGGTCTACGTGCCCCTTGCCGGGGCGGGTCCATCGATCCAGCGCGCCGGCGTCATGGGTGCGCTCAGCGTGCTGGCGACGCTCGCTGGCCGCCGCGCCTCTCGCTTCTACGCCCTGCTTGCCGCCGCGGCCGTCATGCTCCTGCTCGAGCCGGGGATTGCAGCCGACATCGGCTGGCAGCTGAGCTTCGCGGCGGTTCTGGGGATCCTCCTGCTGGCGGCCCCGATTCGCGTCTGGCTGGCTGGAACGAGCGGCGGCCGCCGCCGGCGTCGTGCGCTTGCCGACGCCGCGGCGATGACGATCGCCGCCACCGTGGCCACCGCGCCGCTGATCGCCTTCCACTTCGAAGAGCTCTCGACCCTGACCCTGCTCGCGAACCTGATGGCCCTGCCGGCGGTCGCGCCGGCGATGTGGTTGGGAATGCTCTCGGCCGCCGCCGGCCAGGCTTCCTTCCTGCCCCTGGTCCATGCCATCAACGCCGTCAACGTCCTTCTGCTCGCCTATGTGGCCCAGGTCGCGGCATGGTGTGGGCGACCGAGCTGGGCCTGTCCCCACGTGCACCTCGGTCCGGCCGGCCTGGTCGCAAGCTACGTGGCGATCGCGGCGATCGCGCTGCTTGCCTCGCGCCTGCGGCGTCGCATGCGGCTGGCACGCCGTCGCCGCGCCTCCGATGGGCCGAGAACGAGACCGATCGTCTCGTTTTCGGCCCATCGACGCAGGGCTTGGCTTGCGCTTGCCCTGGCGGCGCTTGCCCTGGCGGTCGGCTTCCTCAGCCAATTGGAAGGCGCCGAAGCGGGGCGCCCCCGGGACGGCCTGCGAATCTCCGTCCTCGACGTCGGCCAGGGTGACGCGATCCTCCTGCAGCCAGGGGAGGCACCGCCTGTGCTGGTCGACGGCGGCCCGCCCGGAGACGGCCTGGCGGCGATGCTCCACGACGCTGGCGTCGACGGGCTGGGGGCGGTGATCGTCACTCACGACCAGTCCGATCACGCCGGCGGAGTCCGCGAGCTGCTCGGCACGACGCCGGTGGGAGAGCTCCTGTACGGAGTGCTGGGCCGTTCGACGCTGGCGCAGGCGGGCGCCGACGCTGTTCCCACCGCTCGCCTGGCGCGCGGGGCCGAGCTGCGATCGGGACCGCTGCGGCTGGACGTTCTCTGGCCGCCGGCCGAGCTGCTCGCGGGAGCCCACCAGGGCGAGGACCCCAACCTCCTGGCGATCGTGCTGGTGGCGCGCTGGCATCGCTTCTCGATGCTGCTGACGGCCGATGCCGAGGCCGAGGCGACGCCACTGGATCCGGGCCCGGTCGACGTGCTCAAGGTGGCCCACCACGGCAGCGAGGACGCCGGCTTGGCGGCCCTGCTCGATCGGACGAGGCCCCGCTTCGCCGTGATCTCAGTCGGCGCCGGCAATCCGTTCGGCCATCCGACGCCGGCAACGCTCGCGACGCTTGCCGAACATGGCGTCCGAACACTGCGCACCGATCTCGACGGCACCGTCGCGATCGACGTCGAACAGGGCTCGATCCGCGTCAGCGGCGATCGCTGAGCCGGGCGTCGACTCGACGAATCGACCAATCGAAATTGGGGTTGCCCCGGTTCCGCGTTTCAGATCGAGCGCCGCCGGCCGATGGACGTATCGGTGTACTGGAAACGCGGACAATGGCTGGCTCTGTCCTCCGCGAAGCCGAGTGTGCTCGGCGGCGGAATGCTGGAGCGAGTCCGCAGCACGACCTTCGCGCTGCTCGGCGTGACCGCCGCCGTCGGACTGGCGATGGTCGCCCTGGCCCTCAACGAGAGCTGGCCGCTGGTAGCCGGCAGCCCGATTCCCCGCGTTCCGGTCACACGACAGGGCGTTGCGGCGGCGACCGTGGCCGCCGTTCCGGACCGCCGTCCGGCCGTCGACGCGAACGACGCCGATGCCGCACGGCCAGCTTTGCCCAAGCATGCGGAAGCGGAGGGGGCGATCCCAACCAGAGCCGTTCCCGTCCAGGCCAGCGAACCGGTTGTTTCGCCCTCCGTGCCCACCCGCTCCAGCGGCGGGGTCTTCGGGAGCCCGCCAAAGGCGGCCAAGCCCGCACCGAAGGAGGCTCGGCAGCCTGCTCGGCAGCTCGCCACCGCACCTGCGCCGGTGCCCGCGCCCGCCCCGGCGCCGGCGCCGGCGCCGGCGGCCACCGGTGCGCCAGCGCCGGAGATCGCCGAGCCATCGCCAGCGCCGGTGGCCGCACCCGAAGCGCCGGCCGAAGAATCGGAATCCCACGTCCCCAGCTGGAGTCACGGCAAAGGCCACGCCTACGGCCGCAGCGAAGAGGACTAGCAGCACGTCTTCGGCGCGTTGCGGGGAGGGCCGGTTCCGCATCTAGACTCGGCTCCATGGCAGAGCAGATGCGCTCCCTCTACCTGATCGCCGGGACGGACGGGGCGAAGATCGACGCGACGCGGGCCCGGCTGCGGGCGCGGGCCGAGGGCGACGGCGGCGCCGCGGCGCTGCAGGTCTTCGAGGCGGACGAAGGTCGCGGCGCCCCGGATCACGAAGCGCTGCTATCGGCGATCCCGGCGATGTCGCTGACGGAATCCCGCCGCTACCTGCTGGCCGACGGAGTCGAGCGCTGGCGCGACCGACAGCTCGACGCCGTGGCGGCGGCGATCGGCCAGCTTCCCCCGGACCTCAGTGTCGTGCTGATCGCCCGCGGCAAGGCGCCCGCCAAGCTGGCGCGGGCGGTGAAGACGGCCGAAGGAGAGCTCCACGAGTTCGAGGCCCCGAAGCCGCGGGACATGCCGAGGCTCCTGGTCGGCGAGGCGAAGCGACTGGGTTTTGCCCTCGACCCCGCGGCGGCGCGCATGCTGGTCGATCGGATGGGGGCGGGCTCCCAGCGCCTCCAGAACGAGCTGGAGCGGCTCGCCCTATGGGCCGGGCAGGGCGGGGAGGTCGGAGCCGCCCAGCTCGACGCCATGATCGCCGACACCTCTGAGGCGGCGGTATGGGCCCTCTCCGATGCTCTGCTGGAACGCGATGCCGCCGGCGCCCTGCAAATCGCCGAGCGGCTGATCTCCCAGGGAGAGAACGTGACCGGCTTGATCTACGGCCTGGCCTCGCGCCTGCGCAAGGCATGCGCGGCGGCCGCGGCGCTGGAGGAGGGCGCGTCGCCCAGTCAGGTCGAGTCGAGCCTGGGCATGCACCCGTACGCGGCGAAGCAGCTCGTCCGCAGGTTGAAGGACTCGACCCTTGCCGACTTGCGGGAGGCGACGATCGCCCTGGCCGACCTCGAGGTGTGGTGCCGCGGGGGAGCCGACTACGGTGACGAGCTCGCCCTCACCCTGGCTCTGCGAGCCGCGGCGGGCGTCCCGGCGTAATTATTTCGAGGCGTCGGACTTCGAGGCGCCGGCGGCGAGCCTGGCGGCTCGGGACTTCTTGCGCGCCGCCGTGTTCTTGTGCATCGCGCCCTTCTGCACGGCCTTGTCGATGCGGGAGACCAGCGTGCGGTGCTCGGCCGCGATCACGGCGGCATCGCCGCCCTCGACAGCGCTTTCGAGCCGCCGGAAATAGGTCTTGACCGTGCTGGTCAGGAGCCGGTTCTCGGTTCTCTCACGCTCGCTGCGTAGGATCCGCTTCTTCTGTGAGGCTATGTTCGCCATGAGTCATGTGCCTGAAGCGGCGTCGAGCCGGCTCCGGGCGGCCGCCGACTATAGCGACTGAGACCAGCTTGGAGACCCCCAGGGCACCGGACCGAAAAGATCGCGACGAGTCGACGGTCGCCTCGGACGCCGCGGTGAGGGCGGCTGAGGCCTACGAGCCGGGCGAGGAAGTCAGCGGCGAGCCGGCGCCCGGCCAGCGGTCGGGACGCATCGCCCGGTCGACCGCCTTCTTCTCCGTCGCCACCGCCGCCTCGCGCATCGCCGGCCTCGTCCGCGAGGTCGTCGCCGCCGGCTACTACGGGGTGAACGGGCCGATGTCGGCCTTCACGATCGCCTTCCAGGTGCCCAACCTGGTCCGTGCCCTCTTCGCTGACGCGGCGCTGCAACCGGCTTTCGTCCCGGTCTTCACCGAGCAGCTGGAGAAGAAGAACTACCGCGAGGCCTTCCGCCTCGCCTCGACCCTGCTGCTCCTCGTCACCCTCGTCCTCGGCGCGATAACGGCGACCTTCGTGCTGCTCGCGCCGGTGGTGATGCCGCTCTTCGCTCCCGGTTTCGAAGGCGAGATCCTCGACCTCACCGTCACCCTCTCCCAGATCCTCTTCCCGATCCTGATCCTGCTTGGAATGAGTGGGGTCGTGGTCGGGATCCTCAACAGCTACGACCGCTTCGGCGCCTTCGCGATCTCGCCCCTCTTCTGGAACCTGACGATCATCGCGGCCCTGGTCTTCCTGATCCCGCTCTTCCACGGCCAGGACCGGATCTACGCCTATGCGATCGGCATCCTCGCCGGCACCTTGGTGCAGCTGCTGATCCCCACCTTCGACCTCCGCAACACGCCGTTCAAGCTCGAGTGGAGCTTCGAGTGGCGCAACCCCGACGTGCGCCGCGTCCTGCTGCTGATGCTGCCGGTCACGCTCAGCCTCGGCCTGATCAACTTCAACATGCTGATCAACAGCCTCTTCGGCAGCCTCGTCAGCGACCAGTCGCCGGCGGCGATCGACAAGGCGTTCAGGATCTACCAGCTGCCGCAGGGCATCTTCTCGGTGGCGATCGCCACGGTCCTCTTCCCGACCCTGGCACGCTTCGCGGCCCGTGGCGAGCACGACAACCTGCGGGCCACGATGGCCAACGGAATGCGGCAGATCCTCTTCGTGCTGCTGCCCGCCGCCGCGGCGATCCTCGTCCTCTCGCACCCGATGATCCGGCTCGTCTACCAGCGCGGCCAGTTCACTCCCGAGCAGACGACGCTGGTCGCCACGGCGCTCTTCTGGTTCGCGTTCTCGCTGCCGACCAACGGCCTCTACCTGCTGCAGACCCGGACCTTCTTCAGCCTGCAGCGGCCCTGGATGGCGACCGGCCTGGCCGCCGTGGACCTCGTCGTCTCGGCGTTCGGCGCGCTGCTTCTCTACAAGCCCTTCGGAACCGGCGGCATCGTCGCCGGCACCGGCATCGGCACGACGACGGCGGTCCTGGCCCAGGCGGTTGTCCTGCGCCACGAGCTCGGAGGTCTCGAGCTGGGCCGCCTGCTTGCGACGGGCGCGAAGATCGCTCTGGCGGCGGGGGCGCTGGCCGCTGTGTCCTTCGGGGTCTGGGACCTGCTCGACGAAGCGCTGGGCCGGGGGCTCGGAGGCCAGATCGTCTCGCTCGGCGCCGGGCTGGCACTCGGCGGCCTGGCTTACGTCGGCGCGGCGAAGCTGCTGAGGATCGCCGAGCTCGAGCAGATCACCCGGCTTCTCCGCCGCCGCTAGATGCTCGACCTGCCGCGCTACCTGCTGGGGGTGGTCGAGATCGGCCTGCTCGGGGGCTTCGCCTGGCTCGGAGCTTCCTCGATGCGCCAGCGGCTGCTGCCAACTTTCACTGGTGCGCCTGCTCATCTTGCAACGTCTGTGCTCGCCCTCGCCCTGCTGATCTGGATGGCCGAGATCCTCGGCAGCTTCGGCTTCTTCCAACCGCTTCCGTATCTGCTTGGCGTCGCCACCCTTGCCTCAGGACTGTGGCTGGGGCTAGGAGGAGGGTGGGGGTGTCCCTCCCGCGCAGCGGCGTCCTCTTTTCCGCCCCGGTGGCTCTCGTGGATAGCCACCGGCTCTCCTGGCGAAAAACCCAGCAAGCGGGAGGGACACCCCCACCCTCCTCTCTTGAGGCAGTCTTCAGAGACGGAGTTGCGCAGCGCCGATGTGGCGACGCTGGTTGCGCTGGCGATCGCGGCGCTGGCGCTCGTCAAGTTCGGTGTTGAGGTGCGGTCGAAGCTGCTGACCGGGATGACCGGGTTCGACTCCACCTGGTACCACGGGCCGTTCGCCGCGGGGTTCTTTCAGAGCGGTGACACCTGGCAGCTGCACTTCATCGCGCCGCAGTTCCTTGCCTGGTTCTACCCGGCGAATGCGGAAGTCGTCCATGCGGCTGGGATGCTGGCCTTCGGACGAGATGCGCTTTCGCCGCTGCTGAATCTCGCCTGGTTCGTCGGCTGCCTCGGGGCTTGTTGGTGCATTGGTCGGCCCTATCGGGTTGGCCCGTGGTCCTTGGCCTTGGGAGCGATCGCGTTGAGCCTGCCCGTCCTGTCCGATCAGGCTGGGGAAGCGAGGAACGACATCGTCGGGATCTTCTTCCTACTCGCCGCTGTTGCTGTTGCCTTGAATGCGTGGGGGGCTCAGGCGGAGGGAGAGCGCGGCGCGCGGGCTGAAAGAAACCGCGAGGCCCCTAACCGCGGAACTTCCATTGGCGCTTCCGTGGTCGTCGGGCTCGCGGCGGGCTTGGCCGCCGGCACGAAGCTCAACTTCCTCCTCCCCGCAGCTGTTCTCGTCCTGGGAGCCGCCTTCCTCGCGGTGCCGGGCTCGCGGTTGCGGGTGCTTGCGGCAGCCGGATTCGCGGCCATCGCGGGCGGCGGCTACTGGTACCTGCGCAACCTGGCTCACACCGGCAACCCGCTGCCCTGGTTCGACAGCCTCGGGCCGATTTCGCTACCCGCACCCGAACAGGCGCTTGGGGGACGGGAGGGGCACAGCGTGCTCGGCTACCTGACCGATGGCGGCGTTTGGTCGGGCTGGCTGGTACCCGGGCTGCACAGCGGGCTGACCATTCTCTGGCCCCTGGCGGTCCTCCTTGCCCTGACGGGACTCCTCCTCTGCGTCGTCCGCCTGCGGAACGGGGGCGGTCACGGGGACGCGGCGATCTCGATCGCCGGCTTGACCGGGCTGGCGGTCATCGCCGCCTGGCTGATCGCGCCGACCTCTGCCTCGGGTCCGGAGGGAATGCCGCGGGGTTTCGAGTCCGGCCTGCGCTACCTCGCGCCCGCCCTCGTCCTCGGCCTGGCCATTCTCCCGGCCGCGCTGCTCCGGCGGGTGACAGAACCCGCCGGACCAATGCGAAGCGATCGCGAAAGAATCAGGCCACTCATCGCGGCGGCGCTGTCCCTGCTCGCCATCGCCATCGGCTACCCGGTGCAGCGCCACTACCTTGAGAACCGCTACGCGAATCCCACCTTCGCTGCCCCCGGCCTGAACGCCGCCTTCAAATGGGCAAGTGAAATCTCCCACGCCCGCATAGCAACCACCAGCACGCGCCAGTACCCCCTCTACGGCACCGATCTAACCAACAGAGTCCAGTACGTCGGCGAAGAGCAGCCCCACGGAGGCTTCACCGCCCCCCCCAACTGCAAGCAATGGCGCCACACGCTCAACGCCGGACACTACGACTACGTCGTAACGACCCGCGACCGCATAGAGCCCGGCAAGCCGCCCTACCCAGACTCGACTCGCTGGACCGAAGGGCTCGGGGTCGAAGAAATCCTGCGCGAGCCACCCACCGTGGTCTTCAAGCTCAAAGGACCATTAGACCCAGCGACGTGTAGGGAATAGCTCCTCTCCGGCGGCCGCCGTGACAGGACCCGCCGGCCAATCGCCATACTGGCGATCCGCCGATGGACCACATCCGAAACTTCTCGATCATCGCCCACATAGACCACGGCAAGTCGACCCTGGCCGACCGCATCCTCGAGCTCACCGGTGCGGTCGATCCGAAGAAAATGCAGGCCCAGATGCTCGACTCGATGGATCTCGAGCGCGAGCGCGGGATCACGATCAAGGCGCAGGCAGTGCGGGTCGAGTACGCCGCCGCCGACGGGCAGGTCTACCACCTGCACCTAATCGACACCCCTGGCCACGTCGACTTCTCCTACGAGGTCTCGCGCAGCCTCGCCGCCTGCGAGGGCGCCCTCCTGGTCGTCGACGCCGCCCAGGGGGTCGAGGCGCAGACCGTCGCCAACACCTACCTGGCGATCGAGAACGGGCTCGAGCTGATCCCGGTGATCAACAAGGTCGACCTGCCCGGCGCCGAGCCGGACCGGGTGGCGGGGGAGATCGCCGACCTGCTCGGCGGCGACCCCGAGGAAGCGCTGTGGATCTCAGCCAAGACCGGCGAGGGGGTGCTCGAGGTGCTCGAGGCGATCGTCGCCAGGATCCCACCGCCGAAGGGCGAGCCCGAGGCTCCCACCAGGGCGCTGATCTTCGACTCCGAGTTCGACCAGTACCGCGGCGTGATCGCCTACGTGCGCATGGTCGACGGCTCCTTCCGCAAGCACGAGCGGATCGTCGCGATGCAGAACGGCACCGAGGCCGACATCGACGACATCGGCTTCTTCCGGCCGGCGATGACCGCGGTCGAGGGAATGGACGCGGGTGACGTCGGCTACCTGATCACCGGCATCAAGGACGTCGCCAAGCTGCGGGTCGGCGACACGCTCACCACCCGGGAGCGGCCCGCCGCCGAGGCGCTGGAGGGCTACCGCGAGGTCAGGCCGATGGTCTTCTGCGGCCTCTTCCCGATCGACACCGACCGCTTCGAAGACCTGCGCGACGCGCTCGAGAAGCTCGCCCTCAACGACGCCGCGCTCTCCTGGGAGCCGGAGACCTCGGAGGCGCTCGGCTTCGGCTTCCGCTGCGGCTTTCTCGGCCTGCTCCACATGGAGATCGTGCGCGAGCGGCTGGAGCGCGAGTACGGGCTCGACCTGCTGTCGACGACGCCCAACGTGCGCTATGAGGTGCAGCTGACCAACGGCCAGCCGAAGGAGGTCCGCAGCCCCACCGAGCTGCCCGACCCGGGCACGATCGAGGCGATCGAAGAGCCCTACATCCGGGCAACGATCATCGCCCCGTCCGAGCAGGTGGGTGCGGTGATGGAGCTCTGCCAGGGCCGCCGCGGCACCCACGTCGACATGCACTACCTCAGCCCGCAGCGGGTGCAGATCCGCTACGACATGCCGCTGGCCGAGATCGTCCTCGACTTCTTCGACCTGCTCAAGTCCTCGACCCGCGGCTACGCCTCGCTCGACTACGAGCCGATCGGCAACCGCCCGTCGGACCTGGTCAAGGTCGACATCCTGCTCGCCGGCGACAAGGTCGACGCTCTCTCGATCATCGTCCATCGCGACTTCTCCTACGAGCAGGGCAAGCGGCTGGTCGAGCGGCTTCGCAAGACGATCCCCCGACAGCTCTTCGACGTGCCCGTGCAGGCGGCGATCGGCTCCAACATCCTCGCCCGCGAGACCGTCAAGGCGCTGCGCAAGGACGTCACCGCGAAGCTCTACGGCGGCGACGTCACCCGCAAGAACAAGCTGCTGAAGAAGCAGAAAGCGGGCAAGAAGAGAATGAAGCAGGTCGGTCGCGTGGAGATCCCGCAGGAGGCGTTCCTGGCGGTGCTGCAGATCGACGAGTAGCGCCCGCCGGACTGGCCGCCCGGCCAATAGACTGCCGCGCCATGGCAATCAAGACCGAGGCGATAGGCAAGGAATGGCCCACCACGACCTACGAGGTGGGCAAGGAGAAGATCGGCGAGTACGCGCGCGTGATCGGGCTCGAGAACGCGGTCCACTTCGACCGCGAGGCCGCGAAGGCGGCCGGCTACCGCGACGTCGTCGCGCCGCCGATGTTCTGCGTCGTCTTCAGCGCGCCGGCGCTGGGCCCGGCGATGTTCGACCCCGAGGTGGGAATGAACTTCGCCGCGATGGTCCACGGCGGCCAGGAGTTCGTCTGGGGCGAGCCGGCCTGTTCCGGCGACGAGATCACGACCGGCGCCAAGTGCCTGGAGATCTTCGAGAAGGACGGCAAGGGCTTCTACGTCTTCGAGACCGTCTCCGAGAATCAGGACGGCGCCGAGGTCGTGCGCGGAACCTGGACCAACATCGTCAGGGGGCTTTGAGATGGCCGAGCTGAGCAGCGGCGAGCAGATCGCCGAGCTGAAGGTCACGCCCGACAAGTACCTGCCGCACCGCTACGCCGGCGCTTCCGGTGACTTCAACCCGATTCACATCGATCCCGAGTTCGCCAAGGCGGTCGGCCTGCCCAACACGATCCTGCACGGCCTTTACATGATGGGGCTCGTCGCCCGCGCCGCCACGGAGGCCGCCGGCGGTGACCCGCGCTCGCTCAAGCGCCTCTCTGTGCAGTTTCGCGGCATGGGCGCGCCCGAGACCGAGATCGCCGTCACCGGCACGGTCAAATCGGTCGAGGACGGCAGGGCGACGATCGACGTGGTGGCCGCCCAGGGCGAGAACCAGACGATCCGCAACGCCGAGGCCGAAGTAGCGCTGTAGGCGAGAGAGTGCCGGGCAGCCCCTCCCAAAACGCTCGGCGGGAGCCTCGCTGGAGTGTTTTGGGAGGGGCAACCCGACACTCCTCTTAGACTTCGAAGCGTGCTTTCCGAGCGACAGGAGTTGATTCTCAGGCTGGTGGTGGACGCCTATCTCGCGTCCGGCAAGCCCGTGGCCTCGAAGCCGATTGCGGAGAGAGCTGAGGTGGAGTGGGGGCCTTCCACCGTGCGGGCGGAGCTGGCGGCGCTGGAGGCGGCCGGCTACCTGACCCATCCGCACACCTCCGCTGGCCGGGTTCCCACCGACGCCGGCTACCGCTGCTACGTCGACTCGCTGATCGCTTCCGGCGCGCCTCAGGCAGCGGCCGGCGTCGAGCTCGAGCTCTCGCGGCTGCGGCGCGAGATCGACGCGGCGATGCGGGAGACGACCACCGCCCTCGCCAGGGTGACCGACCTGATGGCGCTGGCCACTGCGCCGGCCCAGGCGACCGCGACGATCCACCGGGTCGAGGTTCTGCGGCTGCAGCCGACCAAGGTGATGGCGATCGCGATCGCCTCCACCGGAGCCATCGCCAAGCGCGTCTTCGACTTCGAGGCGCCGGTCGACCCCGGCCTGGTCGAGTGGGCCTCCAGTTACCTCAACGAGTCGCTCTCTGGAATGGGCGTCGGTGCGCGGATGATCGCCAACCGCCTGGCCGATCCAGATCTGGGCCCCGTCGAGTCGCGCTTCGTCGCCACCCTGGCGCCCGCCTTCACCGAGCTCGAGCAGGAGACCGGCGAGGGCCTCTACATGGAGGGCGCCGCGCGGCTGCTCTCCGACGCGCACGTCGACGACCTGCCGCGCGCCGATCGCCTGATGACTGCGCTCGAGCGCCGCGCGGGCGTCCTCGGCATGCTGCGCTCGGCGCTCGACGAGCGCTCGGTCTTCGTTTGGATCGGCGATGAGAACCCGCAGCCGGAGCTGCGCTCGGTGAGCATCGTCGGCGCCAATTACGGCCTTGCTCACCGCAACCTCGGCTCGGTCGGGGTGATCGGCCCGCTGCGGATGGACTACGCGACCGCCATTGCCTCGGTGCGCGGTGCCGCGCGTGAGCTGTCGCGCTACTGCGAGAGGGTCTACGGCTGATGCCACGCGACTACTACGACATCCTCGGCGTTCAGCACGACGCCAACAAAGCTGAGGTGAAGACGGCCTTCCGCCGCCTCGCCCGCGAGCTGCACCCCGACGTCAACGACCACGACCCCGAGGCGGAGGAGAAGTTCAAGGAGGCGGCGGAAGCCTATGAGGTCCTCTCCGATCCGGAGCGCCGCCGTGCCTACGACGCCTACGGGCACGAGGGGCTGCGCGGCGCCGGGGCCGCGCCCGGGGGCTTCGGCTCGGTCGAGGACATCTTCCAGGCGTTCTTCAACGGCAGCTTCGGCTTCGAGGTGCGCCGCGGGCCGATGCGCGGCCAGGACCTGATCCACACCGTCGAGATCTCGGCTGTGGACGCGATGCTCGGCGCCAAGATCAGGATTCCCAGCCACGAGGGCGAGCGGGAGATAGAGCTGCCCGCCGGCACCCAACCGGACAGCCAGTTCGCCCTCCGCGGCCACGGCATGCCGGGCGCCAACGGCGGGCCGCCGGGCGACCTCGTGATCGCCGTGCGTGTGATCGTGCCGGAGGAGCTTTCCGAGGAGCAGCGGGAGCTGGCGGAAAGGCTCGGCGAGACGCTCGAGCCCCGCAACCTGCGCTCGCGCCACGGTGACGGCGGCAGCTTCTTCTCGCGCGTTCGCAGAGCCTTCGGTTGATCCGCCTCGCCGTTCGCTGCCTGCCCGAGCAGGCCGAGCAGGTCCTCGCCGAGCTGACCGTCCTGGCGCCAAACGGCGTCGAGGAGGAGCGCGGCCGGGGATACGTCGAGTACGCGATCTACGGCGGCGAGGGAGAGCTGCCGGAGCTGGGCGAGATCGAGGCAGCCGCCGGCGACGGCCTGGTCGAGCTGGTCGCGACCCGGGTGCCCGACGACTGGGCCGACCGCTGGCAGGACTTCCACAAGCCGCTCCTGGTCGGCGAGCGCCTCTGGCTGCGGCCCTCCTGGGAGGAGCCGCGGCAGAGGACGATCGACGTCGTCGTCGACCCCGGTCGCGCCTTCGGCACCGGCGCCCACCCGACCACGCGTCTCTGCCTCGAGCTGCTGCTCGAGCTGGAGGAGGCGGGGGAGGCGACGGGACCGCTGACCGACCTCGGCACCGGCTCGGGCGTCCTCGCGATCGCAGCCGCCAAGCTCGGCTGGGACCCCGTCACCGGCTACGACCACGAGCTGGCGGCAATCGAAACGGCGACGGCCAACGCCGCCGCAAACGGGGTGAAAGTCGCGTTCGAGCGCGCGAACCTGCGCGAAAGCCTGCCCCGTCTTACCCCTACGGTGGTGGCCAATCTAACCGCGCCAGTCCTCATGATTGTCGCGGAACAGCTGGCGAAGGAGGGAGGGACGCGGGGGAGAGGTCGGCGGAGCCTCCCCGCTGTTGCTTCGCCGACCCCTTCCCCGTGGCCCTCCACGCTCATCTGCTCGGGTCTCCTGCCAATCGAGCTGGACGACATCGCGTCCGCCTTCGGTGCGGCGGGCCTGGTCGAGTCGGACCGCCGTCGCGATGGCGACTGGTCGGCGATATATCTTTCGCAACCGTGATCGCGGGAATCATCACCTTCTACTGGACCGTCGTCTTCGTCCACGTGATGGCGGTCGTCGTCGGCTTCGGGCCGACTTTCGTCTATCCGATCATGCTCGGCGGGACCCGGCGACTTGATCCGCGCATGCTGCCCAGCCTGCTGGCGACGATGGATCGGATCGGCAAGACGGTGATCGGCCCCGCTTCGATCCTGATCCTGATCACGGGCATCTACCTGGTCTCGGACGGCCCCTTCGACTTCGACTCCGAGTTCGTCCAGGTCGCGATGCCGATCCTGATCGTCCTGATCTTCGCCGGGCCGCTCTGGTTTGGCCGCACCGAGGCGAAGCTCGCTGAGCTCGCGGCGCGCGACGTCGCCGCCTTCGGGGACGGCGACCCGAGCCTCAGCCCGGAGCTCGAAGCCGGCCTGACGAAGCTCTCGGCGACGATCCGCATCGCCAACCTCGCGGTGCTCGTCGCTCTCTTCTTCATGACCGTCAAGCCCTGACGGCGACGCCCTGTTCTCGCCAGGCACTCAGCTCGAACCCTCTCAGCCGATCGCGATGTTCGATTCCGGCGTCGGCGGCCTCACCGTGCTGCACGAGTGCCTGGTTTCGCTTCCCGAGGAGGACTTCGTCTACCTGGGTGACACGGCGATGTTCCCCTACGGGTCGCGCGACCCGGATCGGTTGCGCGAGCGCATCCGGGCGATCGCGGCCCTGCTGCTGAGCCGGGGCGCGAAGCTGCTGGTGGTCGCCTGCAACACGGCTACCTCGGTGGGGACCGACGTCGCCCGAGAGGTGGGGGAGGAATACGGGGTCGAGGTCGTGCCGGTGGTCGAGCCCCAGGCGGAGATCGCCGCGGCGATCACCGACAACGCCCGGGTCGGCGTGCTCGCCACCCCGAACACGGTCGAGAGCGGCGCCTACAGGCGCGCCCTGGAAGGCCAGGGGCGGGCGCTCGAGGTGACCGAGGTCGAGGCGCCGGATCTCGCCTCCTTCATCCAGGACGGCTCGCCGTTCGACACGGGCGTGGTCGAGATGGCACGCGCTTACTGCGCGCCGCTGAAGCGGGCGGAGGTGGACACGCTGATCCTCGGTTGCACCCATTACCCGCTGGTGGCGCCGATGCTGCAGCGCATCCTCGGACGCGACGTGCGCTTGGTCAGCGGCGGCCACGCGGTCGCCGCCGCCGCCCAGCGGACACTCGAGGCCGCCGGATTGGCCCGTGCCGCCGACGGCGAAGGCGAGTACCGCTTCCTCTGCAGTGGCGACGTCGACTCCTTCCGCGAGCTTGGCACCCGTTTCCTGCAGATGCCGCTGGGCGAGGTCGAGCGGATCGAGATCCCCGCGCTCGGCTGACTCGGCACCGACAATCGCCGATCTGGTTACGGGGCCTCGCCGTGGCGCCCGACGCCGCCAATTACCCTTAAGGAGAAGGGATGAGCGTTCTCGAGCAGGTACAGGCAGATGTGCGCACCGCGATGAAGGCGGGCGAGCGCCAGCGTGCCTCGGCGCTGCGGATGATCGTCGACTCGCTGCAGCAGGACGCGAAGCTGGGAGAGGGCGACGAGGTCGCCGTGCTGCAACGGGAGCGCAAGAAGCGCCTCGAGGCGGCCGCTGCCTACAGCGAGGCGAACCGAGCTGAGCAGGCGGGCGCTGAGCGGTTCGAGGCCGAGCTGATCGAGACCTATCTCCCCGCCCAGCTCTCCGACGAGGAGCTCGGCCAGCTGGTCGAAGCGGCGATCGCCGAGACCGGCGCCTCCGAGCGGAAGCAGATGGGACAGGTGATGTCGGCGCTGATGCCGAGGCTCGGTGGTCGTGCCGACGGCAAGCGGGTCAGCGCGATGGTTCAGGGGAAACTTGGCGCGTAGGCAGCTGACCCTCGACAACAGCGTGGCCGCCGAGCTGGCCGGTTCCGAGGACGCTGTGCTGCGCGCGCTCCGCGGCCGGCTCGACTGCGACTTCCACCTGCGCGGCAACGTGCTCACCCTGGACGGCGATTCGAGCGACGTGCAGACCGCCGCGACCGTCGTCGACGAGCTCGTCGACCTGATCGAGCAGGGCCACGAAGTCGCCCCCGGCACGATCGAAGCGGTCACCGGCGCGCTCGACGCGCACGAGAGCCCGGCGCAGATACTCGAGGACGTGGTCTGGCGGCACCGCAACACGAAGGTCGCGCCGAAGACCCTCAACCAGAAACGCTACGTCGACTCGATCCGCAACCAGACGATCACCTTCGGGATCGGCCCGGCCGGTACCGGCAAGACGTTTCTCGCCGTGGCGATGGCGGCCGCGGCCCTGGCCGAGCGCGAAGTCCAGCGGATCATCCTCACCAGGCCGGCCGTCGAGGCGGGCGAGCGCCTCGGCTTCCTGCCCGGCGACATCCAGGCCAAGGTCGATCCCTACCTGCGCCCGCTCTTCGACGCCCTCTACGACATGCTCGATCCCGACCGGGTGAACGGCTACTTCGAGCGCGGCGTGATCGAGGTGGCGCCGCTGGCCTTCATGCGCGGCCGCACCCTCAACGACTCCTTCGTGATCCTCGACGAGGCGCAGAACACCAGCCCGGAGCAGATGAAGATGTTCCTCACCAGGCTCGGCTTCAACTCCCGCATGGTCGTCACCGGGGACGTCACCCAGATCGACCTGCCGACCGACCAGCGCTCCGGCCTGGTCGTCGTCCGCGACATCCTCAACGAGGTCCAGGACATCTCCTTCGTCCGCTTCGGCGGCGAGGACGTCGTCCGCCACAAGCTGGTGCAGCGGATCGTCGCCGCCTACGGCGAGCACGCCGAGCGCCAGCAGGGCGGGCAGCCGCCGGCCGCCGATGGCGGTTGACCTCTCGGACGTCCCCGCCGGGCTGCGCGAGGCGGTCGGCGCGGCGCTTGCCGCCGCCGGCATCGGCGACGGACACCTCGCGGTGGAGCTGGTCGACGAGGCGCGCATCCGCGAGCTGAACCGCGAGCACCGCGGCCGGGACGCCGCCACGGACGTGCTCGCGTTCCCGATCGACGGGGCTGGTCCGACCGCCGGCCCGCGCGAGCTGGGCGACGTGGCGATCTGCCCCAATCGCTGCTCCGACGTGGTAGAGGCGGCCGTCCACGGGACCCTGCACCTCTGCGGCATGGACCACGAGGCGGACGAGGGCGAGATGCTCGCCCTGCAGGAGCGCGTGATGGCGGCGCTGCGATGACTCGCGCCGGTTTCGTCGGGCTCGCCGGACGGCCCAACGTCGGCAAGTCGACCCTGGTCAACGCGATCGTCGGCAGCCGCGTCGCGATCGTCTCGATGCGGCCGCAGACGACGCGGCGGGCGATCCGCGGCATCGCCACCGACGCCGGGTCCGGCCGTCAGCTCGTTCTCGTCGACCTGCCCGGCGTGCAGAAGCCGCGCGACGTGCTGACCGAGCGCATGCAGAGCCGGGTCGAGCGCGAGCTGGCCGACTCGGATCTGGCCTTGCTCGTCGTCAACGGCGAGCAGGGGATCGGCCCAGGGGACCGCTTCATCGCCCGCGCTCTGCTCGGCGCCAACCGCGAGCTGCCGACGATCTGCGCGGTGAACAAGATCGACACGGTTGGTCCCAACGAGCTGGTTCCCGTGCTGGCGGCGGCGGCCGAGCTGGAGGGCGTCGACGAGGTTTTCCCGATCAGCGCCCGTGACGGCAAGGGGCTCGGCGAGCTGGTTGAAAGGCTCGGCGAGCTGGTCCCCGCGGGCCCGTACCTCTACCCGCCGGAGGACCGCAGCGACCAGCCGGGGGAGACGATGCTGGCCGAGCTGATCCGCGAGCAGGTGCTCAACCGGACCCGCGACGAGATCCCCCACTCCGTCGAGGTGAGCGTCAAGGAGGTCGACGAGCGCGAGGACGGCCTCGTCACCATCCGCGCCGAGGTCTGGGCCGAGACCGAGTCGCAGAAGGGCATCCTGATCGGCAAGGGCGGCGCGAAGGTGGGCGAGATCGGCGCCGGCGGGCGCCGCTCGCTGGAAGCCGAGCTGGGCGCCAAGGTCCACCTCGAGCTGCAGGTCCGGGTGCGCGGTCGCTGGCGTCGCGACGAGGGTTTGCTCGATCGTCTTGGCATTGAGTAGGGGAATGGGGGATGCCCCGCCCCGACAATCGTCGGTCTAATGAGACCGACGATTTGAGTATCCGCCGGTTCGGGGCATCCCCCATCCCCCTCTGCCATACGATGGTTTGATGTTCGAGCAGGTTCGATTCGACGAAAAGGGCCTGGTCCCATGCGTGGCGCAGGACGCTGAGAGTGGCGAGGTTCTCACCCTTGCCTACGCGAATGAGGAGTCGCTTCGGCTGACGATGGAGACTGGAGAAGTTCACTTCTTCAGTCGTTCCCGTGATCGAATTTGGCGCAAAGGCGAAGAGTCCGGCCACGTGCTGAAGCTGCGACAGTTGCGGATCGATTGCGACGGGGACGCGGTTCTCGCCCTGGTCGAGCCGACCGGTCCCGCCTGCCACACGGGCGAGCGGACCTGCTTCTACCGCAAGCTGGAGGGCGGCGAGCCCGCACCCGCTCCCTACGAGGCCCTGGCCGCGCTGCAGCGCACCCTTCGCAGCCGCGCCGCCGAGCGGCCCGAGGGCAGCTACACGGTGCAGCTGCTCGAGGATCCGAAGCTGATCGGCGAGAAGGTCGAGGAGGAGGCCGAGGAGGTGGTGCGGGCGGCCCGCGAGGAGACCGACGAGCGCGTCGCCGAAGAGGCCGCCGACGTGCTGTACCACCTCAGCGTGCTGCTGGCTTCGCGCGGCGTGCCGCAGGCCGCCGTGATGGAGGTCCTCAATGGCCGTCGCCGCTGACACCTCGGAGCTGCGGATAGAGCCGAGCCTCGACGAGGCACGGTCACTGGCCGCGGAGAGCAACGTCGTCCCCGTCCGCACACGCTTCGTCGACGATTGCGAGACGCCGGTCTCGGCCTTCCTCAAGCTGCGAGCCGCCGAGCCGGAAGGATCTCCGTGCTTTCTGCTCGAGTCGGCCGAGCAGGGCCAGGTTGGCCGCTACTCGTTCGTCGGCATCCGTCCCCGTTCGGTGCTGCGCTGGGATGGAGGGGTCCTGAGCGAGACAGGGGGGGAGGACCGCGCCGCGCCGGACCCCTACGCCGCGGTCGCTGAGAGCCTCGGCCGTTTCACCCTTGCCCCGGTAGAGGACCTGCCGCCGTTCGCCGGCGGCGCCGTCGGCTTCTTCGGCTATGACCTGGTGCGCACGGTCGAGCCGCTCGGCGAGCCGAACCCCGACCCGCTCGGGCTGCCCGACATGGCGCTGATGATCACCGATGTCCTGCTCGTCTTCGATCACCTGCGTCACGAGCTGACGATCATGTCCTGTGCCTTCGCCGACGACGAAGGGGGCATAGACGCCGCCTACGAGAGCGCAAGGGCGACGATCGCCGAGGTTCGCAGCCGGCTGCGCGGAGCCGTGCCCGCGCCGGACGGACGGTCGACCGCCGAGCCACCCCGCTTCAGCTCCAACATGGAGCGCGAGGAGTTCGAAGCCGCGGTCGAGCGCATCGTCGAGTACGTCCACGCCGGCGACGCCTTCCAGGTGGTCCCCTCGCAGCGCTTCTCGGCGCCCTCGCCGGTCGAGGCCTTCTCCGTCTACCGTGGCCTGCGCGCCGTCAACCCGTCCCCATACATGTACTTCCTCGAGTTCGGCGACTTCCAGATCGCCGGCGCCTCGCCTGAGCCGCTGGTCAAGGTGCAGGGTCGCCGGGTCGAGACGCGGCCGATCGCCGGCACCTATCCACGCGGCAGCGACGAGGAGGAGGACCGGCGCCTCGCCGAGCGCCTCGTCAAGGACCCCAAGGAGCGCGCCGAGCACGTCATGCTGGTCGACCTCGGCCGCAACGACCTCGGCCGGGTCTGCGAGTACGGCTCGGTCGTGGTCGACGAGCTGATGGTCGTCGAGACCTACTCGCACGTCCTCCACATCGTCAGCCAGGTCTCCGGGACGCTGCGCGAGGGGGTGGGGGCCATGGACGTGCTGCGCTCGGCCCTTCCCGCCGGGACGCTCTCCGGGGCGCCGAAGGTCCGGGCGATGCAGATCATCGACGAGCTGGAGCCGGTGAAGCGCTGCTCCTACGGCGGCGCGATCGGCTATCTCTCCTGGAACGGCGACCTCGACACCGCGATCCACATCAGGACCGTGGTGGTCAAGGACGGCGAGGTCCATGTGCAGGCGGGCGGTGGCACCGTCGCCGACGCCAAGCCCGCCTACGAGTACAACGAGTCGGTCAACAAGGCGAAGGCCGTCTTCCGGGCGGTCGAGCTGGCCTGCGAGCAGCCGGACTGGCCGTGATGATCACCTGATGCGAGTCCTGGTCATCGACAACTACGACAGCTTCACCTACAACCTGGTGCAGTACCTGGGCGAGCTCGGCGCCGAGGTCGAGGTCGAGCGCAACGACCGTGCCGAGGTCGGGGAGCTGCTCCAACGCGGAGCCGGCCGGCTCGTCGTCTCTCCGGGCCCCTGCACGCCGGCGCAGGCGGGCATCTCGGTCGATGCGATCCGCGCCTTCGCCGAGGCCGGCACGCCGGTGCTCGGCGTCTGCCTCGGGCACCAGGCGCTGGTCGAGGCTTTCGGCGGCCGCACGGTGCAGGGCGAGCCGATCCACGGCAAGGAGGGGGAGGTGAGTCACGACGGCAGGACGATCTACGCCGGCCTGCCGAGCCCCCTGGTCGCGGGGCGCTACCACTCGCTGGTCGCCGACCCCGACCTCCCCGACGAGCTCGAGCTGAGCGCCAGCCTTGGCGACGTCGTGATGGGAGCCCGCCACCGAGAGCTGCCCGCCGAGGGCGTCCAGTTCCATCCCGAGAGCGTCCTCACTCCGCAGGGCAGGCACCTGCTGAAGAACTTCCTCGGCGAGGATTAGCTCCCAGATGCCGAACGACATCGTCACCAGGGCGATCGACGCCGTCTGCAGCGGCGACCACCTGACCGCCGATCACGCCGCCGCGGTGCTTGCCGAGATCATGGAGGGACGGGCCGACGAGGTGCAGACCGGCGCCTTCCTGATCGCCCTGCGGGCGAAGGGCGAGACCGTCCCCGAGCTGGTCGGCCTGGCGCGGACGATGCGCTCGCTCGCCGCCGCGGTCGAGACCTCGCGCGGGGATCTGGTCGACACCGCCGGCACGGGCGGCGGCCCGCCGACCTTCAACGTCTCGACCACGGCGGCGCTGGTCGCGGCCGGTGCGGGCTGCGCCGTCGCCAAGCACGGCAACCGCTCCAACACCAGCCGCTGCGGCTCAGCCGACCTGCTCGAGGCGCTCGGGGTGAGGATCGACCTGGCGCCGGCGCAGGTCGGCCGCTGCATCGACGAGATCGGCTTCGGCTTCATGTTCGCCCCCCGACACCATGCCGCGATGGCTCATGTCGTGCCGGTCCGCAAGGCCCTCGGCGTGCGCACCATCTTCAACTTCCTCGGACCGCTGACCAACCCCGCCGGCGCCGAGCGCCAGCTGCTCGGCGTCTCCGACCGCCATTACCAGGAGACGATCGCCGAGGCGCTCGTCGGCCTGGGCAGCGTGCGGGCGATGGTCGTCGCCGCCGAGGACGGGGTCGACGAGCTCTCGATCTCCGCCCGCACGCGGGTGATCGAGGTCGCCGAGGGCAGGACCGAGGAGTGGTTCGTCGATCCCGTCGAGCTTGGCCTCCGCCCGGCGGAGCTGGAGGAGGTCGCCGGCGGCACCCCGGAGGAGAACGCCGACGCGGCCCGTGCGGTCCTCAGGGGTGAGCACGGCCCGCGCCGTGACCTGGTTCTGCTCAACGCCGGGGCGGCGATCTACGTCGGCGGCCTCGCCACCAGCCTCGGCGATGGCATCGAGAAGGCAGCGGAGGCGATCGACGCCGAGGCCGCCGCCAACCTGCTCGACCGGTTGATTGCAACCACCGCCAGGCTCGGCGGCTAGGCTTCCACCCTCACGTGGGAATGATCGAGCAGCTGATCGCGGCGGCGCGCCAAGGGGTGGAGGAACGCCGTGCGGAAACGCCCCAGGCGGATCTCGAGTCGAGGCTTCAGGGCCGCGGCGACGACCGGCCCTTCAGCGAGGCGCTGGTCCGCCCAGGCCTCTCCGTGATCGCCGAGTTCAAGCGACGATCGCCGAGCGCCGGTGAGATATCCGTGGCGGCGACCGTGACCGGGCAGGTCAGCGCCTACGAGCGCGGTGGCGCCGCGGCGCTCTCCGTGCTCACCGACGAGCGGCATTTCGGCGGCTCGCTCGAGGACCTGCGCGCCGCGCGAGCCGCCTGCGGCCTGCCGATCCTCCGCAAGGACTTCATCGTCGACCCCTACCAGCTGCTCGAGGCGGCGGTCAACGGTGCGGACGCGGTGCTGTTGATCGCCAGGGCTCTCGACGACGAGCGGCTGCGGGAGATGCACGAGGCCGCGCGCCGCCTCGATCTCGACTGCCTCGTCGAGGTGCACGACGGCGAGGAGCTGGAGCGCGCCCTGCGCCTCGACGTCGACGTGATCGGGATCAACAACCGCGATCTCGACGCCGGCTCGGTCGACGTGGCGACGACCTACGAGCTGATGCCCGACGTGCCGGCCGGGAAGACCGTTGTCGCGGAGAGCGGCATCTCGACCCGTGCGGAGCTGGAGGAGCTGGAGCGGGTGGGAGTCGACGCGGTGTTGATCGGCTCGGCGCTGATGACAGCCGAGGACCCCGAGGCGCTGACGCGCGAGCTGACCGGCGCCGACGACGGCACCCGCGAGCACCTCCTGCCCTAGGCCACCCGGGCGTTCACTTTTTAGAAGAACTTTGAACAGTCCCTGCATCATCGCCACCAGATGAAGCGCCTCTCCAAGACGTCCTTCGGCTCCGCCGTCCTCGGCGGCGCCGTCGTCGCCGCGTTCGGCTGGATCGCCATCGCCGCCGGCTGGATCCACGCCGATGACGGCGGCTCGACGGTGACCGTCTCCCAGCCGCTCTCGGCGCCGGTGGACTCCAAGCAGGAAGACGGTGGCAACCTGGTCAACCAGATCTACCGCCACGACGGTCAGGGGGTCGCCTTCATCTCCTCGGACCTGAAGCCGCAGGCGTCCCCTCAACTGAGTCCGTTCGGCCAGCCCGAAGGCGGCGGCACGGCGACCGGCTCCGGTTTCCTGATCGACGACGAAGGCCACATCGTCACCAACAACCACGTCGTCGAAGGCGCCGACCGGGTCGAGGTCAAACTCGGCTCCTCCGACAAGACCTACACCGCTGAAGTGGTCGGCACCGACCCGGCGACCGATGTGGCGCTGCTCAAGGTCGACGCGCCCGCGGAGGAGATGCATCCCCTCTCGCTGGGCGACTCCTCGCGGATCGAAGTCGGCGATCAGGTCGTCGCGATCGGCAACCCGTTCGGCCTCGACAGGACCGTCACGGCCGGCATCGTCTCGGCGCTTCAACGCCAGATCCAGGCGCCCAACGGCTTCTCGATCTCCCACGTGATCCAGACCGATGCCGCGATCAACCCTGGAAACTCGGGCGGTCCGCTGATCGACTCCGAAGGCGACGTGATCGGGATCAACTCGCAGATCCAGACCGGCGGCAGCGGAAACGGCAACGTCGGCATCGGCTTCGCCGTGCCGATCAACACGGCGCGCGAAGTCGTGCAGCAGATCGAGCAGCACGGCGAGGTGAAGCACGCTTACCTCGGCATCAGCGGCGGCAGCATCACGCCCGACCTGGCCAAGGCGCTGAAGCTCCCGGTCGAAACCGGCGTCCTCGTCAACGAAGTGGTCAAGGGCGGGCCGGCTGACGAAGCGGGGGTGAAGGGCGGCGACACCTCGGCGACGATCGAAGGCGCCAACTTGAGGCTGGGTGGCGACGTGATCACAGAGGTCGACGGCAAGAAGGTCAACGGCATGGAAGACGTGATCAACGCGGTGAACTCCGCTTCGCCGGGCGACGAGATGGAGCTGACCGTCAACCGGGACGGCGACGTCAAGACGATCGACGTGCAGCTTGGCGTGCGGCCGGAATCGGCCGAAGAAGTGCCTTCGCGTTAGCGGGTCCGACGGCGTAGGGAAGGACGGGCATCCCCCTGGCGGAACCCGCGACGGTCCAACTGCCAGGGTCCATTTCCCGGCGGCTCACAAGTTCCGGCAGGGGGATGCCCGTCCTTCCTGCAGCTCGCATCCGCTTCGGCTGTCGGTAGCTGGGGTGACGTACTCTGGGGGCATGCGGGTGAAGATCTGTGGGGTTACCAATCTGGACGATGCGGCTGAGGCTGTGCGGCTTGGGGCTTGGGCTATCGGCCTCATTCATTTCCGCGAGAGCCCGCGGGCGGTTGAGGCTGCTGAGGCTGTGCGGATTGGGGCTGCATTTCGTCGCAAGTGCGAGGTTGTTGGTGTTTTCGTCAATCCCGAGCTCGACGAGGTGGCTAAGGCTGTGGAGGACGAGGGGTTGACGATGGTGCAGTTGAACGGCGAAGAGGGCCCTTCGCTCTGCGCTGAGGTGGCGCGAAAAACCGGGCTCAAGGTGATCAAGGCGGTCCACGTGAGGAGCGCCGCCGATATTCACGCCGCGGAGGCGTTTCGAACCGACTTCCACCTCTTCGACCGGCGCGGCAAGGGGCTTTGGGGCGGCAGCGGGGAGAGCTTCGACTGGGATCTCCTGCGTGAGCGGCGATCCGACGTTCCGGCGATCCTCGCCGGGGGGCTGCGGCCCGAGAACGTCGCCGAGGCGATTGCCGTCGCACGCCCCCATGCGGTCGACGTCGCAAGCGGAATCGAGGCCGAGCCCGGCCGTAAGGACTATGCCGCGATGACGGCCTTCTTCGAGGCCGCGCAGGCGGCTGGCGTCAGCGCCCGATGAGCACCGAGGTGGAGGGGCGATTCGGGGCATATGGAGGGCGCTACGTCCCCGAGACGCTGATCCCGGCGCTCGACGAGCTGACGGCCGCCTGGGCGGAGGCGCGGGGTGACGAGGGGTTCGGCGCCCGGCTTCGTGGTCTTCACCGCGACTTCATCGGTCGCCCGACGCCGCTTTACCTGGCGGATCGGCTCTCCGAGCGCGCCGGTCGCCGCGTCTACCTGAAGCGGGAGGACCTGGCGCACACCGGCGCCCACAAGATCAACAACGCGATCGGCCAGGCGCTGCTGGCGCAGCGAATGGGCAAGCGTCGCGTGATCGCCGAGACCGGCGCCGGCCAGCACGGCGTGGCCACGGCAACGGCCTGTGCTCTGCTCGGCCTGGACTGCGTCGTCTACATGGGGACCGAGGACATCCGGCGCCAGGCGCCCAATGTCGAGCGGATGAAGCTGCTTGGAGCCGAGGTCGCGCCGGTCGAGGCCGGAGCCCGCACGCTCAAGGAGGCGGTCAGCGCGGCGATCCGGGACTGGGTCGCAAACGTCGAGACGACCCACTACGTGATCGGCTCGGCGGTCGGCCCGGCTCCGTTCCCGGCTCTGGTCCGCGACCTGCAGCGGGTGATCGGCGACGAGGCCCGCGAGCAGGCGCTGGCCGCGGAGGGCGCCCTGCCTGGGCGGGTGATCGCCTGCGTCGGCGGCGGCTCCAACTCGATCGGCATCTTCACGCCGTTCATCGGCGATGAGGGGGTCGAGCTGATCGGAGTCGAGGCGGCCGGCGAGGGATTGGACAGCGGCCGCCACGGCGCCTCGCTCGGGGCCGGCGCGACCGGCGTCCTGCACGGCTCGCTTTCCGCCGTGATCGCCGACGAGGAGGGGCAGATCCTCGAGGCTCACTCGGTCTCGGCGGGTCTCGACTATCCCGGGGTGGGTCCTGAGCACGCCCACTTGCGCGATACCGGCCGCGCCACCTATACGGCGGTGACCGACGCGGCGGCGCTTGCCGCATTCGCGGAGCTGGCGCGGCTGGAGGGAATCATCCCGGCGCTCGAGTCCTCGCACGCGATTGCCTGGCTGCTGGAGAACGGGGGCGGCGCGGGGTACGACGTGCTCTGCCTCTCTGGTCGTGGCGATAAGGACCTCGCAGAGGTGGTCGAGCGCACTACTGAGGGCGGGGTCGGGGGGTGACTCGGCGGAGCAACAGCGGGGTGGGGATCGCGGGGTGGGGGGGCGGCGGGACAAAAAAGGG
>Ga0307291_1000041_pt1 | contig 33797 bp, 37 predicted proteins | sample ER_DNA_148_FD_194474 | JGI IMG/M metagenome (GOLD analysis project Ga0307291, IMG submission 194474) | Bulk soil microbial communities from the East River watershed near Crested Butte, Colorado, United States - ER_DNA_148 | ecosystem: Environmental > Terrestrial > Soil > Floodplain | place: USA...
ATCGCAGGTTCGCGGCGCTGGCTGCCGCCAACGTCGCGCGCTCCGGCCAGGCGCTGATCGTCTCCGACCGCAAGACACGGGATTTCCTTGCGCCCCTGCCGCTGACGCTCCTGCCGGTCGATGCCGAGCGCCGGGCGGAGCTGGAAGAGCTCGGAGTGCGAAAGCTTGGTCAGCTTGCTGGGCTGCCGGGCGCCGCCGTTGCCGAACGATTGGGGCCGGACGGCCGGCGGGCCTGGAGCCTGGCGAGAGGTGAGAAGCGCGGCAAGGTCCGTGCGCGGAAGGTCGCGAACGAGCTCGCGGAGACGCTCGAGTTTCCCGAGGCGGTCGCGAATGAGCTGACGCTCCGGCGGGCGCTGGGTGCCCTCCTCGACCGGCTCCTCGCCCAGCCGGGGCGCGGCGATCGCGCGGTGCGCAAGGTCGCGCTGTCTGCAAAGCTGGTGGGCGGGGGATCGTGGCGGCGAACTGTCACGCTGCGCGACGCGACGGCTGATCGCGCCCGCCTGCGCGTGGCACTCGGCCCGAAGCTGGCAGAGCTCCCCGCGCCGGTCGTGCGGCTCGGGCTCGAGGTGGTTGAGCTTGCCCAAAAGGTCGGCAGTCAGCTGGAGCTCGTCCAGCCGGAGGGTTTGGAGCTGCGCGCTCAGCTCAGCGAAGGCTTGAAGCAGGTGCGCGCCGGCGCAGGCTCCGGCGCGGTGTGCTCGGTCCTGGAGGTCGCTCCCTGGTCGCGAATCCCCGAGCAGCGAGCACTGCTGGTTCCGCGCGACGACTAAACGCGCCCGCACCTGCGCTGGTGGAAACCCATGTCGACGGGTCGCCGAGGAGCGTGAACAGGCAGCAGGTCGCCCTCGTCCGCGAGGAGTGGCGGGTCGTCGATCGTTGGTGGACGGAGCAGCCTGTCGACCGGCGCTATTTCGACCTCGTGCTTGCGAGCGGCGAGAACGCGGTCGTCTTTCTCGACGGAGAGGCCGAGAGCTGGTTCAGCCAGCGCGCGTAGCGAGCTCAGGTGAGCAGCCACATGTGCTCGACCGCAAGAGCCAGCACCAGGCCTGTGACTGCGATGCCTGCGCTGAAGCGCTTCCCATTCCGATAGAGAACGAGGGCGGTCAGCGTCACCGCAAGCGTCTCGACGGCGAAGAAGGTGCCGGCGAGGACGGAGACGACCCCGTTCAACGAGCAGGCTTCCGAAGGGCTCGAGCCGGAACAGACGGTGCTGCGGTCCGACGCCCACATGGTCACCGCGGTGCCTTCGACCTGGGCGGCGAAGGCGGCGGCGAAGGCAAAGCTGACTGGGAAGAGGAGCTTGGCGCGCATCGCGTCCGCTATCGGCGCGGCCGCTCCACGGCTGAACCCCCGTTCCGTCTAGGACTTGAGCCGGCCGGCAAAGCCGGCGTCGGGCGCGTGGATATTGAGGACACGGAGCGGTTCCGGGCCGGGGTTGGAGAACCCGTGACGCGCGCCCGGCGGCGCGGCGAGGAACGAGCCTGGACCGGCGCGGCGCACGTCGTCACCGACCACGAATTCAACCTGCCCGTCGAGGACGTAGAAAGCGTCGACGAGGTTGTCGTGCGTGTGGGGGTCGACGCCTTCGAACTCGGGGGCGAAGGTCATCTCGAAGACGGAGAGATCCGGAAGCACACCCTTGATCAGATGCGAGGTCGTCTCACGGATGACCGGTTCGCCTTCGCCGGGCAGAGCGGCGACGGCGTCGGAAAGAGGGCGGCCACCGTCGTCCGGAGGGTCGAACTGGTCGAAATGCTCGTTGCGTCCGCGCAGGAGGTCGCCGAAGCCGGCACTCGGCGCGTGCATGTTGAGGAAGACCGCGGTGTCATCGCTCGAGTTCCTGAACGTGTGGACGACGTTCGGCGGAGCAGCGACAAACGTGCCGGGCCCGCCGCTGATCCGGGTGACCTCCGGCCCGAGGCCGAAGTCGACCTCGCCTTCGAGGACGTAGAAGGCGTCGGAGTGCGTGTGGTGCACGTGCGGGTCGGGGCCGTCCTCACCCGGCGCGTAGCGGAACCAGGTGACGATCACCTGTTCGAGCTCGCCCAGGATCCGCAGCGTCTTTGCCGGGCGGTCGGTCGTCGTCTCGCCCTCTCCCGGGGCTAGGAGCAGCGGTTGTACGCCGAGCTGCATGCACATTCAGCCTATTCGTTTCTCGACGGCGCTTCATTGCCCGAGGAGCTGGCGATTCGCGCCTCCGAGCTCGGCTACGACGCCGTCGCGCTCACCGACCACGATGGCGTCTACGGCTCGCTCGAGTTCGCCCTTGCGGCGAAGGCGTTCGGCGTGCGCCCGATCACCGGAGCGGAGGTGACGCTTGCCGACGGCTCGCACGTGACGCTGCTGGTCGAGTCGGCGACCGGCTATGCGAATCTCTGCCGGCTGCTGACCGCTGCGCACGCGGGCACCCGGGCGCCGGGGAAAGAGCAGGAACGGCTCGACCCGGCACTCGCTCAGGAGGAGCTCGAGCGGCGCAACGAAGGGCTCGTCTGCCTGTCGGGCTGTGCGCGAAACGGGCTTGCGGTTCGCAACCCGAACGCGGCAGCGCGGCTGGCGCAGGCTCTCGGCCGCGACCGCTTCTTCGTCGAGCTGCAGCGGCCGTTCGAGCGTGGGGACACTCGCCGCAACGCCACACTCCGCGAGCTGGCCGAGGCGCTCGGAGTGGCGACCGTCGCCACCGGCGACGTGCACGCCCACACGCGGGGCAGGACGTCGCTGCAGGACGTGCTCGTCGCGGTGGGGAACCGCACCTCGCTCGACGGCTGCGAGGCAGAGCGGCGGGGAAACCGGGAGAGCTTTCTGCGCCCGCCGGCGGAGGTGGCCGACCTCTTCCCGCACGACCGCGACGCCGTCGCCCGAACGGCCGAGCTCGCGGAGCGGCTCGAGTTCGACCTGACCGAGGACCTCGGCTACCGCTACCCGGACTTCTCTGAGAACGGTGAGCCGGCGATCGTGCAGCTGAAGCGCGTCTGCGACGAGACGTTCGCGACGCGGTACTCGGGGAGCAACGGCCATAAGAAAAAGGCTCGCGCCCGCCTCGACGAGGAGCTGAAGCTAATCGACGAGCTCGGCCTGGCCGGCTTCTTCCTCCTGCACTGGGAGGTGCTGGAGCTGGCGCGCGAGCTCGCAGTCGAAGTGCGCGGGCGCGACTCGCCGCGTTCGACGTTACCCCCGGGACGGGGGAGAGGCAGCTCGGTCGGCTCGATCGTCTGCTACCTGACCGGCCTCTCGCACGTTGATCCCGTTGCCGCAGGGCTTTCGCTCGGGCGGTTTCTCAATCGCGAGATGGCATCGGTCCCCGACATCGACCTCGACTTTCCGCGCGACATCCGCGAGAAGCTGCTGCCGGCCGTCAGCGACAAGTACGGGCGGGAGCATGCAGCTCTGGTCGCGGCGTTTCCGACCTACAACGCGCGCGGGGCGATTCGCGACGTCGGCAAGGCGCTCGGGCTGCCGCACGCGGAGCTCGAGCGCCTGGCCCGGATCACCGACGGCAACCCACGGCGGGTCGCCGACGAGGTCGCCTCGCTGCCGGACGCCGAGACGAAGCTCCGCTCGCCGCGCTGGCGCGCGTTCTGCGAGCTCTGCCGGGAGATCGGCGGCCTGCCACGCAACGCCTCTCAGCATCCCGGCGGCATGGTCATCTCGAGCCGGCCGCTCGTCGAGCTCGTGCCGGTGATGCCCGCCGCGATGGCCGGGCGCCAGCTCGTCCAGTGGGACAAGGACTCCTGTGCGGACGCAGGCTTCCTCAAGATCGACCTGCTGGGCCTTGGGATGCTGTCGGCGGTCGAGGAGTGCGTCGAGCTGATTGCCGCGCGCCAGACCGAGCCGCTCGACCTCTCGAGGATCCCGCTGGACGATCCCGACGTCTTCGGGGACATCCAGCGCGCAGACACGGTTGGCGTCTTCCAGATCGAGAGCCGTGCGCAGATGCAGTCACTTCTGCGCACTCGCCCGGAGAACCTCGACGACCTGACCGTTCAGGTCGCCCTCGTCCGGCCGGGGCCGATCCAGGGCAAGGCCGTCCACCCGTACATCGAGCACCGCCAGAGGTTGCGCGAGGATCCGGGCTTCGTCCCGCCGGCCGACCACCCGCTGCTCGCGGAGCCGTTGCAGGACACGCTCGGCGTCGTCGTCTTCCAGGACCAGGTGCTCGAGGTCGCGATGGCGCTGGCGGGCTTCTCGGTGGGCGAGGCGGAAGGCCTGCGGCGTGCGATGAGCCGCAAGCGAAGCCAGGAGGCAATCGAGGCTTACCGTGGCCGCTTCATCGAGGGGGCGACGCAGAAGGGCGTCGACGCCGCGACGGCCGACATGGTCTACGACAAGCTCGCCGGCTTCTCAGGCTTCGGCTTCCCGAAGTCGCATGCCGCGGCGTTCGGGCTGCTCGCCTACCAGTCGACGTGGCTGCGGCACCACTTCCCCGGCGAGTTTCTTGCCGCTCTGCTGAACGCGCAGCCGATGGGCTTCTACCCTTCGTCGTCACTGGTCCGCGACGCGCAACGGCGCGGGGTGGAGGTGCTACCGGTCGACGTCAACCGTAGCGCTGCGACCTGTGCGCTGGAGGGCGATGCGGTGCGGATCGGGCTCGAGTACATCCAGTCGCTCGGCGAGCCGGGTGCGAAGGCGGTGGTCGAGGAGCGCGAGCGGCGAGGGCCGTTCATCGGCGTGCGCGAGCTGGCGCAGCGACTGGAGCTCGGCCACGATCGGCTCGAGGTGCTCGTGGCTTCTGGGGCGTGCGACGAGCTTGGGGAGCGCCGGCAGCTGCTCTGGGAGCTGGGCCTAGCCTTTCGCCCGGCGACCGTTCCCGGCACGGGTGGTGAGGCGCGTCAGCTGACGCTGTCGCTCGACCAGGCCGCGGAGACCCCGGCGTTGCCGGAGCAGACCCCCTGGGAGCGGATGCTCGCCGATTACCGGCTGACGAGCCTTTCCGTGGGCACCCATCCGCTGGCCCTCTTGCGGTCGCGGCTTCCGGGGGAAGTGGTCCCGAGCAACGAGCTGGGCAACCACCCACACGGCCGGCGGATTGCCGTCGCCGGCCTCGCCGTCGCCCGTCAGCGGCCCGCGACGGCGAACGGAGTCGTCTTCATGCTCCTCGAAGACGAGTTCGGGCAGGTGAACCTGATCGTGCCGCCGCCGGTCTACCAGCGCTTCCGCCCGCTCGTCCGCGGCGAGCCGCTGGTGCTCGCGCGCGGGAAGTTCGAGCGCTCCGGCCGCAACCAGAATGTGCTCGTGCAGGAGTTCGAATCGCTGGTACCGCTGGCGAAGGCGGTGGCGAACGGGGCCGACGTCTTCGGCTCGCTGCCGGCCGCCCATCACTTCGGCCACCGGTGACGGCCTAGCGGTTCTCGATCTCCAGAGCGAATCGGGGCAGCCGTTTCGCGACCGCGCTGTTGAACTCGTCCTCGTACGTCTCCGCAGCCTCATCGTCGAGCGTTCGGGCGAAGTGATCGCGGAGGTCGGCGAGCAGTTCGGTGCCGGTCTCGACCAGGTCCATGTAGTCGCCGTATCGCTCCTCCGCTTCGTCCCGCGGCGCGGCGTCGTACGACCGCTCGGCCTGCTCGCACTCGCCGATCAGCTCGGCCTCGCCGCGCTCGAAGAGATCGAGCTGACGCGAGATCACGTCGGCGAAGCGGCGGCGCCGGAGCACCGGCTTAGACTAGCCCGGCTCTGGCGCTCGTCATCCGCACCTGGAACCTGTTCCACGGCAACGCCAAGCCGCCGGGGCGCCGCGCCTTTCTCGAGCGAATGGTGCGGCTGGCGAGTGGCGATCGTCCGGACGTTCTCTGCCTCCAGGAGCTCCCAGCCTGGGGGCTCGACCGCCTGCAGACCTGGAGCGGCATGCAGGCCTACGGAGATGTTGCTCAAGCCCCACATCTGGGCCCGGTGCCGATCACGGCACGGCTCGGCAGGGCGATCACGTCGTTGAACAACGGTCTGCTGCGCTCGGCCGTTGCCGGACAGGCGAACGCGATCCTCCTCGCTTCCGCAGCGCAGGTGCTCGCGCACGAGCAGTTAGTGCTAAACAGCCGCGAGTTCAGAGAGGCCCAGGCCGACTGGCTCTCGCTGTCTGGCGTCGCCCGTCTGGCGTGGCCGAAGGAACGCCGGATCGTCCAGGTGGTGCGCGCGGGGATGCCAGGCGGCCGCACGATGGTCGTCGCCAACCTGCACGCGACGAGCTTTCCGGCCGACCAGCGTCTCGCGGACGCGGAGCTGCTTCGCGCCGCGGTCTTCGCGGACGGCCTGGCCGAGCCGGAAGACGTCGTCGTGCTCGCAGGCGACTTCAACGTTCCGGCAGCGCGCTCCGCGACCCAGGCTGACCTGGGCGACCAGGAGTGGGGGTTCTCGCCGCCGCACCCCGACGGGATCGACCAGATCCTCGTCCGGGGCGCTTCTGTCGAGTCCTTGGAGCGCTGGCCCCGCGAGCGTCGCCGGGTCGACGGCCTCATCCTCTCCGACCACACGCCCGTCGAGGCGCGGGTGAGATGACCTTCGAGGAAGCCCGCGCCCAGTTCCCGGTCTTCGAGCGCTTCGCCTACCTGAACGCGGGCACGAACGGCCCGCTGGCCCGCGGCACGGTCGAGGCGATGAAGGAGTGGAACCAGCGCGACCTCGAGCATGGACGGGGCGGCAAGCAGTACTTCGAGGCGGTTTTGGCACTGAGGAAGCAGGCCCGGGAGGCGTTCGCGAGTCTGCTGGAGGTCGACTCGGAGAGCGTCGCACTCGTCAGCTCGACGACCAACGCCTGCAACATCGTCCTCGCGGGCCTCGGTCTCACGGCGGAAGACGAGATCGTCACGACCGACGTCGAGCACTTCGGGTTGATCGGGCCCGTGCTCGCTTCGCCCGCGCGGGTTCGCCTCGCCAAGGTGCGCGACGCCTCACCTGAGGAGACACCGGGGCTGCTGCTCGCCCAGTTGACGGAGAGGACGAAGCTGATCGCGTTCTCGCACGTCTCTTGGGTCACCGGCAACTCGATGCTCCCGCACGAGCTGGCCCGCCTGACCGACGTACCCCTGCTCGTCGACGGCGCCCAGACCGCGGGCGCGATCCCGACGGGCGCGGCAGAGCTCGATTACTACACCGTCTCCGGGCAGAAGTGGCCGTGCGGGCCTGATTCGACCGGATCGCTCTACGTGCGAGACCCGGACCACTTAAGCGTGGCGCTGCCGACCTACATGTCCCAGTCGGCCTATGACGTCGAGGCGACCTTCACACCGAAAGCCGGCGCGCTCCGCTTCGACTCGGTCTGGTGGGCGCCGGGAACGCTCGCCGGCCTCGTGGCGGCGCTCGAGGCTGCGCCCGAGTGGCGGTATGAGCGTCTCGCCGAGATGGCGATGCTTTGCCGGCGGCGTTTGGTCGACGCCGGCTACGAGCCCGTTACCGCGCCCGACCAGGCGGGTCTGATCTCGGTTCCGGTCGAGGGTGACGCAGCCGAGGCGGCGGCGAGGCTCTACGACGCGGGCGTGGTCGTACGCGATCTGCCCGGCACGGGCTGGCTCCGGGTCTCGTGCGGCTGGTGGACGAGCGAGGAGGACATCGAGCGCCTACTCGCAGCGCTCGAGGCTTAGGCCGCGCTCCGCAGCCCCAGCTCGCCCGCGATCGGCCGCATCGCTTCGGTGACGAAGGCGATGTGGTCGTTCAGCTCCACGTCGAGCAGCTCCGCGCCCTTGTAGACGTCGTCGCGGTTGACACCGGACGCAAACGAGGGCTGCTTCAGCTTCTTTCGGACCGATTTCGGCTCGAGGGTCTCGATCCCGTCGGGGCGCACGAGCCCGCAGGCGTGGATGAAACCCGACAGCTCGTCGCAGGCGAACAGCGTCTTCTTCAGCGGCGTGTCGCGCGGCAGGCCCAGGTGCTCGGCATGGGAGAGAACGCCTTCGATCACTTCCTCGGGGTAGCCCTCCTCGCGCAGGATCGGAGCGCCGTCCTGAGGGTGCTTGTCGAGCGTCGGATGCATCTCGTAGTCGAAGTCGTGGAGGAGCGCGGTGACGCGCCAGAGCTCCTCGTCCTCGCCGAACTTCCGCGCATAGGCGGCGACCGAGGCCTCGACGGCCAGCGCGTGCCGCCGCAGGGCCTCGCTCTGCGTGTACTTCGTCAGGGTCGTCCAGGCCTGTTCGCGTGTCGGCACGGCGATTTACCATAGCCTGTGCCGATGCCGTCGACCGCTGTCGCCGACGCGCTCATGGAGACCTTCGTGATCGAGGGCTCGCAGCCGCTGAACGGCCGCATCACCGCGTCCGGCAACAAGAACGGTGCGCTGCCGATCCTGGCTGCGTGCCTGCTGACAGAGGAGCCGGTGACGCTGACGAACGTGCCGCGGATCCGCGACGTCGAGACGATGGTCGAGCTCCTCGGGCAACTCGGAGCCGAGATCGACTGGGCGGGCGGGAACGAGGTGCGTATCCATGTCACGGAGGTGACGACGACGGAAGTCGACGAGCAGCTTGCAAGCCGAATCAGGGCATCGTTTCTGCTCGCCGGCCCATTGCTCGCTCGGGTGGGGCGTGCGTCCGTGCCGCCGCCGGGCGGCGACGTGATCGGTCGGCGCCGCCTCGACCCGCACATCCACGCGCTCGCCGAGCTGGGGGCCCAGATTGAGGTCAACGGCCGCTATGAGATGCAGACGTCCGGCCTCCGCGGCCGGCGGATCTTCCTCGACGAGGCGAGCGTCATGGCGACTGAGAACGCCGTCATGGCCGCAGCGCTCGCCGAGGGCGAGACCGTGATCGGCAACGCGGCCTGCGAGCCGCACGTCCAGGATCTCTGTCGCTTCCTGGGCTCACTGGGCGCCGAAATCGACGGGATCGGCTCCAACGTTCTCACGGTGCGCGGCGTGCAGAAGCTTCGAGGCGGCGAGTGGCGAATCGCCTGCGAGCACATCGAGGTCGCGAGCTTCATCGGGCTCGCCGCGGTGACCGGCGGCGACGTGACGATCGAGGACGTCGCTCCTGAGGATCTGGCCCCGATCCTGCCGTCGTTCGATCGCCTCGGCATCCACGTCGAGCTCGAGGGAACCTCTCTGCGCGTGCCGCCTGGCCAGGAGCTCGTGATCCAGGACGACCTCGGCGGTCAGATCCCGAAGATTGAAGACGGCCCCTGGCCGGCTTTTCCGGCCGATCTGACCTCGATCGCGCTAGCGGTGGCCACGCAGGCAAAGGGAACGATTCTGATCTTCGAAAAGATGTTCGAGAACCGTCTCTTCTTCGTCGACAAGCTCGTCTCGATGGGAGCGCGGATCATCCTCTGCGATCCGCACCGCGCGGTCGTCACCGGGCCCGCACGCCTGTTCGGCCAACGGATGGCGAGCCCGGACATCAGGGCCGGGATGGCGATGCTGATCGCGAGTCTCTGCGCGGAAGGCACCTCGACGATCGGCAACGTCGGCGAGATCGACCGCGGCTACGAGCGGATCGACGAAAGACTCCGATCGCTTGGCGCACGCATCGAGCGAGTCGAGGGGTAGCCGCACGGTTCAAGCGGGTTCAACGGCCGCCCGAGTGAATCGGGCGGCCTCTTAGGCGGCATCGCAAGCGATGCCGCTGGGAGCCAGGATCGAGCGAGTAGAAGGCTAGGTGCGGATCGTGATCGGCCGGCTCGTGGCCGGCGCGATCGCCAGGGCGCCCCCGTAGCGGACACGGATCCGATAGGTCCCGTGGCGGAGCGCCAATGTCCAGGTCGCGATGCCGCTCCTGCTCGTCGTCGCGACGGAGATACGGCGCCAGGAAGCGCCGTCGAATGCCTCGAGGGACAGCCTCCGCCCGGCCCGTGCAACGTCCCGGTCCGCAGGATTGAACGCGCTCCAAAAACGCACGGCCGACTTCGGCCGGCCGGAGACGGAGGACGTGCGCAGCTCGAGCTTGACCCCGGTGTAGGGAAGACTGATCGAGTAAGGACTCGAAGTCTGCGTCCGGCCAAAGCTGTCGGTGGCCGTCACAGAGAACGAGTAGGAGTGGCCCGGCTCGAGGTTGTAGACGGCGCTAGTCGCGCTCGTGGGGCCGAGGAGGATTCGCGCCGCGCGCCCGTCGCGCCGGACGGTGAGTTGGTAGCTGATCGCGTTCGGAAAGCTCCAGGTCAGGCCGACGCGATGGCCGGCGCGGCTGCCGGTCAGCGCGACGGCGGGGAGGCTCACGACTGCTCCCTGGGCCGAAGCGACCGCTTGGGCGACGTCGAGAATCCCAAAGCCGAGCTCCTGGCTCCAGGCGCCCTGTCCGGAGGCTGACTGCTTGAGAACCGCCGCGACCGAGGTCGCGGTCAGCTGCGGGTTCGCCGCCCAGACCAGCGCCGCTGCGCCCGCCACCTCTGGTGAGGAGAACGACGTCCCGCTCGCATAGCCGTAAATTCCGGCTGTCGATCCGGGAAGGCTTTGCCGCGGCCAGTTACTGGGACTGGAAAGCGAAGAGAGGGCGGCGAAGACGTTCTCTCCCGGCGCCGCCAGGGAAATATATGAGCCGTAGTTCGAGAACGAGGCCCGCGACCCCGTGATGGTCGAGGCCCCGACGGAGAGGCCGACACCCCCCTGTCCGTTGGACCCGAGCGGCTGGAGCAGTCCCGCCGGGTAGATCGGCGCATTGTCGGACTGGGCGCTGTTGCCGGCCGCAGCAACGAGCAGGACGCCGTGGGCGACTGCGTAGGCAACGGCACTTTGCTCCGTCGGAGAAGTCGCCGGGCCGCCGAAGCTCATGTTGATGATCTTTGCGCCGCGATCGACCGCATAGGTGATCGCTGCTGCCTCGTCCACATCGGAAAAGGTGCCGGTCGAGTCTGCTGCCTGGATCGCCAGCAGCTTCACGTCCCCGCCGAAGCCGGCAACCCCCTCGGCATTACCGGGAGAGCCCGCCGCCAACGAAGCGACGAACGTGCCGTGCCCGTGCGTATCGGTCACGTTGCTCGAGTTGCTGACCACGCTCCACGTGCTCGGCGTCTTCGCGGCCAGGTCGGGGGCGGTCACGTCGACGCCCGTATCGATCACGGCGATCGTGAGCGCGGAGGCAGCATGAAGAACAGTTGCCGGAACGAGGTTCTCGCGAGCCGCTGCGTACTGCCATTCGTAGGCGCCTCCTGTAACCGGCGCCGGCGCGACACCAGGATCGACGAGCTGGTAGCGCGGAACGGGGCGCCGGCTGTACCGGATGCCGTGCAAATTTTCGAGCAGGCGGGCCGCTGCGGGACCAGTCCGGACAACCGCAACGTGCAAGGCGGGGATCCGGCGCACGACCCGGGCGCCCGACTGAGCGACGGCGTTCCGCAGCGCCGCCTCCGATGTGTAGCCGACAACTCTGAGGCCCTCCGCGCCGTGGTCCTGCCGTGCTGCTGCCGCTCCCGTCGCGGAGAAGGCGAGCGCAAACGCGCCTGCGAGCGCCGCAAGGCGTGCATGCCTCGATATCTGCCGCAGAGCAGGTGTCATTTGGCCGCAAACGACGGCCCGTGGGGACCGTCAGGAGCGGTATCGGTGCGTCGGCCGGACTGCGATACCCTGCTTCGAGGGATGGCGCGCACCGGCTATGCGGGAGAGGAAGGGCGCCTGCAGGCGCGCGTCGACGTACACGGCTCCGGCATTGCCAACGTCGATACCGGGATCCCCGTGCTCGACCATTTGCTTTCGCTGCTGGCGGAGCACGCGTCCTTCGACCTTGCGCTCGAGATCGCTCCCGAGGAACCCGACGCCGAGGTTGCGGCCGCCGGGCGCGCTCTCGGAAAGGCGCTCTCCGACGCCCTCCATGCCGACGGCGCCCGCGGTCACGGCTCCGCCGTCGTGCCCGCCGACGAGGCGCTCGCGCACGTGGCGCTGGAGGTGTCGGACCGACCGTTGCTCGTCTCCAACGTCGATCTCTCCGACATGGGCGTCGGCGGCCTGGCGACCGACCTCGTCGCGCGCTTCCTCACCGAGCTCACCGAAGGAGCCGGGCTGACGCTGCATGTCCGCCTGATCGAGGGCCGCGACACGCAGCACGTGCTCGAGGCCATCTTCAAAGGACTGGGGGTCGCGCTGGCACAGAGCTGCCGTCCCCGCCGAGGAAAGGAGATCGATGGCGACTGAGGCCAAGTCGATTGTCCGGACTGAGAATGCTCCGGCGCCGTTCCAGGGAGCCCCGTACTCGCAGGCGATTCGCACCGGTGACTACGTGTTCGTCTCCGGGCAGATCGGGTTGAAGCCGGATCACGGCGAGCTGACCGGCTCGATCGAGGAGCAGACCGAGCAGGTCTTTGCAAACCTCGGGGCGATCCTGGCGGAGGCGGGCACGGGCCTCGACAAGCTTGTGAAGACGACTGTCTTCCTGGCCGACTTCGATGATTTCGCGGCAATGAACGAGGTCTACGCGCGTCACGTCGGGGACTCGCCGCCGGCGCGCTCGACCGTCGAGGTGGCGGCCCTGCCGTCCGGGGCAAAGGTCGAGATCGAGGCGATCGCCAGGGCGTAGGCGACAATGTGGGGATGCGGTCCGAGACCGTCATCACGACCCACACGAACACCGATTTCGACGCGTTCGCGGCGATGCTGGCCGCTCGCCGCCTCTATCCGGAGGCGGTGGTCTGCATCGCCGGCTCGCTGAACCGGAACGTCCGCGAGTTCTACCGCTTGCACGCCGACGAGCTCGACTTCGTCGTCGAGGCTTCGCGGCTCGAGCTCGACGCGATTCGACGCCTGATCGTGGTCGAGACGGTTCACGCCTCCCGGCTCGGTGAGCTCGAGGCCGTCGCGCGCGATCCGAAGGTCGAGAAGGTCGTCTTCGACCATCACGGAGACGAGAGCCCGGACTGGGCTCCGGACGAGAGCGTCGTCGTCTCCCAGGACGGAGCTTTGGCGACCACGCTGGTGGGGGTCCTCGCCGAGCGCGAGCTCTCGATCACGCCGGTCGAGGCGACGGCCTTCGCGCTCGGGATCCACGAGGACACGGGCTCGCTCACGCACGCAACGACGACCCAGCGCGACGCCGAGGCACTTGGCTGGTGCCTGCGGCACGGCGCCGAACAGGAGCTGCTCGGCCGCTTCCTGCACACGCCGCTGGGCGAGCCGGAGCGAGAGCTGCTGTCGACTCTGCTCGACTCGCTGGAAGCCTACGAGACCGCGGCCATCGAGGTCCTCGTTGCTTCGGCGCCTGCGCCCGAATACGTCGAGGGCGTCTCGAATCTCGCGCACAAGCTCGTCGACCTGACCGATTGTGAGGCGCTTGTCGTCCTCGTCGAGATGGACGGACGGGTCTTCGCCGTCACGCGCAGCAGGATCCCCGAGCTCGACGCGGCGGCGCTCGCCGCCGTGCTCGGCGGGGGCGGCCACAAGCAGGCGGCCTCGGCGATCTTCCGTGGGCCTCTCGACGAGGCTCGCCGCCTCCTCGTCGAGCACCTCGGCGACGCCGTCCGCGAGCCTGCGCGAGCCGGGGACGTGATGTCGAAGCCCGCGCGGACGATCCCACCCGACGAGACGGTCTCGCGAGCGATGGTCGCCTGCCAGCGGTTCGGGCAAAGCGGCATGCTCGTCGCCGACGGAGACACGGTGGTCGGCTCGGTGAGCCGAGAGGACCTCGACAAAGCGATCTCGCACGACCTGGCGCATGCGCCGGTCAAGGGGATCATGAGCTCACGCGTCTCGACCTGCGGGGAGGACACTCCCTTGTCCGAGCTGCAACGCCTGCTCGCAGCAGGTGACGAGCGTGTCGCCGTCGTGCGCAACGGCAAGCTGGTCGGCGTCGTGACGCGCGGCGACGTCCTGGGAGCGCTCGGCGAGCGGTCGGCGGCGGCAAGGCGGCCCGCAGTCTCTCTCGCCGCTGAACTGTCGATGCTCGAGCGGCTGGCGCCCGTCTTCGAGGCCGCGGCAGCGCTCAGCGAAACCTACGAAGGCGTCTACCTCGTCGGCGGGACGGTGCGGGACATCCTGCTGGGCGAGCGCAGCTTCGACGTCGACATCGCCGTGGAGGGCGACGCGATCGGCCTCGCGCAGGCGCTCGCCGACGCCCTCGGCGGCCGCGTTCGAGCACACGAGAAGTTCGGCACGGCGGTGGTCGTCTACGGCGACGGCGAGCGAATCGACGTCGTCACGGCGCGGACCGAGTTCTACGATGCGCCGGCCGCGCTGCCGGCGGTCGAGCATGCCTCGATCCGCGAGGACCTTTTTCGCCGGGATTTCACGATCAACGCGATGGCCGTTTCGCTCAAGGGTGACGATCACGGCCGCCTCGTCGATCCGTTCGGCGGCCGCGCCGATCTCGAGGAGGGCCGCATCCGAGTCCTGCACAACCTTTCCTTCATCGACGATCCGACGAGGATCTTCCGCGCGATCCGGTACGAGAACCGCTACGGCTTCCGGATGGACGAGCACACGCTGAGGCTCGCCCGCGGCACGATCGAGATGGGGCTCGTCGGCGATCTTTCGTCGGCGCGACTGCGCGAGGAGCTGGTGGCGCTGCTCGAGGAGGGGGAGGTCGAGCACTCGATCCTGAGGCTCGCCGAGCTCGGTGCCGACAAGGCGATCCACCCGCATCTGGCCGCGGACGACGAGGCCGTGACCCTGTTGGCGCGCCTGCGGGCGCTCGCGCGGCAGTACGAGGTCGAGGTGCCTACCTGGCGTCTCGGGCTGATCGCGCTCGCCCGCAAGCTCCCACCCGACGAGGTCTACGGCTGGCTCCAACGCCTGAAGGTACGACGCCGCGACGCCGAGCAGATCGCGGCAGCCGTCACGGTCGGACCGCGGATCGTGGAGCGGCTCGAGGGAGGCGAGGTCGAGCCTGCCGAAGTGGTGGTGCTTGCCGACCGCTATGCCCCCGACGCGCCCTTGTTCGCTCTCGCCCTGGCCGATCTGGAGCCGCTGCACGCGTACTTCCGGGGACTCCGCGACGTCCGCCTGGAGGTGACCGGCAGCGATCTCGCCCAGCTCGGCCTGGGTGAGTCGCCGCGAGTGGGGGAGATCCTCGCGGAGCTGCGTCGGCGAAAGCTGAACGGCGAGCTCGACGGGCGGGAGTCGGAGCTGGAAGCGGCGCGGGAGCTGATCGAGAGGTGATTCGCTGGGAGAGCCAGGGGCCGTACGAGGTCGTCTTCACCACCCGTGAGGGCGGAGTCAGCGACGGGCCGTACGCGTCGCTGAACCTGGGCCGTAGGACAGGCGACGATGTCGAGCGAGTGGACGAGAACCGCCGCCGGGCGTGTGACGAGATCGCAGCCGATGCGGAACGGCTCGCGCTGAACTACCAGGTGCACTCCGCAGAGGTGCTGCCCGCCGAGGCGGGGAGGCGCGGCGACCGCCACGCGGACGGGCTCTGGACCGATCAGCCCGGCCTGCCGATGCTGGCCCTGACCGCCGATTGCGTGCCTGTCGCGCTTGTGCGCGCGAACGGGGCGACGCCGGCCGTCTGCGTCATCCATGCCGGGAGAATCGGGGTCCTGGCCGGAATCCTTGCGGCCGGCGTCGCGGCGCTCGGAGGCAAAATCGCCGCAGCCGTGGGCCCGGCGATCGGGCCGTGCTGCTACGAAGTGGGGGAGGAGGTTGCGGAGCCGTACCGGCAACGCTTCGGCGCAAAGATCATGTCCGGTCGGAACCTCGACCTGCCGAGCGCCGCAGAGCAAGCCTTGCAGGATGCCGGCGTCGACCGGGTCGAGCGCTTCGACCTCTGCACGGCGTGCAATCCGGAGCTCTTCTTCTCGCACCGCCGGGACGGAAAGCCGCGCGGTGTGCAGGGGGTTCTTGCTCAGATCGCCTGACGAGGTTCGCTCGCGCTACGAGCGGATCAAGGGAGAGGTGGGTGACGGCGTCACGATCGTCGCCGCGACCAAGTACGTCTCCGTCGAGGAGCTGGCGGTGGTGGCCGAGGCCGGGATCGAGGTCGTTGGGGAGAACCGCGCACAGGACCTCGAGGCGAAGCACGCCGTTCACGGCGATGCGTTCAGGTGGCATTTCATCGGCCACCTGCAGAGCCGCAAGGCAAAGGTCGTGAACGAGCTCTGCGAGCTCGTGCATTCGCTCTCGTCCGACTCCGCGGCGATGCGACTGGAGATCCCGGCCCTGGTCGAGGTCAACCTCTCCGGCGAGGAGTCGAAGTCGGGTGTTCCCGAGCGCGAGCTCGACGCCCTGATCGCGGCCTATCCAGACGTCCGCGGCCTGATGACGATGCCGCCCGAAACGACCGACCCCGAGAGCTCGCGTCCCTACTTCCGCCGACTGCGCGAGCTTGCCGAGGAACGCGGCCTGAACGAGCTTTCGATGGGCACCAGCCAGGACTATCGCGTCGCCGTCGAAGAAGGAGCCACGTTGATTCGGGTCGGCTCCGTTCTCTACCAAGGTTAGGATTCCCTGGAAATGGGCTTTGCAGACGTCTGGAACCGCACGCTCGTGTACTTCGGGATCGCCGAGGAGGATGACGAGTGGGACGAAGACGGCTACGTCACCGAAGAAGAGCTGGAGCGCACCTACAGCGAGCGGCCGAACGTTCGGCGCCTGACCCCGCGCAGCCGGCGCCAGGACTTCGACGATTGGACCGACCCCGAAGCCGATGCCACGCGCACCGCGGTGATCCGGCCGTCCCGTCGCGAGCGGCGGGCTGACGTCGCGCCGATGCCCGGGCCGACCGTGGTGCCTTCGGTTCGCGTCCATCTGGTCGTCCCGCACACGTTCCAGGACGCGCAGCAGATCGCCGACCGCTTCAAGGACGGCATTCCTGTGATCCTCAACCTCCAGGGCACAGACCAGGAGCTCTCCAAGCGCCTGATCGACTTCACGAGCGGCCTGACCTATGCGCTCGACGGTGGCATGCAGCGTGTCGCGGACAAAGTGTTCCTTCTGACGCCTCGCAACGTCGAGGTCTCGGCGGAGGAGCGCGCGCGGCTGCTCGAGTCCGGCGGTTTCTTCAACCAGGCCTGAGCTCGCGTTCCGCGTAGGAACGGGGGGTTTCGGGCCGAATCAGGGGTAATGGGCGCCAGCCCCGGATCAGTCCTGCTCTTCGACACGGTGTCGTCGATCAATCGTTTCATCGACGACTTCATCTGGGTCTACGTCCTCCTGATCTTCATCTACGTCCTCAGCTCGTGGGTGAGGCTTCCGTACTCACCCTGGCTGAGACGGATCCAGGATTTCCTGCGCGACGTCTGCGAGCCGTACCTGCGCCTCTTCCGGCGTCTGCTCCCCGCCTTCGGGCCACTCGACCTCTCGCCCGTCGTCGCCATCTTCTCCCTGTTCCTGCTGATGAAAGTGGTCGACGCGATCTTCAATCGCCTTTGACCCGAAAGGAGGAGCCGCCATGGCCTACACGCCGGTAGAGCTCAGACATGTCAGCTTCAAGCGCGGATTGTTCGGATATCGACGCGCGCCCGTCGATCGGACGATCGACGAGGTCGTCGACTCCTTCGAGGCCGTCTGGCGAGAACGAGCCGACTATGCCGACCGGATCGAGCAGCTCCAGGCCGACCTCAAGCGGCACCGCGAGCTGGAGACGCTGTTGCGCTCGACACTCACGACGGCGGAGCAATCGGCTCACGAGCTCAAGGACCAGGCTCGGCGTGAGGCGGCGCTCGTGCTCGAAGAGGCTCACCTCGAGGCGCGGAAGATCACGCAGGCAGCCCTCGAGGAGCGGGAGCGCCTGGGCGCTGAGACGACGCGGATCAAGGCACTACTCGGGGCTGCGCTCGATGCCGTCGAGGACGCCGACGGCGAGGCCCAGGCCGAGGCAGCCTGAGCCGCAACCGACGAACCTATACTTGGGCGCATGGCCGGCCGTTCGACTCGTTTGAGGCTGCGCGTCTCTCCCGGCGCACGGACGAAAAGCATCAACCGCCACGGCGACGGCTGGAAGGTCAGAGTCGCAGCCGTGCCTGAGCGCGGGAAGGCGAACGACGCCTTGATCGAATTCCTCGCCCAGCGTCTCGAGCTTCCGCAGGAGAGCATCGAGCTCGTTTCAGGCCATTCCAGCAGGGACAAGATCGTCGAGCTGACCGGCATCGAGCGGGCGGAAGCCGAGCGTCGGCTCGAGCAGGCACAGTAGGGACGATGGACACCAAGATCGACATCGAGCATTTTCGCGCTCGCCTCGAAGAGGAACACGCCAAGGCCCAATCCGCGATCGAGTATCTCCACAAGGAGAACCCGGGCGTGCCGGAGGACGAGACGGCCGGATTCGCAATCGGCAGCGGCGGCGACAACCATCTCGCCGACACGGCGACGGAGACCGTCGACCGTGAGATCGACTACACGCTCGAGGAGAACTCAGGCAACGTGCTGCGCGAGATCGAGGCGGCTTTGAAGCGCATCGACGAGGGCACGTACGGCATCTGCGGGGCCTGCGGCGAGCCGATCGAGCCCGAGCGGCTCGAGCACCTGCCCTGGGCGACGGTATGCGCCAAGGACGCGCGCGGGAGCCGCGGTTGAGCGAGCCGCGTGCGGTCGACGTTCGGGTCGGTTCCTCCACCGATGCCCTGACGCCGATCTCGGTGGCCACGAGGTCGCTGGCGGCACGCTGGCCGCAATGGCTCGGGCTCAGCCTCGTCGTCACGGCGGCCGTGCTCGCCGACCAGGTGACGAAGCACATCGTCTCCAGCCAGCTTTCGCTCGACGACCAGGTGCACGTGCTCGGCCCGTTCTCGATTCATCACGTCCAGAACTCCGGGATCGCCTTCGGCCTGTTCGCGAACGCGACGGGGCTCGTCACCGCGCTGACTGCGTTGGCGGTCGGATGGATGCTCGTTTTCTTCGCCCGCTCCGGCGCGCGCCATCCGGTCCTGCCGGTCGCGCTGGGCTTGCTGATCGGGGGCAGTGCCTCGAACCTGGTCGACCGGATCCGGCTCGGACACGTGACGGACTTCCTGGACTTCCGCTACTGGCCGGCCTTCAACCTCGCCGACACCTTCATCGTCCTCGGCGTCGGGATTCTCTTCGCCGCGATCCTGCTCGGCGATGCCCGCCCACGCTAGTCGTCGTTCCAGCTGACTCCGCCGGCGAGCGGCTCGACCGGTTCATCGCGTCGCTGCCCGAGGTTGACTCGCGCGGGGAGGCGGAGCGCCTGCTCGGCTCGGGGGCAGTGCTCGTGGATGGCGAGGCGCGCCCGAAGAGCTTTCGTCTCGAGGGCGGGGAGGCGGTCGAGCTTCAGCTGGCACCCCGAACGACGACCGTTCCGCTGCAGGCCGAGGAGCTCGAGCTGCGGATCCCCTACGAGGATGAGCACCTGCTCGTCGTCGACAAGCCGGCGGGGCTCGTGGTGCACCCGGCACCAGGGCACGAAGGTGGGACGCTCGTCCAAGCCCTTCTCGATCGTGGCATTGCGGGAGGAGACCCGGAGCGTCCGGGCATCGTCCATCGTCTCGACCGCGACACCTCCGGCCTTCTGATTGTCGCTCGATCCGAGGAGGCGTACGGGCGGCTGCAAGAGCTCGTGCGCGAGCGCCGGCTGGAGCGCGACTACCTTGCCCTCGTTCGCGGGCGACCGCGTTCGCGGCGCGGGCGGATCGACGCTCCGCTCGGCCGTGACCGCCACGATCCTTTTCGCCGCTCGCTCGACACGGACAACCCGCGGGAGGCCGTCACGCATTTCGAGGTCCAGCAGCTCCTGCCGAAGCACGCACTGCTGGCGATCCGCCTCGAGACCGGCCGAACACATCAGATCCGGGTTCACCTCGCAGCGATCGACCTCCCCGTCGTCGGCGACGCCGTCTACGGCATTCCGGATCGCGAGCTAGGGAGGCAGTTCCTCCACGCCAACCGGCTGAGCTTCCCCCATCCTCTGACCGGCGAGCCGGTCGAGGCCGAGTCGCCGCTTCCCGAGGAACTTCAGGCGGCCTTGGAGCGCTTGGCCTCGTAGAGACGCCTGTCGGCGACCGCGAACAGGCCGTCTGCGTCCTGGCCGTCCTCCGGGGAACGTGCAAGCCCGGCGCTGATCGCGATGGGAACGGTCAGTTCGCCCGAGGCGACGAGCTCCGAGATACGGCTCTCCAGACGTGCGAGGAAGCTCTTGCCGGTCTCGGGATCGGACTCGACCAGGAATGCCGCGAACTCGTCGCCGCCCATGCGACCGGCGACGTCGGACCGGCGCAGCTCGCCGCGCAGGATCTCCGCGACTCCGGCCAACGCATGGTCACCGGCCTGGTGGCCGTGGGTGTCGTTGATCTCCTTGAAGTCGTCGAAATCGAAGAACAACAGCGTCACCGACGAGGCATACCGCTTGGCGCGCTCGAGCTCGAGCTCCAGCTCCCGCGTGAAGGCGGCGTGGTTGAGCAGGTTCGTGAGGGCGTCGTGCCGGGCCTGATGGGCCAGTTCGGACGTGGCGCGGTCGAAGTAGGCGACCACGCATTCGGCGACGAGGCTGTCGATCATGTCGTGCAGGCGCTCCTCGAGCACCAGGACGTCCTGGGCGTCAAGCGTTCCGCTGCGCTCGAGCACGAGCCGCCAGAGCACCCGGCGCAGGAGGAGGAACTCGGTCACGATGTCGCGCGGAGCGAAACCGAGCGCCTCGCGCTCACGGGCGTGGTCCCGCACCAATGCCGCCAGCGGACTGCCGCGGCGCAGGCGATCGGGCTTCGGTCGCAGCAACTGATCAGCGAGCTCGGCGATGAACGTCGGCATGTCGCCGAGCTGGCCGACCCGGCCGAGCCGAGCGAGGGTCGGGATCGTGTCGTCTCGAAGCCCCTCGTCGACGACGGCCAGGGCAAGGTCCCAGGCTTCCGCCTTGATGTCGGCGGCGAGTTTGGCAAGGGGCTCTGAAGTCACGTCGGTCCCCACCTCCATTGCCCTGGTTATCGGCAACTGAGCCCGGAACCTGAGTTCTAAATGACATAGCGGCCGCTGCTAAGATGCAGCGGTTTTTGCCAACGACCCGGTGGGTCGGCTGGGTGGCGGTGCCGGCGCGGACGACGCCCGGTTCCACTCCGCTTCCACCGGAGCAGATCACCAAAACCAACAGAAAGGGGCTCAGCCCGTGGCAGTCGTCAGCATGCGAGAGCTTCTGGAGGCCGGCGTCCATTTCGGCCACCAGACGCGCCGCTGGAACCCGAAGATGAAGCGCTTCATTTTCGGCGAGCGCGGCGGTATCTACATCATCGATCTTCAGCAGACCCTCGAGCGCCTCGAGGAGGCGGCGGCGTTCGCGCGCAACCTTGCAGAGCGCGGCGGCTCGGTCCTCTTCGTCGGCACGAAGAAGCAGTCCATGGACGCGGTCGCCGAGCAGGCACAGCGCGTCGGCATGCCCTTCGTGCACCATCGCTGGCTCGGCGGGTTGCTCACGAACTGGCGGACGATCTCGAATCGGATCGAGCGCCTGCACGAGCTACGCCGGTTGCGCGACGAGGGTCAGCTCGACCTGCTCCCCTCGAAGGAGCGGATCGCAATGCTCGCCGAGCTCGAGAAGCTCGACACGAACCTGGGCGGCGTCGCGGACATGCGCAAGCAGCCGGACGCCGTTTTCGTCGTCGACCTGCGCAAGGAGCAGCTCGCGGTCCGCGAAGCCCGCCGCCTCGGCCTTCCGATCATCGCGCTCGTCGACACGAACTGCGATCCCGACGAGGCCGACTACGTCATCCCGGGCAATGACGACGCGATCCGCTCGTGCTCCCTCGTCATCCGCGCGATCGCCGACGCGATCGAGGCCGGCAAGGCCAAAGTGACGCCGCAGGAGATGGCGCCGGCAGAGCCTGCGGTCGAGGAGCCTGCTCCCGAAGCCGCACCCGAGCCGGAGGCCGAGGCCCAGCCGGAGGCCCAGGAAGAGCCAGAGCCAGAGCCGGAGGTCGCGGCCGCCGCGACGACCGCGCCGTCCGAAGGCGAGAGCGCATGACCGAGATCTCGGCAGCTCTGGTCAAGGAGCTCCGCGACCTCACCGGCGCGGGAATGATGGACTGCAAGCGCGCGCTCCAGGACACGAACGGGGATCTCGAGGCCGCCCAGAAGCTCCTGCGCGAGCGCGGGATGGCGAGCGCCGCCAAGCGCGCCGGCCGGGAGACCACCGAGGGCAAGGTCGGTTACCGGGTCGCCGACGACGCCAAGCGGGGGGTCATCGTCGCGGTCGGGTCCGAGACGGAGCCCGTCTCGAACAACGAAGAGTTCCTGGCCTTCGCGGCCAAGGTGCTCGAGGCCGTCGAGAGTGAAGGCCCCGGCGCCGAGCAGAAACTCGACGAGGAGCGGCAGGAGCTCGCAGCCAAGCTCGGCGAGAACATCGTCGTCGCCGGCGCGGCGCGCTTCGAGGCCGTGGACGGCGCCGTGATCGAGGGATACGCCCACCCGCCCGCCAACAAGCTAGGCGTCCTCGTCCAGCTGCGCGGCGGCTCCGATGGTCTGGCCCGCAAGGTCGCCATGCACATCGCCGCCTCCGCGCCCGGCTGGGTCGGCCGCGAGGACGTACCCGATGACATCGTCACCGCCGAGCGGGAGATCTACGCCAACTCGGACGAGGTGCTCTCCAAGCCCGAGCAGGCTCGAGACAAGATCGTCGAGGGAATGCTCAACAAGCGCTTCTTCGCCGCCCAGGTGCTCACCGAGCAGCAGTGGATCCACGACACGGGCAAGACAGTCGGCGAGGCGCTCGGCGAGGAGGGCGCCGAGGTGCTCGAGTTCGAGCGGCTGCAACTCGGGTGACCACGGTCGAGGAAGCGCCGGCAGAGCAGCCCGCAGGCCGCCCGGTCTTCGGGCGCGTCCTCCTGAAGCTCTCCGGCGAGGCCCTGATGGGCACGAAGGAGTACGGCCTCGACCGCGACCGGATCGACGCGATCGCCGGCGAGATCGTCGAGGTCCAGCAGCAAGGGGTCGAGCTCGCGATCGTCGTCGGTGCGGGAAACATCTATCGCGGCATGGCGGCGGCCGCCGAGGGGATGGACCGGGCGACGGCGGACTACGCCGGCATGCTCGCAACGCTCCTGAATGCGCTCGCACTCCAGGACGCGCTCGAGCGGCGCGGAGCGCACACGCGAGTCCTCTCCGCACTCGAGGTCTCCGAGGTCGCGGAGCCGTACATTCGCCGCCGTGCGATCCGGCATCTCGAGAAGCAGCGGATCGTCATCTTCGCAGCCGGCACGGGCAATCCGTTCTTCACCACCGACACCGCCGCGGCGCTGCGCGCGCTCGAAATCAACGCCGAGGCGATCCTGATGGCGAAACATGCTGTCGAGGGTGTCTACGGCGGCGACCCTCGTACCGATCCCGCGGCCGAGTTCCTGCCGGAGCTGACGCATCTCGAGGCGATCGAGCGCGGGCTGAAGGTGATGGACACGACGGCGCTCTCCCTCTGCATGGACAATCATCTGCCCATCTACGTCTTCGCGCTCGCGGACGGCAATATCCGCCGCGTCGTCGACGGCGAGCGCGTCGGCACCATCGTTTCCACCCCTACCCCCGGAGCGGCCACATGACGATCGACGAGTTCATTCAGGACGCGACTCGCCGGATGGACAAGTCCGTCGAGTCAGCCCAGCACGAGTTCAACACGCTGCGCACCGGGCGCGCCTCGGCCGCCCTGCTCGACCGGATCCAGATCGACTACTACGGGACGAAGACGCCGCTCAACCAGCTCGCCACGATCAACGCGCCGGAGCCCCGGCTGCTGACCGTGCAGCCGTTCGATCCAGGCTCGCTGAGCTCGATCGAGCGGACGATTCAGGAATCCGACCTCGGGCTGACGCCGTCGAACGACGGCAAGATCATCATGCTCCCGATCCCGCAGCTGACCGAGGAGCGGCGCAAAGAGCTCGTCAAGGTCGCCCGGCACATGGCGGAGGAGGGCCGGGTCGCCGTGCGCAATGTTCGCCGCGACGTCATGCACCATCTCAAGGAGCTCGTCGACAAGAGCGAGGTCGGCAGCGACGAGGAGCGCCGCGCCGAGGAGCGCGTCCAGAAGCTGACGGACGACCATACGCACAAGATCGACGACCTGCTGAAGCGAAAAGAAGAGGAGATCCTCGAGGTTTGAGGGCCTCCCGTGGGGCTGCTCGACCGGTTTCGTAAGTCCCGCCCGCCGGATCTCGAGCCGGGGCCGGTCGGCTGCGTCGCGATCATCCTCGACGGCAACGGACGCTGGGCGATGTCACGCGGGCTGCCCGTCGCCGAGGGTCACCGGGAAGGCACGCGCGCGCTCAGGCGCACGGTCGAGGCCGCGATCGACCTCGGCATCGGTGCGCTCGTCGTCTACGGGTTCTCGACTGAGAACTGGACGCGTCCGCCCGACGAGGTCGACTCGCTGATGGAGATCTTCAGCGAGACGATTGATCGTGAACTGCCCGACCTGGCGAAGCAGGGTGTTCGCGTTCGCTTCCTCGGCCGCCGCGACCGGGCGCCGGAGGAGCTGCAGGAGAAGATGGCCGATCTCGAGGCCCAGACCGGCGCAAACGACCGGCTCGATCTGTGGATCGCCTTCGACTACGGCGGACGCGCCGAGATCGCCGAGGGGGCCAAGCGCCTCATCCGTGCGGGGATTCCGCCTGAGGAGATCGACGAGGAGACCTTCGGCCGGGCCCTCTACGAGCCGGACCTTCCAGATCCGGACCTGCTGATCCGCACCGCCGGCGATCAGCGGATATCGAACTTCCTCCTCTGGCAGCTCGCTTATGCAGAGCTCGTCTTCGTGGAGACGCCCTGGCCCGAGTTCGGCGAGGCCGACCTGCGCAGAGCCCTGGCCGAATACGCGAGCCGCGAGCGGCGGTTCGGCGGGAGGTAGGTCGATGAGCAGCTTCTGGTCGCGCATCGTGGTCGGAGCGGTGCTCCTGCCGGCCGTGCTCGGTCTCGTCTATCTCGGCGGCTGGTGGCTCTGGGTGCTCGCCGTGGTCGCCGGCCTGATCGCTCTGCACGAGCTGTACAGGATGACGCGGGCGCTGAGACCGCCCGTCCTCGCGGGTTTCGCAGGCCTGATTTTGACCTTGCTCGGGGCGCAGCTCGGCGGCATCGCCTGGATGACAGCCGGCTTCCTCGCCACGCTCGCGCTCGCGTTCGTGCTGATGGGGATCTCGCAAACGCGGCAGTCGATGACGGTGGCGATTGCGACTACCGTCCTCGGCGTGGCGTGGGTCGGGCTAGGGCTCGCGCACGCGGTGTTGCTGCGGGCGATTCCGGAGAACGGCCGCCTTGCCGTCTTCACGGTGCTCTTGACGGTCTTCGCCTCCGACGCGTTCGCTTACTTCACGGGCCTGCTGATCGGGCGCCATCGCATGGCGCCGGTGCTCTCGCCTGGAAAGACGTGGGAGGGGCTCGTCGGGGGCACGATCGTCGCGATTCTGCTGCCGTTCTTCGCGCTCTACCACCAGCACTTCCTCACTGTCGGCGAGGCGCTCGCACTCGGCGTCGTGATCGCTGTCGTGTCGCCGCTCGGCGACCTCTTCGAGTCGGCCCTCAAGCGCGACATGAACGTCAAGGACACGGGGCAACTGCTGGCGGGTCACGGCGGGATGCTCGACCGCATCGACGCGTTGCTGTTCGCCTCGATCGCCTCTTACTACGTGATCTTCGCGTTCGGCTGGGCCAACTAATCCAATCCGTGCCTAGCCGAGGGCTCGTACACTTTCATGCAATGAAACGCATCGCCCTCCTCGGGGCAACCGGGTCGATCGGGCGACAGGCACTTGAGATCATCGAGAGCCATGAGGAGCTGGAGCTCGTGGCAGCCGCTTCCGGCTCGCAGCCGATTGATGGGCTGGCGCCGCTGACGCAGGTTGGGGGCGATCTGACCCAGCTGCTCGAGCGGAGCCTGACGTGGTGCTCAACGCCGTCGTCGGGTTCGCAGGACTGCCGGCGACGATCTGGGCGCTTGAACGAGGCGTCGACCTGGCGCTCGCGAACAAGGAAAGCCTGGTGGCGGCGGGCGATCTGGCCACGGCAGCACAGCAGCGTGGGGGAGGGCGACTCCTTCCAGTCGACAGCGAGCACTCCGCTGCGTACCAGTGCCTCGAGGGCCGGAACGCCGAGACCGTGCACTCGCTCGTGCTCACTGCCTCCGGTGGGCCTTTTCGCGGACGGACCCGGGACGAGCTCGCCGGCGTGACGCCCGACGAAGCACTCTCCCACCCGACCTGGAACATGGGGCCGAAGATCACGGTCGACTCGGCGACGCTCGCCAACAAAGGGCTCGAGCTGATCGAAGCCCACTTTCTCTTCGATCTCGACTACAACCAGATTGAGGTCGTGATCCACCCGACGTCAACCGTTCACGCGCTCGTTCGCTTCCGCGACGGGGCCGCGCTCGCCCATCTCGGCTACCCCGACATGCGCGTGCCGATCTCATTCGCGCTCACCTATCCCGACCGGGCGGCGACCCCGGTGCCGCCGCTCGACTTCTCGGACGGCCTGGCGCTCGAGTTCGAGCCGCCCGACCTCGAGACGTTTCCGCTGCTTGCCCTGGCCCGCCAGGCCGGAGAGCAAGGCGGCACCTACCCGTGCGCCTACAACGCGGCGAATGAAGTCGGGGTGGCGGCCTTCCTCGACGGACGGCTGCCCTTCCTCGCCATCGCCGAGACCGTAGAGGAAACCCTCGCCGCAGTCGACGGCGCGGCGGCACACGACCTCGACGAGCTGTATGAGGCCGATGGCGAGGCCCGGCGTCTTGCCGAGCGGACGGCGGCGGCCGCATGAGCATCCTCATCGCCATCCTCGGGCTCGCCTTCCTCGTGCTGATCCACGAAGCGGGCCACTTCTTCACCGCCAGGGCGGTCGGCATGAAGCCGAGGCGGTTCTACATCGGCTTCCCGCCGCCGGTCGTGAAGAAGACTCGAAACGGGATCGAGTATGGAATCGGGGCGATCCCGCTGGGCGGCTACGTGAAGATCCCGGGGATGCACAGGCCGGCGCCGTCCGACCTCGACATGCACTTCGGGCAGGCGCTCCTGAACGAGCCCTCACTGGTCGGCCCGGTCGAGCGCCTGAAGCGCCTGATCGCGGAAGGAAACTTCGAGGCGGCCCGTGATGCCCTGCGTGCGCTGGACGATGCGCTCGAGCAGGCGCAGCTGCCGCCGCCGGCCGCCCGCGCCGCCCGGCGAGGCCGCGACGAGCTGGCGGACGCACTCGGGCCGGACGCCTACTGGCGCCAGCGAACCTGGAAGCGAGTCCTCGTGATCGCGGCAGGCCCGCTGACGAACATCCTCTTCGCGGTCGTCATCCTGGCAATCGTCTACATGATCGGAATCCCGTTCGACGCTTCCCGACGCGTCGAACGCGTCTCGGCGAACTCGCCGGCGGCGACCGCAGGCCTGCGACCCGGCGACGTGATCGTCGCCGTCAACCTGCAACCAACGACGACCTTCAAGCAGGTCTCGAAGGCGATCCGCTCGAGCAACGGCAAGCCGGTGATCGTCTCGATCGTCCGCCAGGGCAAGTACATCGAGCTGCCGCCGAGGAAGACGGTGAAGCAGAACGGCTTTTACATCTATGGCTTCTCCCCGTCCGGGATCGTCTACAAGGCCTACGGGCCGTTATCGGCGTTACGGCTGGCTGCGACTGATACCTGGGACGTGACGAAGAGCATCGGCGCTTCGCTTGGGCGAATCGTCACGGGCTCGGGGCGGAAAGACGTCTCCTCGCCGGTGGGGATCGTCGACGCCTCCAGCCAGGCGGTGAAGACCGACTATCGCGACTATCTCGAGATCCTCGCCCTCATCAGCCTCTCGCTGGCGCTGCTGAACCTGCTGCCGCTGCTGCCGCTCGACGGCGGCCACATCCTCTTCTCGCTGATCGAGGGGATCAGGGGCCGCTCGGTCGGCCGCGCCGTCTACGAGCGGGTCTCGGTCGTCGGAATTGCCCTGGTATTACTCCTCTTCTTCGTCGGGCTCTCCAACGACATCGGGCGAATCGGCGGAGGCTAGACTCACCCTCGAATGGCGAGTGAGCGCTCGATCAACGTAGGCGGGGTGCAGATCGGCGGCGGGGCGCCGGTCGTCGTGCAGTCGATGACGCTGACCAAGACGCACGACGTCGAGGCAACGACCGCGCAGATCGCCGCGCTTGCGTCGGCCGGGTGCGAAGTCGTGCGAGTCGCCGTGCCCAAGAGCGAGGACGCCGACGCACTGCCGAAGCTGGTGCGCCTGTCGCCGATTCCCGTCATCGCCGACATCCATTTCAACGCCAGCCTGGCGCTGCGGGCGATCGACGCCGGCGTCGCGGCCGTGCGCATCAACCCGGGGAACATCGGCGGCCCCGACAAGGTCGTCGAGGTGGTGCGGGCCGCGAAGGCCGCGGGCATGCCGATGCGGATCGGAGCCAACTCGGGATCTCTGCCGAAGCACCTGGCCGATCTTGCACAGAAGGACCAGGCCGAAGCACTCGTCGAGGCGGCGCTCGAGGAGGTGCGGCTGCTGGAGAGCCTCGAGTACTACGACTTCAAGATCTCGGTCAAGTCGAGCCATGTGCCGACGATGATCCGCGCCTACCGACTGCTCGCTTCGAAGGTGCCCTATCCGCTCCACCTTGGTGTCACCGAGGCCGGCACGCCCTTCTCAGGCTCGATCAAGAGCGCGGTCGGCATGGGCGCCCTGCTCGTGGACGGGATCGGCGACACGCTGCGCGTCTCCCTGACTGCCGACCCGGTCGAGGAGGTCAAGACCGGCTTTGAGATCCTGAAGGCGCTCGGCCTGCGACAGCGCGGACCGATCATGATCGCCTGCCCCAGCTGCGGGCGGGACAACGTCGGCGTTCAGAACCTCGCCGAGAAGGTCGAGGTCCGCCTGCACGAGTACCCGCAGCACTTCGAGGTGGCGGTGCTCGGCTGCGCCGTCAACGGGCCGGGGGAGGCGGGTGACGCAGACTTCGGCATCGCGGGCGGGCGCGACGTCGGCTTCGTCTATGCGCACGGCCGCGTGCTGAAGAAGGTCTCCTCGGAGATCCTCGTGGACGAGCTCTTCCATGAGATCGACAGGTGGATCGCCGACGGCATGCGCCGGCCCAAGCGCCTCAAGATGGCGAAGCCGGCCGCGCTTGCAATGGCGGAAGCCTCGCTGATTCCCATCGAGTAGCCTGAGTCGGCAACAGTGATCGTCCGGGCTTCACAGCTTTTCCTGCCGACCCTGCGCGACGACCCGGCTGATGCGGACGTGGCGAGCCACAAGCTGCTCGTGCGCGGCGGGTTCATCCGCCAAGTCGGCGCGGGCCTCTGGACGTACATGCCGCTCGGCTGGCGAGTGCATCAGAAGGTGGTGCAGATCATTCGCGAGGAGATGGACCGGATCGGCGGCCAGGAGATGCTGGCGACCGTGCTGGTCCCGGCCGAGCTCTGGCAGAAGTCGGGTCGCTACGACCTGCCGGTCGTCATCAAGCTCGAGGACGGCAGCGGCCGGCCGTTCGTGCTGGCGATGTCGCACGAAGAGACGTTCACGTTCCACGCCAGGGAGCTGCAGTCGTACAAGCAGCTGCCCCAGATCTGGTACCACTTCGGCACGAAGGAGCGGGAGGAGCCGCGCCCACGTGGCGGCCTCTTGCGAGTCCGCGAGTTCATCATGAAGGACTCCTATTCGTTCGACCGCGACGAGGCCGGGCTGGACGAGAGCTTCCGGAAGCACGCCGAGGCCTACGGCCGCATCTTCGAGCGCTGCGAGCTCGAGTTCTACGAGGTCGAGGCCGAGTCGGGGGAGATGGGCGGGAAGGACTCGAACGACTTCCTCGCACCCGGGGCGGGGCAGAACTACCTCGTGCGCTGCGAGAACGGCGACTACGCGGCCGACATCGAGGCGGCGCAGGGAATTCCGTCCCAGCCGGACTTTCCGGCCGCGCTGGACGCGCCCAAAAAGGTCGAGACGCCTGGAATGCGGACGATCGAGGACGTTTCGGATTTCTTGCACGTGGATCCGCGCGCGACTGCGAAGGCGATGCCGGTCGTGGTCGACGGCGCCGTCGTGCTGGCGCTGGTCCGCGGTGACGACCGCCTCGACGAGGCGAAGCTCGCGGCTGCGGTCGGCCAGCTGGTGCGTCCGGCTACCGACCAGGAGATCACGTCCACGTTCGGCGCGAGCCCCGGCTCGATCGGGCCGGTCGGGTCACCGGTCAGGATCGTCGCCGACGAGGCGCTCAGCGAGGGGCAGTACATCGTTGGCGCCAACCGCGACGACTGGCATTTGAAAGGCGTCCAGGCGGGTCGCGACTTTCAGGCGGAGTTTGTCGATCTCCGAGTCGTCAAGGAGGGCGACACCTGCCCGAACTGCGGCGGCAAGCTGACGATCGAGCAGGCGATCGAGATCGGCCACATCTTCAAGCTCGGCACCTTCTACTCGGTTCCCTTCGAGGCCAACTTCCTCGACGAGGATGGCACCGAGAAGCCGCTCGTCATGGGCAGCTATGGAATCGGGCCGGGCCGCGTGATCGCCGCGATCGTCGAGCAGCACCACGATGAGCAGGGAATTGTCTGGCCGAGAGCCGTTGCCCCGTACGATGTGCATGTGGTCGCGCTCCCCGGCGTCGAAGAGCAGGCCGACGAAGCGGCAGCCGCGCTCGATGCGGCCGGCTTGAGCGTCCTCCTCGACGACCGCGACGCGCGGGCGGGGGAGAAGTTCGCCGACGCCGACCTGCTCGGGCTGCCGTATCGGGTCACTGTCGGCAAGAAGACGCTCGAGGACGGCGCCGTGGACGTCCGCAACCGGGCCACGGGCGATGAGCGGCGTGTAGCGATCGCGAGCCTGGGGGAGGCCTTCTGATGGCCCGTCGCAAACGCCGTTTCAGCGAGGACTCGTTCGGTCCCACGATCGAGAAGCTGATGGACGAAACGGGCGTCACCTATCGCGCCCTCGCCGACAAGACGAAGCTCTCCGCCGGCTACCTCAACCATCTCGTACACGGCAACCGCCCGGTTCCGTCGGACGACGTGATGCGCACGCTCGCGAAGGCCCTAGGCGTCGAGCCGGAGCATTTTCGCGAGTACCGCCTGCGCGTGATCACGGAGCGCCTCGAGGCGATGCCGGATCTGATCGACCGGTTGTACAAGCGGCTGAAGAAATAGAGGGGATCGCCCCGCCGCCGCATCGCGGGGCGATCCTCCCGATTACTAGACGCCGGCGAACCCAAAGACTTGCGTTCGCGGTTGTAAAAGAGTCGGGGCGCTTCCGTGTCGCCGCAGCCACGGGAGCTGCCCCGGCAAACACAACCTGGGTGGGCCATTGATCGCAAGGATGCGCTCGGTCCTGCATCTATCCGAGAGCGGGGGCGGCCCGCAACGGGAGGGGGTTTGCCTTGACCGGCGCAGACCGCCCCGCTAAGTATCTGCCCTGAGTTGGCGCAAATGATGCGTCTGCAGGGTTTGTCGGCCCTGCTAGTTGCAAATGCGACTTCAGGGGCGTACCCTCCAGGTCCTGCGGCTCGTCCGTCCAGGGGGATGGAGGGGCCGTCCGGGTCGATGGGTCGCAAAGGGGTCCTGAGGGCGTCATCGGTGCAACACCATCGGCCCGGACTGGCGTTCGGCTAACGCGCGAGGATGAATAGGCTCCCCTCGTGAGCAGCACTGCGTCCGCCCGTTCGAGGGACCGGGTCTGGATTGGCTCGATCGTCGTACGGTGCCGGAAGTTCGACGAGATGGTCGCGTTCTGGCAGGCGGCACTCGGTTACGTCCCGCAAGCGCGTCCCGAGGACGGATGGGTAATCCTCACGGACCCAACCGGGCGCGGCCCGAATCTCTCCCTCGACCAGGTCGCGCAGCCACCGCCGCTCGGGGAGGTTAGCCGGGTCCATCTCGACCTCTACACCGAGGACGGCGCCGGGGAGGTCGAGCGCCTTCTTGCCCTAGGCGCGACCCGCCACGAGCGGGAGGCCGGTCCGGACGACGACTTCGTCGTCCTCGTCGATCCGGACGGAAATCGCTTCTGCGTGGTCGATTAGCTACGCGTTCGCGCTGCACAAAGCCCCTGCAAAACTCAAGACCTTTAGGCAGTCGGGGTGCCCGGATTTGAACCGGGGACCTCTTGTCCCCCAGACAAGCGCGCTAACCAGGCTGCGCCACACCCCGTTCGAGACGCTGATGGTATCGCGGCCCGGGATTAGCGGCCGGCCGAGTTAATCGACCGGCCTCTTACGAGGCATCGCGAGCGACGCCTCTGCAGGCTGCGCCGCGCGCCGGCGACTCGACGCTCAAATCGCTGAGTTAAAAGGCGCGGCGATGCCAGCTGTCGCCGCGCCCTCGGATTACTTGACCGTGAAGTGTCCGAACATCATCGATTCGTGGTTCGGGCAGTAGTACTTGTACTTCCCGGCCTTCAGCTTGATCGTGGCCGTCTTCGTGCCGACGAACGGGATCTTCGTGAAGTCGTGCGCGAAGCCGTGCGGGCCGTCGAGCCCAAACGCATGGATCGAGGACTTGTCGTGGATCACGAACGTGTAGGTGCCGGCAGGCAGGGTCTTCGCCTTGGTGCCGCCCTTTTTCAGCGTGATCGTGAAGCTCGGTCCCACGGTGCCTACGAGCTTGGTGCTCTTGCCGCTGCTGAACGCTGTGGCGCTCAGCGCCAGTGCGACGGCCCCAATCGTGGCCGCGGCCAGAATCGCCCTAAGCATCGATCTCCCTTCTGTCGAGGGTCACTGGTGTTCGTACGGGCGCGCCGCCCGGTCGGTTTAGGAGAACGGCGCCAGGACGTCTGCGGAACAGCCGAAGAGCAGCGTTGCAAACACGTCTTCCTCTTCGACGTCGCGCAGCGAGTGGTGATCGAGGTCGACTTCGATGTCGTCCCACGACTCCAGCGCCAGCGAGGCCGCTCCTTCATCGGCCCCGAAGCAGAGCAGCGAGTCAGGCGAGACGACATTGCGTCGCAGCGTTCGTCGTCGGGCGATGCCCTCGAGCTCCCTCAGCTCCTCGAGCGGGTCGATGCGCACATTCGAATCCGTGCCGATGCAGATCCCGATGCCGCGATGGCAGAGTTGCTCGACCGGCGCAAACCCGTCGCCGAGGTTCGCCTCGGTCGTGGGGCAGAGGCAGATTCGAGCGCCGGCTTCGGCGATCAGGTCGAGCTCGCGCTCGTTCGCGTGCGTCGCGTGGACGACCGTTGTGTGCGGGCCGAGACAGCCGCAGTCGGCCAGCAGCTCGATTGGCCGAACCCCGTGCTCGGCGAGGCACTCCTCGATCTCGCGCGGCTGCTCGTCGGCGTGCACATGGAGCGGGAGGCCGTCTTCACCGGCGTAAGCGGCCAGCTCCTCGAGCCAGCCACGAGGACACGCCCGAACGGAGTGAGGCGCCACCCCGACGTCGAGGCCGCGAGCGCGCAGGGACTCCAGCTGCCCGAGGTAGTCCGCCACGCTCTCCTGCCGAAATCGTTCGATACCGCCGCGCGCGTAAGCGGCGTAGAGCAGGACAAACGCAATCCCAGCCTCCTCGGCAGCCTCGGCCGCGGCCACCGCCTCCTCGAGCCCCAGGTAGTGGAACTCGCCGACTGCCGTGTAGCCGGCCGCCAGTTGCTCGCGGTAGACGTCGACGTAGTCTGTTCGGACCTGTTCCGTTGCCAGGCGTGAAGCCAGGTCCAGCATGGACTCGCGCCACGCCCAGAAATCACCACCCTCCGCACGGCCGCGCAACTCGCGCTGGAACGCGTGGCAATGGGCGTTCACGAACCCTGGGATCGTGAGGCGCTCGGCCACCGCCGTATCCTTTCAGCATGGCCGCCCGCGCTGTCCCGGCTCCACTGGCAGCGATTCCGAACGTTCTGACGATCTGCCGGCTGATCCTGGTCCCGGTCTACGTCGCCCTGATCCTCAGCTCGGACGGAGGGCACAGCTGGCCGGCGGCGATCGTCTTCGGGGTCGCGGCGGTCACCGACCAGATCGACGGCTGGCTGGCACGGCGCTGGCGCGTGGAGTCCGAGTTCGGCAAGGTCGCGGATCCGCTGGCCGACCGACTGATGATCGACGCGGCTGTGATCCTGCTCTGGCACGCGGGTAGGCTGCCCTGGATCGCGCTCGCGATCCCGGC
>Ga0307291_1000042_pt1 | contig 33690 bp, 34 predicted proteins | sample ER_DNA_148_FD_194474 | JGI IMG/M metagenome (GOLD analysis project Ga0307291, IMG submission 194474) | Bulk soil microbial communities from the East River watershed near Crested Butte, Colorado, United States - ER_DNA_148 | ecosystem: Environmental > Terrestrial > Soil > Floodplain | place: USA...
TCCTGACCGCGATCACCGAGGCTGAGGTGGCCGGCACAGAGGCGGTCGAACTTTCTGATCAGCAGGTGCTCGACGTAGTGATCAAAGAAGCCAAGAAGCGTCGTGAGGCCGAGGAGGCGTACGCCAACGCCGGCCGCGCAGAGCTGGCCGAGAAAGAACATGCCGAATCCGAAGTCTTGGCTGATTACCTGCCCAAGCAGCTGACCCAAGATGAGATCAGCGCCATCGTTGCCGACGCCATCGCTGCCACCGGCGCTACCGAGTTGGGCATGAAGGGCATCGGCAAAGTGATGGCGCAAGTGACGCCTCAAACCAAGGGCCGAGCCGACGGCAGTGTGGTCGCGGCCGAGGTCAGGCGTCAGCTGTCTAGTTGAGTTCAGCAATCACCAGCTTGTCAGCTTCTCAGAGTGCTAGAGCCCTTTGAGACGCTGACAAGGCGGCGCAATGTAATGAGTTAGCGCTGTCCAGGTGGAAGCGGCGGGAATCTCGGCGGCGTAACCGGAGGCGGCTGCTGCTTCTTCTTTTGCGCCTTCTTCTTAGCGGCCTTCTCCTTGGCAACCACGGCGGGGTCGCGCCCGTTGGAGTAGACCGCGTACACGGTGCCGAACTCAGAGATCCATGAGCCAGGACTCGGCGACCAGCTCATGAAGTCGAACTTCGGCACTTTGTCGCTGTAGGTGTAGCGCTTCTCGACAGTGAAGCCCATTCGCTCCAGCTTGCGGGTTGCGGCTGAAATGCTCAGGCCGTTCAGACTGGGCATCTTCACTTGCTTACCAACCTGGATCTTGCGCGGAGGTTGGTTGAAGCCGGTCTTCGGGATCTGCTGGAAGTACTTCTGCATGACTGGCTTCCAGATCTTCATACCGGCGTCACCGCTACCCGAACCTTCCAGGTAGACGCCGGTCGAGGGCACCCGGTAACCCTTGATGCCGGACCGACGGTAGTAGCCTGCGCCGTGCTTGGCGAAAGGCCTCTTCGTGTTGTCGATCGAGATCATGGCCACGCCGGCGATCTCCGGTGTGTATCCGGAGAACCAGACAGCTGCGTTGCTGTTGATCGTTCCCGTCTTGCCCGCGATATCGCGGCCGTCGTAGATCTTGGCGCGCTTGCCGGTTCCTTTATCGACCACCGACTTCAAGACCTTGTTGACGCCGTCGGCGACATCCTTGTCGACCACTCGCCGACAGTTGGCGTCGGGTACGGCAAGGTTATTGCCGGAACGTGTCGTGATCTTGGAAATGATGATCGGATCACAGTGGATGCCGCGGGCCGCGAAGGTTGCGTACGCCTCGGCCATGGACAGCGGGCTCACCTCGACGGTGCCCAAGGTGAAGGACGGCTTGTCCTGATACCACTTCACGATGTCCAACGGAGGCTGGCCAATGCGCGCCCCCACCTTGACACCAGTCCTTTCGGCCATCTTGGTAACCCGGCACATGCCGGCCGCCAACTCCAGCTGAATGAAGTAAGTGTTGACCGACCACTGTGCCGCTTCCATCATGCCGATGGTCTTGCTGTGCCCAACCGAGTTTCTGACAACCCAGTGGTCCCAGATACGCTCTCGTCCCTTGCAGGAGGTGTAACGCCGGCCGGTGAAGTTGAAGGGAGACCTGGCGTGGAACTTCTTGCTGATCGGGATGCCCTTTTCCAGCGCTGCGGCGAGCGTGAAGAGCTTGAAGGTGGAACCCGCCTGGTAGCCCTGGATGCCACCCATCGCAGGGTCTGCAGCCAGGTTCCAGTAGGTCTGCCCCTTCTTGGCATCGCTGCCCATCACTGGCCTGCTCTGCGCCATAGCGATGATCAAGCCGGTACCGGGCTGAATCATGTTCATGGTCGAGATCACCGGGTCACGAGGCCCCACGACCGAGCTAACTTTTTGCTGCGCGAGGTCCTGGGTCTTCGGATCAATTGCGGTTTGAATGATCAACCCGCCACGGTTGATCATGTTTCCACGATCTTCTTCGGTCTTGCCCAGGCTCGGTGTATTCAGCAACGTACGTCGCACGTAGTCGCACAGGAAGGGATACCGCGTCCCGACGCAGCCGTTTCGGGTCTTCTTGACTTTGCCTTGATCGAAGCCGACCTTCTTCGCCTGTCGCGCCTGATCGACCGAGATCAGCTTGAGCTCGGCCATCCGGTTGAGCACGACGTCGCGACGGTCCAGTGCTGCGCTGGGATTGCGTACCGGGTTGTTCGCGTCTGGGTTCTGCACCAGTCCAGCCAGCATTGCCGCCTGGGCCAGGGTGAGCTTGGAGGCCCTCGTCGAGAAGTAGTGGCGAGCGGCGGCCTCGGCGCCATACGCACCCTCGCCGTAGTAGGCGATGTTGAGGTAGCGCTCGAGGATCTGATCCTTGCTGAACTTCTTCTCCATCGCGATCGCATACCGCAGCTCGCGAATCTTGCGTTCCATGGTTGGCGCCTGCGCCTCACGTACGCACTCGCTGTCGCCCTTGGCCTGGCACGCCTCGATCTGCACCATCTTGACGTACTGCTGGGTAATTGAGGATCCACCCTGCGTGATACCGCCATCGGTGGAGTTGCGCACGAGCGCGCGCATCGTGCCTTTGAAGTCCAAGGCGCCATGCTCGTAGAAGCGGTGATCCTCGATGGCGATCTGCGCCTGCCGCATGATCGGCGCAATGTCCTTCAACTTCACCGGAATCCGGTTCTCGTCGTAGAAGTATGCCAAGGTCTTGCCGTTACCCATCAGCACCTTGCTGCGAGTCGCTGGCGCAGGGGTGGAAAGCTCAGCAGGCAGGCTCTCGAGCTCGGCGGCTGCCGCACTGCTGGTCACACCCGCCATACCGGCGAATGGGATGAACAGCCCTGCGACCAAAACACCGGCGAGGACACTGACGACGAGGAACATGACAAGTGAGTACGCGAGGCTCCCCATGCGCTTCGGCGTAAACGGCACGGACACAAGCCTAAGGGAGCGACCCACCCCTTCTGAGTCACGTACTGATACCAAATCTTGACCTGAAGGCAGATTTGATTGAATTGTCAAGCAACCAAAGGTCACAAAACGGCAAACATCGCGATACCAGTCTGGTCATCTCGAAGATGCCGTGCGTAGCGTGTCATACCGCCGTGCCATATGGGCCGGGGAAATGCCCGGTACGGCGAAGTTCACGAGGGGGAGATGCAGCGTGCCTGCAATGCAACGTGAAGACTGGACCATGCGCGCCAAGTGCCGGGGGATGGAAGATGCCCTCTTTCCGGAGGCGTCCGATCAAAAGCGTGCCCGACTGGTGTGCTCGGGGTGCCCAGTGCGCTACGAGTGCCTGGCCGAGGCTCTGGACAACCGCATCGAATGGGGTGTTTGGGGCGGCATGACCGAACGCGAGCGGCGTTTGCTGCTTCGCCAACGGAGTGATGTCACCTCCTGGAGGTCTGTGCTCCTGGGCAAGTCCAACCAACAGACCGCAGACCAAGCGAAGTCCTCGGGCTCTCAGTCCTTGTCTGCCAGAAGGTAGCCGACTCGGCGGAGTGCCGCCAGGTCGGTCACATCGGTCGGCAAGGACTGAACCTGAGTCTGCGCCACAGTTGGGCGCGCCGAGGCAAAGCGTTCAATCTGGCGACTTTCGGTGGCGATCAGTCGCATGAGATTGGCGTGACGTCGCAGCGCTTCCACCTCCACTACCGCTGAGGTGTCGGCAAGATCCTCAGCGACGGCGAGTGCTCGCTCCGGCGAGAGCGCCAGTGCGCTGGTGTGTACCCGGTTGATCACCATGCCCGAGATGGGCATGGCTTCCTCGGTGAGCCGGTCCACGAAGTACGCGGCCTCGCGGAGCGCGTCATGCTGCGGAGTGGCGACGACCAAGAAGGTGCTGTGGCGTGACGACAGCAACTGAAACGTCGCTGTAGCCCGTTGCCGGAATCCGCCGAAGAGCGCCTCGAAGGCGCGGACGAATGTCTTGACGTCGTTGATGATCTGGGCGCCGAGGATCTTGGTGATCACTGCAGACATCATGCTGAAGCCGGCGCTCATCAGCCGCAGCGGTCCTCGGGCCGGGGGCATCAACAAGCGCAGAAACCGCCCATCGAGCAGTGAACTGAGATGTTCGGGGGCGTCCAAGAAGTCCAAGGCTGATCGTGCCGGGGGAGTGTCCACCACAATGAGATCCCAGGTGCCGTGGGCTTCCGCCTCGCTGTGCAGCTGGCCGAGCTTCTCCATGGCCATGTATTCCTGAGTTCCGGAGAACTCCGAGGACAACGCCACATAGAACTGGTTCTGCAAGATCGCTTCCGCCTTCTCCGGCGTGGAATGCGCGATCACTACGTCGTCGAAGGTGCCTTTCATGTCGAGCATCATCGCGTCCAAGCTGCCGCCGGCCGCGCTGTCGATTACGGGCACCGGTCGAGGAGTGTTGTCCAGCTCACCAACGCCGAGGGATTGGGCCAGCCGTCGTGCCGGGTCGATAGTCAGGACAACCACCTTGCGACCCGCTTCCGCGGCGCGCAGCGCAATCGCGGCGGAGGTCGTGGTTTTGCCCACTCCACCCGACCCGCAGCAGATGATGATCTTGGTATCCCGGTCGCCGATGATCTTGTCGATGTCGAGGAAGGGTACTGCCAAGCGAGCCTGTGGTAGCTCCGGCAGTGCTTTTCGCTGGCCTGAGTCGGTCACGCTGCCTCCAGGTTCATCTGATCGGTCAGCTGCTCGGCAATTGCGAAAATGGCACCTTCATCAATGCCACCATGATCAAGAGAGATCTGCACGAGGGGAACGGCTAAGGCCGTCAGCCGATCATGGCGTTGCTGCTCTTGGAGCGTACGCCCAGCCTCGATCCCGAACTCTTTTGCCAACGCTTGGTTCTGCTTCATCGTCAGCCCGGGCACCTTCAAGATCACGGAACCGGTCGCTGCCGCCTGCAGTTGATCCTGGCTGAGGGGAGTTGGCGTCACCATGTTTTCGATCACTGTGCCGATTCGGATTTGCGTCGGCCGCAGCGCGGCCACGGCTTCCTCGGTTTCGGTGACCGGCATGTCCTCGAGCAGCGTGACCACATGCACCGTCGTAGTCGCCGACCGCAACAGTCGCATGATCGAATCGGCCTGGTTACGGATGGGTCCGACCTTGGCCAGCCCGGCGACGGCTGCGTGCACGTTGAGAAACTGCGCTATCCGGCCTGTCGGTGGCGCGTCGAGGACCACGGCGTCGTACGCGTTGGGACGGTTTTTGATCTTGCGCCGGACTGCCTCGTACACCTTGCCGGTGAGCAGTACGTCGCGCAGCCCAGGTGCGATTGAGGTGGCGAAGTCAACGGCTCCGAAGCGATCGAGAGCCTTGCCGGCAAGGCTGAGGTGATAGAAGGTGTCAAGGTATTCCATCAAGGCGTCCTCGGCATCAATCGCCAAGCCGTAGACGGCGCCGCCTGCTGGCGTACGGCTGATACGGCGTTCTTCGGCACCAGTCAGCGGCGGCACGTCGAACAGCTCGGAGATACCCTGCCGCCCTTCCACCTCACAGACCAGTACTCGCCGGCCGCTGGTGGCAAGAGCGCAGCCGAGAGCTCCGGCGACAGTGGTTTTGCCGGTGCCGCCTTTACCGCTGACGATGTGCAGGGTGTGGCGGGGACTCACGACACGCCTGCGATGGTGATGCCGGCATGTGTCTTGTAGCGCCGGTTGATGGCAATCAGATTCGCGGCGAGGGCTTCGACCTGGCCGGCATTGCGGAGCCGTCCCGCATAGATGCCACGTGCACCCGGGATCGCCGAGGCTAGCTCGCACACCACCCCCACCGACTCGCGGTCTTCACCTAGAACCAGCACATCATCGTCGAAGTGATCAATGGTCGGGTCGTCGAGCAGCGCGGCGCTGACGTGGTGGAAGGCGGCGATCACCGTGGACTGCGGGAGCAGCTGCTGTGCTTCCTCGGCTGCGGAGCCGGCTGGTATCCGCAGCCGGAAGGGTCCCTGCTTGTCGAAGCCAAGTGGATTGACGCAGTCGATGACGATCTTGCCGGCCAGTTCTTTTGTCAGGGAAGCCAGCAATGCGGCGTGACCGTCATAGGGCACCGTGACAATGACCAGTTCGGCGGCCGCAGCGTCGGAGTTGCTGCCGCCGGCGATCTGCCCAGGGCCTTCCAGCTGTGCGTACTCGGCAGCGATCTTTTCGGCTCGCTCCGCCGTCCGGCTGCCAATCACAACCTCGTGCCCAGCCGCAGCAAATCGTCGAGCCAGACCCCGGCCCTGCGGGCCGGTCCCGCCAAGAATTCCGATCTTCACGCGGATGACCGGCTCGGGTTGACGAGATGAGGCCGCGTGGCGAGCTGCCGCGCTGCCTGCATGGTCACGCGCTCGATAGTACTGACGGTGCCCCAGCCCAAACTGTCAGTGTTTGATGACTCTGACGGGCGTCCTGCCGAATTCGCCTCCTTCGTCGCTCGCGTAGTTGTGCCGCTTCAACGAAGATGAGCCGCGAGCTCCTGCAGTCGGCGAACCTGACCGCCCGTCATAGTGTCAGTGGCTGCCGCGAAGATGTAGTTCATGACCTCTACAGCTGACACGAATGCCGAGCCCGGCTCGGCAGCCACACGCCCCAGCATCAGCGTCGGCGAGGTGGTGCTGGACACCGATGACCCGCCGCGCCTAGCCGAGTTTTATACCGCCTTGCTTGGCTGGCGGATCGAGGAGACCGAGGAGGATTGGATCACCATTGGCGGTGATTCCGGCACCAAGATCGCTTTCCAGCTGGCTATGAATCACAAGCCGCCGACGTGGCCGGACAATGCCGTGCCGCAACAGTTCCATCTCGATCTCCACGTGGACGATTTGGAGGAAGCCGTCGCATTCGCCGAGTCCATCGGTGCCCGCCGAGCTGCCAGTGGCGACCATGCGCCCAACTTCATCGTCTTCCTCGATCCGAGCGGCCACCCGTTCTGTCTCTGCGCGTGACAGTTGTGTCGTCACGGTGCGATCAACCCCGGTGAGCACCTCTAGAGTGATGGCTTATGACGAAGTGGGAGTACGTGACGGTGCCGCTGTTGGTGCACGCAACCAAGCAGATCCTGGATAACTGGGGGCAGGACGGGTGGGAGCTGGTCCAAGTGGTGCCGGGACCGACTCCCGAAAACCTGGTCGCCTATCTCAAGCGCCCGACGCCCGCTCCTGGAGCTGGTGCGTGACCCTGCCGTCGCGACGGCTGGCTGATCTTGGACTCAGCTTGCCGTCGGTCACGCCACCCTTGGCGGCGTACGTCCCGGCTGTGCGGTTCGAGGATCTCGTCTACACCGCTGGCCAGCTGCCACTGGTGAATGGGGAGCTCCTGGCTGTGGGCAAGGTGGGTGCCGAGGTCGCAGTCGAGGACGCGACCCACTGCGCTCAGATTGCAGCGCTCAATGGGCTGGCAGCGGTGGTTGACCTGGCCGGCGAGCTTGATGCGATTACGCGGATTATCAAGGTGACGGTGTATGTGGCGAGTGCGCCGGGGTTCACCGATCAGCCGCTGATCGCCAACGGTGCAAGTCGGCTGTTAGGTGACGTCTTCGGCCAGGCAGGTCATCATGCGCGTAGCGCCGTCGGCGTCGCCGTGCTACCGCTTGACGCGCCGGTCGAGGTGGACCTTGTGGTTGCGGTCGGCTGGACGCCCACCTTTGAGCCGCTCTGACCGAGGTTTCATGGCGTCACACTCCTACGACGTGTTGAGTCGGCTGAAGCCACAGGTGCCCGCTGGCATGGTGGAGCGGGCGACGCGGTGGACACCGGATTCGGTACCGAGTGTGGCCGCTCCCGCGGCCAGCGTGATCTTGCTGCGCGACAGTCAGGACGGGCTCGAGACCTACTTATTGCATCGCCATGCGCACATGCCCTTTGCCGCTTCAATGGTGGTGTTTCCCGGTGGCCGCGTCGACCCGATCGACGCTGAGACAGGCCTTGATCCGATCCGCCGCTGCGCGATCCGCGAGACCGCCGAGGAGACCGGTGTCTTTCTCGATGAAGCCGCTCTGTTTCCGTGGGCGCGTTGGATCACCCCGGCTATCGAGCCTCGCCGCTATGACACCTGGTTCTTCGTGGCGGCCATGCCTGGAGATCAGGAGGCCGTTGATATCTCGGGCGAGACAAATCTTGCGGAATGGTCGGCGCCTCGCAAGGCGCTCGCTGACGAACGTTCCGGATTGATCAAGATGCTCCCGCCGACAATGTCGATCTTGATAGAAGTCACTGATCTTGCGACGGTTGTTGAGGTGATCAACCACGCGACCGACCGGAAGATCGAACCGGTGCTGCCGCGATTGCTGAAGACCGAGAGCGGTTGGCAGTTCCGTTACCCGCGGACACACTCTTCGGAGCCGTCGTCGTGATGTCTGCTGAGGCTCCGGGTGCGTCATATATCCAACTCATTCGTGCCCCCAACCCAGGCCCAATGACGCTGGATGGAACCAACACCTGGGTGATCACCGATGCGGACCACGGTGCTGTCGTCGTTGACCCAGGGCCGGCGATCGAGTCCCATCTGGACGCCGTCTTGGCCGCTTGTCAGCCACGACTAAGCATGATCGTTCTGACGCACCGGCACCTTGATCACTCCGAAGGCGCTGCGATGCTGGCCGAGCGAGCTGGCTGCGGCGTACGCGCTGCCGATCCGCAGTTCCGCATCGGTCACGAACGGCTCGACGGCGGAGAACGGCTCTCGCTAGGTGGAATCAGGGTTGAAGTGCTCGAGACGCCGGGCCACACCAGCGACTCGCGTTCGCTACTGCTCTCCGGCCCTGATCAGGTCAATCGGCTGATCACCGGTGACATGGTGTTGGGTCGAGGCACGACGGTGATCACGCGTCCGGACGGCGACCTTGCTGCGTACTTTGACTCGCTCGATCTCCTCGAGCGGTTGGTCACCACGCGCAATGTCATTGAGCTGCTTCCGGGTCACGGGCCGGTCGTCACCGATCCTGCGGCATGGCTGTCTTTTTATCGCCGACACCGGCACGAGCGACTCGATCAAGTGCGAGCCGCGGTTGCGGCGGGTGACCATGCCCCCAGCGAGGTCGTTGCTCGGGTGTACGCCGATGTCGACCGCAGCCTGTGGCCGGCAGCTGAGCAGTCGGTTCGGGCGCAACTGGAATATTTGCAGACACATGGATAAGCGCTGAAGCCCTGTCGAGAACGCGGCTAAGAACCCTCAGGGAGCTCATTCTTGCCCCACAGGATCCTCATAGGGTTCTGCGTCACTGTCGAGCCATGACAACGAACGTGCAGCCAGGCAGCTATACCCCCGACTTTAGAGATCCTCAAGCTTCGAATGAGGAGCCCACGGTCGTTCTTCCGACCGGTCAGTATGGCAGCTATACGGGGACCGATTTTCCTGCACCGCCCGGTGTTCCGCCACTGGCGCCGAATCCGGCACCGGCCCCCGGTTTCCAGCGGCCGAAGCGCAGAGTGGGCGCCATGATCGGCGGCGCGGCGATGGCGGCCGTGCTGGGCGCCGGGGCCGGAATCGGTTCGTACGCCTTCCTGGTCGACCACAACCCGTCAGGTGTCAGTGTCACAAGTGCCGCGGCGCCGAGTCCGACGCTCGACGGCACGGTGTCTGCGGCTGCTGCGAAGATCGAGCCGTCCTTGGTGACAATTGCGGTCCAAGCATCCAATGGCAGCGGCATCGGTAGCGGCATGGTGCTCGATAAGGATGGGCATATCCTCACCAACAACCACGTAGTCGCGGGTGCGGGCAACGGGGGCGCCATCACGGTGACCTTCCACAACGGCACGACAGCCACGGCCAAGGTGGTTGGAACATCTGAGTTGAACGACCTGGCGGTGATCAAGGTCGATGGCGTCAATGACCTCAACCCGGTTACCTTCGCAAACTCGACCGACCTTCAAGTCGGCCAGACCGTTGTCGCCGCTGGTGCACCGCTCGGACTCTCGGAGTCGGTGACGAGTGGAATTGTGTCCAACACCGCCCGCCCGGTCCGTTCCGGTACCAACAACGATGCTGTGTATCTGGCAGTGCAGACCGACGCCGCGATCAACCCGGGCAACTCCGGTGGCCCGCTTGTCAATCTCAATGGTGACGTCGTTGGCATTAACTCCGCGATAGCCGGCACCAGCTCGGGTCCTGATGGCGGACAGTCAGGCAACATCGGCATTGGCTTCGCCATCCCGTCCGAAGTTGCGACCCGCGTCGCGAATGATCTGATCACCACTGGCAAGACAACCAACGCGCAGCTTGGAGTGAGATTAACCGGATCTGATTCTGAACTGCCTACCTCGACTGGTGTTCCGCTTGGTGAGGTCGTAAGCAGCGGTCCTGCCGAGAAGGCGGGTCTGCGGGCTGGCGACGTGGTGACCAAGCTCAACAACTTCCACACCACCACAACCGACGGGCTAATCGCTGCTACCCGGTTCTATGCGCCTGGCACGACTGTCAGTGTGACCTTCGTCCGCGACGGCGGCGCTCCGCAGACCGTCGATGTGACGCTCGGCACAACCTGAGCGGCCTGACGCTCAGCATCGCCTGATTGCTTCCCGGCTCGCCCGTACCCGTACAGGTTGAACGCGCGAGCCGGGGCTCCACTCCACATCGGGTCTCGCCCTCTCCGCGGTGACCCGATTCGGGGCTTCCGCCCCAGAGCCTCTCCCGCACTATCGCGCGCGACGCTCGACCCGCTCGACATCCAAGATCGTCACCGAGCGCGGCTCCAATCGGATCCAGCCGCGGGCGGCAAAATCGGCGAGAGCCTTATTGACGGTCTCACGCGAGGCGCCAACGAGCTGCGCCAGCTCCTCTTGGGTCAGATCGTGATGCACATGCATGCCGTCGTCCCGCTTGTCGCCGAACCGCTGGGCCAGCTCCAACAGCTGCTTGGCAACCCGGCCGGGGACATCGGAGAAGACCAGGTCGGCGACGACGTCGTTGGCCCGGCGAAGTCGCGCAGCGAGCTGACCGAGCAAGCCCTGAGCGACCTCTGGTCTGCCCGTCAACCACGGAATCAGCTCATCGTGCTCAAGCGTCCGCAACTCGCACGCGGTTACCGCGGTGGCAGTGGTTGAGCGCGGTCCGGGATCGAAAACAGACAGCTCGCCGAACATCTGGCCGGGACCGAGAACGGCAAGCAGATTCTCCCGTCCCGCAGACCCGCTACGACCTAACTTGATCTTGCCGCTTACCACGATGTAGAGCCGATCTTCGGAGTCGCCTTCATGGAAGAGCACATCGCCCTTGTTGAGGTGCAGGCTGCCCATTGCAGAGGAGAGCGCGGTCGCCGCTTCGTCTTCTAATCCAGCGAAGAGCGGTGCCTTCTTCAGGACTTCGGGATCCACGCGCCCTCCCTGATCACGGTACGGCTATCGATGGCAAGGCTACCGTCGAATGGTCGGGAACGTCAGGGCCCAAACTTGCTCAGAAACCTGCACTGAGAGCGCCGGTCGCGTTAGCAGCGCCCGAGTCAAATGTGCCTCTCAACTACTGTGATGGCATGAGCTCGAGCAGGTCAGGCGATGCCCCGAAATGACCGACACCGAGTTGACTTCTGAGGTCGCCGACCAGGCTCCGATCGTGCCGTTCGACAAATCGCGCACTGCGCTGGTACGCCGTGCCCGCACCATGAACCGCATCCTGGCGGCCACCTATCCCGATGCACACACTGAGCTCAATTTCAGCAACCCGCTGGAACTGCTGGTGGCAACAATCTTGTCCGCGCAGAGCACTGATAAGCGAGTCAACTTGGTGACGCCTGTCGTCTTCACGCGCTATCCGAACTCCGCCGCGTACGCCGCTGCAGACCGCGCGGAATTCGAAGAGCTCATTAAGCCGACCGGGTTCTTCCGGGCGAAAACTGACACTTTGATCAAGCTTGGGGCGGCTCTCACCGAGCGGTTTGATGGTGAGGTGCCCAAGCGCATGAAGGATTTGGTGACGCTGCCGGGCGTCGGCCGGAAGACCGCGAATGTGGTACTCGGCAACGCCTTCGGTATTCCCGGGATCACCGTAGATACCCACTTCAACCGTCTGGTGCGACGTTTCGGATGGACCACTGAGACCGAACCGGACAAGATCGAGATCGCTATCGGGGCACTGTTTCCGCCCAAGGACTGGACGCAGCTGTGTCACAACGTCATCTGGCATGGCCGGCGTCGCTGCCACGCGCGTAATCCGGCCTGCGGTGCTTGTCCAGTTGCTCGCTTGTGCCCCTCGTACGGGGAAGGCGAGACTGATCCGGTCAAGGCGGCCAAGCTGGTTCGGGAGCCGCGGGGATGATGAGGGCTGCTCGCCCAATCACTGACCGCCAGTTGTCGAAAAGTCCGCATTGGTCGGAAATTCGACCTCAACTGGGCGCGGAAGAGGTCGAAAACTCCGCATTGGTCGGAAATTCGATGTGCCGACCAGAGCTGGAAGATAAGCCGGAGTTGAAGCCTGCACAGGTCGAAAAGTCCGCATTGGTCGGAAATTCGACATCGAGAGGCGGGTTCAACGGTCGAAAAGTCCGCATTGGTCGGAAATTTGATAGGGGCCGGTTGGTGGCGGCCGTCGCCATCGCTGCGCTCCTACTGACTGGATGCGGCAGCCCTGCGGCGCCGGCCGAGTCAGCGCCTCCAATGGCGCCAGAGAGTGAGGTAGCGCCAAGTCCCGAATCCACTGCAGGTCTTGCGATCATGAAGAAGAAGGCCGGCATCGCCGAGTGTCCCAAGTCCGATCCTGATGTCGCCCCGGCGCGGTCTGGATTGCCCGACGTAGTGTTGCCCTGCCTCGGCGGCGGTCGTGAAGTCCACTTGGCCGGCCTACGTGGCAAGCCGATGATGATCAACGTCTGGGCCCAATGGTGCGGGCCTTGTCGGGAGGAAGCGCCCTATCTCGCCGATGTGGCAACAACGAACAAGTCCGACTTGATGATATTGGGAATCGACCACGCCGATCCGCAACCGGCGCTGGCTATCGAGTTCGCGCAGCTGTCCACGTGGAAATACCCGCAGTTGGCCGATCCCGATGTGGTGTTGCGGGCAGCGTTGCAGATCAGCGGCCCACCGCAGACTTTTTTCGTACGCCCGGACGGCACTATCGCGTATCGTCACGCTGGATCGTTCAAGTCGGCTGATGAGATCCGCGACGCGGCGCGCAAGTATCTCGGGGTCAGTCCATGACTGATCCAGCGCTGGAACGACCTGAGTGGCTCGACACTCTGACCGATTCCCTGTCTGAGCAATCGAGGTTGAACCAGGTGGTGGCCCTCCGGCCCGGGATCGGGGCTCGGCCGGCGGCGGTGTTGATCTTGATCGGTGAGGGTCCGGAGGGTCCGGAGATCATGTTCGTCGAGCGTGCCGCGGGTCTGCGTAACCACGCTGGACAGATTGCCTTTCCTGGTGGCGCTGCAGATGTTGATGATCACGATCTGGCCGACACTGCTTTGCGGGAAGCGGCCGAGGAGACCGGCGTTGACCGGAGCGGCATCGAAGTCCTCGGCGTACTTCCGCCGGCGTACGTGGAGGTCAGCGGGTTCGATGTCACAGCGGTGATCGGGTGGTGGCGCGACCCTAGCCCGGTGGCGGTAATGGATACCCGGGAGGCAGCATCGATCGATATCGTGCCCGTCGCTGTACTGACCGATCCTGCGCACCGCGCCCGAGTGCGGCATCCGTCGGGCTACACCGGACCGGCCTTCGAGGTGAACGGGCATCTCATCTGGGGACTCACCGCGCACCTGCTCGACGGCGTGCTTGATCTGGCAGGGTGGCAGCGACCATGGGACCGAAGTCGGGAACTGCCGATCCCGTTGCGCTACCTAACCGATCGAAGGCCGGATCATGGAGGACCCGATGCCCACTGATGATCATGACGCCAAGCTAATGGCTCGCTGGAACGGAACCCTTCCGGGCCAAGAAGAGATCGGCCAGAACTTGATCATGAGATACCACGAGCCACATCGGCACTACCACACCACTAAGCATCTGCTGAGCATGCTCACCATGATCGATCAGCTTGCCGATGATCATGATCTGTTCCTGGTGCGGCTGGCCGCGTGGTATCACGACGCCGTTTATGCCATCCCGGAAGGTCAGGTCAGCAACGAGGAGGCCTCTGCCCGGCTGGCGCTGCGGCAGCTGAGCCGCGTCGGTCTGGAGCAGGAGGACTTGAACCAGATCGCACGGCTGGTTCGGCTAACCGAGACTCATCTGCCCGGGCCGCGTGATCCCGAGGGCGAACTGCTCTGCGACGCGGACCTGGCGATTCTCGCCTCCAATCCAGGAGATTACGCCGACTACGTGGCCGCCGTACGTGCTGAGTATGCCGACGTACCGGAGGAGGAGTTCTTGGCTGGGCGGCTATCGGCCCTGATCCCGTTTGTCGACCGCGAAATCTTCCGCACCGCAAAGGGACGGCAACTGACCGACGCTGCCCGCGCCAACCTCGCGACGGAGATCAACGCGATCGCGGATCGCCTCGGAATCGCTGTGGAAGGATCGGATGTGTGACCTCCGAGCCGACACAGACCGCTGCCGTTCCCGTTGATCGCCTGACCGACTGGTGGAAGTCGGCAGTGGTCTATCAGATCTACCCCCGCTCCTTCGCCGACAGCAATGGCGACGGCACCGGCGACATTCCGGGGATGCTGTCGCACCTTGATTACCTTGCGGAGCTCGGCATCGATGTCGTCTGGCTGTCGCCCGTATACACCTCGCCGATGGACGACAACGGCTACGACATCAGCGACTACCAGGATATTGATCCGCTCTTCGGCGCGTTGGAGGATCTGGACCGGCTCATTGCCGGTTTGCACGAGCGCGGCATCAAGATCGTGATGGATCTAGTTGTCAACCACACCTCCGATGAGCACCCATGGTTCATGGAGTCACGCGATCCGGCCTCGGCCAAGCGGGATTGGTATTGGTGGCGTCCGCCACGGCCGGGATTCGAGCCGGGCGCTGATGGCGCGGAGCCGACGAATTGGGAATCCGCGTTCCACGGCTCAGCCTGGCAGTTTGACGAGCGCAGCGGGGAGTATTACCTGCACCTGTTCAGCACCAAGCAGCCTGACCTCAACTGGGAGAACCCGGAGGTACGGCAAGCGATCTACGACATGATGAACTGGTGGGTCGATCGTGGCATCGACGGCTTCCGCATGGATGTGATCAACCTGATTTCCAAAGGCGAGCTCGTTGATGGCGTGCCACCTGCGGGCAAAACCCGTGTCTTCTGTTTCCCGTTTACTGCCAACGGTCCGCGGCTCGATGAGTTCCTCGCTGAAATGAATACTGCCGTCGGCTTGGACAAGCGGAATCTCCTCACTGTTGGCGAGATGCCGGGCTCGACCATTGAGACTGCTCGGCGAGCGACGGATCCGGCGAATCATGAGCTGAGCATGGTCTTCACCTTTGAGCATGTGAGCCTCGACATGGTCCCCGGTGGCCATGGCAGATATGACCTGGCTCCGCTTGCGTTGCCGGCACTGAAGAAGAATCTCAGTGAGTGGCAGCTGGCCTTGGCCGATGTCGGGTGGAACTCGCTGTACTGGGACAACCATGATCAACCGCGGGCGGTGTCACGGTTCGGCGACGATAGTGTCGAGCACCGCGAGAACTCAGCGAAGACCCTTGGCACCGTGCAACACATGCATAAGGGCACGCCGTACATCTACCAGGGCGAAGAGCTCGGTATGACCAACACCTACTTCACATCCATCGAGCAATACCGCGACATCGAGTCGATCAACTACCACTCCTCCGCAATCAGTCTTGGCCTGGAAGTCGAGGCGGTGTTGCACTCGCTCTCGGTGAGGAGCCGGGACAACGCACGTACGCCGATGCAGTGGGACGACAGCTCACACGCTGGCTTCACCGACGGGATTCCCTGGCTGCCAGTCAACCCCAATTACGTCACGATCAATGCCGCAGCCGAAATTGAGGATCCACACTCGGTCTTCCACCACTTTCGTAAGCTGATCGAGCTCCGCCATGATCATCCAGTGATCGTGCATGGGCGATTCGAACTGTTGCTGCCTGATCATGAGCAGATCTGGGCACTCACTCGAACCTTGGATGATCAGGTCCTGGTGATGGTTGCCAACTGCTCATCTGAGCCGGCGAGTGTTCCTGGAGACGCGGTTCCGGACTTGACTGGCGCGCACGTGATACTGGCCACACATGAGGACCCCGCCTCGCTGGATCTCGCGCCGTGGGAGTCACGCATCTATTTGATCAGCTGAACTGGACCTTGGCTCGGTGTCGTAGTCGGCTGGAGTATTCAGTCGGCGTGCCCGGGCGATGAAAGGCAGGGCGAGTGCGGAGCCGGCTGCGGAAAGCAGATAAGACACCTGATAACCCCAAACGTCGGCGCTCTTTCCCAGCAGCGGTTGCGCCACTATGCCGCCAGTGCTGTTGATCAACGAGTCAAAAGACAGAATCGTCGCGCGCTCGTGGGACGGGATCATGCCATTCAGATAGGCCTGCCGGATCGGCGTGCCGACGTAGGCCGCGAGCGCCCACAGCATGATCAGCACAATAGTGACCGAGAAATTCCCGGCGAGCCCGATGAGGGAGAGCATCGCCACGGCTAGAGCCTCCAAAGTCAACAGGGCCGAAGTGCGTCGCCGGAAAGCTCGGCGGATCAACGGCGTGAGAAACCCACTGAGGATCTGGGCTGCGGCAACGAGTGCTGCCACCAGGCCGGCTATTCCGTAGGCCTTTTGATTGCCCCACAAATTCAGCAGGTGGGGCTGCAGGGCATAGAAGACATAGATTCCAATACCACCGCTGAACATCCCAGCCAGCATGGTGGCCCGGACCGCCGGCACCTTCAGGCCGTGCTCGACTGAGCTGTCCAGGATCCTCTTCATTTCAGCCACGGGCCGTTTCCCACGCGCTGGTGCAAAACCCAGGTCATGCATCATGATCAACGCGACGACAAACATCCCGAGCAAGATGGCCGTCCGGGCCACGTACGGGACGCCGAGGTTGGTCAGCTGAGCCAGAAAGCCGCCGGCAACGGAGCCGCTCAGTGTCATGGCGCCAATGACGACCTGGCCGCGGGCAAAGACCCCTTCGAGCTGGCCATCAAACCGTGTGGCGGCCAGCGCGTCCACAAGCCAGGCCTCGGTTGCACCAGAGAAGAAGGTGAAACCAAGTCCGAGAAGTGCGGAGATGATCGCCCACCAGACGAATACTGAGTGCAGCTGCCAGAGCAACACGTAAAGACCCGTGGTCGCTGCGAGCGTCAGCGTCCCACACAGGAATGAGACGCGTCTTCCCCAACGGTCGGCAACAACGCCCGTTGGAATCTCGAAAAGCACCATGCCGGCGGTGAAGCAGGCGTTGGCTGCAAAGGCCTCGAAGTTGGTCAGCCCGGCGTCAAGCAGGAAGATCGTGTTGATACCCCAGATCAGCGAGGCTGCCAAGGTGTTGCCCGCGGTCAGCACGTAGTAGGTACGGCGGACCGTCTTAGAGGTCTGCTTCACCCTTCAGACACTATGTGCCTGAGCTTGTCGAAGGGTTGCGCTGGGCTTGTCGAAATGTGCCTTGAGCTTGGTGAAATGTGCCCTGAGCTTGTCAAAGGCCGCATCCTACAAAGCTGTCAGCCAATCGGTGATCGCGGCTGTAACCACCGCAGGTTCCTCCTCATGTGGAAGATGACCGACGCCCGGCAGGCTGATCAGATCATGTCGTGCGTCGACCCATTTTTCGGCCGCCGTCATCGCCGGAATCGGAACGAGCTGATCTTCTTGACCGTGGATCGACAGAAGCGGTACAAATATCGGCTGTCGCAGAGCCCGCCGGAAATCACGGCCCATGCTGCGGAAGTGATTGCGGACGAACGAACGCTGGTACTCCAAGGCGCAATGCGGGCTGGGCCACAGCATGAGGGCATCTCGATAGTGGCGAGCTTCCGCTGCGGTAAGAAATCCTGCTCCATCGACCGCCCGGCTGCGAAGCAATTCCTCAATGTAGAGCCCGTCCTCGGCCATGATGCGCCGCTCGGGTAGCAGCGGGACTTGAAAGAACGCCAGCGTCGAGAAGCTCGTACGCCACGGAAACGCCAACGGATGAGGGGCGGAAACGCTCACCATCGCGCGTACCGGCGCGGGCGCGTACGCCAGCGTTGCCCAGGCAGCCATTCCGCCCCAGTCGTGGCCGACGATCACCCCGGTCGAGAATCCGAGGCTCTTGATTACTCCGCTGACATCGAAAGCTGTGGTTTGCGGGTCGTACCCACGCGGTGTCTTGTCGCTTGCTCCGTAGCCGCGGAGGTCCATGGCAGCCACGCTAAAGCCCGCCTCGTCCAGCGTTGGGATCTGATGCCGCCATGCCCACCAAAACTCACCAAACCCGTGGAGCAGTACGACGAGGGGTCGGCGAGGGCTGAAGTGTTCTCCAACGGCAACGTGGAAGCGGATTCCGTTTGCCGCGATGTCGCGGTGCTGCCATCGCCCGGCAAGCAGGATGTCGCGTACGCCGGCCCCTGCCATGGTGGTGGACGGCCCCCTCCCCGCGGGGTTCGTAGCAGAAGATCAGGTAATGGCTCTCCGTGGCGGAACGACTTCACCCTCGATTTGCGGTGCTTTCGCCGCCGCAAGCGCCTGCTCCGCAGCACCCTTGACTTCGGTTGTCGCAAGGTTGGCCTGAGCGATGGTCCGCTCCGGCGGCTTGACTCTCTTGAGAAAGAGATACCCAATGCCAGCAAGGATGCCAGCGATCAACAGGAGCGCGACGGCTACGATCAGGAACGCGAGCCATGCGGACAGGTCAAATGCTGCTATCAGGCCGAACGCAGCAGTGATGTAGAGCAAAATCGTCGCACTCAGTGTGAAGTATCCGGCGATTCCGAACAGCCCGGCGCCCGTCCCACCATTCTTCGCAGCAGGAATGAGTTCGGTCTTGGCGAGCTCGATCTGGTCCTGTACCAGCAGCTTCACATCATCGGTGATGTTCTTGATGATGTCCCCAACTGGAAGATCAGCCACGTCCGCTCCTCTCGTTACCGGTGAGCCTATCGACCTTCAGCTGGACGTTTACCCCAAAATGGACCCTTTGACAGGTTCAGCTCGCAACTAGTCCGCCGAAGCCTTGGCTGTCTCCAGATTCTCCTTGATCAAAGTCATTACCGAGGAGTCGGTCAGGGTAGTGACATCTCCCAGCTCCCGGTTCTCGGCAATGTCTCGAAGCAACCTGCGCATGATCTTGCCGGAACGGGTCTTGGGCAGCTCCTCGACCACCATGATCTGCCGCGGCTTGGCAATGGCACCAATCTCCTTTGCCACATGGGTCCGCAGCTCCTGTACCACCTCGGGGCCGCCCTCGCCTGCGTCGGCGCGCAAGATCACGAACGCTACGATGGCCTGTCCTGTCATCGGATCGGTCGCGCCAACGACCGCTGCCTCGGCGACCTTGGGGTGCGACACCAGCGCCGATTCGATCTCGGTCGTAGACATCCGGTGACCAGAAATGTTCATCACATCATCGACGCGACCAAGCAGCCAGATATCGCCGTCCTCATCCTTCTTGGCTCCATCGCCAGCGAAGTACTTCCCGGGGAAGCGTGACCAGTAGTTGTCGATATAGCGCTGATCATCGCCCCAGATGGTCCGCAGCATCGCAGGCCAAGGCTTGGTGATCACGAGATAGCCACCATGTCCGTTGGGCACGCTCCTTGCTTCGTCGTCGACAACATCGACCTCGACCCCTGGCACAGCCTTCATGGCGGCGCCAGGTTTGCCCACGGTCACCCCAGGCATCGGAGAGATCATCTGCATGCCGGTCTCGGTTTGCCACCAGGTGTCCACGACGGGCGTACGATCCCCTCCGATGTAGTGCCGGTACCAGACGTACGCCTCAGGATTGATCGGCTCGCCTACCGATCCGAGGATGCGCAGCGACGACAGATCGAAGGCCTCTGGAACGTCAGCGCCCCACTTCATGAAGGTCCGGATCGCTGTCGGTGCGCAGTACAAGATCGACACTTGGTACTTCTCGATGATTTCCCACCAGCGTCCCTTGTGCGGGGTGTCAGGGGTGCCTTCATACATCACCGATGTGGCGCCGTTCGCCAGCGGCCCGTACACCAGATAGGAGTGTCCGGTGACCCAACCGATGTCGGCGGCTGTCCAGAAAATGTCGGTCTCGGGTTTCAAATCGAAAGCTGCCCAATGGGTGTAGGAGACGCCGACCAGGTAGCCGCCGGTGGTGTGGAGAATGCCCTTCGGCTTGCCCGTACTGCCTGAGGTGTACATGACATAGAGCGGGTGCTCGGCAGGAAATGACTCGCACTCGTGTTCGTCGGATTGTTTGCCGACAAACTCGTGCCACCACAGGTCGCGTCCTTCAGTCATGGGGACGTCCTGCTTGGTCCGCTGTACGACCAGCACCTTTTCTACGTCGCAGCCGTACTTCAACGCCTCGTCGACTGCCGGCTTCAACAGTGAGGCATTGCCGCGGCGGTAACCTCCATCGGCAGTGATCACAAACTTAACGCCGCAGTCGATCACTCGCGAGTAGAGCGCATCGGAGGAGAAGCCGCCGAAAACCACCGTGTGCGGTGCGCCGATCCGGGCGCATGCCAGCATCGCTACCGCTGCTTCGGGGATCATCGGTAGGTAGATCGCGACCCGATCGCCAGTCTTGACACCAAGCTCCAGGAGCGCGTTCGCGGCCTGTTTGACCTGACGGGTCAGCTCGGCGTAAGTGATCACTTGAGTGTCGCCAGGCTCGCCCTCGAAGTAAAAGGCAACCCGGTCGCCATTGCCGGCCTCGACGTGTCGGTCAAGACAGTTGTACGCGGCGTTCAGGGTGCCGTCGGCGTACCACTTCGCGAACGGTGGGTTGCTCCAGTCGAGTACCTGGGTTGGCTCGGTTTGCCAGCTGATCCGTTTGGCCTGCTTGGCCCAGAAACCCTCGAAGTCTGCCTCAGCCTCGGCGTAGGTTTCGGCCGTGACATTGGCATGCGCCGCTAGCTCAGCGGGCGGAGGGAAGTGCCGGTCCTCGTGGAGCAGGTTGTCCAAGGCATCATCAGTCACGACTAGGTCTCCTCACGAGCATCGATGATCTTCAGATGGTGCCGCGCTCCCGAGTAGGGCGCTTTCGGCCCATCGATCTCAGCCTACAGACGTCCCAATTGCGCGCGCATCGTGGCGATTGAGGGGACTTCGGCGATCAGAGTTTGATCCGTAGCACGTCGTCGAAGTCGTCATCGATCACCAGCTTGGAATGATCAACTTCGACCCGCCAGCACGATGTCTGGAAGGGCAGCATCAGCGGATCAGGTCGCCGCGCGGAGCTGTCGTAGAGGGCGCCAACCTCCCGCAGCAACCGCGCGCGCGTCATGGGGTTCAGCTGGACGACTGCCGGCCGCCGTTCCACCATGGAGATCAGTCCGTCTCGGGTGATCGGCATCCAGTTGCGGAAGTTGCGACGTTCGAAGAGGCCGAAGTACGGGCTTTCGGCAACCTTGTCGACACTGTCCTCGCCATACTCGCCACGCATGGATTCTGGATCGGATTCGCGCATCAGGGCGATCAGGCGTCGGACCCATGGGACGGTGTCGTCTCGAGTGTTGTACGCGATCGCAAGGTGGCCGCCAGGCTTGAGAACCCGGGCAATCTCGCTGAGCGCAAGCCCTGGTGGGAAATGATGCAGCGTCTGTGCCGCAGTGACGACATCGAAGTGGCAGGACAGGAACGGCAACGATTCGACTCGGCCGACGACATGCCGCCGAGTGGCGAGGCGATCGGGCAGATCAGCGACGAGCTCGACCGAGCCATCAATGCAGAACACCTCATGGCCGGCAGCGGTGAGCATTGCGGCGAAACTGCCGCGTCCCGCGCCAAGATCGAGAACCCGCATGGGCTCCGGGCCGGCCATCCACGCGACCGCAGCTTCCGGATAGGGAGTGCGCCGCGTAATCATGCGGGAAACTTTAGTGGTGCCGGACCCGCTGGCTGATCTTGCGCGATTCGAGGGCGTGGCGTCGGCGGTGGCAGCGGCAACCGCTGCGGTGGATGCCCTGTTACGAGATCGCGGACTGCGACATGTCACCGAAGAGCAGCTGAGTCAGGCTCTCCTCGCAGGAGCGAGTGCCAATGCGGCATTGACTGGCGACCCTCAGCGATGGCGGATAGGTGCACTTCGCCTGTCAGCTGAGTTGGCATCTTTGGCGGCTTTGATCAGGGTCGCGCCGGCTCAGGCGCTGGCGCGAGCGCACGCGTTGGTGGCTCGCGGTGTCGTGCCAGACAGCGAGCTCGGCAAGATCGGGGCCGGGCCGGGAATGGCGGCCCGCATGAACAGCCTCGGGGAGTTGCTGAGCAGCCAGACCAGTGCACCGGCGATTGTCGTCGGCGCCGTCGCGCACGCGGAGATCGCGGTGGTCGCGGCGTTCGGCGACGCTAGCGGTCTCATCGCACGAGCAGCCGAGCATCTGGTGCTGATTGCGGCTGGCCTGGATCCGTACGGAGTGATCGTCGTCGAGGCTGGACACGCGGAGAGCGGGACGAGTTATTCGAAGGCGCTCGAGGCCTATGCGGAGGGCAGTGTGGAGGGTGTTAAGACGTGGCTGCTGCGATGCGCAGCAGCTGTGGCACGCGGCGCGGAGCTCTCGCCTCTGGCTCGGAGCTGAGAAGACCTGCCCCTGTCGGATTCCCAGGGACGTTCCCTGTATGGACGCGTTTCCGTCTTGGGACGGCCAGCAGGTGTCTGAACGGCGAATTTGACCCGCGTTTGCCGGCTTGTGACGGCAAACGGGTTCGAGAAGGAAGTCACAACACGTGACGCGGCGCCCACCGAGGCGGGCGCCGTGCCTGGCACGTCACTACCAAGTGACCATGCGTGCATCTTTTCAACGTGTTGGCCCAGGCAAGCCTAGGACGCAACTTCCCGTCGGGGATGGGTGATCGCCGCGTGGGTACTTGAATGCCGTGCGAGGTTCGCCGACTCGTCAGTGAGGACTACATGTGACGGTCATCTGACTGTCACTAGGAAAAGCTCCTAGAAGCGCACTCCTTCTCGACGACTCGGCTCTCCTTGGAGTCCTTTCTACCCCTATCGAGACGCAATGGAAAGGTCTCCCAGCTAGGAGAAATCTGTGCATCCCCCGTACGTTGAAACTGTCCCTGCCATGCCAACCGGTTGTTTGTAGCAAGATCAAATTTCCACTATCTGACGCTGCCGACGGCCGATACGGGACTCGTTGACCTCGGGACGTTTCGCAGCACAGACGTCGAAAGCACCCTCCCCGCCGCTTCCGGAGGGGTCGTTTCGCAGCACGGTCGTCGAAACGCTCGCATCTGGGCCCGGGGGCTAGGCGTCGACTTGCCGATCATGTGGCGGCTGTCCACAGACTCAAGGCCGCTCGAAGCGTCATCCACAGATTTCGGCTGAAGCGGCACATACAGGTCGACGTCCACACACTGCTTGACATGGACCCGCGTGCGCTCGGCCAGACCACCCAGACCAGCATTGTTGTGGCAATCGGCGACTCCGAGCTGCTCGACCAGGTGCTGTCCATTACGGCAGTAATCGGAGTCGAGCCATTGGTGCTCGGCGACGTAGGTCTCTTGCGACAGCACTGGGCCTTAGCGTCGATGGTCTTACTCGGCGTCGATCAGGCGACTCGTGTCGCGACCATGGGATTGCCGCGGCGTACCGATGTTTATCTGGTTGCCGAGGAGAGGACCGCTAGCCAGTCGCAGCAGTGGTCGATGCAACTTGGTGCTGCGCTGGTCACGCTGCCATCGAGTGCCAGTTGGCTGTCCGACGCTGTGTCGAACGCGGCCGGGACGGGGCGCAGGCCCGGTCAGGTTATCTGCGTGGTTGGCGGTTCCGGCGGGGTGGGCGCTTCGACTCTGGCTGCGGGACTGGCGTTTGTTGCGGCTCGCACGCATCGGACCATGATCATTGATGCCGATCCGCTGTCCGGAGGCCTCGACTTGCTGCTCGGTGCTGAGCGGACATCGGGCTGGCGGTGGCCGCGGCTAGCCACTGCGCGTGGGCACCTTGGTGACCTGACTGGGCAGCTGCCGTCCGTCGACGGAATTGACGTGTTGTCCATGGCGCGGGCTGAGTCGCCGCCAGGCTGGGCACCGCATGCCGAGCAGCTCAAAGCGGTAGTTCTCTCGGCGACGCGAAGTCACGAAATGACGGTGGTCGACCTCTCCCGAAGTCTTGGTGTCGCGGCCTGGGAGGCGCTGCGGAGATCCGAGCTGGTGGTGATTGTGGTGCGAGACGACATTCGCGGAATTGCTGCTGGACGGGAGGTAGTACGGGAGTTCGGAGAAGAGTGCGAGCGGCTTGGGCTCGTGGTCAGACATGGTCGGTCGCGGCTCCTGGAGCCGAATCTTGTAGCTAGCGGCGTCGGTTTGCCGCTGCTCGGGTCCTTTGTCGAGGATCCGACCCTCGTTCTGGCCGCGGAGCGAGGCGATCCGCCGGGCCGATCTGGTCGCAGCTCACTGTCTCGGCTCTGTCGCCAGTTACTGGACGCTCTTCCGCTAGGTGATCCGACCGAGGAGAAGGCGCTGATGAGGGCATGACGATCGCAACGAACTCTTCGATGTCGGGTGATTTGGGTACCGAGGCGGTGGCTTTGGACCTGATACGGGATCGCCTGGTTGGCTTCGGCCGGCAATACACCCCCGCCGACGTTGCCACGGCCATGCGAGCTGAGGGGCTTGCCGTCAGCGACGCGGCAGTGCTCGATGCGATGGAGTTGTTACGGCGGCACAGCGTCGGCGCCGGTCCATTGGAGCCGCTACTTCGCCAGCCAGGAGTCACCGACATCTTGGTCAACGGCCCAGATCAGGTCTTCATCGATCGCGGTGCCGGCCTTGAGCCTACCGATGTGAGGTTTCCAAGTGAGAGCGACGTACGCCGCCTCGCGCAGCGGCTCGCCGCTTCGGTGGGCCGCCGCCTTGACGATGCGGTGCCCTTCGTGGACGCCAGGTTGGCCGACGGAACTCGAGTGCATGCCGTGCTGGGCTGCCTGGCCTCACCCGGGACCTGCATTTCCCTTCGGGTGCCGGCGCAGCGAAGCTTTTCGATCGAGGACTGCGTCGCTTCAGGCTCCTTAACGCCCGGAGCGGCGCATCTGCTGTCGCGCATGATCGAGGCCAAGCTGGCGTTCTTGATCAATGGCGGAACGGGCTCAGGCAAGACGACGCTGCTTGCAGCACTCCTGGCTCTCGTGCCGCCCAACGAACGAATCGTCATCGTTGAAGACTCGCGGGAACTAGCGCCGAATCATCCCCACGTCATACGGATCGAGGGACGACCAGCAAACACGGAGTTGGCTGGCGCGATCAGTCTTACTGATCTTGTTCGACAGTCGCTGCGCATGCGTCCGGACCGGCTCGTGGTGGGTGAGGTACGCGGGGCTGAGATCTGTGACCTGTTGACGGCGATGAATACCGGCCATGAGGGCGGTTGCGGCACGGTGCACGCCAATTCCCCTGCCGATGTTCCGGCGAGGCTGGAAGCCCTAGCCTCCCTGGGTGGAGTGCCACGTGCCGCGTTGCATGCTCAGCTGGCATCGGCGCTGGATGCGGTGGTCCATGTCACCCGTAATGCCGCTGGGCTGCGGTGCGTTGGGGAGATTTCGATCTTCGCCCGCGATGGAACGACCGGACTTGTTCGCAGTGAGCGCGCTGTCGAATTTCATGCGGACGGTCGAACCGTGCTCGGTCCAGGCAGCCGGCAACTGGAACGCCTGCTCGACCGATGATCATGACTCTGCTGTGTCTCGGATGTGCCGTGCTCGCCGCATGGTTGGCGGTGCCGCGACCGGCGGCCGGACGCCTCAGGACCCGCCTCGCTTCGGAGGCGCCTGGCACAACGAAAGATGCCGCAACACTCGCGGAGCGGCGAAGGCGCCGGCGACGATCATGGACCTCCGTCGCGATCATGATCATTTTGTTGGTTTCGATCATTGCGGCAGGGTACGCCGCGAGTGCCAGGGGCGCGGTACTAGCGTGCGCGGCCGCCGCGGTCGGTGGGACGATCGTCCGGCTGGCAATCCAGTACCGGCGACGAAGATCAGCGCTTCAAGCGCGAGCCGATGTCGCACAGGCATGCACAGTGCTGGCCTCCTACCTTCGGGTGGGACAAGTCCCATCTGCGGCTTTGGCCATTGCCGCCGCCGATTGCCAGGTACTTCGCGAAGGTCATCAGGCACGCACGCTCGGCGGGGACGTAGTCGAGATGTGGCGGCAGCAGGCACGTCGCGCTGGGCATTCGGGTCTTCTTGAGCTGGCACGAGCTTGGCAAGTCTCAGTTGAGACCGGTGCGCCGATGTCCGCAACCCTTGATCAAGTGGCCGCCAGTCTGGCGGCTGACCAGACGCTGACCCGGGTGGTGAACAGCGAGCTCGCCGCTGCCCGAGCGACGAGCAAGGTCATGGCTGCGCTACCGGCCTGCGGTGTCGGGATCGGCTACCTGCTGGGAGGTGATCCGGCGCGCTGGTTGCTGGCCGGGCCTGCCGGCTGGGCATGCCTGTTGGCTGGCGTGCTGCTGGCATGCTCCGGTGTGCTGTGGATTGAGGCACTGGCTCGGCAGACCTCCGGGGAGGCATAGTCCGATGCCTCTCATGCTGATGAGTAGCTGGACGGTTGGCCTCGGTCCTGTGTCGTGGACCGGCCTGCTCTGCGCCGCGTTGGCAGGTCTGGCAATGTTCTTGGCGCTGCGGCATCCCGCCGGTCAGCTTCACCGGATTGCCAGCGGTACGTCGAAATTCACCATTGTGGCGGTACCGTTCCTGCGCCTCGTCCGAGGGCGAGCCGATGCGCCGCCGCTCGCGCGCCGAATGCTCCTGAGCGGCGCCTGCGCCATCGCATTATGTCTAGCCGCAGCTCGAATGAATGTGCCTGGCGGCTTGATCTGGTTCGCCACGCCGATCATCGCCGTGGCCGGACTGCTGGCACTTGGCTGGCTTGAGCCTCGCTCCGTCCGGCGTCGTCGCCAACAGTTGATCATGGAGTCACCGCAGGCGCTGGAGCTATTGGCCGCCTGCCTGGCTGCCGGCCTGCCGGCCGGCACCGCGTGCGCTGCCGTGGTGCGAGCCTTCGACGGCCCGGTTGCCGATGATCTTGGTCGAGTGTTGGCGATGCTGGAGTTGGGGGTCGGTGAGGTAGCGGCCTGGAGGGCACTCCGTGATCATCCGCAGCTAGGACTGGCGGCTGAAGACCTAGCACGCTCTGTCGGGTCTGGAACCTCGATGGTCGACGGCCTGCAACACCATGCCGCGGCAGCTAGAGAAGTACGGCGTGGCGCGCTCCAGGTGCGGGCTCGCGCGGTCGGTGTACGCAGCGTGCTGCCGATGATGATCTGCTTCATTCCCTCTTTCATGCTGCTCGGCATCGTGCCGGCAGTGGTGTCCGCCGTCTTCAACGCATTCGGGTGAGTGGCATCGACATGCGAGATATCCACAGCTCGTCAGGCACTCCAAGCGCTGTCAACAGATTGTTGCTCGGCCGCACGATCGAGCCAACCGTAAGGAGACTGCAAGCGCATCCGGACCGATGCCGCACCCATGAAACGGTGCGCGAAATACCCGAGGAGGATTCATGACCCAGGACATCACCGTGTCGGAGATGACGGTGCCAGACATAGCGGGGGCTGAGACGGGCGCGGTGATCGAATCCGCTCCGCACACCGACCGTAACCAGCGCGGCATGGTTAGTGCCGAGTGGGCAGTGGGCATCATCGCCGCCGTCGCGATCGCTGGAGTGCTGTTGGGCATTGTGACCAGCGGACCGATCCACGATGCGCTGCTCAAGTTCATTCTGGAGGTGATCCACTCGTTCTCCGGCTTCCTGAAGTGAGGTAGCGCCGAGTCGAAGCCGAGTGGGACTTGTGAGCCTGCGAACGATGAAATTGCCGAAGATCAATTCGCGGAACGACAGTGGCACCGAACGGGGCACTGACGAAGGGGGCAACAAAGAAGGGGGCAACAAAGAAAGGGGAATGGTGACGGCCGAACTGGCCGTCACAACCCTGGCCGCTTTCGCCGTACTAACGATGATGTGCTGGGGAATCTATCTGGTGGTCACCCAGCTACGTTGTGTCGATGTGGCGGCTGCTGTTGCCAGGCAGGCGGCCCGTGCTGACGCTGCTGCCGTTGCCAAGGCCAAGGCCGGAGCTCCGACCGGAGCCACGATCATGATCGACAAGCGTCCCAATCTCGTTACGGTGACGGTGCGAGTTAGGGCTCGGGCGCTGGGTCGATGGATGGCCGCTGTGCCGCTCGAGGCTCGCGCGCAGGTGGTTCCCGAGCCCGCGGCAGGGTGAGGACGAGGACAATGAAGCGGATCGTGCGGTCTGAGCGTGGCAGCGCATCAGTCCTGATGACAGGCATTGTGGGTGTCGTCGTGGCGCTCAGCAGCGCTGCATTGCTTATCGCGGGTTACGCCGTCGGCTATCACCGGGCACGATCGGCCGCTGACCTGGGCGCTTTGAGCGGGGCAGCGGCCTTCCAGCAGGGGCATGACGCATGTGCCCAGGTTCGACAAACTGCTCGGCAGAACGGTGCGCGAGTGGAGCGTTGTGATCTGGTGGGCGATGCGGTCGACTTCGTGGTCACCGTACGGGTCTCGGTTGCAGCGCGTACCCGCATTCCTCAGTTGCCGAGGAAGGTCGTTGCGGAGGCCCACGCCGGTCCAGTGCGGTGAGAATAGCGTCCCACGGCAAGGAAGTTGCAGTGAGTGATCGCTATGAGAAAAAGGCCAGTGAGCTGCTTCGACTCTTCTAAAAGAGAAGGTCTAAAAGAGAAGGCCTATTTCTCAGGCTCTTCGCGGGTCAGCTCATCGGCTTCATCGAGCATCGCCTGCCGTTCGGCTGGCCTTGTCGAAGACTCACGCTCCACATCAAGGGCGGGCTTCGTCTTGGTGGCTTCGGAATCTGGCGCCCTGTTCGTTACTGAAGTGCTCGAGGTCTTGGTGGTGGTCGTGGTCGTCGAGGTCTCGGTAGGACTGGTCGTCTCATCCGAGGCTTCTAGTTCTTTCAGCCGCGTGCGGCGCTCTCGAGCTCGCCGGACACCGAGGCGGAGCAGCAGCAGAGCCAGGATGGTGACCGCCATAGCAACGGCGCCGGTGATAAAGATGCCCGCAGCGTTTGCTGGGATGACGGCTCCGAAGATCGACAAGTCGTAGATCTCCGAATTGCTCACCACAATCGCGACAACGAGCACCGCTACCAACACGAGCAAAATGAAAGCGAACGCGACCATATCGTCATTATCCTCTGGGGTACGCTCTTCAGGCAGCGACGCGAAGAGGCGTCTTCGCAATCGTCGCTTGCGGGCCCAGCAGGTCAATCCAGGGTGATCGGCCTGGCCGCCGGGCTCATCGCGGTGTCCGCGTGCACGCCTCAACAACCAAACCAGTGCCACTTATGGTTAGACTTCGCGAGCGGCTAAGGGCAGTAGCCGCGAGTGCCGAAAGTCTCAGGAGGACGATGTATGTCCCTACTTCCAGTTCCTATGGAAGTGACTTCTATTAGCTTGTCAGGAGTCAATCTGACGGTCGTCGCAGCGGTCGGCGTTATCGCCCTGATCGCCCTAGTGATGGCCATGATTTTCCGCCGCGAGGTACTCGCGGCTAATGACGGCACCCCCAATATGCAGTCCATCGGTCGCGCCGTGCAGGAAGGCGCGAGCGCCTACCTCGGTCGCCAGTTCCGCACCCTGAGTGTGTTCGCGGTCGCTGCCTTCTTCCTCCTGCTGTTGCTTCCAGTTCACGCCAGCGCTGATTTCAGCAGCCTGACCTTACGCATCTGCCGCTCCGTCGCGTTCCTTGCCGGAGCGGTCTTTTCCGCTCTCATTGGTTTCCTCGGGATGTGGCTGGCAGTCCGGGCCAACGTGCGGATGGCCGCTGCCGCCCAGAGTGAGGGCCGCGATCCTGCTATGAAGATCGCCTTCCGAACCGGAGCGCATGTCGGCATGGCAACGGTCGGATTGGGCCTGTTCGGCGCCGCTCTAGTGGTTTTCATCTTCCGAGGTGACGCCCCGACGATCCTCGAGGGCTTCGGCTTCGGGGCCGCGATGCTCGCCATGTTCATGCGCGTAGGCGGCGGCATATTCACCAAGGCCGCCGATGTCGGGGCCGACCTGGTCGGTAAGGTCGAGCAGGGCATTCCCGAAGACGACCCCCGCAATGCCGCGACGATTGCGGACAATGTCGGCGATAACGTCGGCGACTGCGCCGGCATGGCAGCCGATCTCTTCGAGTCTTACGCCGTGACGCTGGTCGCCTCCCTCATTCTTGGCAAGGCGGCCTTTGGTGAATCCGGCCTGGTCTTCCCGCTGATAGTCCCCGCAATTGGGGTGATCACCGCCATCATCGGTGTCTTCCTGACCCGGCCGCGGGCCGGCGAGAACGGCCTGAAGACCATAAATCGCTCCTTTTATATGTCTGCCGCCATTTCCGCGGTGCTTGTGGCAATCGCCGCGTTCGCGTACCTGCCATCCTCCTTCGCAGCACTTAACCTGCCGGCTGACGCCCAGCATGGACTCATCGACGATCCGCGCATCGTCGCCATCGGTGCGGTCGTCATCGGAATCGTGCTGGCAGTCCTCATCCTCAGCCTCACCGGTTACTACACCGGCACCGAGGATCGTCCGGTCAACAATGTGGGCAAGACGTCGCTCACGGGCGCGGCAACCGTGGTCCTCGCCGGCATCTCCGTCGGGCTGGAATCGGCGGTCTACACCGCCATCGTGATTGCCGCGGCCGTTTATGGGGCTTTCCTGCTCGGCGGCTCCGGGGTCATCGGCCTGTTCGCCATCGCCCTCGCCGGCTGCGGACTGCTGACGACCGTCGGAGTCATTGTGGCAATGGATACCTTCGGCCCGGTCTCGGACAACGCGCAGGGCATCGCCGAGATGTCGGGCGACGTGCACGGTGCAGGGGCGCAGGCACTGACCGAGCTGGACGCGGTCGGCAACACCACTAAGGCCATTACGAAGGGAATCGCGATCGCCACCGCCGTACTGGCGGCGACCGCACTCTTCGGCTCCTACACCGACGCGATCCATACCGTGCTGGCCGACAACTATGGCCGGTTCATGGAGCAGGCCGTCGTCTTTGCGCCGCAAACTCTGGTGGGTGTGATCCTGGGCGCCGCTGTGGTCTTCTTGTTCTCCGGTCTGGCGATCAGCGCTGTCGGTCGTGCCGCCGGCGCAGTTGTTTTCGAGGTACGCCGCCAATTCCGTGAGATCCCCGGAATCATGGACGGCACCGGCAAGCCGGAGTACGGCAAGGTCGTCGATATCTGCACCAAGGACTCGCTCCGCGAGCTGGCAACTCCAGGATTGCTCGCCATCTGCGCACCGATCGCCGTCGGATTCGGTCTGGGCGCCCCGGCCCTGGCCGGATACCTCGGGGGTGCCATCGCGACCGGCACGTTGATGGCTGTCTTCCTCGCCAACTCCGGTGGCGCCTGGGACAACGCCAAAAAACTCGTTGAGGACGGTCACCATGGCGGCAAGGGCTCGCTTGCCCATGCCGCGACCGTGATCGGTGACACCGTCGGCGACCCGTTCAAGGACACCGCCGGACCTGCCATCAACCCCCTCATCAAGGTCATGAATCTTGTCTCATTGCTGATCGCGCCGGCCATCGTCGCCATGTCGCCGCTGAGCACCACACCTACCGCCGTGCGCTATGTCATAGCAGGGGTCGCAGTCATCATCGTCATCACCATGGTGACCATCAGCACTCGCCGCGAGGTGTCGATCGCCAGCGAACCGGGCGAGCCGGTGCCGCCGAAAGAACTCGAAGCGGAGCAAAACGTTGACGTCCCGGTGAAGCAATCTGAGTCAAAGGTTGACAAACTAGCTAAATGAGGGACGCCGGTCGCGGGTGTCTGCCCGATCCAGCCCGCAAGGCACACTGGATTGCGATGACCAGCAATTCCTCCGGCGACGGTTTCACGCGCGGCTTCGACCAAGTGCCACCTGAGTCCTACGAGCCAGACCCTGCATTGGCCGGGTATCCACCGCCTCAGCCGACGCAGCTCGGACCAGCTAGCTACAACCCAACAGCGCCCCATAGCGGAGCTGCGCCGCAACCGTATGGGGCGCCTAGCGTGTACCCGCCGCAATCACCTATTCCACCGGCGCCTTTCCCACAGACCAGCCCGGTCAGTGCACTGCCCGACGGTCCCCGGGTGTACCAGCAAATGCTTCGCGGCCCGCGATACCACTGGTGGAAGCCTGTGCTCTGCCTCGTTCTGGTGCTGCCGCTCGCTGGAATCATGATGACTATTGCCATCGTCCCGGTGATCATTGCCGGGCTCATCGCCGGCGCGCCTGACCTCGTCGAATACACGACGAGAGCAACAACCGATATCGCGAACCTGGGTCCGGTCGGGTTTATCTACCTCAATCTCACGCTCATTGTGCTGATCCCGGCCAGTGGCCTGTCGATCTGGATTGCGCATGGCATCCGGCCGCGGTTTCTGTCATCGGTTGCGGGAGGGATTCGATGGCGTTGGCTGCTGCGTTGCGTCGCGGTCCTCCTGCCGGTGTGGGTCGTCTACACCGCACTTGCTGTACTCGTCGAACCCGCTGCCTCACCGCGACCCGAGCACTGGGTAGCGCTGCTGGTCATCGTGCTGTTCATGACGCCGTTGCAAGCCGCGGGGGAGGAGTACTTCTTCCGCGGCTGGATTATGCAAAACGTTGGAGCCTGGTTCGCCCGGCCCACACTTGGGTTGGTTGTCTCATTGATTGTTTCGGCCGTCGCCTTCTCCACTGCGCACCTCAGCCCAGATCCCTGGGTGTTGGGGACCATCGCCTGCCTGGCGGTAGCGTCCGGGCTCGCCGCTTGGCGCACCGGAGGATTGGAAGCCGGGATTGCGATGCATGCGGTCAACAATGTGCTGACCTTCTTTGTCGTGGTGCTCTTTGGAGGCTGGTCTCAGGCATTCGTCGGAACGCAGACCACAGGCACTCCGATGATGCTGGTGCTAGCAGTAGCGGTTAATGGCCTGGCGCTCGGCTTGATCCTGTGGCAGGCCAGGCGAATAGGTTTGCAGCCTTACTACCTGCCGGCCCACCGACCGGTGCCTCCGACCGGGTTCCCGCCGGCGCCGGTATCGCCGATGACGCAGTATCCGGGCTAGCCATTCATCCTGGAGTCTGGGGGCGGAGCTCGCAGCCCGGATGCACGGAGGCAGACTCCGCCGGCGTCGGGAATTGATCCAGAAACGGTGGCGTTTTGGCTCGTAGTTGATCGCGGGCCGTAGAGTAAGCGCGCTGGGGGCGGCAGCCGAGTTTGTCGGATCGTTCTTGATGATCGGAATAGCTGGCCGCGTGCGATATCAGTTTGATGTGATGAGGAAAGTGAGTATTGGTGGCAGGGAAGCCAGGGGGCAGGCGGCTCGTGATCGTCGAGTCCCCAACCAAAGCGAACAAGATCGCCAGCTTTCTGGGCGACGGCTACGTCGTCGAGTCCAGCCGCGGTCATATTCGCGACCTGCCGACCGGTGCTGCCGAAGTCCCCGCCAAGTACAAGGGCGAGAAGTGGGCGCGTACCGGCGTCAACGTGGACAACGGTTTCGAGGCCATTTACGTTGTCAGCCCTGACAAGCGGGCGACACTGCGATCACTCAAGCAGGCACTCGCCGGCGCTGACGAATTGTTGCTCGCAACAGACGGTGATCGTGAAGGCGAAGCGATTGCCTGGCACCTGCTGCAAGAGCTGAAGCCGAAGGTTCCGGCGAAGCGCATGGTCTTCCACGAGATTACGCGGACGGCAATTGCCGAGGCTGTCGCTAATCCACG
>Ga0307291_1000048_pt1 | contig 32396 bp, 28 predicted proteins | sample ER_DNA_148_FD_194474 | JGI IMG/M metagenome (GOLD analysis project Ga0307291, IMG submission 194474) | Bulk soil microbial communities from the East River watershed near Crested Butte, Colorado, United States - ER_DNA_148 | ecosystem: Environmental > Terrestrial > Soil > Floodplain | place: USA...
GTGGGCTGCATCGACCAATGACTCAAAGTCCCGCGTCAGGGAGCGCACTGTTCCGCGGGCAGCGATCAGCGCAGCTTCCGCGTCACTTCTGGCCGCCTCGGCCTCAGCGCGCTCACGTGCCGCCAAAGCGAGGGACCGTTCAAGTTGCTGCGCCAGGAAGGTTGCTCCGGCACGGACCGCCGCGGCGGTACGCGCCTCCCGCAGCATTCGCTCGCGGCGGGCGATCTCGCGGTTGCGCGCCTGGCGTTCCCTCTCGGCCGCACGGCGCAAGGCATCTGCTCGTCCAGCGAGGGCACGAGCCCGCTCCTCCAGAGTGCGCAACGCCAGCCTGGCGTCCATTTCCGCGGCCCGGGCCAGCCTGGCGTCTTCAGCGAGTCGGTCACGTTCTGCGGGATTTGGCTCGATCTCATCCACAGTCTCAGCGGCTAGTTCGAGACGGTGCTCCAGGTCGGCAAGGCCAGCAACATCGCGGTCTCGCGCCTCCTCTGCAGCTGCGATGGCCTGCTGCAGGCGATCGGCCTCAGCGTTAGCCGAACGCGCGGCTGAGCTGAGTTGTCCGAGCTCTTCTGCCAAGGCAGCCATCGCAGCGTCTGACTCATGCAGCCTGGCAAGAGTGATCTCGACCGCGGCACTTGCCTGCCGGTGCTGCTCATCCAGCTGGCTCTGCGCGAACCGCAGCCGATCACAAGCATGACCGGCTTCGCTCAGCCGCCGCTCCGCGTCATCGATGGCTGCCTGCAACTCGATCAGGGTAGGCGTTGCGGATGATCCGCCGGCCGCAAAGTGAGCACTCAGCACATCCCCGTCGCGAGTGATCGCGACAACATCTGGGAGCGTGGCGATGAGGTTGCGGGCGGCAGGCAGGCTCTCGACCAGTGCAGCCTTGCGGAGCAGGCGGTTCACCGCCGGGGTGAGCTGGTCGGGTACGTCGATTACTTCAACGGCATACAGAGCCCCGGTGGGCAGGGCCGGCCAATCCTCGATCTGCTCAATCTCGGTCGCACTGCCAAGCAATAAGCCAGCCCGTCCCAGATCCTCGGTCTTGAGATGGCCGAACGCGTCAACTGCCGCATCGAGGTCCCTTACGGCGACCGCGTCGGCTGCGGCACCGAAGGCTGCTGCGATCGCCGTCTGGTACGGGCTTTGCACGTTCACGAGCGCGGCAACAGACCCGAGCAGGCCGTCCAACCGGTCGCTGGCGGCGAGCAATGCCCAGGAACCGTCCTTGCGGTTCAACCCCACATGAAGGGCCTCGACACGGGCGACAAGAGCGGCTCGCTCCTGAGTCGCGGCTTGCTCCTGACGACGTAGCTCATGCTGTTGCTGCTCAATGCGATCTACGACCTCTAATGCCACTTCGTGATCAGAATCCAGGTTCAGCTCACCGGCATCCAACCCAGCGATCTTGGTCTCCAGGGCGGTAAACGCCCGGGACGCTTGCTGGGCCCGCGCTGCGGCCTCCTGTTGGGCAGCCGAGAGTCGGCTGATCTCGGCTGCGGCTGCTTCCCCACGGCTGCGGAGCGAGTTCACCTGGCCGGTCAGCCGCACCAGGCCTTCTCGCCGGTCTGCAGCTGCACGGACGAGCCCAGCCAGCCGATTCTCTTCACCTCGATGTGCTTCCTCGCACGTGGTCCGGTGATCGGTGGCCTCCTGCAGCGCCTCCGCTCGTTCCTCCAGCTGACTGGAGAGCTCGTTCTCCTGGGCGGCAACCCGAGCAGCCTCACGATCTAGTTCGTCAGGATCCCGAACAAAAAGCTGTTCTCCGGGCTCGTCTTCGGCCTGCCGCATTCTTTCTCGCGCGATTGACAGCGTGGTGGCAACCCGCTCCTTCAGCGCGGCAAGGGAGTACCAGGTCTCTTGCGCACCGGTCAGTCTCGGTAGGCCCTGACGTACGGCTTCTTCGGCGGCGAGCTCGGTTTCTCTGGCAGTCTCAAGCGCCAGCTCCAGGGTTCTGCGGCGCTCATGCATCGCTTGCTCATCGGCGAGCTCGGACTCCAGTGCCTGCGTCGCTTGCAGCAAGTCATCGGCCAACAGCCGCGCCTTGGCATCACGTACGTCGGCTTGAATCACAGCCGCCTTCCGGGCCACCTCCGCTTGCCGACCGAGCGGTTTGAGCTGCCGTCTGATCTCGTTGATCAGGTCTGAGAGCCGGTTCAGGTTCGCCTCGCAGGCCTCCAGCTTGCGGACAGCCTTCTCTTTGCGCTTGCGGTGCTTGAGTACCCCGGCTGCCTCTTCGATGAAGCCGCGCCGGCTCTCAGGTGTCGCTTGCAAGATCGAATCCAGCTGCCCCTGGCCAACGATGACATGCATCTCTCGGCCGATTCCGGAGTCGCTGAGCAGCTCGTGGATATCGAGTAGCCGAGCCGCATTGCCATTGATGGCGTACTCCGATCCACCGTTGCGGAACATCGTGCGGGAAATGGTGACTTCGGAATACTCGATAGGCAGTGCGCCGTCGGAGTTGTCGATCGTCAGCACCACCTCAGCGCGACCTAGCGGCGCCCGACCCGAGGTGCCGGCGAAGATAACGTCCTCCATCTTTCCGCCGCGCAACGTCTTGGCGCCTTGTTCCCCCATCACCCAGCTGAGTGCGTCCACGACATTGGACTTGCCGGAACCATTGGGGCCGACGACACAGGTGATGCCAGGCTCAAAGTTGAGGGTTGTCGCGGATGCGAAGGACTTGAATCCACGCAAGGTCAGGCTCTTGAGGTACAACGTCCACCTCTCGACGGTGTGAGCTCAGGCGTAGATCTGGCTGCGGAAGGCGACATCACTTTAACCGACGGTGGCCGAGAGTCTTGGTACGTCGCAGGGTGGGTCCTCAGATTGCCGCGGACCGGTGGACCTTAGACGCCCGCCGTGGGATGCTCGCTCTCCACTGTCTCTTCCGCCGTCTCAGCCACCTGCTGCTTGCCGCGTACGGCTGAAAAGGTCCAGACCTTGTTCAGCAGGAATGAGACCGGTGTGACGATCGCGATCGTGATCAACTGCGCCCAGTAGAACCGGGTGCGGAAGCCCGTGGAATTGTCGAAGATGGTCGGCGAGAGCGAAAAGATCGAATCCGGGTGCATGAGGAGCGTCAAGATACCCAGGCCAACGATCTGGGCAAGGATGCCCACGGTCAGGAAAGGAAAGTACTCCCGAAACCAGCCGGCATGTTTCGCGGTGCGGAAGGTCCAGAGCCGGTTGAGCTCGAAGTTCCACAGGTTGGCAACCAGAAACGCGATCGTTGAGTAGGCGTGATACCAGCGGACGTTGAAGTCGGTGAGTGGCAAGTCAAAGAAGATGCCGTTCTCGTCCGGGCCCATCTTCTTGCACATGATCGCAACGAACAGATTGACGAAAACACCGGACGCGCCAACCAGGGCGAACCGGAAGAGCAGCACCCAGTTGTGCCCATGGCGGACCAGCACGTAGTGCCTGAGGCGTTCCATCATTGCTTTGCTCATACCCCGTTCTCGAGGAGCTGCTCATTCTTCATCGCGCGCTTCACTACGAACCCACGTGGCGCGCGCTGACAACGAGGGCATCGATAGGACGACCTGTTCATAAACGGCTCCCGACGGACTGGTGTTCCGCAACGCGGGCAAGGTTCGCCTTCGCGACCGTAGACCGCTAGCGAGCGGTCGAAGTAGCCGCTGGATCCATTGATGTTGACATAGAGGGAATCGAAGGACGTGCCGCCGCCGTCCAATGCCCTGCGCATGACTGCTGTAGCGGCCGCGATCACACTCACAGCCTTGGCCCGCGACAAGGTTCTGGTCGGTCGCGCGTAGTGCATGCGAGCCGCCCACAGCGCCTCATCCGCGTAGATGTTGCCGATGCCAGACGCCAACTGCTGATCAAGAAGGGCCCGCTTGATCACCGTATTGCGCCTGCGCATCCGGGCGACGACATCGCCGAGATCGAACTCGGGATCGAAAGGGTCGCGACCGATGTGGGCGATCTCCGGTGGCAGCTCGGCCCCGCCCGGCGACAGCGAAAGGCCACCGAACATCCGTTGGTCGACGAAGCGCAGCCCTGGCTCACCGTCGGCGAGAGCAAAGATGATTCGGGTGTTCGGTGCGAGCGGCGCTTCGGCGGCAGCCAGCCGAAACTGACCGCTCATGCCTAGATGGGCCAAAATGGCATCGCCGTCGGTGAAAGGCAGCCACAAATACTTACCTCGGCGCCGCGGTTCAGCAAACGTACGACCAGCGGCTTGCAACTCGAAGTCGGCCGGACCTGTTAAGTGGCGTCGTACCGGGCGCGGATGCAGCACCTGTACGCCAACGATGGTGCGTCCAGTGATGCTGGCGGCAAGGCCACGGCGCACCACTTCGACCTCAGGAAGTTCGGGCACCGATCGCGCCCCGCCGATCTGAGGAGGAGCGAGGGGACACGCTTTTCGTCCTCGAGCGACGACGAAGTAGGCGGGCCCCAAGGCGCGATCGCAGCGAGCGGAGCGAGCAATTTGGCATGGCTGGGTTAACGCGCTGCGACTGGTCCGGTGCCCCGGCTGCCCTTGAGAGCGGCGAAGGCAATGGCCGCCGCGTTTTGCTCGGCTTCCTTCTTGTTCCTGCCGGCACCGGGCCCGTAGCTGTGGGCGTCGATGTTGACCATGGCCTGGAACGTCTTAGCGTGATCGGGTCCGGACTCCACGACGTCATAGACCGGTACGCCCAGGCCGGCCGTGGAGGCGATCTCTTGCAGGCTGGTCTTCCAGTCCAGGCCGGCCCCGCGCGTTGCCACCTCCGCCATCAAGGGGTCGAACAAGTGATGGACCAGGTCCCTCGCGGCATCGATGCCGTGCTGCAGAAACACGGCACCGATCACAGCCTCCATGGTGTCGGCGAGGATCGATGACTTGTCCCGGCCTCCCGTGCTCTCCTCACCGCGGCCGAGGTGGATCACAGAGCCAAGGTCGAGTTCGCGGGCGATGTCGGCCAGCGCGCGAGAATTGACCACGGCAGCGCGCAACTTGGCGAGCTGGCCCTCGGACAGATCGGGGTACGTGACGAAAAGATGCTCGGTCACGATAAGACCGAGCACCGAGTCACCGAGGAATTCCAAACGCTCGTTGGTAGGCAAGCCACCTTGCTCGTATGCGTACGACCGGTGAGTCAAGGCGCGATCGAGCAGCTCGGGATCGACACTCATCCCGAGCTCGGTCAGAAGCTCTCCAGCGGGTAGGCGAATTGCAGTCGCCTCTGACCTGATCAGGATGTGAGAACCTGTCGACGGGCAGCGCGAGGTCCATACTGGCCGCACGCCGGACACGCCACATGAGGCAGGTGCTTTTCGCGGCAGGCGGGATTTGCGCAGGTTACCAGCGCGGGCACGGATGCCTTCCATTGGGAACGGCGATGGCGAGTATTGCTGCGCGACATTCTCCTCTTAGGAACGGCCACGACTTCACTCCTGGTTCCTCCGGGCGCTCTGGCCCGGAAATTTCATTGCCCGTGGGGCTGGTTCTACAACATCGTAAGATTCGCCGCCCCCAGCCTCAAGGCCCCTCAGGGCGGCCCACCTGGGATCCAGATCGGACTCGTGACGATGGTTGGGGTTCTCGTTGAGGCTGGCACCACACTCGACGCAGAGCCCCGCACAGTCATCCCGACACAAAGGTTGGAATGGCAAATCGAGCACCACCGCGTCGCGGAGCACCGGCTCAAGGTCGATCAGATCGCCCTGTAGCCGGCTGGCGAGGTCATTGTCTAGTTCGACGCCCGGGTAGACGTACAGCTCCTGAATCTCGACCTCCAGCTCATCAGAGATCGGCCCAAGGCACCGTACGCACTCGCCGCGGACCTGAACCGTGGCAGTGCCGGTGACCAGCACTCCCTCGACAACCGACTCCAGCCGAAGATCAAGCTCGACTGGTGATCCGGGTGGTACGCCGATCACGGCGATTCCCAGGTCCGCAGGAGCCTCGACGGATGTCCGGAGCACCTTCATTGCGCCCGCGCGACGGCCCAGTTCGTGGGTGTCAAGGACCAGGCCCGAGCGGGGGTCCATCGGGCGATGCGGCGAACTCATCGCAATCCTTCCAAGCCGAGCGGCCCCGATCCTCGTCGCGACCGAGGCCCAACCTTACCGGTGAGTAGGCCCCAGTTACAAAAAACGCTGTCCCAGAACGCTGGAGCTAGCAGGCAGGCCTGACCGCCTAACAGCTACTCCCCGTGCACACGCCTGTCCAGCCGCATGGTGTCACCTGCATCCAAGCCGCTGCGCTCGGCGAGCCGGGCGCGTGCTGTCCGCACCTGACTGACCGTCTTGTGCAGAACCGATTCGAAGCTCGCCATCCGCGCGTCGATGAACTCATCGGTCTCCCGACGCAAGGCGGCTGCCTCGTCGTCCGCCTCAGCTCGCATCCCAGCAGCAATCTGCTCTGCCACCCGCACTACCTCACTGTGCTGCGCCAGATTGGCCGCATGATCGCGGGCCTCAGCCAGGATCCGGCCCGCCTCCGCCTCGCCTTCTGCGATCTTGAACGCGGCCATGTCGATGACATGCTGCGCCTCGGCGATCTCGTCCGGCAGATTCGCGATGACATCGTCGATCGCGGCTAGCACTTCACCGCGATTGATGACGCACGATGCAGACATCGGCATCGCACGCGCGTTGGCGATGACCTCACGTAGGTACGCCAGCTTCTCTTCAGCCGAATCCCGTCCAACCATGGATGGTCCAATCCCCAGAACCGCCACGCTCGTCCCCCTTTTTTTCGAGTGTCCCCTTATTCCCCAGTGTCGCTCAGCTCAAACGTCTTTCACATTCGGTTGCCTGCTCCCGCATTGCGAGATACAACCCGAGCCATAGTGCGCTCGGCAATCTTTGCTGGCAAGAAGGAACTGACGTCGCCGCCCAAGGTCGCCACCTCGCGAACCAAGGATGAAGATACGAAAGCCCATTGTGGCGCGGTCGGCAAGAAGATGGTGTCTACTCCGGTCAGCTGCCGGTTCATCTGGGCCATTTGAAGCTCGTAGCCGAAGTCGGTGGCGCGCAAGCCCTTACTAATCACATCGATGTTGTTGGCCGTACAGAAGTCGACCAGTAGGCCACCGAAGAGTGTCACCTCGACATTGCCCCACTGCGCACATTCCTCAGTCAACATCTCGACACGCTCATCTGGAGTGAAGAGAGCATTTTTGGAAATGTTGGTGCCTACCGCGACGATTACGTGGTCGACGACCCGAGCGGTTCGCTGGATCACATCGAGATGCCCATGCGTGACAGGATCAAAGGACCCCGGACAGACAGCCCGTGTCACAGCTCCCCCTCTGCATGACTGCGGGCCCCTGGCTCGAGCGACCCGAAAGACAGGACTGTCTCACCGTAAGTGCGATTCCACCGCTGCGCAGCCGCGACCGGCCACACCACATCCTGCGACCGTCGCGAACGCTCGACAACGATCAATGAATCTGCGCCGACCCAGCGGTTGGTCATTAGCTGCTCCAGTTGGCTGCTGACAGTCGATGTGCCTAAGTCATACGGCGGATCAGCGAACACTACGTCGAAGGGCTGAGCCGGAGGCCGGCGAAGCACCTGCTCCACCGACGTGGTGGCGATCTCGACAATCAACCCGAGAGCTTCGGAATTGCCTCTGGCGACCTGAGCCGTACGCGGATCACGCTCGACCAGGAGCACCGGACTGGCGCCACGACTGGCAGCTTCCAACCCAACAGCGCCTGAGCCAGCGTAGAGATCGCAGAAGGCCAGGCCAGCCAGTGAGCGCTCGGCTGGTTCGGCCGAAGTGCCGAGCCAGGCCGCAATGGCTGAGAACAACGCCTCCCGCACGCGATCGGTAGTCGGGCGAGTGCGTTCACCGGACGGCATTGCGATCCGCTGACCTCGTCTCGAACCAGCGATAATCCGGCTCTTGCTCACGTGCGTTCCAACCAGTCCCCTGCCGCGTCCATCTCCATATCGAGCACTATGTCGGCCAAGCACGGATCGTTGAGCTCAGGATCCTGCGCGATGCACTGCTCAGCGAGGGTGCGGGCCTGCGCGATCAGATCGGCATCTCGCAGCACCCGCAGCAGCTTCAGACTCGATCGGCTCCCCGACTGAGTCGCGCCCAACACGTCTCCCTCACGACGCTGTTCCAGATCAACCTCGGCAAGAGCGAAGCCATCGCGGGTCGCGGCCACGGCGTCCAGACGCTGCCGCGCTGTGCTGTCATCGCTTGCCGTTGTCAGCAGTAGGCAGACTCCGGGATGTGTGCCCCGTCCAATTCGGCCGCGCAGCTGATGCAACTGGGAGATGCCAAAACGGTCGGCGTCCTGAATGACCATCACCGCTGCATTGGGTATGTCCACACCCACCTCGATCACGGTTGTCGAGACCAATACATCGATCTCGCCGGCGGCGAACCGGCTCATCACCGCGTCCTTCGCATCGCCTGGCAACTGCCCGTGCAGCATCTCGACCCGCAGCCCGGCAAGCGGCCCGCTGCTCAACTCCTGGAACAGATCCTCGACTGCAACTGCCGGCGCGGCATCACTGTCGCCATCAAGGTTCTCCGCATCCGCGCCGGTCGAACCTGCGGAGGAAATGCGGGCACAGACCACGTACGCCTGACGGCCTTGGCCCACCTCTTCCGCAACCCGCTGCCAGACCCGCTGTACCCAAGAGGCCTGACGAACGGTGTCGACGACGACGGTGCTCACCTCGGCTCGCCCGGCTGGAATCTCGCGCAGCGTGGAGGTCTCAAGATCACCAAAGACGGTCATAGCCACCGACCGCGGAATGGGAGTCGCTGTCATTACCAGGACATGTGGGCGAGGGTCCGCCTTGGCGCTCAACGCTGCCCGCTGCTCAACACCGAATCGGTGTTGCTCGTCAACGACGACCAGGCCGAGGTCGGCGAACTGAACGTCGGCGCTGAGCAAGGCATGAGTCCCGATGACGATTCCGGCAGCACCCGATGCCGCTTGGAGCGTCGCCTCGCGACGCCGCGCAGCCGATGATGAGCCAGTGATCAGTACGACGCCAGTCGCCTGCTCCGGCGCTCCTAGAGTGCCGCCGCTGGCCAGCTCACCAAGCATTCGAGTGATCGTCTGGTAGTGCTGAGCAGCCAGCACCTCGGTTGGCGCCAACAGTGCAGCCTGGCCGCCTGCGTCAACCACCGCCAGCATCGCCCGCAGCGCAACGAGCGTCTTGCCTGACCCGACCTCCCCTTGCAGCAGACGCTGCATAGGCCGGTCGCGGCCGAGCTCGGTCATGATTTCCTCGCTTACCGCGATCTGGCCTTCAGTGAGGACGAACGGCAATCGCTCATCAAAGGCGTCGAGCAGGCCGCCGGAGCGTCGGGTGCGGGGCACCGCTCGGTGCGACGCCGCATCGGCTCGCCGGTACGCCATGGTCAGCTGCAGCGCGAACGCCTCGTCGAACCGCAACCGCTGTCGACCCTCGCTGATCACCGACTTATCGGTTGGCTGGTGGACGGCTCGGAATGCCGACTCCAGATCCATCACCGCAGCCGCCTCGCGAACCCGCTCTGGGAGTGGATCCTCGATCCCAGCCAGTGAGTCCAGTGACAGTGCGGCGCATTCGGCGATAGTCCAGGTACGGAGCTTGGCGGTCAACGGATAAAGCCCGACAAGGGGGAGATTGGAGGCCGAGGCCAAGGCGGCGTTGCGTCTTGTTCCGCCGATCACGTCACCGTGCTCATTGACGATGACGAAGTCAGGATGTGCGAGCTGCAGTCTGCCGTTGAACCTCGTCACCTTGCCGGCGAAGATCCCTCTGGCGCCCGGGTGCAACTGGTCCTGCCAGTAACGGATCAGTCGCGGCTGCCCGAAGAAGGTGCAGACCACATTCCCCCGACGATCCGTGATGGTGGCCTCGAGTCGCGGCTTGCTCCGGGCCCGAACGTAGGGACGATCATCAAGATTGAAGGTTTTGGCATCCACCACCTCTGCCATTACCGCAACTTCCTCACCGTCCCGAAGCACCGAGAGGTCGCTCAGCTCGGTGCCCGAGAAGTAGCGGCGCGGTACCAGCCGCATGAGATCGCCGACCGTGAAGACCTTCAACGGCTCGAAAAGCTTCGCCGTCTTGGAGCCGAGAATGTTTTCAAGGCGAGTCGACAGTCGGCGAAATGTGTCGCTGCGCCACCGCGAACCGACCAGTTTGAGCGTGGTCATTCCAGTCCGAATAACAGGGGGTAGCGCCCCTGACCGCCGTCGACCACTTCAACCTCGATAGTAGGAAATCGTGCCGGCACTCGAGCCGTGAGATCAGATAACAAGTCATCATCGGCATCGATCCCGCGGACCAAGGTCAATAGCTCTCCGCCGGCGCTGGCCAGTCGCTGCAGTACCTGCCAGGCGACCTCGGTCATCGATGTCCCGATGACAACGACGTCTCCTTCGACGGCACCAAGCACATCGCCCGGTTCACACCGTCCAGCCGTAGTCATTGCGGCGCTCTCGGCGATAGTGACGGCGCCATGCCGGGCATGCCCTGCAGCGGTGCTCATGGCCACGACAGCCGAGTCAAAGTCCGCCGACGGCTCATGCACGGCCATCGCAGCCAGCCCTTGCACCTGGGCAACCGTAGGAATAATGCCGACCCGGCGTCCCGCGCGTCGTAGCTCCGTCGCTACGTCGTTGGCCCGCTGCAGGTTCTCGGTGCCGTTTGGCAAGATCACCAACTCACCACAGACTTGTTCCGCGGCGCTCCTCAGCCGGTCGACTGTCAGGTCACCGCCAGCGCTGAGCAACGGCACGCCGCCGAGCGAAGCAACAGCCCTGGCGAGCCCCGAGCCGGCCACAACCGCTAAGACACTCCTCCGCCCAACAGCTGGATTCGGTGGCAGGGCGGTAACCCTTACCTGGCCCAGCTCGCCGAGTGGCAGCGCGGCCTCGATGGCCGCGCCCGCCTCATCGAGGTGGACGTGCACCTGGGCAATGGCTTGGTCACCCACGATCACGACGCTATGGCCGAGGTCTGACAACCGCTCCCGCAAGGCGTCCAGGTCTGAAGCTGGTGCCCCCCGGAGTGTGTACATGACCTCATATTCACCGCTGAGCTGCGGTGCCTGGGATTGCCTGTCCGCCGCTGGGGATGAGTCAGACGTCAGCGGCTGGGCGGGCGTCCCGCCCAGCGTTTCGACCAGCACATCAATGAGCAACAGGTACGCCTGGCCGCCCGCGTCCACTACTCCGGCTAAGGCAAGAACATCGAGCTGTTCGGGCGTACGGGCCAGGCTGTCACGGGCGCCGCGTTGAGCCGCTTTCGCGACCGCCAAAGCATCGTCACGATGGCTGTCTGCCACAGCCTCCGCTGCGCTTGCCGCGTCGTCGGCCACGGTGAGGATAGTGCCCGCAACCGGCCGAGCAACAGCGCGTCGCGCGGCGACAGCTGCCAGCCGCAGCAATGTAGCGACCATGGTGCCTCGCGGCATGGATTGCAAAGCCGGCAGGTCATACTCCAGCGCCCGGCAGACGCTGACCAACATCTCCGCCACGATGGCTCCGGAATTGCCGTGCGCACACAAGACGGACGCTTGTACGGCGGAATCCAGGCTGGCCTGCTCGACTCGAGGAACGGCGTGCGTGATTCCGGTCAGCGTCAGCTTCAGGTTCGATCCAGTATCGGCGTCGGCCACCGGAAAGACGTTCATTGCGTTCAATGCAGCTGCCGAATCGCTGATGACACTGGTCGCCCGTCGCAGCCAACCGTCATAGCCCGCCCACAGCGTGGGCGCCTGCTCCCCTAGCCGGGTTGACACGCCATAACAATATGGCAAGGGGGGCGACCCCCCGAGGCGTGCAGGCACGCGACCACACCCTAATCCAAGACTCCCGGCGATTGGCCTGCGCTGGGCCTTGTCAGGTACTCTTTTCCGGTTGCCCAACTTTGGGCACCTCATCTGTGTCGACGTAATTTCTTGGGAGCGGATTCCAGTGGCTGCGGTATGCGACATATGCGGCAAGAGGCCCGGATTCGGCCACAACGTCCCCTGGTCAAAGAAGAAGACCAATCGGCGCTGGAACCCCAACATCCAGCGGGTGCACGCGGTCGTATCCGGTACCCCCAAGCGGCTGAACGTCTGCGCCTCTTGCATCAAGGCCGGCAAAGTCTCCCGCTGAGCTGGGCCGCGCTTTGACAAGCTCAGGGCGCATTACTCAGGCTTGAATCACAACGGGGATGATCATAGGTCGCCGGCGGTGGGTATCGCTCACCCACTTCCCAAGCTGCCGCCTAATCACCTGCTGCAGCCGGTAGGAGTCGTCAACACCCTCCTGCAATGCGGCCTCTAAGGCCGAAATGATCAGTGGCCGGACGTCATCGAATACCGCGTCATCCCCCACGAAGCCGCGGGCGTGGATATCTGGGCCACTCACGATTTGGGAAGAGTGGGTGTTGACCACCGCGATCACCGAGATGAAGCCCTCCTCACCGAGGATTCGCCGGTCGCTCAGTGACAGCTCCGAGATGTCGCCGATCGTGGTGCCGTCAACGAAGACATAGCCAGCGTCGACCTTGCCGACGATTGTTGCTTTCCCGCCCTCGAGGTCGATGACCATGCCATCCTCGGCGATGATCGTCCGTTCTTCGGGAACACCAGTCGCGATTGCCAAGTCACCGTTGGCGGTCAAGTGGCGGACCTCCCCATGCACAGGCATGACATTCCGGGGCCGGACGATGTTGTAGCAGAAGAGCAGCTCGCCCGCGCTGGCGTGTCCGGACACATGGACGAGCGCGTTACCCCGGTGCACAACATGCACACCGAGTCGGGTCAAGCCATTGATTACTCGATAGACCGCGCTTTCATTCCCGGGGATCATCGAGCTGGCCAGCACCACGGTGTCGCCGCGCTGTAGCTCGATTACTGGGTGTTCGCGGTTAGCCATGCGCGACAGCGCTGAGAGCGGCTCGCCTTGAGATCCGGTGGAGATGATCACGACATCCTCGGGTGGATAGTCGTCGATCTCGCGCTGGTCGATCAAGGTATTGCGAGGAACTTTCAGGAAGCCGAGCTCCCGGGCGATGGTCATATTGCGCACCATGGAACGGCCTACATATACGACCTTGCGCTGGTGGGCAACAGCCGCGTCGAGCACCTGCTGGACGCGGTGTACGTGGGAGGCGAAACATGCCACGATCACCCGCTGCCGGCTGGCCTCGAAAACTCGCTCCAGAGCAGGGCTGATATCTCGCTCAGGCGTTGTGAAGCCGGGAACCTCCGCATTGGTCGAGTCGATCATGAGCAGGTCGACACCCGCCTCACCCAGTCTGGCGAAGGCGCGCAGATCGGTCACTCGTCCGTCCAGCGGCAGCTGATCCATCTTGAAGTCGCCGGTATGCAGGATCAGGCCAGCCGCAGTGCGTACGGCGACCGCCAGGGCATCGGGGATCGAGTGATTGACAGCGATGAACTCGCACTCGAACTTGCCAAGGGCGATCTTGTCGCCATCGGTAACCATGCGCTGCGGAACGTTCCGCAGTTGGTGTTCTCGCAGCTTCTCGGCAAGCAGCGCCAGCGTCAACTTCGAGCCGATGATCGGGATATCGGGCCGCTGGCGTAGCAGGTAGGGCACTGCGCCGATGTGGTCCTCATGGCCGTGGGTGAGCACCAGGCCGATGACGTCACCGAGCCGTTCGCTGATTGCGTCGAAGCCCGGCAAGATTAGGTCGACGCCAGGATGATCGTCTTCGGGGAACAAGACTCCGCAGTCGATGAGCAGCAGTTGGCCGTCAAACTCGACGACGGACATATTGCGGCCAACATCGCCCAGGCCGCCCAGTGGGACGATGCGCATTGCGTTTGGGGCCAGCAAGGGCGGGATCTGCAAACTACCGGCTGCCACGTGAGCAAAGGCTACAGGCCAGATACCATCGCGCCCGTGGGTGCAGCGTCTGGTGAACCAATCGCCGCTTCGGTACGCCTCGCGTGGCCCGCCGAGGCGTCAAGCATTGCCGAGCTGCAACGGCGCTCGTGGGCCACCCAATGGCCAGCCGATCTTGCGGAGTTGATGCTCAGCTCCGTATCGCTGGCTGAGATGGACGAATCCTGGCGTATGGCCATCGAGCGACCGCCGGAGGCCAGCTTCCGAGTTCTCGTTGCAACCGACGGCGAGCGAGTCGTCGGTTTTGCCACCACGATGCCCAACCAAGATGACGATGCCGACCGTAGTAGAGAGGGTGCGATCGATCAGTTCGTGGTCGATCCGCCAGCTCAACACCAAGGACATGGCTCCCGGCTGCTGAATGCCTGCGCCGACACGCTCCGGGCCGACGGCTTCGTCCGAGCCGCCTGTTGGGTGCACGCAGCCGACGACAAGCTCCGGAGCTTTTTCACCGCTGCCGGCTGGGCTGCGGATGGTGCTACCCGGGAAATCGGAGCCGAAGATGAGTCAGTCCGTCTGAAACAGGTTCGGCTGCACACAAGCCTCGAAGCTGCCTAAGGCCGACTCGCGAGGACGGCCCTCGTTAGGACGACTCTCGCTAGGAAGTCACGTCCAAGTTGTCTCCTACCAGATCGACATGCACGCCATCTTCGGCCGCAGTGATCCTGGTGACCGTCATGCCGAGCGGCATCCCCTTGAGCGGGATTGGGTTGAGCAGGGCTGCCAACAATGCCTGAGAAGTGAACTCGGGCAGATTGACACCAGCAACCGAGATCCTTGCATCGCTCAGCGTCATGGTCTGCTCTTTGGCGTTGAGCCGTGGCGTGCCGCTGACGACGGCTTCAACCTCTCGGCGGAGAACTGTGGTCTTCATCACCAGCTCTACCCGGCCATCGCTGCTGTAGGTCATCGGTGCTTTAGCGAGCGAGGAAAGTTTGCCGTAGTCCAGCAAAGCGGTTCCCTCAGCGTGACTGATCTTCATCGTTTTGAACCAGTCGTTGGTCGTCACATCAATCAGAACAAGATCGGCGTGCGCCAAGGTGAGGAGCGCTTCATTTGTCGTGCCGAGTTGATCAGCCACAATGTGGACCCGGTCAATCGAACGCGACGCGACTTGAGTGAGGAACGGAAAGCCCTCGATGTCGACATGTGGTGGCTGGGGCGTTCCCAGCCGCGGCTGGAGCGCGGCTGCGGCCCTCTGCTCGGCGCGGTACTGAGCAAACCGATCACCGAAATAAAGCGCAGCACCGAACAACGCAACGGCGAGAACGATGATCAAGACGGCGACCAGCGGGGAAGCCCGTCCAAGGCGAGGCCGCCGCAACCCGTTCACGTCATCCAATCCCAAGAATGGGTTCGATTCCCACCGTTAGCCCGGGCCTGCTGCCGATCGCGCGGATTGCAGCCAATACACCCGGCATGAACGAGACCCGATCGAGGGAATCATGACGGATGGTCAATGTCTCACCGTCGGCCCCGAACAACACCTCCTGATGCGCGACCAGACCGCGCAGCCTGACGCCATGGACCCGGATCCCGTCGACCTGGGCACCTCGAGCCCCAGGAAGTTCCTGGACCGTTGCGTCCGGTGGCTGGGCGAGGGCAGCCGCTGTACGCGCGGCCGCAATCCTGCGAGCGGTGTTCGCTGCGGTGCCCGATGGGGCATCCGCCTTACCGGGATGGTGCAGCTCAATGACTTCGGCGCTCTCGTAGAACGGAGCTGCTTGCTCAGCGAAGCGCATCATCAGCACCGCTCCGATGGAGAAGTTGGGCGCCACCAAGACACCAACGTCGTCATGTTCGGCGAGGCTCCTACGAAGCCGATCCAATCGCTCGTCGGTGAATCCCGTTGTGCCGACGACCGCGTGGATGCCGTGCTCGATACACCACGAAATGTTGTCCATCACCGCATCAGGGTCGGTGAAGTCGACTATCACTTCCGCGGCTTCAGCTGGCGCGCGGTCATCTCCCAGATCGATTGCTGCAACAAGCTCCAGGTCGGGGGCACACTCCACGGCACGGCAAACTGCGGCGCCCATTCGGCCACGGGATCCGAACACTCCGACCCTGGTCATCCACGACCACCCTTCTGACGTGTCAATCTTCCACGAGACACCGTCAACCCGAGCTTTACCAGCGGGAAAGCGCCGACTCAATTCCCCGAGCCGCCACCCGGGCCCCGGCGATCGCAAGGGTCGGTGGGTGGCTGAACAGATTGGCTGCCTCGTCGCGTACCTCTTCAGCAGTCACCCGATCGAAGCGGCGCAGCAGTTCGCTCAGGGTGCGCTCGTCGCCGAGTATGGCGTTGATGCCCAAGCGGCTCATGCGGCTGCCAGCGCCGTCGTAGGAGAGTGCAGTCTGGCCGCGCATCTGCCCTTTGGCTCGAGCCAGCTCAGCCTCAGTGATGCCCTGCTCAGCCACGTCCGCAAGCGTTGCCCGCACGAGCTCGAAAATCGCCGCCAGCTTTCCCGGGGCGCACTGCCATTCCACGCTCCATAAACCAGCATCGGAATAGGCCGTCTCGCCGGCATCGATGGTGTAAGTCAGTCCACGCCGTTCGCGTACCTCGACGAACAACCGGGAGGCCATGCCGCCTCCCACAATGAGCGAGAGCAGGCCAAGCGGATAGCGCCGGGCGTCGAACGCTCCAGGGCTTGGAAACGCCAGGACGGCGCTGCACTGTTCCAGCGGCAGCCGGTGCATGATCAGCCCACCGCCGTCGTTGATCATTGTGGGAGCTGGCAGCGACAACTTCGTCGCCGCCGGCTGAACATCAAGAACACCGAGCCGCTCAACCAAGCGGTCATGATCAACTTTGCCGGCCGCCGCGACCACCAGCGAGCCGGGACCATAGTGCCGTCTCCAGTGCTGCACGATGTGTGACCGGCTGAGGGCAGCAACAGAATCACGCGATCCGATCACTGGCCGCCCGAGCCCGGACTTGCCGAAGGTCGCGGCCGCTGCTGCTTCGGCGGCCAGCTCTGTCGGATCGTCGGCATGCATAGAGATCTCGTCCAAGATCACCGCACGCTCAGCGTCGATGTCTTCTGGCGTGATCAGCGAGTTGCTGATCATGTCGGTCAGAACGTCGAGAGCCACGTCAGCATCACTGTGCAGTACCCGGGCGTAGAAGCACGTGTGTTCCTTGGCCGTGTATGCATTGAGTTCACCGCCCACCGACTCGATCGCGGCCGAGATCTGTTCAGCGGTACGCGTCGAGGTGCCCTTGAAGAGCAGGTGCTCCAGGAAGTGGGAGGCGCCGTGCAGGCGCTGTGTCTCCTGCCGCGACCCGACCGAGGCAAAGACTCCGAGGCAATAGGTGTTGGTGGAGCGGATGTCTTCGGTAACAACCTGGAGACCGCCCGGCAACACGGTACGCCGCACGGCGCCATCCAACTGAGGAATTCGTCGGCCGGGACGGCTACGGGGGACGAGAGGCATTGGTGTTGGTGAACGTCAACCGCTACGCCGACACCGTCTCCTCGACCACAGGAATCAGCGACAGCTTGCCGCGATCATCGATCTCGTTGATCTCTACCTGGACCTTCTGCCCGACGCTGAGCACGTCTTCCACACTCTCAACTCGCTGTCCTCCGGAGAGCGGGCGCATCTTAGAGATGTGCAGCAGACCATCCTTGCCGGGCAGTAGGGAGATAAACGCGCCAAACGCGGTGATCTTGACGACAGTTCCGAGATAGCGCTCGCCCTTCTCCGGCGCCGTCGGATTGGCAATGGCGTTGATCATGGCGCGTGCGGCCTCGGCCTTGTCGCCGCTGTCCGCTCCGACATAGATTGTTCCGTCGTCCTCGATGGTGATCTCCGCGCCGGTGTCGTCCTGGATCTGGTTGATCACCTTTCCCTTCGGGCCAATTACCTCGCCGATCTTGTCCACCGGGATCTTCATAGTGATGATCCGCGGGGCGTAGATGCTCATCTCATCGGGGCCGTCAATGGCCTCGCGCATGACGTCGAGCAGTGTGTTGCGGGCGTCCTTGGCTTGGTTCAGTGCGTCGCCCAGCACCGAGGCTGGGACCCCGTCCAGCTTGGTGTCGAGCTGCAGGGCAGTGATGAAGTCGCGCGTGCCCGCCACCTTGAAATCCATGTCGCCGTACGCATCTTCGGCACCGAGGATGTCGGTCAGCGCCACATAGCGCGTCTGACCCTCGACTGTGTCAGAGACCAAACCCATTGCGATGCCGGCAACCGGTGCTCGCAGCGGCACTCCGGCGTTAAGCAGTGCAAGCGTTGAGGCGCAAACCGAGCCCATCGATGTGGAGCCGTTTGAGCCGAGCGCCTCCGAGACCTGCCGGATCGCGTATGGGAACTCATCGCGGGTGGGCAGTACCGGCACCAGCGCCCTTTCCGCGAGCGCGCCGTGACCGATTTCGCGTCGTTTGGGGGAGCCGACGCGGCCAGTTTCACCGGTGGAGTAGGGCGGGAAGTTGTAATTGTGCATATAGCGCTTGGTGGTTTCCGGCGCGAGGGTGTCGAGCTTTTGCTCCATGCCCAGCATGTTCAGCGTCGAGACGCCGAGGATCTGGGTTTCGCCACGCTGGAAGAGCGCCGATCCATGCACGCGCGGTACCACGCCAACCTCGCAAGACAGAGTCCTGATATCGGTGACGCCGCGGCCGTCGATGCGGATCTTGTCGGTCAAGATCCGCTGCCTGACGAGCTTCTTGGTCAGCGCTCGGTATGCGCCGGTGATCTCCTTCTCGCGGCTCTCGAACTGAGGTGCCAGACGCTCAACAATCGAGTTCTTGAGGTTGTCGGCGGCCTGCTCGCGGGAATGCTTGTCGGCGATTGACATGACCACTGCCAATTCCGCAGTGGCCGTCTCAGCGACCGCGTCGTACACATCGTCGCCATAGTCGACAAAAACCGGGAACTCCGCAGTTGGCTTGGGAAACTTCGCTGCCAGCTCGACCTGGGCCTCACAAAGTGCGCGGATGAACGGCTTGGCAGCCTCCAGGCCGCTTGCCACAACACCCTCGGTGGGAGCCGTGTTGCCACTGTGGACGAGATCCCACGTGTGATCTGTCGACTCCGCCTCGACCATCGAGATGGCGACATCGCCGGCGGCAGTGACCCGACCGGCGACAACCATGTCGAATGTCGCATTCTCGAGCTGATCGACATCAGGGAACCCGATCCAGCGGTCACCGATCAGTGCGACGCGTACGCCGCCAACTGGTCCAGTGAAAGGCAGACCGGCGAGCTGCGTCGAGAGTGAAGCCGCATTGATGGCGACCACGTCGTAGAGCTTGTTCGGGTTCAGTGCCATGACGGTGACGATGACCTGGACTTCATTGCGCAGGCCTTTGACAAAGCACGGACGCAACGGGCGGTCGATCAGCCGGCAGGTCAAGATCGCGCCCTCCGATGGACGGCCTTCCCGGCGGAAGAAAGAGCCGGGAATGCGACCAAGGGCATACATGCGTTCCTCGACGTCGACAGTGAGTGGGAAGAAGTCGATCGCCTCGCGCGCCTTGCTCTGTGCAGTGGTGGCCGACAACACCATGGTGTCGTCGTCTAGATAAACGGTCGCTGATCCGGCGGCTTGCCGGGCAAGCAGGCCCGACTCGAAACGGATGACATGGCGCCCAAACTCACCGTTGTCGATAACGGCTTCACTGAATTGAAGATCTGCTCCCTCCACGGGAATCCTTTCTGGGGTGCTGGCATACGGCCAGCGCCTAAACGTGGATCGCATCCGTACACAGGATGTGGCTCGACGTGGCGCGGGAGTGTGTCCCGCGTCAGTCCCCGAGCTAATGGAGGCCGGTCTTCGATCGAGGTCCGCGGGCCAGAGCGCGACGCTCCTCCCGAAAACCACTACCGAGGACCGAGTCACTCCTCGTCGAGCATCTGCGTCCCAGATGCGATCTCGAACGTGATGTGGATATTTAGTTGTCTTTATTTAGTTGTCCCTATTTAGTTTTTTTGCACTGCGAGCGTCGGTCGCGCGAGCAGTGCACAAAGAGCTCGTGCGGATCAGCGGCGTAGGCCGAGGCGCTCGATGAGCGAGCGGTACCGCTCGATGTCCGTCTTCGCTACGTAGTTGAGCAGCCGACGGCGCTGGCCGACCAACAACATCAGGCCGCGCCTGCTGTGGTGGTCGTGCTTGTGCTCTTTGAGGTGTTCGGTGAGATGCGCGATCCGCTTGGTAAGGATTGCGACCTGGACCTCGGGGGAACCCGTGTCACCGTCGCTGGTGGCGTACTCGTCGATGATCTTCTTTTTGGTCTCAGCGTCGATCGACACTGGCGTTCTCCTCTCGGTTTCCCGCTGCGCGGCGCCCCCGATACCCTCTTGGGATCTTTCACGCGGTGTGAGTGGGAGCTCTTAGCAATCCGCGGCCGGTCAAACGGCGCGGCCAATCTACCAGCGCTGTGCAGTACGCAGCGAATTTCAGCTTCGAGGCAGCCGCGTACGCGGGCGCTCAGGCCGCATGCAGCAGATGCCGAGCCTCCTCGACGTCGGCGTGCATTTGCTTAATCAACGCTTCCTTCCCCGCATACTTCACTTGCCCGCGGAGTCTGGCATAGAAATCGATCGCAATCTCCACGTCGTAAAGCTCCAGGTCGTCCCGATCCAGGACATAGGCCTCGACCCGACGTTCCACGCCATCGAAGGTGGGGTTCGTACCGACCGAGATAGCTGCCGGCCAGCGCTGTGCAGAGGGGATATCGAGCCTGGTAACCCAGCCGGCGTAGACACCGTCGGCCGGCACCGCGAGACCCAGGGGCACCGGGACATTGGCCGTCGGGAAGCCCATCTCACGACCCCGGTGGTCGCCGCGTACCACGACCCCTGAAAACCGGAAGACGTTGTCGCTCAGCTCCCGGACTCGACCGAAATCGCCCTCGGCCACCGCATGCCGGATCAGCGTCGAAGAGCTCGGCTGGGTGCCGTCGGTAACCAATGTCACCGCCTGAACCTTGAATTCCCCTGCTCCAAGCTCGGCCAACGTCGAAACATCGCCAGACGCTCGGAATCCAAAGCGGAAGTTCTCCCCCACAACGATCCGCGCTGGATGCAACGGGCGGATCACGGCGTCGACGAATTGCGCTGGACTCCAGCTTGCGACCTCGGGAGTGAAATGAACAACCACGATGTCATCGACACCAGCGTTGCGCAGCAACTTCTTGCGACGCTCCAATGTTGTTAGCAGGGGAGGTGCTTGATCGGGTCGGACTACTGACATGGGATGCGGCCAGAAGGTTACGGCCACGACGCGAGCTCCTGGCTCGGACTCGCGCGCCAAGTGGATGAGTTCGACGTGTCCACGATGAACTCCATCGAAGTTGCCGATCACTACAACAGTCGGCCTACTCATCCCAGTGACCCTCCTGGCCTACCACTCTGGCGGCCTCAAACAGTTAAGCAGAGAGCCGACCGCGGCCGCGTTATCCAAACAACACAACTACGCCCAAAGGGCACCCCGACAAAGGCGAATTATGGAAGACTGCTCCAGCACACGCAGGCATTAATTCTCGGGGGGACAGTGAGGCGTATTACTAAGGCTGTGCTGGGCGGACTCGCGGGATCGGCGCTCGTTCTCGGCGGAACCCAGGCCGCGAGCGCAGCTTTGGAGGCAAAGTTCTCATTCCGTGACGCTCTAACGGATCTGCTGGAAACGCCGGGACCTTTCGACTCGGCCAAAGCAAGGATCACGATCGCGGAGAAAACAGATGGCAGCACGACCTTCCGCATCCGTGTGCGAGGAATTGATCCATCTATCGAGGGCGCGACGCTCGGCTCGCACCTTCACACGGGTAAATGTGTGGATGGAGACTTCGGGGATCCAGACGCTGAGGTTCCAGCGATACCCGGTGGACAAGCCGGACCGCACTACAACCATGACGTGGTGGTTGGCGGCAAGAAGTTGCCAGCCGAAGGTGTGGCACCTGAAGATACCGCGAGGATCGGTCCCGAGACCGAGGTCTGGTTTAATCTCACAGCCAATGCAGCCGGGGTGGCCTTCGACGAGACCACTGTGCCTTTTGTGCCCGTAGATCCGGATGGGGTCATGGCCGTTGTGGTTCACGTGGGCCCGACAAACCCCCTCACTGGCGCAGCAAGCACACGGCAAGCCTGCTTCCCGCTGTCCGTGCCGCAGTGGGTTCCGGCGCCCACAACTGAGTAAGGCGGCTCACACAAACACCGCCTCTGCAACAGCGTCCCGCCCTTCCTGACGGTAAAGCGCGAGAAAGTCGCCGGCTTGCGTTACTAGGGCAGTAGTTGAGTTTGGCAACAGGAGATCAGTTAGCCGGCGACCATTGCGGATATGGCTGGCCTCTGCATCAGTGACTACGAGTGTCGTGAAGTTTTCCCGAATGACGCCAGTCAGCGGCACAATATGCAGCCCTTTTTCGGCCTCTTCTAGGGTCTGGGCTTCGTCGAGGTCGAATGCCCCGACTCTGGTACGCCGCAGTCTCGTGAGATGGCCGCCTACCCCAAGGGCGGCTCCAAGATCACGGGCCAGTGCCCGCACATACGTTCCGGTGGAACAGTCGACCTGGACGTCAAGATCGAGCACCTGCACCGCGCCCACCTCTGCGGCTCGCCTGGCAACCGCCGCGAATCGCGATACCCGAACTGGTCGCGGTGTCAGATTGACGACCTGGCCCCCTCGCACTCGCTTGTAGGAGCGTACGCCGTTGATCTTGATTGCCGAGACCGCCGATGGGATCTGAAGAATCTCGCCCCGCAAAGCGGCCATGGCACGCTCAATGTCCTGCTCATCCAGGCCGGCAGCACCGATACCTGCCGTGATTTCGCCCTCGGCATCATCGGTGATGGTCGCAATGCCCAGCCGAATGGTGGCTTCATATGCCTTTTCTGACAATGCGAGGTACCCGAGGAGGCGGGTGGCTTTCTCTATGCCAACGATCAGCACCCCTGTAGCCATGGGATCCAACGTGCCGGCGTGCCCGACTTTGCGGGTGCCGGCGAGTCGCCGGATCTTGGCAATGACCTGGTGGGATGTCCAACCGGCCGGCTTGTCGATGACGACAACCCCAGATTGTGTTTGGTTGGCGTCAGGCGGACTCGTCGCCATCGCGCTCTGGGCGTTCCTCAACAACCTCATCGTGCTTGTACGGGTCGGCCTCTCCCGCGTACACCGCCCCAGCAGCCTGCTCGGCAACCTTCGCATCGATCGACCTAGCCTGAGCCAGCAGGTCGTCGATCTGCCTGGCGTTCTCCGGTACGGCGTCGGGCACGAATGTCAACGTAGGAGTGAATTTCAAACCGAGTTGCTTGCCGACTTGAGCTCGAATGAGGCCCGTCGCCGATCGCAGCGCAGCTGCTGTGGCAGTTTGCTCCTCATCGGTGCCTAGCACGGTATAGAACACCGTGGCGTCATGAGTATCACCGGTGAGCCGTACATCAGTCACCGTCACAAAACCGAGCCGGGGATCTTTGATCCGCCGCTCCAGCATCTCGGCAACGATCACCTTGATCTGGTCAGCCAGCTTCATCACGCGTGGCGAGCCCATCCGGTCCTCCCTCACGCCCACTTGTCAGAACCCAGTTGAGCTCTCGGTCAACCTGGTTCTGACAAGTCGGCGCTTGCAGCCACTACGAGCGGGGCTTCTCCCGGAGCTCGTACGTCTCGATGATGTCGTCGATCTTGATGTCGGAGTAATTGGCGAGCGTCATGCCGCACTCATACCCTTCACGCACCTCGGTCACATCATCCTTCTCGCGCCGCAGCGAGGCGATGGTGCTCTCGGTAACGACCACGCCCTCCCGAAGCAGACGCGCCTTGGCGTTGCGACGGATCGTGCCGCTGATGACCATACAGCCGGCAATAATCCCCGCCTTGGACGAGCGGAAGATCTCCCGGATCTCTGCCTGACCGAGGACGGCCTCCTCGTAGATCGGCTTCAGCATGCCCTTCAGCGCAGCCTCGATCTCATCGATCGCTGCGTAGATCACCGAGTAGTAGCGGATGTCCACACCTTCGCGATCGGCGAGCTCGGACGCCTTGCCCTGCGGCCGTACGTTGAAGCCGACAATGACAGCGTCCGATGCAGCAGCGAGCGAGACGTTCGTCTCGGTGATCGCACCGACACCACGGTCGATGACCCGCAGGCTGACCTCGTCGCCGACGTCGATCTTGGACAGCGCGTCCTCCAACGCCTCCACCGAACCAGCACCGTCACCCTTGAGGATGAGCCGCAGTTCCTGGGTCTCGCCCTTTTCGAGTTGCTCGAAGAGCTGATCGAGGGTCTTCCGGCGAGTGCCAGCCGCCTGAGCAGCCATCCGCAAGCGTGCTGCCCGCCGTTCGGCGATCTGTCGCGCCCTACGGTCATCATCGACGACGAGGAAGCTGTCGCCAGCACCCGGTACGGCCGTCAGACCGAGCACCTGGACCGGGAAGGACGGCGGAGCCTCGGTGACGTTGTCGCCATGATCATCGAGCAGCGCTCGTACCCGACCGTGGGCCGGACCAGCGACGATCGAGTCGCCCACCTTGAGAGTGCCGCGCTGCACGAGGACGGTGGCCACCGGTCCCCGGCCCTTGTCCAGGTGCGCCTCGATAGCGACGCCCTGAGCATCCATGTCGGGATTGGCTCGCAGGTCCAGTGCCGCATCGGCTGTAAGGATGACCGCCTCCAGCAGCGAGTCCAGGCCTTGACCGGTGACCGCTGAGACATCGACGAACATGGTGTCGCCGCCGTAATCCTCTGGCACCAGGCCGTACTCGGTCAGCTGTCCCCGTACCTTTGTCGGGTCGGCACCGACCTTGTCGATCTTGTTCACTGCAACGACCACAGGGACTTCGGCTGCCAAGGCGTGGTTCAACGCCTCAATAGTCTGCGGCATTACGCCGTCGTCTGCAGCGACAACCAGCACTGCGATATCGGTCGACTTGGCGCCTCGGGCACGCATTGCCGTGAATGCCTCGTGACCTGGGGTGTCGATGAAGGTGATCTTGCGTTCCTCACCGTCCACCTCGGTCGAGACCTGGTAGGCGCCGATGGCCTGCGTTATGCCACCTGCCTCACGGGCGACCACATTGGTCTTGCGGATCGCGTCGAGTAGCTTGGTCTTGCCATGATCAACGTGGCCCATCACCGTGACCACTGGAGGCCGAGCCGCGAGATCCTCCTCGCCTCCGGTGTTCTCGCCGAACTCGATGTCGAAGCTCTCCAGCAGCTCGCGATCCTCGTCCTCGGGTGAAACCACCTCGATGGCGTAGTTGAGCTCAGCACCGAGCACTTGCAGCGTGTCGTCGCTCACCGACTGGGTCGCAGTCACCATCTCGCCCAGATGGAACAGCACCTGGACGAGGGACGCCGCATCTGCGCCGATCTTCTCTGCCAGGTCGGTCAGTGATGCGCCCCGGGCGAGCCGGACCTTCTGGCCGTCGCCCTGCTTGACGCGGATGCCACCAATCGATGGCGCCTCCATCTGGTCAAACTCTTGACGGCGCTGCTTCTTCGACTTACGGCCACGGCGGGTCGGGCCGCCGGCTCGGCCGAACGCACCCTGGGTGCCACCACGGCCGCCTCGGCCACCACGCCCGCTCGGAGGCGGCCCACCCGGGCCACCACCAGGACCACCGCGCCCGGGAGCTCCGCCCCCTGCGCGGCGACCACCAGCGGGCGCGCCGCGGCCGCGGGTACCCGGTGCACCGGGCGCACCGGGCGCACCGCCCAGCTGACCAGTGCTCTGCTTCGGCATCATCGCTGGATTGGGTCTTGGCATGCCGGGCAGCCCTGGACGACCACCGGGCGTCTGGCCGCGGCTAGCTGGGGGCCGCGTTGCTGCAGGCCTGCCGCCGTCGGGACCCGGACGCGGCGCGCGTGGCTGACCCATTCCCTGCGAAGGGGCAAACGGGTTATTGCCAGGACGCGGGGTTCCCGGACGCCGAGTAGCCGGGCCCGGAGCTCCAGGAAGTCCTCCGGTGGAACCGGGACGGGGCCGCGGCGGGGCAGCCTGGCCTGGGGCACGCGGCACCCCTGGGCGCGGAACCGGCGTCGGCTCAGGCGAAATCGGCTGTTGAGTTACCGGTGCCGCCGGTGCAGCTGGCGCTGACAGCGCTGACGGCGCAGCCGGCGCAGCTGGTGCGGCGGCTGCTGTCGGTGCTGCGGGCTGGGTTACCGGCGCCTCAGCGGGCACCTCAACAACAGCCGGTGCAGCTGCGGCCGGCTCGCCGTCGACCTTCTTGGCGGCCGCCTTCTTCGGTGTTGTCTTCTTGGCTGGAGGCGGCTCGCTAGCCAGCTTCTCCTTGAGACGTCTTTCGACCGGCGCCTCAACGGTGGAGGAGGCGGATCGTACGAACTCCCCCATGTCCTTCAGCATGCTGAGGACGATCTTGCTTTCGACTCCGAGCTCTTTCGCAAGCTCGTAGACACGGACCTTTGCCACTGCTCTCCTTGTTGGCGGTCCGGGTCTAGATTTCCGGACCAGTTAGTTGTCGATCATGCTCATTGAGCGGTTCTCATCGAGCGGTCATGAGCTGGTGCCCACTTTCTGGTTCGGCTCTCGCATACGCGAGTGCTTGCTCGTCTCAGCCGCTCCGGTGGAGCGGATGCATTGGAGACTCTATGCCCAGCCGCGTGCACGTGTCTAAGTGAGCGCGCTGAGAAACTGCTGGATTGTGACGGCGGCTCGCTGCCCATCAATCTCTGACCTTAGAGCCCTCCCCAGGCTACGTCGCTTGAGCGCCCGCTCAAGACATTCCGGGCGCGGGTGAAGGTAAGCACCGCGGCCAGGCTGAGTCTGGTGAAAGTCAATCGCGACTGCGCCGCCATAAGCGACGATGCGGACGAGTCGAGCCTTCTCGTCCCGAGTTCTGCACCCGATGCAGGTGCGTACGGGACCGGGCACCGCATTAGGCTAAACGCTCCTTTGCGTATGGCGTATTCCAGTCCTGCCACGGGAGTCGCCCACGTTTGGGCCTATGTTCGCCGTCTCGAGACGGCCCGCGCGTGCTGAAATGCCCTCAACGACACTCGTTGGCCGTCTCGAGACGGCTCGCGTCAGCGGGCCGGGAAGTGCAGTTCCCACTCTGGCTTGAAAGTCCGGCGGATCCCGACTGCTCCGCACTCCAGCAGTGCATCTCGTACGCGCTCCAGTGTCCGGAGAGGCTCCTGATAGACGCCCTCACTAGTGACGATCACCAGCCCCAGCGCAGCTGGTCGAGTTCCTCACGGCGGACGATGTCGGTCAGCCACTGCCGTGAGTCTTCGGCATGCTGACGGCCGTCGTATTCGATGATCAGCCGGAGGTGCTCGTACGCGAGGTCGTAACGTCTGCGCCAGCTGCCGTCACGTCCGCGAATGATCAGATTCACACGAGGCTCAGGAAGGCCGGCCAGTACCAGAAGCAGCCGAAGCCGGGTCTCCTGTGGTGAATCGACACCTTCGCGCGCCAGGGATGCGGCTCGCCGCGCTACGCGGCAGCCGCGACCGCTCCACCCCGCTGCCGCCTCGATGAGCCGCTCTGTTGAGGTATGCCCGGCCTTGATCACGCCGTCGGCTACAACTACTAGGTCCACGAGCGGGACGCCGACAGCCGCGAGGTCTAAGAATGTCTGCTCTGGTGTCGAGATCGGCAGGCCTTTGCGAAGCGTGGTTTGCGCCGGCTGCCGGCGGTAGTGCGAGCGGACTCCCTGGCGTACCTGACGTCCGCACGCCGACGGCAACGTGACATGCGTGGCACCGTTGGGCGGCGGAGCGGCACCCCACAACTCAGCCGCTGTGTGGTGGCTGATGTACGACCCGCGCGGTACGAGCTTGAGAACAGCCTTCGCTCTCAGCAGCGGAGTGATCGCGATGTCACGCGCCACGTAGGCATCCCAGAAGATCTTGTGAAATCGTCTGCTGAGCAGCATCTCCGCAGTCAGTCCCGCTGCTCGAGCCTCTGCTCGACTAAATGGCTGCCGTGGATCAAACGCGTCATGGTTCTGCGCCGGTACGAACATGAGCACGATCCTGAGTGATTCAGAACCGGTCGCCGCTGTCGTCAACACAATTTGTGGAAACTTTGCCGGCTGGTCTCCGAGGCAACCCGAGCCGTCTCAAGACGGCTCGCGAGGGGTCAAATCCGTCCCGAGACACCCGCCGGCCGTCTTAAGACGGCTAACGCCGCATACCAGCGATCTAGGCAGGCGCTGTATCAGAGCGGATATCGATGCGCCAACCCGTCAGCCGGGCTGCGAGCCGGGCATTTTGGCCTTCCCGACCAATAGCGAGCGAGAGCTGATAATCCGGCACCACAACGCGTGCAGCTCGTAGGCTCTCATCCACCACGGTCACCGACGTCACCTTTGCCGGCGACAACGCCTGTGCCACAAAAGTCGCCGGATCCGGAGAGTAATCGATGATGTCGATCTTCTCCTCGTTGAGCTCGTGCATCACAGCCCGCACCCGCTGACCCATGGGCCCGATGCAGGCGCCCTTCGCACTGACGTCGGAATTATGGCTCATGACCGCGATCTTGCTGCGGTGACCAGCCTCGCGTGCCACAGCTTTGATCTCAACGGTGCCGTCCGCGATCTCGGGGACCTCGAGCTTGAACAGCTTCTCGACCAGTCCTGGATGGGTTCGCGAAACGATGACCTGTGGGCCGCGAAGTTCCTTGCGCACAGAAACCACATAGACCCGGATCCGGGTTCCGTGCGTGTAGCGCTCTCCGGGAACCTGCTCGCTAAGCGGCATGATCGCCTCGATCTTGCCGAGGTCGACCAACACCGTACGACTGTCGCTGCCCTGCTGCACGACTCCGGAGACGATGTCGCCCTCCACCCCGGAGAAGTGCCCGTACTTCTGTTCGTCTTCGGCATCCCGCAGCCGCTGCATGATCACCTGACGTGCAGTCGAGGCAGCCACCCTGCCAAAGCCATGGGGCGTGTTGTCATACTCTCCGATCTGCTGACCGTTCTCGTCGTACTCCGGCGCCAGCACCGTGACATGCCCGGTCTTGCGGTTGAGATCGACTCGGGCACCCTGCACCGCGCCCTCGGTCTTCTCGTACGCCGTGAGCAGTGCGTCCTCAATGGCACTGGCGAGGACTTCGAACGGCAGGTCCTTCTCTCGCTCCATCAGTCGCAGCACGGAGATGTCGATGTCCATCTCATCCCTCCTCGTTCTCGCTGCGCGCCGCTTTGGGCCGATTGAGCTCCACCTGAACGAGCGCGCGCTCAACGTCTGCGAAGCGAATTTCCCGATCTTCGCCGGCAACGTTGAGCCGTACGCCATCGTCCGTGTTGGAAACGATCCGCCCGGTGATTGTGTCCCCCTCAGACAGTCGCACCGCGACCAGGCGCCCGGTATTGCGCCGCCAATGTCTGGGCAGTTCGAGCGGCCGGCCTACCCCACGTGATGTGACCTCGAGGGTATAGGCGGCGTTCCCGATCACGTCGGCTCTGTCCAGGGCAGCCGATGCGGCTTTGCTCGCCTCGGCAATCTCATCCAGCAGTGGACCAGTGCCCTCCGGCCCATCGCCATCGACTACGACGCGTAGCAGCCGACGCTTGCCCGCCGGAATGATTTCCACTGCTTCCAGCTCGAGACCGAACTGGGCAAGGATCGGGGTCAGCACGCCAGCGATCTGGCTCTCTTTCATTGCGCTGTCCTTCGATCCGATTAGGTCCTTCGGTTGTGGCGGCGACAACATGGAAAACATCCAGCTGCGCGTGTCCGGCAGCATACCGCTCAGTGAGGTACCGTCGGCGGGTGGCTGAGTCCGACCTACCCGTTACGGTGGTCCAGCCAGCCCAATTGACCCGCCGCATGATCATCGGTCTGGGTTTAGCTGCCCCGACGCTGACCGTGCCGTGGCTCGCCGGATGCAGCAGCAGTACTCCACAAATCGACACTCCCGTCGTCAAGCCGTCCACGGCTCCCGAATCCAGTCCAGCGTCGAGTCCCAGTCCAACCGCCAACACCCCGCCAAGTCCTTCGGTAGCCGCGGCGGCTCCTGAGCAAGCGCTAGCGGCCCTAGCCACCGCCATCTTGGTTGGGCCGCAGCGCAAACAGCTCTCCAAAGACCGCCGAAACCTTGTGACTTTCCTTCGAAACGCACATACGGCGCACGCTCGCGCAATCGCCAGTCCCAATCCCCTCCCGAGCCAAGCGCCGGTCAAGCTCGGCGGCCAATCGCTCAACAGCTCGCTCGCCTTGCTTATGCGCCACGAGACGGCGGCGGCCAGCCGCTATCGGCGCACGGCGCTACAGGCAAAGGGATCGGACGCGCTCCTCTGGGGATCTTTATCGGTCGCCGCCGGAAGCTTCGCTGCAGCGGCCCGCTCGGGCAATCCGCCACCCTCACGACCAGTCGGCAATCGGCAGCCGGTCGAGCCGCTTTCGGAGGTTGCTGCGGTTCAGGAGCTCGTACGCCAGCTGCATGCGATGGTTTACGGCTATCAACTGGCGATCGGCAAGATGAAGGTGCTCGGCAAGCAGCGACCTAGGGCGGAGCACGAGTTGCTTGGACAGCGCATCTTTCGGGATCGGCTCATCGCTTGGCTGCGGAGGCGTTCGGTGGAAGTGCCCGCCGCCGAACCGGCATATGTGCCATCCGTCGTTCCGCGCAACCAGGCGACGGCCGGTAAGTTGATCATGCAGATGCAAACCGCATTGCAGCCATTCTGCGGACTCTGGCTAGTAGCTGCGGCCAGCCGGGCTGATCGGCAACAAGCTTTCACAGCGTTAGCCGCCGCCGTAAAGACCGCCCGCTCATGGGGCGCTCCGCTGAGTGCCTGGCCAGGCTGGAGCAGTTGATCACCGCTTGAACTGAACGACGACGTCGTACCCCAGCTTGATGATCAATCCGCTGAGCACGATCAAGAAGACCTTGCGGACAAAGGAGTTGCCCCGACTGATGGCAGTCCTAGCTCCGAGGTAGCCACCGATCAGATTGGCTGTGCCCATCATGAGCCCCAATACCCACAGCACTGAGCCGGATAGCCCGAAGACCACAATTGCCGACAGGTTGGTCACCAGATTGGCGATCTTGGCGGTGGCACTCGCCTGCAGGAATCCGTAGCCGAGGACGGCAACAAGCAAGATCACAAAGAAGGAGCCGGTGCCCGGCCCTAGGAACCCGTCATACGCGCCGACAACCAAGCCGATCAAGGCCGTCAGTCCGTAGTGCCTGCGCCCTGCATGTTTGCGTACCGAGACCATGCCAAGCTGCGGCCGGCGCCAGACGTAAAGGCCCACGCCAATCAGCGCTGCGAGCACGATCGGAGTAAATGCATCCTTTGGCAACAGCCGCGCAAGCGAGGCGCCAAGTGCTGATCCGAGCGCTGAGGCAATGACCAGCGGCAGCACGGTCCACCAATCGAGCGGGATCCGGAGCGCGTACGTCAAGGAGCTGGTCGCTGTGCCGCAGAATGAGGAAATCTTGTTCGTGCCCAAGATCACTGCTGGTGGAGTGTTGCTAGGCAGACCGATCAGCAAGGCCGGCAACTGGATCAAGCCGCCGCCGCCAACCACTGCATCAACCCAGCCAGCAACAAAGGCGGCGGCTATCAGAGCCGTCAGGGATAGGGCCGAGAGATCCAGTGCACCCCAGGTTTCAGGCGTCATGCACGGCCGCGAGAATCTCCGTCAGCGCATCCTCAACGGCGACCTCGACCTGCTCTCCCGTCCTTCGGTCACGTACCTCGACCACCCCGTTAGCCAGGCCGCGGCCCACTACGACGATCGTCGGCATGCCCATGATCTCTGCATCTGCGAACTTGACGCCCGGGCTTGCCGAACGGTCATCCAACAGCACTGACACGCCTGCCTCGTCGAGTTGAACGGACAGGTCGGCTGCTGCCGTACCGACCACCTCTTCCTTGCCGGCCGCCACGATGTGCACATCAAATGGCGCCAGTTCGCGCGGCCAGCACAGTCCCTTTTCGTCGCAGGTGCCCTCAACCACGGCCGCGACAGCCCGCGAAATGCCGACTCCGTAGGACCCCATTGTCACCGTGACGAGCTTGCCGTTTTGATCAAGTACCTTGAGACCGAGCGCTTCTGAGTACTTCCGGCCTAGCTGAAAGATGTGTCCCATTTCGATGCCGCGGGCCAGCGTGAGCGGGCCTGAACCGTCAGGAGAGGGATCGCCTTGTTGAATCTCGGCCGCCTCGATGACGCCGTCGGGTGCGAAGTCTCGTCCGCAAACAAGATCGAAAACGTGCCGGCCGGGCTCGTTGGCGCCCGTCACCCAACGAGTCCCTGCCACGACGCGTGGATCTACCAGGTATCTGATCTTGGTAATCGATTCCTCGCCCAGCACAGCTACCCGCTCGTCGACAAGCCGTACGGGTCCGATGTAGCCCCTCACTAGCTCCGGGTGCGCAACGAAATCCTCATCGCTGAACGGCTCCGGCTCGGCCGGCTCCAGCTGGGCCGCAAGCCGTTTCATGTCCACCTCGCGGTCCCCAGGAACCCCGATCACCAACGGGTGACGCTTGCCGTCGATTTCAGTGATCATCACGACCACGTTCTTCAACGTGTCACTCGCTTGCCACGGCCGGTCGGTGCGAGGGAAGCGCGCGTTGGCCAGATCGACCAGAGTTGCGATGGTCGGGGTGTCAGG
>Ga0307291_1000050_pt1 | contig 31969 bp, 28 predicted proteins | sample ER_DNA_148_FD_194474 | JGI IMG/M metagenome (GOLD analysis project Ga0307291, IMG submission 194474) | Bulk soil microbial communities from the East River watershed near Crested Butte, Colorado, United States - ER_DNA_148 | ecosystem: Environmental > Terrestrial > Soil > Floodplain | place: USA...
CGCGGCCCTCTCGGGATGGATCGACCGCTACAACTTCAAGCGAAGACACGGCGCCCTCGGTCACCGGCCGCCCATTGAGCGGCTTCGGGAGCTGAGCGGGAACAACGTGGCTGGGAACTACAGCTAGGGCGCCAAGCCCCGGCAGGGGTTCCAAGACGTTCTACCCCTACCGAGGGCTTGGCTTTATGTGGGCTGATCTAGTGGATGAACCTCAGGGCGCTGAATAGGCCGGCGTGGTCGGAGTCCCAGAAGCCGTTGACCGGCTGCAGGCCCGTCACGGCTGAGCTCTGCAGCGTGATCCTGCTCGGATCGCGGGTCATGATGTGGTCGACCTGGTGGTCGAAGTCGGCTTCGCTGCCACCGCCTCCAACCGCGAGCAGGCTCGATTCGAGGCAGCAGCTCAGCGGGTTGTTGGTGCTGCGCTCGACCATGCCGGCGGCGAGCAGGACTTCGTAGGCAAGCCGGTCGGGCCCGGTGACGGTGTCGTCGTCCGAGTTGAGATCGCCGACCAGGACGACCGGCAGCTCGCTGCTCAGCGGACCGCCCGGGGCGACGAGCTCAGCCGCCTGGGCCGCGCGGACGTTGGGCTCGAACGCCTCCAGGTGCGTGTTGACGAAGCGGAACGGGTGGCTGCCGCGGACCTTGGCGTCGGTCGCCGTCCAGCCCCGTTTGATTGGCACCGTCGCGCCGAGGATCGGCGCCGGCAGAAGGGTCTGGAAGTTGCCGCCCTGGGGGTTCCAGGTGTGCACGCCGTGGCCCTTGCGGGCGAGGATCACGTCGCGCATCGTCAGCCGGCCGTTGATCTCCGCGTTGGCGATCGCCGGGTTGGGCCCGTCGCCCGCGACTTCGTTCTCGTCAGCCGGGGCCTCCAGGTCGAACTCGTTCTGGACGACGACGACTTCATAGGTTTGCTTGCCTTGGTTCAGCTCGGCCAGCAGTTCCTGCAGGTAGTCGTAGCGGACCGTGGTCGCGCTGGGTCCGGTCTGCAGCGGCGCCAGGCTGGGCGGGCCGGTCCGCCACAGCGCCACCTCCTGCAAGCCAACCAGGTCGGGTTCCTGTTCGAGGATCTCGTTCGCCAGCCCTTTCGCCCTGGTCGGAAAGTCGTTGGCGGTCACTTCGCGCAGGATCTGGCCGTTGGCCGCGACGAATTCGTTGAGGTCTTTCGCAGCGAGGGCGGGTTCGAGGTTGGCGCCGAGATAGAGGTTGCGGGTCATCACGCCGACGACCTTGCCTTTGCCGTGGTCGCGGTGCTCGGCGCCGTGCTTAGCCGCCGCCAGAGCGGGCAGTAAGAGGAGGGCGATCAGTGCTGAGAGGACGGCCGGCAGCAGGCGGCGAGCCGTTGCGTGAGGGCGATTCAAGAGATTTCCTCCTCATTCCGTGATTGGTAGAGGCGCCTCTCCTTTGCCGCCCTGCCGCGTGCCAAACAAAGCATAGGGGAAGGCCATTTGAAATCCGCCAAAGATCTGCCATACTGAGACTCAGATTTTTAGAGTCCGCGTGGCGGCTCCCAGTCAATCGAAGACAAAACTCCTGGAGGTAGGCGAGAAGTGGGAAAGACGATCGGAATCGACCTGGGCACGACCAACTCCTGCGTTGCCGTGATGGAGGGCGGCGAGCCGACCGTCCTGGAGAACTCCGAGGGTGGGCGCACGACCCCCTCGGTGGTCGCCTTCACCGACTCCGGCGATCGACTGGTCGGCACCGTCGCCAAACGGCAGGCGGTGATGAACCCCGAGAACACGATCTTCTCGATCAAGCGCTTCATGGGCCGCAAGGAGGCCGAAGTCAAAGAGGAGGAGACGATCGTCCCCTACAAGGTCGTCGACGGCCCCAACGGCGACGTCCGGGTCGACGTGCGGGGCAAGCAGTACAGCCCGCCGGAGATCAGCGCGATGATCCTCCAGAAGCTGAAGACCGACGCCGAAGCGAAGCTCGGCGAAGCGGTCGACAGCGCCGTGATCACCGTTCCCGCCTACTTCAACGACGATCAGCGCCAGGCGACCAAGGACGCCGGCAAGATCGCCGGGCTCGACGTGAAGCGAATCATCAACGAGCCGACCGCGGCCTCGCTCGCCTACGGCCTCGACAAAGAGGAGGCCGACCACACGATCCTCGTCTTCGACCTCGGCGGCGGCACCTTCGACGTCTCGGTGCTTGAAATCGGCGACGGCGTCTTCGAGGTGAAGGCGACCGCCGGCGACAACCACCTCGGCGGCGACAACTGGGACAAAGCGATCGTCGAGTGGCTCGTCGCCGAGTTCAAGAAAGACCAGGGAGTCGACCTGGCGGTTGACAAGAACTCTCTACAGCGCCTCTACGAGGCCGCCGAGAAGGCGAAGATCGAGCTCTCCTCGGCGCAGGAGACCCAGATCAACCTTCCCTTCATCACCGCGGTCGAGGGCCAGCCGAAGCACCTCGACATGAAGCTCAGCCGCTCGAAGCTGAACGAGCTGACCGGCGACCTGCTGGAGCGGGTGGTCGGCCCGGTGAAACAGGCGCTAGCCGATGCCGACACCTCGATCGACCACGTCGTGCTGGTCGGCGGCATGACCCGCATGCCGGCCGTGCGCGAGAAGGTCAAGGAGCTGACCGGCAAGGATCCGCACCAGGGGGTCAACCCGGACGAGGTCGTCGCGGTCGGCGCCGCGATCCAGGCCGGCGTGCTTGCCGGCGACGTCAAGGACGTGCTGCTGCTCGACGTCACGCCGCTCACGCTCGGCATCGAGACCAAAGGCGGCGTGATGACGAAGCTGATCGAGCGGAACACGACGATCCCGACCAAGAAGTCGGAGATCTTCTCCACCGCCGACGACAACCAGCCTTCGGTCGAGATCCACGTGCTGCAGGGCGAGCGTGAGATGGCGAGCGGCAACAAGAGCCTGGGCAAGTTCCAGCTGACCGGCATCCCGCCGGCGCCGCGCGGCCTGCCGCAGATCGAGGTCACCTTCGACATCGACGCCAACGGCATCCTCCATGTCACGGCCAAAGATCTCGGCACCGGCAAAGAGCAGAAAATCGAGATCAAATCCGGCTCCGGCCTCTCCGACGAGGAGATCCAGAGCATGGTCTCCGACGCCGAGGCGCACGCCGATGAGGACCGCAAGCAGCGGGAGCTGGCCGAAGCCCGAAACGTCGGCGAGAACGCCGCCTATCAGTCCGAGAAACAGGTCGAGGAGCTGGGCGACAAAATCGACTCGTCGAACAAGGAGGAGATCGAGGCGGCGATCAAGGAGCTGCGCGAGGCGCTCGGCTCCGACAGCTTCGAGGAGATCAACTCGAAGACGGAAGCGCTCACCGCGGCGATGACCAAAGTGTCGGAGCAGATCTACGCGGCTGCCCAGGAGCAGGCGCAGGCCGCTTCCGAGGATGGCGCGTCAGAGGGCTCTTCCTCGGATGACGAGGAGGAGGTCGTCGAGGCTGAGGTGGTCGACGAGGGTGACGAGAAATGACGGACGAGAAGCCTCAATCCGCCGGTGCCGAGGGACCGGGCTCTCAGCCCGCGGGTCCTGTCGGCGCAGGGGACCCACCTCCCCCTGCGGTAGCTGAAGCTTCCTCGGGGGAGGTCCCCCCTACGCCGCCACCCGCGGGAGAGGCGTCTGAGAGCGAGGGATCGGAGCAGGTCGAGAAGGACTTCGACGCCCTTCTCGCCGACACCCAGCGGGAGCGGGATGAGTATCTGGATCTCGCCAAGCGGACGAAAGCCGACTTCGAGAACTTTCGCAAGCGGATGAGCGCTGAGGTGCTCGCCGCCGGCGGGCGGGGGAAAGCCGAAGTGCTGCGGGACGTCTTGCCGGTGCTCGACGACCTGGAGCGGGCGCTTCAGGCTGCGGGGCTCGATCCCGAGGGGGACTCGCCCGATGGGCTGGCGCATGGGGTGCTGCTTGTGTTTCGGAGCTTGCGCGACGCGCTGGTGAGGCACGGGATCGAGGCCGTGGACCCGACCGGGGAGAAGTTCGATCCGAACCTGCACGAGGCGCTCTCCACCCAGGCCGCCGACGGGGCGGAGTCGGGAACCGTCGTGGAGACGATGCAGAAGGGCTACAGGCTCGGCGAGCAGCTGATCCGGCCGGCACGGGTCGTGGTGGCGGAGTAAGAGGGCTTCTTGGCTGACGATCTCTACAAGGTGCTCGGCGTCTCGAAGAAGGCGTCCGACGAGGAGATCAAGAAGGCGTACCGCAAGCTGGCGCGGAAATACCACCCCGACCGCAATCCGGACGACGCGGCGGCGGAGGAGAAGTTCAAGGAGGTCCAGGGCGCCTACGACACCCTCTCCGATCCCGAGAAGCGCAAGGAATACGACCAGGGCGGGATGTTCGCCGGCTTCGGCGGCGGACCGGGCGGGCCCGGGGCCGGGCCGTTCGCCGGCGGGTTCCCGGGCGGCGGCGGAGGGGGACCCGACTTCGGCGACATCCTCTCCGGCATCTTCGGCCGCGGCGGTGGAGGGGGACGGGCACAGGCAGAGCGGCAGCGCGGCCGCGACCTCGAAACCGAGCTCAGCCTCAGCTTCGACCAGGCGGTCAACGGCGCCCAGGTCAGCGTCAGCGTGCCTAAGGCCGAGCGCTGCCCCACCTGCCACGGCAGCGGTGCCAAGCCGGGCACCGCGCCGGTCACCTGCCCGCGCTGCGAAGGCCGGGGCATCGACGCCGAAAGCCAGGGCTTCTTCTCGATCAGCCAGCCATGCCCGCAGTGCGGCGGCGCCGGCCAGATCATCGAGGACCCCTGCTCCACCTGCGGCGGCTCCGGCCTGACCCGCCAGAGCAAGCGCTACAAGGTCAACATCCCAGCCGGGGTCAAGGACGGCGCCCGCATCCGCCTCGCCGGCAAGGGCGAGGCAGGGCCGCGCGGCGGTCCTTCCGGCGACCTCTATGTCGTCACCCGGGTTGCCTCCTCGCCGGTGTTCAAGCGGCTCGACGGCGGCAACCTCGAGGTGACGGTGCCGATCACGATCACCGAGGCACTGCGCGGCGCGACGATCGAGGTGCCCACCCTGGAGGGGACGAAGAAGATCAAGGTGGCGCCGGGCACGAAGCACGGCACCATCCAGCGCCTGCGCGGCGAGGGGGCCCCGAAGCCGCGCGGCAAGGGTCGTGGCGACGTCCGCTACCGGCTCGAGATCGAGCTGCCGAAGGAGCTGAGCGAGGAGCAGCTCAAAGCGGTCGACGAGCTGGCCGAGGCGCTCAACGGCGGCGACCCGCGGGCCGACCTGCTGCGGAGGGCGGCACGGTGAGCGCGCGCCGCGAGCGGATCGAGATCTCGATCGGGGACGAGCGCGGGGTCTTCATGATCTCGGTCGCCGCCGAGCTCGCCGACATGCACCCGCAGACGCTGCGGATGTACGAGGCGCGCGGCTTGATCGAGCCGCAGCGCTCGGCGAAGAACACCCGCCTCTACTCGCAGCGCGACGTCGAGCGGCTGCGCCACATCCAACGCCTCACCACCGAGCAGGGCCTCAACCTGGCTGGGGTCGAAACCGTCTTGGCGATGGAAGCCGAGGTGGAGCGGATGCGCGCGAAGCTGGATCGGATGCGCCGCCACGCGGCCGAGCTCGAACGCCGGATGACCGGGGAAGGACTCTGATGCAGCCCGACAGGTTCACCGTCAAGTCGCAGGAGGCCGTTCAGGACGCGCTGCAGCTGGCCTCCCGCCTGCGCAACCCCGAGGCGGCGCCGGCGCACCTGCTCGTCGCCCTGCTCGGCCAGGACGAAGGGCTCACGGTGCCGATCCTCCAGAGAGCCGGTGCCGACCCGGCCTCGGTCCGCTCCGCGGCGCAGGGCGCGCTCGAGGCTCTGCCCAAGCTGAGCGGCGACGAGCGGCCGGAGGCGCGGCCGTCCGCGGCGCTGATGGAGGTGCTGCAGAGGGCGGAGCGGGAGATGGGGAAGCTCGGCGACGACTACATCTCCACCGACCACTTCCTGCTCGCGATGACCGAGAAGGGCTCCGCGGTCGCCGACCTCCTTCCGGAGCGAGAGGCGCTGGAGAAGGCGATCGGAGAGGTGCGGCCGAACCGCGTCACCTCGCCGGAACCAGAGGCGACGGCGCAGGCGCTGGAGAAATTCGGCCGCGACCTGACCGCCGAGGCCGAGGCCGGCAAGCTCGACCCCGTGATCGGGCGGGACGAGGAGATCCGCCGCGTGATCCAGGTCCTCTCGCGCCGCACGAAGAACAACCCGGTGCTGATCGGCGACCCCGGCGTCGGCAAGACGGCGATCGTCGAGGGCCTGGCACAGCGGATCGTCGCCGGCGACGTGCCGGAGAGCCTGCGGGACCGCCGCGTCATCGCGCTCGACATCGGCTCGCTGCTGGCCGGCTCGAAATACAGGGGCGAGTTCGAGGAGCGGCTGAAAGCCGTGCTCACCGAGGTTCAGGACGCGGCCGGCCAGATCGTCCTCTTCCTCGACGAGCTGCACACGATCGTCGGCGCCGGCGCGGCGGAAGGCGCGGTCGACGCGGCAAACCTCCTCAAGCCGATGCTGGCCCGCGGCGAGCTGCGGGCGGTCGGCGCCACCACCCTCGACGAGTACCGCAAGCACATCGAGAAAGACGCCGCGCTGGAGCGGCGCTTCCAACCGGTGCTGGTCGGCGAGCCCGACATCGGCGACACGATCGCGATCCTGCGCGGGCTGAAGGAGCGCTACGAAAACCACCACAAGGTGCGGATAACCGACGCTGCGATCGTCGCGGCGGCGACCCTCTCGGAGCGCTACATCGCCGACCGCTTCCTCCCCGACAAGGCGATCGACCTGATCGACGAGGCGGCCTCACGGCTGAAGATCGAGAACGACTCGATGCCGACCGAGATCGACGAGGTGAAGCGGCGGATCCAGCAGCTGGAGATCGAGCGGGAGGCGATGAGGAAAGAGACCGACGAGGCCTCGAAGGCGCGGCTCGACGCGCTCGAGGCGGAGCTCGCCGAGCTGAACGAGAGCTTCAGCGAGGTCAACACCCGCTGGCAGAACGAGAAAGACGCGCTGGACTCCCTCAACCAGGCCAAGGCGCGGCTCGAGGAGGCGGGCCGCGAAGTCGAGCGGGCCGAACGCGAGGCGAACCTCGAGCGGGCGGCGGAACTCCGCTACGGCGACATCCCCGAGCTGGAGAAGGCGATCGCCGAGGGGGAGGCGCGGATCGCCGAGCTGCACGCCGACGGCGGCTCGCTCCTCTCGGACGAGGTGACCGAGGAGGACGTCGCCGAGGTGGTCGCCAAATGGACCGGGATCCCGGTCAGCCGCCTGATGGAGGGAGAGGCCGAGAAGCTGATCCACATGGAGGAGCGCCTGCACGAACGGGTGATCGGCCAGGACGAGGCGATCGCCGCCGTCTCCAACGCGCTGCGCCGCTCGCGTGCCGGCCTCTCCGACCCCCACCGGCCGATCGGCAGCTTCCTCTTCCTCGGCCCGACCGGGGTCGGCAAGACCGAGCTGGCGAAGGCGCTGGCCGAGTTCATGTTCGACTCCGAGCAGGCGATCGTCCGCCTCGACATGTCCGAGTACATGGAGAAACACACCGTGGCGCGGCTGATCGGCGCCCCGCCCGGCTACGTCGGCTACGAGGAGGGCGGCCAGCTGACCGAGGCGGTGCGGCGCCGGCCCTACGCGGTCGTGCTGCTCGACGAGATCGAGAAGGCCCACCCCGACGTCTTCAACACGCTGCTGCAGATCATGGACGACGGCCGGCTCACCGACGGCCAGGGCCGCACGGTCAGCTTCACCAACACGGTGCTGATCATGACCTCGAACGTGGGCAGCGACCGGATCGTCGGCGAGTCGGTCGACGAGAGGATCCGCGAGCAGATCGAAGAGGTGCTGGCGGCGACCTTCAAGCCCGAGTTCCTCAACCGAATCGACGACACGGTGATCTTCCACCGCCTCTCCAAGGCCGACATCGGCCGCATCGTCGAGCTGCAGGTCGCGCAGCTGGTCGGCCGCGTGCGCGAGCGCGGGATCGAGATCGAGCTGAGCGACGCGGCGCGGACGCTGCTCGGCAACCTCGGCTACGACCCCGTCTACGGCGCCCGGCCACTCAAGCGGGTGATCCAGAAGCAGCTGGTCGACAAGCTGGCGCTGAAGATCCTCGAGGGGGAGTTCGGCGAGGGCGACACTGTGGGGGTCGACGCCGCCGACGGCGAGCTGAGCTTCGAGAGGGCCGCCGAGGCCGCTCTTATCTAGTCGCGGCTGCGTTTGAGCCTGTGGGGTGGCGCGGGTGCCAGGCGCAAGCCAGCCAGCGGCTCTTTAGGAAACCCGAAGAGATTCCGACGTAAGCTGTTGTGGGCTTCAAACAGATGCTGAGACGAGGTCAGATCAACGGGGATAGGAGAGGGCGCAGCCTGCGCTTCCTGCGCGCCATCCCGGGCGCCGCCGCGTGGCCCTTCGAGCGCGCCGCCTGGTCACTCGAGCGCCGCCTGCTGTGGCCGCTGCGCGAGCGGCTCGCCGGCTGGAGCCCGCCCGCCCACCGCTTCGGCGCCGCGGCGCTGGCCGCGGCGGCGGTCGCCGCCATCCTGGTCGGCGTCCTCGTGCTCGCCGGCGACGACACTTCGCGCCAGCAGGCCGCCGCTCCCGCCCGCGTCGCGATCGCCACTCCTGAGCCGCAGCCGCAGCCCGCGGACGACCGTCCCGACGGACCGGTTCTCCACGGCGCCGCCCCCAGCTTCCACGTCGCCGACGGCGTCGGCCTGCCGGGCGGCGCCGACCCCGAAGCTGCCGGCGACAACCCCTCGGCCGCACCTTCAGCCGAAGCGGCCGCCGAAGCCCCGCCGAGCGAAGAAGGCGGAGCGACGAGCTCGAGCGCAAAGCCGGTGCCCGCCGGTCCCGCCGCGATGCGGGTGGCCCGCCGCTTCTCGGAGGCCTTCGTCTTCTACGAGATCGGCCAACGACCGGCGCGCTCCAAAACCGTGTTCGGCGAAACCGCGACTCCTGACCTGGCGACCGCGCTCGGCGAACGGCCGCCGCGGCTTCCCGCCGACGCCAGGGTGCCGAAGGCCCGCGTCCTCAACCTCGTCCCCGGCCCCCGCGCCGGCAAGGCCTATACGGTCAGCGTCTCGCTGCTGCGGGTCGGCCTGACGAGCGAGCTGCGCCTGGAGCTCGCCAGGCAGCACGGCAAGTGGCTGGTAACGGACGTGAAAGGATGAGAAAGCTTCTCCTCACCTTCGGGATCTTCGGGATCCTCGCGACGCCGGCGCTGGCGGACGAACCGCCGGCGAGCCAGACGGAAGCGCCGGCACCAGCGCCGGCACCGGCGCCTGCGCCCCCCCAAGCTCAGGTCCAGCGCGGCGACGCCATCGTCGCGCCCGCTGCCGAACCGGCGCCGGAAGCACCGCGCTCCAAGCCGCAGGCGCAAACGCCCGCCGGGGGCGGCGTCACCGCCAAGCCCGAATCCGCGCCGCCCCCCCGGGCTGAAGAAGAACCCGAACCGGCGCCCGAAGACGGCGCCAGCGAAGCCCCGCCGGTTCCGCCCTCCTTCTCGGTGCCGCTGCTGCCCGGCTCGAGCTGCGCTCCCTCCGGGGTTCCCGCGGCGCTGGTGCCGATCTACCAGCGTGCTTCCACCGCCTATGGCCTCGGGCCGCAGGGGGCCGGCGTCCTCGCCGCGATCAACGGAATCGAGACGGCCTTCGGCACCAACCTCAACGTCTCCTCGGCAGGCGCGGTCGGCTGGATGCAATTCATGCCCGAAACCTGGGCCCGCTACGGGGTCGACGCCAACGGTGACGGGCTCGAGGATCCCTACGACCCCGAAGACGCGATCTTCGCCGCCGCCAGCTATTTGCGAGCCGCCGGCGCCCCCGCCGACTGGTACAGCGCCGTCTTCGCCTACAACCACGCCGACTGGTACGTCGCCGAGGTGCTGGCGAACGCGCAGTGCTACGGGCAGCTCGGCGGCGCGGTCGCCGGCGGCTTCGAGCTGACGCCGAAGCTGACGGTCCTCAGCTGCGAGACGGCCAAGCCGTGGCGCGAGCGCGTCCCCGCCCCATACCTCGATGCCTTCGAGCGGGCCGCTGCCCGCTACGACCTCGGCCGACGCGGGGTCTGGGCGCTGGCCGCGGTCGCCCGGCTGGAGTCGGACCTCGGCCGCGGCATCTCGAAGGCGGAACTTCGCCGCCACGGCGCGCTCGGCCTGGTCGGCAGCGAGTGGAGCGAGTACGCGGTCGACGGCGACGGCGACGGTCGCGTCCGCCGCCAGGATCCCGACGACTCCAGCGCGACGCTGGCGCGCATGATGTGGTCGCAGGGCGGCCTGCGGGCGGGCCTGTTCGAGCACAACCACGCCAAGTGGTACGTGGACGCGGTCCTCGGCGAGGCCGACCGGATCGAAGGAAAGTGCGAGGTTGGCACGGTCGACTGGGCGCTGTCCCTGCCGAACGCGGTGATCGCGCCGATCAACTGGGACAACCTGACCCTCTCCAATGAGCTTGAGAAACAGGACCTCGAAAGCGGCGCCATCGATCCGCGCATCGTCGGCCTGCTCGGCGCGATCACGCAATCGCACCAGGTGACGATCTCGGCCCTGCGCTCGGATCACTCCGAGTACACCAGCGAAGGCAACGTCTCCAACCACTACTACGGCCGCGCCATGGACATCGCCGCGGTCGACGGCGTCTCCTGCACCGACACCGCTCCGACCGCTCCCTGTGGAGAGCTGGCGACGACCCTCTCCCAGCTTCCCGCTCCGGCGATGCCGACGGAGCTCATCTACTGCTTCGACGTCGACGGGCCGGGCCCAGCCTTCGCCCGCAGCGACCACTGCGATCACGTGCACGCTGGCTACGACGGTTAGGAGGGCCGGGGGTCCCCCGGCCCTCCTTCCCAGAGATGATCTGATGACGTAGGCTCGAATCTCCCTGCGAGAGGAGAGAGCGATGCCCATTTACGTAATGCTGACCAACCTGACTTCCGAGGGTGTACGCACCTTGAAGAACAATCCCGGAAGGGTCGCCGAGGTGAACAAGGAGGTTGAGCAGCTTGGCGCCACGGTGCAGGCCCAGTACGCGACGTTGGGTCAGTACGACTTCGTCACGATCGTCGAGGCGCCCGATGAGAAAACGATGGCCAAGGTCTCGGTCGAGCTCGGCTCGCGCGGAACGATGACCAGCCAGACGCTCGCCGCGATGCCCGCGGGCGAGCTTTCCGACTCGCTCTAGCCCGGTCCGGCGCTTGAAGGTCCTGGTCGTAGGCGGGGGCGGTCGCGAGCACGCGATGGTGCGGGCCTTCGCCCGCTCGCCCCGCTCGCCCGAGCTGCTCTGCGCCCCCGGCAACGCCGGCATCGCCGCCGACGCGGAGTGCCTGCCGGCGGTCGTCGCCGAGGACGTCGACGCGGTCCTCGCCGCGGCGCGCGAGCACGCCGTCGACCTAGTCGCGGTCGGGCCCGAGGCGCCGCTGGTCGGCGGCCTGGTCGACGCGCTCGAGGCGGCCGGGATCGCCGCCTTCGGGCCGAGCGCCGCCGCCGCCGAGCTCGAGGGCTCGAAGGCGTTCGCAAAGCAGGTGATGGAGGCGGCCGGGGTCCCGACCGCCTCCCACGTCCTCCTGCGCAACCGGGACGAGGCACTCGAGCAGCTGACCCGCGCCTGCTACCCCGCCGTGCTTAAGGCGGACGGCCTGGCGGCGGGCAAGGGCGTGATGATCTGCGCCGACGAGGCCGAGGCGCGCGATGCGGTCGAGGTCTTCTTCGCCGAGCGCCGCTTCGGCGAGACCATTGTCGTGCTGGAGGAGTTCCTCGCCGGAGAAGAGCTCTCGCTGCTCGCCCTCTGCGACGGCGAGAACGTGGTGCCGCTGGCGCCGGCCCAGGACTACAAGCGGATCTTCGACGGCGACGAGGGCCCGAACACCGGCGGCATGGGCAGCTACTCGCCGGCGATCGATTGCGAGCCGGAGATGATCGACGAGATCGTCGACGAGGTGCACCTGCCCGTGCTGGCCGAGATGGCGCGCCGCGGCCGGCCCTTCCATGGCGTCCTCTATGCCGGCCTGATGCTGAGCCCGAAAGGCTTCGACGTGCTCGAGTTCAACGTCCGCTTCGGCGACCCGGAGACCCAGGCGGTGCTGCCGCGCCTGCGCTCCGACCTGCTCGAGCTCTGCCAGGCGGCGCGCGAGCCCGGCGGCCTGGCCGGGGTCGAGCCGGAGTGGTCCGGCGACTGGGCCGTGACGGTGGTCCTCGCCTCAGCCGGATATCCCGAGTCCTCCTCGAAGGGAGACGTCATACACGGGCTGGCCGAGGCGGCCGAGCTGGCCGAGGTGACCCACGCCGGCACGGCCGAGCGCGGCGGCGAGATCGTCACGGCGGGGGGTCGCGTGCTCAACGTCACGGCGCTGGGTGGCACGGCTGCGATTGCCCGCGATCGCGCGTACGATGCCGCTCGTCGCATCTCCTTCGACGGAATGCAGATCCGCTCCGACATCGCGGCGCGCGCGGTCGAGGCGGAGGGGAGCTACCTGGCCCCCGACATGGCAAATGGACATCGAGAGCTATGACCCCAGAGAGGAACGGATGAGCGAGATCTCAGAGGAGCCCCAACCGGCCGCGCCGACCACGATGCCGGAGGTGGAGGAGGCGTTCGAGGAAATCGACGTCGACGAGCCCCACGTCGGGATCATCATGGGCTCGAAGAACGACAAGCCCAAGATGCAGCCCGCCGGGGCGGTCCTCCAGGACGCCGGCATCCGCTACGAGGTGCGGGTGATGAGCGCCCACCGCGACCCCGAGCAGGTCCGCGAGTACTGCCACAACGCCCGCATGCGGGGACTGAAGGTGATCATCGCCGGCGCCGGGATGTCGGCGGCGCTGCCCGGCGTCGCCGCCGCCCACACCGACCTGCCGGTGATCGGCGTGCCGATCCTCGGCAAGAGCCTCGGCGGTCTCGACGCGCTGCTCTCGGCGGTGCAGATGCCGCCCGGGGTGCCGGTCGCCTGCGTTGCCGTGGACGGCGCGAAAAACGCCGGTCTGCTGGCCATTCGCATCATCCGCTGCTGATGATCCCGCGCTATACGCGTGCGGAGATCGGCGAGGTCTGGTCTCCGCAGCGCAAGCTCGAGTGCTGGCTCGAGGTCGAGCTGGCGGCGACCGAGGCCTGGGCCGAGGAGGGCGCCGTCCCAGCTGAGGCAGCCGAGGCGGCCCGCGCCAGGGCGGCCTTCACGGTCGAGGCGGTCGCCGAGCGAGAGAAGGTGACGGATCACGACGTCGCCGCCTTCGTCGACGTCGTGGCCCAGTCGGTCGGTGAGCACGGCCGCTGGATCCACTACGGCCTCACCTCCTCCGACGTGCTCGACACGGCCCTGGCGCTGCAGCTCCGGCAGGCCGGCGGGATCGTCCTCGCCTCCGCCCGCGCCTACCGCGACGCGCTGATCGAGCGTGCCCTTGAGCAGCGCGACACGCTCTGCGTCGGCCGCACCCACGGCGTCCACGCCGAGCCGACCAGCTTCGGCCTGCGCCTGGCCGGCTTCGCCTTCGAGGCCGACCGCAACCTCGCCCGCCTCGCCGACGCCTTCGAGCAGCTGCGCTTCGGCAAGCTCTCCGGCGCGGTCGGCACCTACGCCTCGGTGCCGCCGGCCGTCGAGGCACGGGTGATGGAGCGGCTCGGCCTGGAGCGAGAGGACGTCGCCACCCAGGTGATCCCGCGCGACCGCCATGCGGTGCTGACCTCGCGCATCGCGATCGCCGGCGCCGGGCTGGAGCGCTTCGCCACCGAGGTCCGCAATCTGCAGCGGACCGAGGTGCGCGAGGTCGAGGAGCCGTTCGCCGCCGGCCAGAAGGGCTCCTCGGCGATGCCGCACAAGCGCAACCCGATCCGCACCGAGCGGATCACCGGCCTGGCGCGGGTGCTGCGCGGCTACGCGCAGGCCGGCCTCGAGAACGTCGCCCTCTGGCACGAGCGCGACATCTCCCACTCGGGCGCCGAGCGGGTGATCCTGCCCGACGCGACGATCGGCCTCGACTACATGCAGGACCTGGCGGCCAAGGTCGCGGCCGGAATGACTATCCGCGCCGACCGCATGAGGGAGAACCTCGAGCTGACCCATGGCGCTCTCTTCAGCCAGCGCGCCCTGACCGCCCTGGTCGAGTCCGGCCTCAGCCGCGACGACGCCTACCGCGTCGTCCAGGAGAACGCCCAGCGCGCCTGGGACACCGGCACCAACTTCCGGGAGCTGCTCGCCGAGACCGCTCCCGAGCTCGACCTCGACGCGGTCTTCGACTACGGCGCCTACCTCAGCCACGTCCCCGAGATCTTCGAGCGCCTCGAAGCACTGCGCGACCGGTAGCCTTCGCCTCGTGACCCTCTACACCTGCGGGCAGAAGAAACGCGGGCCGGCTTCGGCGCACCCCTGCGCCAAGGCCGCCAAGGCGCTCGACGCGGCCGGTTACACCTACGAGCTTCGCGTCGTCGGCGGCTACCGGCTGATGCCGTGGACCTGGGGCAGCCGGGACGAGGAGCGCGCCGAGGTGAGGAGGCTGAGCGGCACCAACGAGGTGCCGATCCTCGTGCTCGACGACGGTGAGGTGATCTCCGGTTCAGGCGTGATCGCCCGCTGGGCACAGGCGCACCCCGCGGCACGCGCAGAGAGCTAGACGGCGAGCGGCTCGCGTGCCGGGCGGCGCCCGGTCAGGACGACGGGCGTGCCCGCCTTCGGCGAGAAGGTGATGTTGCGGCGGCCGATCTTCTCGGGGCGCGGATCGGCCTTGCGCAGCTCGCAGCGGGTCAGCACCTCGCGCAGGACGATCCGCATCTCGAACTCGGCGAAGGCGGCGCCGAGGCAGCGACGGATGCCGCCGCCGAAGGGAATCCAGGCGTAGCTGTCAGGCGGCTCGTCGAGGAAACGCTCGGGGCGGAAGGCGAATGGCTCCGGGTAGGAGCCGGCGCGGGTGTGGGCGAGCCAGATCGCCGGCGTGACGTCGGTGCCGGCGGGCAGCGTCAGGCCGCCGGCCTCGAGATCCGTGGCGAGGCGGCGGCCGGCGATCGGCACGACGGGCCGCAGGCGCAGCGACTCGCTGATCGTCGCCCGCAGGTAGTCCTCCTCGTTCGCCTCGAGCGATTCGCGCAGCCTCATCAGCTCACGCGGGTGGCGGAGCAGCAGGTCGAAGGTCCAGGCGAGCGCCGTCGCGGTCGTCTCGTGGCCGGCGAGGAGCAGCGTCATCAGCTGGTCGCGCAGGTCGGAGTCGCCCATCTGACCGCCGTCCTCGAAGCGGGCCTGCATCAGCGCGGAGAGGATGTCGTCGCGCTCCTCGAAGTCTTCGCGGGCGCGACGCTCGGCGATCTCCGCGTAGAGCAGCTCGTCCACCGCCCTCAGCTGCTCCTCGAACTTGGCCCATGGGCCGCGGCCGCCGAAGCGCCTCGCGGCGAGCCCGACCAGCTGGGTGAACGGCGACGCCGTCTCCTCGAGCACCTGGGTGAGCAGGCCACGCAGCCGCTCCAGGCGCGGCCCCTCGGCGACGCCGAAGACGACTCGCAGGATCACCTCGAGGGTCATCGCCTGCATACGGGGATGGATCGCGAACTCCTCGCCGAGCGGCCAGGAGTCGATCTCGGCATCGACGATCTCGCCGACGATCGGCTCATACGAGCGCATCCGCTCGCCGTGGAAGGCGGGCAGCATCAGCTTGCGGTGGGCGAGATGGTCGGAGCCCTCGATCACCAGCACCGATTGGGGGCCGACGACGGGAGTCAGCACCACCTGGCGCCCGGGCGGCAGCCCGTGCGAGCGCTCCGTGTAGAGAGCCTTGATCGCGGCGGGATCGGAGATCATCACCATCGGCCGCTCGAAGCCGAGGAATTTCAAGCTGAAGCTGTCCCCATACCTCTCGCGGCACTCCTGCATGAAGGGCAGCGGCCGAAAGCTCCAGCGTAAAGTCTGGGACAACGGCGAATACTTCGGTTCGGGCGGAAGCATGCTGCCAACAGGGTCGCAGACGGGAGGGGGTCGGGGGTGTCCCTCCCCGCCTCCGCCCCCGCTAGCATCGGCCCCATGAGCACTTCCATTGCAGATCTGAAGCTTCATTCGTCCGGGAAGGTCAGGGAGATCTACGAGTGGGAGGACGACCTGCTGATGGTCGCCTCCGACCGGATCTCGATCTACGACGTGGTGATGCCGACGCCGATCCCCGACAAGGGGAAGGTGCTCAACCGGATCTCCGAATTCTGGTTCGAGCTGACCGGCGACATCGTCCCCAGCCACTTCATCTCGGCCGACGTGCCAGAAGAGGTCGCCGAACGGGCGATGCGGGTGCGGCGGCTGGAGATGTACCCGGTGGAGTGCGTCGTGCGCGGCTACCTCTCGGGCTCCGGCTGGAAGGAATACAAGGCGAGCGGAGCGGTCTGCGGGATCGAGCTGCCGCCGAACCTGCTCGAGTCCGACAAGCTGCCGGAGCCGATCTTCACGCCGGCGACCAAGGCCGATGTCGGCGATCACGACGAGAACGTCGACTTCGATCGGGCGGCGGAGATCGTCGGCGACCGGGCGATGATGGAGGAGCTGCGGCGAATCTCGATCGAGGTCTACCAGCGCGGCGCCGAGCACGCGGCCGAACGGGGGATCATCCTCGCCGACACCAAGTTCGAGTTCGGCAGCCACGCCGGCGCGGAGATCGTCCTCGCCGACGAGGTGCTGACGCCGGACTCCTCCCGCTTCTGGCCCGCCGACCGCTACGAGCCCGGCAGGACCCAGCCCTCCTTCGACAAGCAGTTCGTTCGCGACTGGGCCGACGCGGCCGGCTGGGACCACACGCCGCCGGCGCCGGAGCTGCCCGCCGACGTGGTCGAGCAGACCCGCGCCAAGTACGTCGAGGCCTACGAGCAGATCACGGAGCGCTCCTTCTAGTGGCGAAGGCGCGGGTCCTGATCCGGCCGAAGGAGGGAATCCTCGACCCGCAGGGCAAGGCGGTCGAGCGGGCGCTGCCGGCGCTCGGCTTCGAGGGCGTCGAGCACGTGCGGGTGGGGCGCATGGTCGAGCTCGAGGCGGAGGACCCGGCGCGGCTTCCGGAGCTCTGCGAGCAGCTGCTCGCCAACCCGCTCATCGAGGACTTCGAGATCGAGAGCATCGACGGCGCCTGATGCTTTGGGGCGTTGTCCAGTTCCCCGGCTCCTGCGACGAGCGGGACGCCCTGCACGCCTGCGAGCTGAGCGGCGAGGCGCGGCTGATCTGGCACGAGGAGCGCGGCCTCGGCGAGGTCGATGCCGTCGTCATCCCCGGCGGCTTCTCCTACGGCGACTACCTGCGCGCCGGCGCGATCGCCCGCTTCTCGCCGGCGATGGAGGCCGTCGCCGAGTTCGCCGCCGCGGGCGGTCCGGTGCTGGGGATCTGCAACGGCTTCCAGGTCCTCTGCGAGGCGGGGCTGCTTCCAGGCGCCCTGCTCGTCAACGAGAGCACGCGCTTCATCTGCCGCCAGGTCGACCTGGTCGTTGAAGCATCTGGTTCCGGGAAGCGACCCAAATCCTTCAACGCGCCGAGTGAGCGGCTCTCGATTCCGGCCAAGCACGGCGAAGGGCGCTACTGGGCGCCGGAGGAGATGCTCGAGGCGATCGAGGCGAACGGGCAGGTCGCATACCGCTACGCGCCGGGCCAGAACCCGAACGGCTCGGCGCGCGACATCGCCGGCGTCCGCAACGAGGCCGGCAACGTGCTCGGCCTGATGCCCCATCCGGAGCATGCGGTCGACGCGATGACCGGGTCGACCGATGGCCTGGAGGTCTTCGAAGCCGTCGCGGCGGCGGGAGCGCGAGCGTGAGCGCGCCGGCGGCGAGCAGCTCGCCGCATCGCGAGCTCGGCCTCACCGACTCGGAGTTCGAGCTCATCTGCGAGAAGCTGGGACGCGAGCCCAACCGCGTCGAGCTGGCGATGTTCAGCCTGCTCTGGTCTGAGCACTGCGCCTACAAGCACTCGCGCAAGCTGCTGCGACGGCTGCCGACCGAGGGCAAGCGGGTTGTGATGGGTCCCGGGGAGAACGCCGGCGCGGTCGACGTCGGCGAGGGCTACGCGGTCGCCTTCAAGGTCGAGTCGCACAACCACCCCAGCGCGGTTGAGCCCTTCCAGGGGGCGGCGACCGGGGTCGGCGGCATCCTGCGCGACGTCTTCGCCCTCGGCGCGCGGCCGATCGCGATACTCGACTCGCTGCGCTTCGGCGAGCTCGACTCGGTGCGTTCGCGACACCTCCTGGACGGCGCGGTGCGCGGCATCGGCCATTACGGCAACTCGATCGGCGTGCCGACGGTGGGTGGCGAGATCTACTTCGAGGCGCCCTACGAGCACAACTGCCTCGTCAACGCGATGTGCGTGGGGTTGGCGAAGCAGGAGGACATGGTTCGCGCCGCGGCGGCGGGGGTGGGCAACGCGCTGGTGCTGATGGGCGCCTCGACCGGGCGCGACGGGATCGGCGGCGCCTCGGTGCTCGCCTCCGCCGAGCTCGGCGACGGCGACGAGGCAAAGCGGCCGACCGTTCAGATCGGCGACCCCTTCGAGGAGTCGAAGCTGCTCGAGTGCTGCCTGGAGCTACTGGCGAAGGGGCTGCTGGTTTCCCTGCAGGACCTCGGCGCCGCCGGCCTCACCTCCTCGGCCAGCGAGATGGCCTCGGCGGGCGGGGTCGGGATCGACGTCGACGTGGCCCGCGTGCCGCTGCGCGAGGCCGACATGGAGCCCTTCGAGATCATGGTCTCCGAGTCGCAGGAGCGGATGCTGGCGGTGGTCGCGCCGGGGCGGGTCGAAGAGGTGATCGCCGTCTGCGAGAAATGGCAGACCGGCGCGGCGGAGATCGGCGCGGTGACCGACAACGGCCTGATGCGGGTGCTGCGCGACGGCGAGGTCGTCGGCGAGATGCCGGTCGAGGCGCTGGTCGACGGCTGCCCCCTCTACGACCTCGATCCGGCCGCGCCGGAGGCATGGATCTACGGCAACCGGACGACGCTCGCGCCGGGAGCTTCGGCGGAGGAGTCCCTGCTGGCACTGCTCGCCTCCCCCAGCGTCGCCTCGAAGCGCTGGGCCTTCGAGCAGTACGACTCGATCGTCGGCTCACGCACGGCGCGGCGGCCGCAGAGCGCCGACGCGGCGGTGCTGGCGATCGCGGAGGCGGAAACGGCGATCGCGGTCTCGATCGACGGTAACGGCCGGCGGGTCGCCTGCGAGCCCTACGCCGGCACGGTCGAGGCGGTGCTCGAGTGCGCCCAGAACCTCGCCTGCGCCGGCGCCGAGCCGCTCGGCCTGACCAACTGCCTCAACTTCGGCAACCCCGAGAAGCCGGTCCCAGCTTGGCAGCTCGACCGCTCGGTCCAGGGCCTGGCCGACGCCTGCGAGGCGCTCGGCGTGCCCGTGGTCGGCGGCAACGTCTCCCTCTACAACGAGGGACCGGAAGGGCCGATCTACCCGACGCCGGTCGTCGGCATGGTCGGTGAGCTGCCCAGCCCGGAGCTCGCCGTCCCCGGCGCCTTCGTCCGCGAGGGGGACGCGATCGCCCTGCTCGGGCCGTTCGAACCTTCACTGGCCGGCTCGGAGCTGGCGAAGCTGCGCGGCGAGCTCGACGTTGGCCTCCCCCAGCCGGACATCGCGGCTGTCCGCGCCGCCTGCGCGGCGGTCCGCGCCGCGGTCCGCGCCGGCAAGCTCTCCTCCGCCCACGACGTCAGCGATGGCGGCCTGGCCTGCGCCCTGGCAGAGTCGGCGATCAGCGCTGGCCTCGGCTGCCAGGTCGACCTCCAGCACCTGCGCGAGCGCGGCTGCACTCCCGAGGAGGCGCTCTTCGGCGAGGCTCCCGGCGGGTTCGTGATCAGCGGTGAGCGAGCGAAGCTCGAGTCCCTCGCCGGAGACGGGATAGCCGTTCTCCTCCTCGGCAAGGTCGCCGGCGACGCGATAGAGATCGCCGCCGGCGACCGCAGCCTCAGCTTCGGCCTCGCTTCCGCCGAGGGCGCCTGGCACTCACTCGGCGAGCGCCTCGACGCCGCTCAGAGGTAGCGGCGGTCAGCGATAGGCGCCCTCATGCGTCCGGTTGCCGACGATCATCCGGTAGATGAAGAGCAGCAGCAGCGAGCCGCCGATCGCGATCAGCCAGGTGCCGATGTCGAAGAACTCGTCCAGGTCGCCGATGTCGAGAGCGCTCGCGATGAAGCCTCCGACCAGGGCTCCGGCAATCCCGATCAAGGTCGTGACGATGAAGCCGCCTGGATCGTCACCGGGCATGATCAACTTCGCGATCGCTCCGGCGAGCAGCCCGAGCACGATCCATCCGATGATTCCCATGACCAGCTCCTTCCCTTTCGTGGTGACCTCACGGTCGCTTGCAACCGCATCGATACCCTCGACCAACCGCGGCGAAACTCCGCCACGCAGCGGGCCGGCTCGGTCCCCGCTCGCTGCTACCCTGCCGGGGTAGGCAGTCCGCCTGCGCGTCACGTCCTTCTCCAACGCGAGGAACAGGCGCTTTGACTCCGCCCCAGGGGCAGCAGATAGATCGCGATTCGCCGCGCGAGGAATGCGGCGTCTTCGGCATATACGCACCCGGCCATGAGGTCGCCCGCCTCGCCTACTTCGGCCTCTACGCGCTGCAGCACCGCGGCCAGGAGTCGGCCGGGATCGCCACCTGCGAGGGCGGCCACATCACCACGCTGCGCGACTCCGGCCTCGTCTCGCAGGTATTCGACGAGGAGAAGCTGCGGGCGCTGGCGGGCGACATGGCGATCGGCCACGTCCGCTACTCGACCACCGGCGGCGGCTCCTGGGAGAACGCACAGCCGGTCTGGCGCGACGACGGCCGTGAGCTGGCCCTGGGCCACAATGGCAACCTGACCAACGCGGTCGAGCTTTGGAGCGAGCTGAAGGAGGCCGGGATCGCCTTTCGCGGCACCTCCGACTCGGAGATCATCGCGGCGCTGATCTCCTCCCACGACGGCAAGCTGGTCGAGGACGCGGTCGCCGACGTGATGCCCCGCCTGGAGGGCGCCTACTCGACGGTGGTGATGACCAAGCGGGCGATCGTCGCCTTCCGCGACCCGCACGGGGTGCGGCCGCTCTCGCTCGGCCGCCTCGGCGAGCGCTTCGTCGTCGCCTCGGAGAGCTGCGCCTTCGACATCGTCGGCGCCGAGCTGCTGCGCGAAGTCCGCCCGGGCGAGATGGTCTCGCTGACCGAGCGCGGCCTGGAGACGCGCCAGGTGGTCAAGGCCGGCCGCCCCGCGCACTGCGTCTTCGAGCACATCTACTTCTCCCGCCCCGACAGCCGGCTCGAGGGCAAGGTCCTGCAGCAGGTGCGCGGCCGGATGGGCGAGATCCTCTGGCGCGAGGCGCCGGTCGAAGCCGACCTGGTGATCTCCGTGCCGGACTCCGGCAACCCGGCCGCCTCGGGTTTCGCCCGCGCCTCCGGCCTGCCCCGCGACGACGGCCTGATCAAGAACCGCTACGTCGCCCGCACCTTCATCCAACCCGGGCAGGAGCTGCGCAAGCGCGGCCTGCGGCTCAAGTTCAACCCGCTGCCGGAGATCGTCTCCGGGCAGCGGATCGTCGTCGTCGACGACTCGATCGTGCGCGGCAACACGACGCGGCAGATCGTCGGCATGCTGCGCGACGCCGGCGCGCGCGAGGTGCACCTGCGGATCTCGGCGCCGCCGATCCGCAACCCGTGCCACTACGGGGTCGACATGTCGACTCGCGAGGAGATGATCGCCCACGAACGGACGATCGAGGAGATCGCCGACGAGCTCGGTGCCGACTCGCTCGCCTATCTCTCGATGGAGGGCGTCTACGAGGCGATCGGCACGTCGCCCGAGGATCACTGCGACGCCTGCTTCACCGGCCGCTATCCACTCGGCGATCCCGAGGAGGCGAACGGGAAGTTCGCCCTCGAGGACATCGCAGTGGTTCCCGCCAGCGGCTAGCTTCCCGTGGGTGAGCGATAGCTTCAAACTGGTCGTGCTGGCCTCTGGGACCGGCACCAACCTGCAGGCGATCCTCGACACGCTGCACGGGCGCGAGGGGATCGAGGTGGTCGGGGTGGGGTCCGACAAGACGGGGGCGCGGGCGCTGGAGCGGGCGCGCAAGGCAGGGGTCGAGACGGCGGTCTTCCCCCGCTACGAGTACCCCGACCGTGAGACCCGCGACGCCGCGATGGCGGTGTGGATCGAGTCCCGCGGCGCCGACCTCGTGGCGCTCGCCGGCTACATGCAGCTGCTCTCCCCGGAGTTCGTCGCCCGCTTCCGCAACCGGGTGGTGAACGTCCACCCGGCGATGCTGCCGCTGTTTCCCGGCCTCGACGCGATCGGCCAGGCCCTCGACGCGGGCGTCGAGACAACCGGTGTAACCGTCCATTTCGTCGACGAGGGGGTCGACACCGGACCGCCGATCGTGCAGCGCGAGGTGCCGGTCCCCCCGGATCGCGACCGTGAGCGGCTCGAGCAGGCGATCCACGCGGTGGAGCATGAGCTGTACCCGGAGGCGATCCGCATGATCGCCCAGGGTCGGGCTAGGATCGACGCCAGCGACCCGCGCGTGGTCGTCGTCGATGAGTGAGGCCCCCGCAGACACCCGAGACCAGACAGCGAGCGACGGCGCGATCCGGGTGCGCCGGGCGCTGATCTCGGTCTCCGACAAGACCGGGATCGCCGACTTCGCCAGGACCCTGGCCGCGCAGGGAGTCGAGATCCTCTCCACCGGCGGAACCGCGAGCGCGCTTCGCGAGGCGGGTCTCGAGGTCACCGACGTCTCCGGGTTCACCGGTCAGGAGGAGATCCTCGGCGGCCGGGTCAAGACTCTGCACCCGCGCCTGCACGCGGCGCTGCTGGCGCGGCGCGACGACGCCGAGCACATGGCGACGCTGGAGCGCGAGGGAATCGAGCCGATCGACCTCGTCTGCGTCAACCTCTACCCCTTCGAGCAGACCGTCGCCGGGCATGCGGTCGACCCGGAGCTCGCGGTCGAGAACATCGACATCGGCGGGCCGACGATGATCCGCGCCGCCGCCAAGAACCACGAGAGCGTCGCCGTCGTCGTCAAGCCGGAGTCCTACGACGCGGTCTGCGCCGAGCTGGAGGAGTTCGGCGAGATCTCGGCCTCGACCAGCCACTGGCTCGCCAACGAGGCGTTCGCCCAGACCGCCCGCTACGACGCCGCGATCAGCCGCTGGTTCTCGACCTCCTACGAGGACTTCCCCGAGCACCTCACCGTCTCCTACGAGAAGGAGCTCGACCTGGCCTACGGGGAGAACCCCCACCAGCGGGCGGCGCTCTACTCGGAGGCGGGATTGCGCAGCCACGTCCTCGCCGGCGTGGCGAAGCTGCACGGCAGGGCGCTCTCCTTCAACAACGTGCTCGACCTCGACTCGGCGCGGCGGCTGACCGAGGACTTCGAGCCACCCGCCTGCACGATCGTCAAGCACAACAACCCGTGCGGGGTGGCGATCGGCGGGGACGCGCTCGAGGCCTACCGCAAGGCTCTGGCCTGCGACCCGGTCTCCGCCTACGGCAGCGTGATCGCGATCAACCGGCCGGTCAGCGTGGCGCTGGCCGAGGCGCTGCACCAGAACTTCGTCGAGGTGCTGCTGGCGCCCGGCTACGAGGACGGGGCGCTCGAGGTCCTGCAGCAGAAGGAGGCGATCCGCATTCTCTGCGACGAGGAGCGGCGCCAGGTCGATCCGCTGGAACGCGACGTCAAGCGGGTGCGCGGCGGGCTTCTGATCCAGGACCGCGACGGCGACCCCGAGCCGCGGGAGATCATGGAGGTGGTGACCGAGGCCGAGCCGAGCGAGGAGCAGTGGGCCGACCTCCTGTTCGCCTGGACCGTGGTGCGCCAGGTCCGCTCCAACGCGATCGTGATCGCCAAGGACGGCGCGACGCTCGGCGTCGGGGCAGGGCAGATGAGCCGCGTCGACTCGGTCCGCCTCGCGGTGGAGAAGTGCCGCGACGCCCGGGACGGGGAGGCCGACGGCCTGCTGGCCGGCTCGGCGGTCGCCTCCGACGCGTTCTTCCCCTTCGCCGACGGCCCGCAGGCGGCGATCGACGCCGGCGCCAACTGCGTGATCCAGCCGGGCGGCTCGAAGCGCGACGCCGAGGTGATCGAGGCCTGCGAGGCCGCCGGCATCCCGATGGTCTTCACCAAGCACCGCCACTTCCGACACTGAGCGGGGTGCCATGAGCGCGGCGAGCGGCGCGGAGGCCGGCAGCGAAGAGCGCCGCACCACCCCGGTGGAGCTGCTCTGGGACCTCGTCTTCGTCTACGCGGTGACGCAGGTGACGGCTCTGCTGGCCAGCGACCTCAGCTGGTCGGGACTGCTGCACTCGATGCTGATCCTGGCGCTCGTCTGGTGGGCGTGGTCGGCCTTCGTCTGGGCGGCGAACGCGCAGGCGGAGGACTCGGCGACGATGCGCGTCGCCCTGCTCGGCTCGCTGGTGCTGATCTTCGTCGCCGGCCTGGCGATCCCCGGCGCCTTCGACGGCAAAGGCCCGCTCTTCGCGATCACCTACGCGGGCGTGCGGCTGGTCCATCTCGCGCTGTACGCCGACGCCTCGCGCAAGGGCAACGCGTCGTGGGAGGCGATCGCCGGCTTCGGCGCGGCGGTGATCGCCGGGATGGCGCTGCTGATCGCCGGCTCCTTCCTCGACGGCGCCACCCGGGTGGCGCTCTGGACGGCAGCGGTGGCGATCGACTACGCCGGGCCCGCCTGGCTGACCCGCGAGCGGCTGCGCGGCCTGCAGGACGTCGCGGTGGCCCACTTCGCCGAGCGCTACGGCCTCTTCATCATCATCTGCCTCGGCGAGTCGATCATCGCGATCGGCCTGGCGGCCAACCACCGCGCCCTGGGGGCGGAGCTGATCGCGACCGTCGTCTTCGGCGTCCTGATCACGATCGGCCTCTGGTGGACCTACTTCGGCGTCGTCGCCGAGGACGCCGAGCACAGCCTGCGACGCAAGAACCGCGACACCGTCCTCGCCGCCGCCGACGGCTACAGCTACATGCACCTCCTGCTGGTGGCCGGGATCACGATCTTCGCCGTCGGCATCCGCTTCGCGGTCGAGGACCTCGGCGACCCGCTCAGCGCCGCCGCCCGCCTCGCTCTATGTGGCGGCGTCGCCCTCTACCTGCTCGGCCACGTCGCCTTCGGCCTGCGCATGTCCGGCGACCTCGGCATCGAAGAGCTGATCGCCGCGGCCGCGACGCTGCTCCTCTTCGCCTTCGGCGCCGCCCTGGGCGCCTGGACGCTCGTCGCGGTCGAGGCGGCGATCATCGCCCTGCTCTGCGCGGCCGAGTCGGGGTCCGTGCTGCTCGGCCACGTGGGAAGGCTGACTAGCTGAGCTGCTTCTGCGCTGAGCTTGCCTGGAGCACGTGACCGCAGACTTCGTCGGGGCTGTCGGCGGTGACGAGGAGGCTCATGTCCTCTCTTGCGATCAGGCCGTGGTCGTCGAGGCTGTCGTCGATCCAGTCGAGCAGGGGCGCCCAGTGGTCGGTGTCGACGAGGATCGTCGGGAAGTGCTTGATCCGGTGGGTCTGGATCAGGGTGATGCTCTCGAACATCTCGTCCATCGTGCCGAAGCCGCCGGGGAAGATGACGAAGGCGCGGGCGTAGCGGACGAACATCAGCTTGCGGGCGAAGAAGTAGTGGAAGTCGAGGCTGCGGTTGACGTAGGGATTGACGTGCTGCTCGTGCGGCAGCTCGATGTTGAGGCCGACCGAGAGGCCGTCCGCCTCCGCGGCGCCGCGGTTGGCCGCCTCCATCAGCCCCGGGCCGCCGCCGGTGATCACGGTGAAGCCGTGGCCACTTAGGCAGGCCGCCGTCTCGCGGCAGAGCTCGTACCAGCGGTGGCCCTCCGGCACCCGGGCGGAGCCGAAGATCGAGACTCCATCGTCGACGTCGCGCAGGGCGTCGAAGCCGCGGTCGACCTCCTCCTTGATCCGCTCGAGCCGAAGCTCGTCCTGCTCCTCGACGTCGCAGGGCTGCCGCAGCAGCTCCTGATCGCGCCGCGCCCCCTTCGAGCCCGGCGCGCCGACCGTCTCCTTGTCGCCGCTGATTCCCGTATGCCCCCGGCGGGATTCGAACCCGCGCCGCGCGGCTTAAAAGGCGCTGCTCCCGCCCTCCGTTAGGCGGAGGCGTGCCTAGTTTGACATAGCGAAGCCCAGTTTCGATCGGTTTGAGGCCGGTGACGCTGGTACCCAAGGTGGTACCCAATCGCCGCCGGCATGAAGGACCCCGATGCAAGTGGGCGATGGCTTCGACAGCAAAGCCAATCAGGGGTCCTTCAGACAGACGGAGGTGCAGCATGGCGACGGTTCTACTCGAAGACAGCGTGACGGACAAGGGCTCCTTGGTTGTTAGGGACTACAAGGGACGGCCGTTCTACGAGGCGAAGTGGCGCGATTCGGAGCGCGCGCAGCGCAAGCGGCGGCTCGGGCCTGCCTGGCTCGAACTCGACTCAGCGGGCGAGTGGGTGCCACGGCGAGGCCGAGTCCGCAGCGGCTTTCTGGACGAGCGACGGGCATACCCCCTGATGGCTTCCGTGAACGAGGAACACGAAGAGAAGCTGAGGGCGGCCGAGCCGTCGCGTCCCGAGGCGCTCTTCTCCGAAGCAGTAGATGCCTGGATCGTCTATTTGGAAACGGAGAAGCGGGTCAAGCCCTCGACTCTCGCGGGGTACAACCGCCTGCTTGTCCGACCAGGCCGGAGCCGCGACCTGCGCCGCGGTCGGATCATGCGCGAGTTCGAGAAGCGCCTGCTTCTCGACATCAAGACGAAAGATGCACGACGGTTCCTGACGAAGCTGGACCGCGAGGACATTTCGGCGAGGACCGTCAACAGCTTCGGGGTGCCCTTCAACCCGTTCGCGGAAACGACGAAGCGCCCCGAAGATGGAGCGAGCCCGATCGAGACCTTCGAGCCAGAGGAGATTCTGGCAATCGCGGAACTCGCGAGGCGAGGCGATCATCACCGTCGGGGTGGCTACGCACACTCGGTCTTCTCGGCGGATGCGGAGCACGAGTGGATGCGGCTCAACGAACAGGATGCGGCTCTGTTCGTCATTTCCGCCTGCACCGGCTTGCGGCTCGGCGAGCTGCTGGCCCTTCGGTGGCGCAACGACGATCTCCGCGGCGGCGTGCTGACCGTCTCACGGTCGATCTCGGCCGGGAAGGAGACGAGCACCAAGTCAAGGCGAGCCCGAACCGTGCCGCTGGCGGCGCAGGCGATCGCGGCCTTTTGAGTGCCTGCTGGAGCGGGACAACTTCAAGGGCCGGGATGATTTCGTCTTCTGCGGGCCGGCTGGCGGCCGTTTGGATGGCTCCGCGGTGCGGGCGCGCTTCATCCGTGCTCAGAAGAAGGCGGAGCTTCGGGTCCGGCGTTTCCACGATCTGAGGCACACCTTCGGCACGCTGGCGATCCGGCGCTTCGACATCGTGAGCGTCAAGGAGATGATGGGGCACGCGCAGCTGACGACGACTGAGCGGTATCTGCACTCGAAGCCGCGGCCGTCGGACGCTGCCAAGCTGACCGCCCTCTTTTCCGAGGACGTCGATCACGATCACCCGCCCGCGGCCTAGCGCCGCGCAGTGGGATCGAAGAGGCCGTCGAGGTGTTGCTCGAGTAGCGGTTTGGCTGAATACCAGCGTCTCCCGATCTTGCAGGCCGGGACGACCCCGCGCCGCATGTAGTCGAGCGCGGTCGTGCGCTTGACGCGAAGCACCTCGGCGACCTCCGTTGCGGTCAGGAGGTCATCGCGAGAGAGGGAAGGGTGCGTCTCGGCTATTCCAGCCACGGAAAGACCTCCACCCATTCCCGCGGCTCACAGAGACCTGGACATCCATATTCAGAGCTCCTCCAAGAAACATGGAGATGGGCGTTCAAGCCGGCATGAGCGGGATCGCCGTGGCCTTCGTAGCCGTTGTAGCCGACGAACTGGATTGCCGCGACAAGTGGGCAAACGGGCGCGCTGCCGCTCAAGCCGCAACTGGGAATCCAGCCGAGAGCGAGCGCAGCTCGCAAAGCGGTCTCATCCAGCCACTCCCCGTCGCCGGCACCATGTCCATCGCCGTGCCGTCGCCGTCGGTGTTGTGCCCGGTCTCGCGCGCGGCCGTGACTCGAAGATCGAAAGCTTCGAGAAGCCAAGCCGCGTCCGGCCAGATCCGTGCATCGACCGACTCCGGCAAGCCATCACCGACCCACAATCGCGCGGGAAGCGGTTTGAAGGCTCGCGGCGCGTAAAGCCGGATGGCGCGATCAAGAACCGCGCTGCTGGGAATGCCACCGCAAGCAGCCGAGCCAGTGGCAAACTGGGAATCGGTTCCGGAGCTGGCGAAACGCCGCGCGGCCCGTTCGACCTTTTCGACGTACCAGTCGGCATGGTTGTAGGCGAAGAGGGCGTCGTGCCAGCTGCCGGGGGGCCCGGAGCAGGCGAGCGGCAGCGAAGATCGCGTCCCAAGGGTCGGAGGGGTCCTTAACCCCGTCGCGGTTCGCGTCGACGCCGTAGGCCGCCCACGATTCCGGTAGGAACTGCATCCAGCCTTCGGCTTCTGCCGAGGAAACGCCGAGATTAGTTCCCGAAGGACGTCTCGACCCAATTGACGCCGGCGAGGATGGCCGGGCCACGCGGGCCGAGGCCATACTTGGCCGCGGCCCGCTCATAGATCGGAACCAGGCGCTGTGGAACCTTGGAGTTGAGCGCGCCGAGCGGTTTTTTTCCGCAGCTCCGCGAGGCGGCGCCCAAGAAGATCGTCAGGATCAGCAGGCCGGCGATGAGCGCCGCCAAGGCGCCGAACGGGGCGGCGAGCAGCTTGGAAGTGCCGGATGGAAGTTCGGAGGCAGACCTTTGCATCCGCCCTCGCTGTCGAGCCTCTGGTCGATTTGCATCGGATTCGGTCCAGACCGATAGGAATCGACTCCGAGATCAAGAGGGCCTGGCTCGGCTTGAACCAGTACCTGCGCCGAAAAGGGTCCTCGCGGCGGTTCATTGACGCAACGGGAGGAACTTTCGCGATGCGGCACTCGAATACAGCGCCAGCTGGCCAAAACCCTAGAAACCGCACACCGTCAGAGGGGGTAGAGCGGGCGTCGAAACCGCGGGCAGACCAGGGTCCCGATGCAAGAGGGCGACGGCTTGAATAGAGATGTTCCCTGGCGGTTACGACTTACCGCTCACTTCCACGTCAGTGGTTTGCTGACTAGCCAGTGCTCTTAATAACGCTGAAGTGTTTCCTGTGGTGAGTGCAATGGAGCAAAAGGGAACGCCCCTTTGCAGGGTATAGGCGGCACTTCCAGGACAGCTCGGATGATGGACCACTAACAAGAAACCCTTGAGGTTCGCTCGGCCTGAACTCGATAAGTTCCTTGATGGCGGTGCAATTGAGATCGCTGGTTTCCGGACGAATTACACCGGCGACTCCATGCCAAACTTCTTCGTGACATCCGCCGGAGATTCCTACTGATACCGGGGAGCCTGCACACGCGCTAACAAACACGCATGCAACTAACAGTGAACAGGTCGTGCTGACCTTCCCTCCGAATCGCATGACTCGCCGCACTACGCCTCTTCGACCTCTACGCTTGGATCCCAATGCTTGATTTTCCTCTCTTGGTAGCCGTTGGGCCATACCCATATCTGTAGGGCGAGGCGATTGGTTTCGGTGAACCCACCCCCATCGGGGAGAAAAGCAGTCGCACTAATCGTATATCTCCCCCAGATGGTCAGGTGCGTATGTTCTCCCTGCCATACCTGGCCCGGCCCGACGAAACCACAGCCGTTTCCTTCGACGTGGAGCTCCGGTGCGTAATACCACGGGTAATACCAGGAAGAATGTACCTGCGTTCCCGGTTCCCACCATGCGGTCAAGCGACTGTTGCTGTTGAGCTTGTAGAAATACGAGGGGTTCTTCAGTTCGACATGCCAGATGCTGCAGTGGTCCTGCTGGCACACCTTGAGGGGCTTGACGGTTTTTACCTCGACGCTGCTGGCGGTTGCCCCCCCGCCACTCGGCGGCGCCGGGGCGGGGATAATTTCTTCGACGGCGCCCGACTTCATCATCTCCTGGGCTTCGCTCGGCGTGAAGGCATTGCCCGAGGGCGGAGGCGGAGCGGCTTCTTCTCCCGGTTCCTGCGCTTCCCGTTCGGCGCGTTCGCGTTCTTGGCGTTCGCGGATCTGCGTTTCGTCTTCGGGCCCTTCGACGATCACCGGCACCCTGTAAGAGGTCTCCCAACCCTGCCCAGCTACGACCGGGTATACAAAATTGCCCGAATGGAATTCGACTTTCAGGGTGAGGATCGAACCGCTTACCGAGAGGGAGGTGGGTACGCGGGTACCCGTTGCATCGTGAGCGGCTTCGGCGGAGATAAGGAAGGCAAGCGTCCCGTCGTCATAGACCACTTCGGCCTGAGTGCTGTTAGCGAGGCGCAGCGACTGCCCTTCCGCGAGGTGGACCTGCCAGGAATAGGTTTCCGGGCTTTCCGCCGAGCGAATCGCCTGGAAGGTCTGGACCCCGTTAAATTCGGGACGGATCACGAGATCCGCTTCGTGGCCGGTGTTCGCGGTGACCCCGGCTACGCCTTCGGCGATCGAGATGGCGGAGGCGCCTTCGCCGACGATCGGGGTGATCGTCGTCTGGCCGTCCGGGCTTCGAATCGTGAACCCATCCGACGGATCGGTCGTCATCGCGGTCGTGTCCGGAACCCCGGTGCTGGTGATTTCAGAGCCGCTCTGCTGCAGCCCTGGATCGTCGCCGCTTTCCCTCTGTGCCTGCTCGAGCACTTCGCTGGTGGGTGCCACGACCGTAGATTCGCTGGTTTCGTCAGCGGCTTCCAGCGTGTCTTCCGCTTCGGCTGCGCTGATATGGCCTTCCGGGTCGACGTTGACCGTCCAGCGTTGCGTGGTCGAGTTGCCTGCTCCATCGGTGGCTATGACTTCGGCGGAGTGCGATCCGCCGGCATAGCTCGCCATGTTCACCGTTTTCGACAGCGACTCCCCGCAACCGCCTTCGACGCACACCTGGCTTCCCGCCGCCACCGGGCTGCCGTCGATCTTCAGGGTGATCGAGGTTACGCCGCTGCCCAGGTCGGTGGCCGAGGCGGTGAAACCATAGTCTTCCTGTTCGACCCAGCCCTCCGGTGCATTGAAGAGTTCGCCGCTAACCTGCATCTGCGGTTTGACGGTATCACGCTGGATTTCGACCGAAAGCGTTTTGATCGTCTGGTTTTCGAGACCGTCGACCGCTTCCACAGTGACGGTATGTTTTCCAACTGAATAAGCCGAGGAATTCAGGATCCATTCTTTCGTGATCGGGCACTGTTCGCTGGAACAGCTGGCTTGGCCGAAATTGACCAGCTGGCCGTCGACGCTGACTCGGGTCGTGATTACGGAACCCCAGTTGACTTGGGTCCACTTCTGCACGCGGTTGTTGCCCGTGTCGGAGATCCAGAGGTTGCCTTTGGCGTCGGAGGCGATGCCCATCGGCCAGCTAAAGGCGAATTGGCCGGCTGCGGTCCCGGCAGCGCCGAACTGGGTGATGTATTCGGCATTCTGGTTGAACTGCTGGATGCGGCTGTTGTCTTGGTCGCCGACCCAGACGTTGCCTCTCACATCGACGTCGATCGTGTCGGGGCGCTTGAACTGGCCGTTGCCGGTGCCTTCAACGCCAAACTGGCGGACGAAGGTGCCCGCTTCATTGAACACGGAGATGCGGTTGTTCTGCCAGTCGGCGACCCAGACAGTGCCATCGGGCGCAGTGTCGAGGCCGGTCGGTTCGCCGAGCTGGCCCAGCGCTGAGCCTTTCGAGCTGACGACCTTGACGAATGCGCCTTTTTCGTTCAACTCCTGCAGCCGCCCGTTGTAGGTGTCGGCGACCCAGAGGTTGCCTTTGGCATCGATCGCGACGCCTTCGGGTCCACTGAACTGCAGATTGCCTGCGCCGGAGGAGCCGACGGCTTTGAGGAATTCGCCTTTTTCGTTGAACTCCTCGAGGCGGCTGTTGCCGGCGTCGGTGACCCAGATGTTGCCGGTGGCGGAGATGGCGATCGAGGTCGGCCGGCTGAACTGGCCGTTGCCTGATCCGGTCGT
>Ga0307291_1000053_pt1 | contig 31137 bp, 22 predicted proteins | sample ER_DNA_148_FD_194474 | JGI IMG/M metagenome (GOLD analysis project Ga0307291, IMG submission 194474) | Bulk soil microbial communities from the East River watershed near Crested Butte, Colorado, United States - ER_DNA_148 | ecosystem: Environmental > Terrestrial > Soil > Floodplain | place: USA...
ACCACATAGCTCTTCGACTTGTAGGCGTCGAGCGCTTTGCGCAGCGTCTTCAGGACCTTGTCCCGGTTTTTCGCCCGCGCCATGTCGATGAAGTCGATGACGATGATGCCGCCGATGTCGCGCAGCCGCAGCTGCCGGACGACCTCGTCGGCCGCCTCGGTGTTGACTTTGGTGATCGTCTCCTCGAGGCCGCCTTTGCCCCGCCCCGTGAAGGAGCCGCTGTTGACGTCGATCACGGTCAGCGCCTCGGCGTAGTCGATGATCAGGTAGCCACCCGAGGGGAGATCGACGCGCCGCACCAGGGTCGACTCGATTTCCTTGTCCACCCCCCATTTCTCGAGCAGCGGCTTGGCGTCCTCGTAGAGCTCGACTTTGTCGACCAGCTCCGGCGCCGTGCGCTGGAAGAAGCTGGTGACCCGCTGGAGCTGCTTGGGGGAATCGATCACCGCTTTTTCGAAGTCCGAGAGGAAGACGTCGCGCAGGACGCGCACCGGCAGGTCGGCCTCCTGGAAGACGAGCCCCGGCGCCTTGGTCTTCTCGCTGCGCCGCTCGAGCACGTCGTAGAGCTTGTGCAGGTAGCCGACCTCGCGCACGAAGTCGGACTTTTTCGCGCCATGGGCGGCGGTGCGGACGATCAGCCCACCCGGGCCCTCGTAGGTGCGATCGACCATCTTGCGCAGGCGGTCGCGCTCGGAGTCGGAGAGGCGGCGGCTGACGCCGACGCCGCTGCCCTGCGGCGCGTAGACGAGGTAGCGACCGGCGATCGAGACGTTCATCGAGAGCCGCGCACCCTTCGACTTGAGCGGATCCTTGACGACCTGGACGAGGATCTCCTGCCCCGATTTGATCATCTCGGTGATCTTCGGGCCGCTGCCACGGCCTCGCCTCGGCGCCTGCTTGCCGTTGGGAAGGACGATCTCGTCGACGTGCAGGAAGCCGTTGCGCTCCAGGCCGATGTCGACGAAGGCGGCCTCCATGCCGGCGAGGACGTTGTCGACCTTGCCCTTGTAGATGTTGCCGACGATCGAGCGCCGGCCGCGGCGCTCGATGTAGAGCTCCGCCACGTTGCGTTTGCCGCCTTTGGTCTTCGACTCGAGGACGGCGACACGGGTCTCGCCGCGATCGGCGGACACCAGGATGGTTTTCTTCATGTTTGTCTCAGCTCAGTTCAGATAGGTACGCATGGCCGGATCCCCTTCAACGGGTCACCAGGCGAACCTGCCTTTCTGGCTGAGGCGCGCTTGCATGTGAATGCTCTGAAGCACTCCCACCGCGAGCAACGTCGCCAGCACGGAGGATCCTCCGTAGCTGAGCAGCGGCAGGGGGATTCCGGTGATCGGCATGATCCCCAGGTTCATCCCCACGTTGACGAAGACCTGGAAGAGCAGCATGGCGGCGATGCCGCCGGCGACCAGGGTTCCGTATGAGTTCTTCGAGAGCGTCACGATCCGCAGCGCCCGCCAGATCAGCAGGGCGTATAGGGATAGGACTAACGCGGCTCCCATGAATCCGTAGCGCTCGCCGATCACCGCGAAGATGAAGTCGGTGTGCCGCTCAGGGACGAAGTCGAGCCGCGTCTGGGTGGCCCTGTCGCCACGGCCCGAGGTTCCCCCCGAGCCGATCGCGATCTTGGCCTGGTTCTGCTGGTAGCCCGCGTCGCTCGGGTCACCACTCGGATTCGCGAAGGAGGTCAGCCTCTGCTGCTGGTACCCCTTCAGGATCGGCATCCCGATTGCGGGAGCGACGACGAGCACGAGTGCGACGAGTGCGACGAGGACCGCGCCGATCACCGCGAAGTGCGTCCAGCGGACGCCCCCCACGTACATCACGGCGAGGGTGATTGCCCCGTACACCAGGGAGGTGCCGAGGTCAGGCTGCAGGAAGACGAGTGCAGCCGGGGCGAAGCCGAGGCAGAGGTAGCGCACGGTGCGCTGCCTCGCCGAGCCCCGCCGGGCGCCGTCGATGACGAAGCCGGCAAGCGCCAGTACGAGCAGGAGCTTGCCGAGCTCCGACGGCTGGAAGCTGAAGAAGGGAAGGTCGAAGGAGCGCCGCGAGCCGCGGGCGGCGAAGCCGAAGACGAAGACCAGCGAGACGCTGACGCAGAGGAAGGTGTAGATCCCGACCCGCAGCTCGCGGAAGCGGGAGTAGTCGACGCGCGCCAGCAGGTACATGCCGGCCAGGCCGAGCAGCGCGTAGATCCCCTGCCGGTCCAGGTAGTAGCCGGGGTTGCCCGGCACGTCCTGCTTGGTCGCCTGCCCGAGCGTGAAGACGCTGAAGGCGACCAGCCCGGCCGCGGCGACGGCGAGCGAGGCGTCCATGTAGGGCAGGCCGAGGCGCTCGGCTATCCCCGGCCGCAGGGCAAACGGCTCGGGGCGGGCTCGCCGGGTGCGGGTCGCGTACATCAGCCCGGGCTCCCGCCGTTGGGGCCGCTTTCGCCGGAGCTGTGCTTGCCGAAATACGCTTCCAGGATCTGCAGCGCGGCCGGGGCCGCCGATTCGGCTCCGAAGCCACCTTCCTCGATCGTCACGGCCGTCACGATACGGGGATTCGGATACGGAGCGAGGACGATGTACCAGGACTGGTCCGCATGGCCGACTCGCTGGGCCGTCCCGGTCTTGCCGGCAACGGGGATCGGGAAGCCGCCGAAGACCGCGTAGGAGGTGCCGCCGGGGGCCTGCGCCGCCTCGTGCAGGCCTTCCAGGATCACGTCGCGGCTCTCGCTCCTGAACTTGACGTGGCGCCGCGGCTTCGGCGCGAATTCGCGCAGCACGCGGCCGGCCGCGTCGTCGACCTCGAAGCCGACGTGGGGGGTCACCACGGTGCCGCCGTTCGCCAGCGCCGCGTAGGCGATCGCCATCTGCAGCGGATTGGTCTGCAGGTCGCCCTGGCCGGTGGCGAGCTGAATGTTGTCTCCCGCCGACCAGGGCCGTTCCGTTTCGCCTTCCGCATAGAGCTGGTTGCGCCAGTGCTGCGAGGGCAGCAGGCCGTCGGCCGCGCCGGGAAGATCGAGTCCGGTCGGCCTGCCGATCCCCAGCATGTGCCCCCAGCGCTGCAAATCGCCGGTATCCCACATGTCGAGGCCGAGCGTGTAGAAGAAGACGTCCGAGGACACCTGCAGGGCGGGCACCAGCGTCAGCGACCCGTACGAGGCCCCGCCCGCGTTCTGGAAGGGCTGCCCCCCGACCGTCAGCGAGCCGCCGTCGTAGATCGAGGTGCTCGGGGTGAGCACACCGCTTTCCAGAGCCGCCAGCGCGGTGATGAGCTTGAAGGTCGACCCGGTGGGATACAGGCCGGCGATCGCCCGGTCGGTGATCGGGGCCAGCACCGGGTCTCGGTAGAGCGCGTCGACCTGCGCCTGCGTCAGCGGCCTGGTGAAGACCGAGGGGTAGAAGGTCGGGAACGAGCCGAGGCCGAGGATTTCCCCGCTGTGCACGTCCATCGTGATGAACCCGCCAGGCAGGCCCCGGGCGGCCAGGGCCGCTTCGCCGGCTTCCTGCACCGCCGAGTCGATCGAGAGCTTCAGGTTGTCGCCCGGCACCGGCGGCTGGGAGACCAGCTGCCCGTTCCGGGTCGGCTGGCCGAAGGCGTCGACCTGGATCCGGGTGATGCCGGGCTGGCCCCGCAGGTAGCGGTCGTAGGTGTCCTCCACCCCGTCCTGGCCGATCTCGTCTCCCGGCTCGAGCCTGCGGTAGCGCGGCTCCTTCAGCTGCTCTTCGGAGACCTCGCCGACGTTGCCGAGGATGTGGGCGGCGAGCGTGCCGTGCGGGTAGCGGCGCACGAACACCCGCTGCACCGTGACCCCCGGAAAGCGCGCCTGGTTCTCCTGCAGGTAGTAGACGAGGTAGTCGCCGACGTCGCGGCGCAGCGTCACCGGCGCGCTCGCCGCCAGCTGCAGCTGTTCGTGCATCGTCTTGCGCAGCCGCGACAGCGAGCTGTGGGTCAGCTGCGCGAGCTGCGCCAGCTCGGCACGACGCTGATGCGGATCCTCGGGCAGCCTGTGCGGATTGACCTGCAGGGCGAGGCTGGTCCGGTTGGCGACGATCACCTTGCCGTCGCGGTCGAGGATCTCGCCGCGCGGCGCGCTGACCCTGAACTCGCGGGTGCGGTTGTTCTTCGCTTCGGCCAGGTACTTGTCGCCGTTCAGCACCTGCAGGAACCAGAGCCGGAAGAAGAGCACCGCGAAGAGGGCGAGCGCGACCCCGCCGAAGATGGCGATTCGCAGCGCCAGCCTGTTGCCCATCTGCGGACCGAGCTCATCCGATCGCCGGTACATCGAGACCTAGGCTCCCAGCACGGTCGGCTGGCGGCGGCGCGCCAGCTTCGGCTCCTCGACCAGGGCCGGGCGCAGCAGCCTTCGCAGGCCGAAGTAGATCGGCCAGGCAAGGAAGAAGGCATAGACGCTCTTCAGCAGCATGTCGCGGACGATCAGCACGCTGACCGGGGCATCGACACCGAGCATCACCTGCTCGACACCGAAGCCGAGCTCGACCAGCAGGGTCAGGCCCATGCAGAGCAGCGGCGGCACCAGGGCGCTGTGGATGTCGAACCGCTCGCGGAAGAGGCCGGCGAGATAGCCGGCGCCGAGCAGGACGAGCGATGAGCCGCCGAGCGGGGCGACCAGCAGGCAGTCGACCAGGAACCCGACCGAGAAGCCGGTCACGGCGCCCGTCAGGCTGCCGCCCAGCAGGCCGAGCGAGGCGACGACCACGGGCAGGATGTCGGCGCTGGTGTGGATCAGCTCCACCCGGGAGAAGAAGGAGAGCTGGAGCAGCACGGCGACGATCGCGATCGCGGCGAGGCGGGCGAAGATCTTCGGCGTGACGATCACCGGCGCGAGCCCCCGGTCAGCACCTGCACCAGGTCGAGGTTGGCGATGTCGGCGTAGGGGCGCAGGTGGACCTGCTGGCTCGCCTCCTGCTCGACGATCGAGGCGCTCGTCACTTCCCCCACCGGCAGCCCCGGCGGGAAGAGCGAGGCGAGCCCTTCGGCACGCCAGCCCGAGGTGACGACCGACTGCCCCCCGTGCACGTCCCTGGTCGAGTCGATGAAGTCGAGGATCAGGTCTTCGGGATCGCCGACGTCGGGCCTGATCACGCCCTGCACACCGCCCGGCACGACCTTCGCCGAGACGGCGCTGGCGTGGTCGGTGATCAACGTCACCTGGGACGAGCCGCCCTGGGTCGAGGCGACCAGGCCGACCAGGCCGTCGCCGCTGATCACCGGGTCGTCGACCTCGACTCCGTCGCCGGAGCCGACATCGATCGCGACCGTCGAGTCCCAGACCGTCGGCGAGCGGGCGATCACCCTGCCGGTCACTGGCCGGTAGGCCGATTCGGCCAGCGCCGGCCCGCGATCGAGCTCGACCAGCCTGCGCAGCTGCGCGTTCTCCTGCAGGGCCTCCTGGCCGGCCACCGCCTGCCGGCGGGCGGTCACCAGCTCCGCCTCGAGACGGCTGTTCTCACCGCGCGCGTCAAAGGTCTTGTCGAACCACCCGACCAGGTCCCGAGCCGGCTTCAGCGCCCGGTCGGAGACCGTCTGCAGCGGGCTGAAGACCGTGCTGACGCTGCGCTGCACGCCACCGGAATCCTGCCCGTAGGTGATCGTCAGCAACAGGAAGGAGCCGAGGATGAGGAGCGTTAATGCCGCTCTACGGCGGCGTACTTGCTTGCGATACACGACTGAAACCTAAGGTTGGCGCTTTGAATGAACGGCGGCTAAGCAACGCGCGCCATTCCCGAGCTCATCTTGCTGGCGCGGTGGATCGTCTCGAACTCCTCCAGCGATATGCCGGAGCCGACGGCCACGCACGTCAAAGGCGACTCTGCCAGCTGACACGGCATCTCGCACTCGTCGCGGAGGCGCTGTTCGAGTCCTTGCAGCAGCGCGCCTCCACCGGCAAGGGTAATGCCCCGGTCCATGATGTCGCCCGCCAGCTCCGGTGGAGTCCGGTCGAGCGTGTCCTTCACCGCGTCGACGATGTGGCTGATCGTTTCGTCGAGCGCCTCCCGCACCTCGGCCGAGCCGAGCGTGATCGTTTTCGGCAGCCCCGAGACGAGGTCGCGGCCGCGGATCTCGACCTCGACCTCTTCTGGCAGCGGCGAGGCCGAGCCGGCCTCGAGCTTGACCTCCTCGGCGGTCTGCGTGCCGATCGCCAGTTTGTAGTGGCTTTTGCAGTGATGCACGATCGCCTCGTCGAGCTCGTCGCCGCCGACCCTGATCGACTGTGAGACGACTATTCCGCCGAGCGAGATGACGGCGACCTCGGTGGTGCCGCCGCCGACGTCGACGATCAGCGAGCCGGTCGGCTCGGCCACCGGCAGGCCGGCGCCGATCGCCGCCGCCATCGGCTCCTCGATCAGGTACGCCTTGCGGGCGCCGGCCGAGAGACAGGCCTCCTCGACTGCTCGCTTCTCGACGCCGGTCACGCCGGAGGGGACGCAGACCACCACCCGGGGATGTGCGAAGCGGTTCGAATGCACCTGTTTGATGAAGTGGCGCAGCATCTGTTCGGTCACGTCGAAGTCGGCGATGACGCCGTCCTTGAGCGGGCGGATCGCCGTGATCGTTCCCGGCGTCCTCCCCAGCATCCGCTTCGCCTCGACGCCGACCGCGTGCACCTGGCCGCTGCGCGAGTCGATCGCAACCACGGAGGGCTCGGAGAGCACGATGCCCCGGCCGCGCACGTAGACCAGCGTGTTCGCGGTGCCGAGGTCGACCGCCATGTCGCGGCCGCCCAATCCGGTCAGATAGCTGAGTACGCCCATGTGTGCAATTTGGGGGGGAAAGCCGGCGCAATCATCCCAGATGCTCCAAACCCGTCCAGGACTCGATGCGTTCCGGGTGCAAGCGTCTTTGCCGGGAGGAGCGCCGCCTTAGGCGGGCGATCCCCGAAGCAGCTCCGGCGCAAGCTCGCCGAGCAGGCCAACCGGGAGACCGACAACGTTCGAGACGCTCCCCTCGATCCGCTCGACCAGGGTCGAGCCAAGCGTCTGGATCGCATAGCCGCCCGACCGCCCCCGCCACTCGCCGAACTCGACGTAGCGATCGATCTCCGCCTCGCTCAGCTGCCTGAAGGTAACCGTGGTCCGCTCCAAGCCGCTCTGCTCTTCACCATCGGCGAGAACGACCAGCCCGCTCATCACGACATGCGGCCGCCCCGACATCCTCTTCAGATACGCGCGCGCCTCTTGCTCGTCGGCGGGCTTGCCCAATGCTTTGCCGTCAAGAACCACATCGGTGTCACACGCGAGCACCAGGCGCGCGGGTCCTGTGCGGGAGGAGCCAGCGACCACCGCAAGCGCCTTGCGCCGAGCGTTCTCGACAACCTCGATCTCAGGAACTCCCCCCGAAAGCTCCTCAACACCCGGAACGATGACCTCGAACTCGATTCCCAGCTTGCGAAGGATCTCGCTTCGCTGAGGCGAGCCGGAAGCGAGCGCGACCTTCACTGCGTTTGAGCTTCAGCCGGACTGCTGGCCAAGCTCGGGGAACCAGATCCCGATCTCACGCTCGGCCGACTCGTCGGAGTCGGACCCGTGGACCATGTTGAAGGTCACCTCGAGCGCGAAGTCGCCGCGGATAGAGCCGGGCGCCGCCTCGACCGGGTTGGTCGCGCCGATCGTCTGCCGCGCCGCCGCCACCGCTTCGGTTCCCTCCATCACCATCGCCGCCAGGGTGCCGCCGGTGATGAACTCGACCAGCTCGCCGAAGAAGGGCTTCTCGCTGTGCTCGGCATAGTGCTCGTTGGCGATTTGCTCGCTGGCGACCAGCGTCTTCAGTGCCGCGATCCGCAGCCCCTTGCGCTCGAAGCGAGCGATCACCTCGCCGGTCAGGGCGCGTTCGAAGGCGTCAGGCTTGACGAGGATCAGGGTCCGGCTCACGGCTGGGGCTCCTTTGCTGTCGTTTTGGCTTCGCGGGCTCTTCCGGCGCCTCGCGCGTCTCTTTCCGGGCGGGCGGCGATGCTTTCTTCCGCGACGGCGCCTTGCGTTCCTCGCCTGGGGCGCCGCGGCTTTCCACCCGCCTGCGGCGGGGCCGCTCGACCTGGCTCAGGGCGGTTTCGCAGTAGGGGCAGAGCGCCCACTTGGGATCGACCGGCCGCTTGCAGCTCGGGCATGGATTCTTGAGACGGCGCTGGCACTCGGGACAGCGCAGGAAGTCCTTCTCGACCGGTAGGCCGCAGCCCGGGCAGGAGTGCTCGGTCAGCTGCCGCACGCGCAGCTCCGCGGCCCTGATCTCCAGCTCGCGTTCGTGCGCGTCCTCGAGGAACTCGGGCGGCCGCACGATCGCGTAAACGGCGGTGCCTATGTAGGGGATGAAGGAGGCGAGCGTCGCGCAGCCGATCAGGAAGGGATCGGAGATGCGTCGCCTGGCGTCGAGGTAGGTGTAGACGATCAGCGCCAGCCAGACGACGACCAGCATCAGGATGAGCAGGTTGACGACCAGGTTGAGGCCGTTGTTGCCGATGCCGAAGATCGCTGTAGCCATGTGAGGGGACCCGTCCACACCGGGTGGGCGCGGTGAGTCTACTTCGCCGCCCGCCCCGCCAACCCTGTCGCGCCGCCGGATTAGAGGAAGAGGCTGCCGAACAGGTAGCCGAGGCCGAAGAAGACGAGGATCACCGCCGCGACCACGGCGGCGACCAGGCCCATCATCGAGAGAAGTTCGGTTCCCGCGCTCTTCGAGCCCATTCCGCGCTCAATCCTCGCACAGTTCCAGCGCCGCACGGGCGGGCGCCAGGACATAATGCGTGCCGGTTACGAGGAGGGCGCCGCCCGTCTCGCAAGCCAGGTCCAGCCCCCGCGCGACCGCCGCCGTGAGGCGCGTCTCCGCCTCCGCCTCCAGCCCGGCCTCGGCGAAAAGGCGCGCCAGCTCCGCCGCCTCGAAGCTCCGCCGACGCGCCGATTCGTCGTCTCGGGGAGCTCTCTTCGGCCCGCGGGCAGGGAGAGCGGGCGGCTCGGTGCAGATCGCACGCGTGAGGGCCGGGGCCAGGGTTTCGATCATCGTCCTGGCGTCCTTTTCGGCGAGGAGGGCGAATATGGCGATCACCGGGCGATCGCCGGCGACCGCCGGGAGCGCTTCGGCCAGCGCCCTCGCCCCATCCGGGTTGTGGGCGGCGTCGAGGTAGGTCGGCGGATCGTCCCGAACCCGCTCCAGCCGCCCCGGGACCTCGATCTCGCCCGCCACCGCCTTCACCCTCTGCGGATCGAGCTCGCCGAGGAAGGCCTCGGCGGCGGCGCAGGCAACGGCGAAGTTGCGTCGCTGGAAAGGGCCCGCGGCTCGCAGCCGCACGTCCTCGCCCGGATCCTCCGCGGCGACGACCAGCTTCGCCCCCCGCTCCCGGGCGACCGCCTCGGCCAACGCCATCACGGCCGGGGCAACGCGACCAAGGACCAGCGTCGTGTGATCGCGCAGAACGGCGAGCTTCTCGGCGGCGATCTCCTCTTCGGTCTCGCCGAGCCACCGTGTGTGGTCGAGGCCGACCGAGGTCAGCACCGTGAGCTTGGAGGGGATCGTGTTGGTCGCGTCGAGCCGCCCCCCCAACCCGGCCTCGATCACCCCCACCTCGACCCGCGCGGCGGCCAGGGCGACGAATGCGGCGGCGGTCGCAAGCTCGAACTGGGTCACGACTTCGCCCTCCTCGAGGCCCCTGTTGACGGCGTCGGCAGCCGCAGCGGCGCGCTCCACAGCACTGGCGAACGCGACCGGTTCGATCTCCTCGCCCTGCAGGAGGACCCGTTCAGCCCAGCGGCCGACGTGCGGCGATACGCAGGCGCCGGTCCGGACGCCGTGCGCCTCGAGCAAGGCGGCGATCATCCGGGTCACCGACGACTTGCCGTTGGTGCCGACGACGTGGATCGAGGCGAAGCGATTCTGCGGCATCCCGAGCAGCGTGCTCAGGGTGCGCATCCGCTCCAATCCCAGCTTCCAGCCGATCGGCTCGAGCGAGTCGAGGTGGGACTCGGCGTCTATGCGGAGAGCTCCTCCAGCTCGGCGCGGTAGCGCTCGAGCTTCCGCCGCTCCTCCTCGACCACCTGCGGCGGCGCCTTGGCAACGAACTTCTCGTTGCCGAGCTTGCCCTCTCCCCTGGCGACCTCGGAGCGCAGCTCCTCGCGCCGGGCATCGAGCCTGGCGGCGATCGCGCCGGCGTCGATCTCGGCCGAGGCGAGGATCTTCACCGGGCCCACCGCGGCGACTGGGTCGCCGCCGTCCTCGCCGAACTCGAAGCGGGAGAGCCGCCCGACGAACTCCCGCGGCTCGATGCCCTCCGCCCGGGCCGGCAGAACGGTCGCTGGCGGCGCCTGGACCAAGTCGCGCCAGGCCCGCAGCCGCCGGGTCAGCTCGATGCCGGCCCGGACCTCGGCTTCCGCCTCGGGATCTCTCAGCGACTCGTCGGGCTCGGGGAAGGCGTGCACCACCAGATGGCCCGAGCGCGAGGGATGGTAGGTCCAGATCTCCTCGGTGACGAACGGCATGATCGGGTGGAGCAGCGCGAGGACCCGCTCGAGCGCCCACAGCAGGGTCGCCGAGACCTCGGGCTCCCGCTCATAGAGCCGCGGCTTGACCATCTCCAGGTACCAGTCGCAGAGCTCGGACCAGAAGAACCCGTACGCCTCGTGCGCGGCATGGGCGAAGTCGTATTCCTCGAGCTTCGCCGTGACCGAGTCGATCGTCGCCTCCAGCCGCGAGAGCAGCCAGCGATCCTCGACCGACACCGGCCGCGGCGCCGCCTCGACGTCGGCGACGTTGAGCAGCACGAGACGGCTCGCGTTCCAGAGCTTGTTGGCGAGGTCGGCGCCCTGCTGCACCTTGGCGTCGGAGAAGCGCACGTCCTGGGTCGAGGACATCGCCAGCAGGCCGAAGCGCAGCGCGTCGGCCCCGTGCTCGTCGATTTCCTCCAAGGGGTCGATCCCGGTGCCGAGGCTCTTCGACATCCGCCGCCCGTCGCGGGCCTGGATCACCGAGTGCACATAGACGTCGCGGAAGGGGACGTCGCCGGCGAACTCGAGCCCGGTCATGACCATCCGCGCAACCCAGAGGAAGAGGATCTCGCGGGCCGTGGTCAGGAAGCTGGTCGGGTAGAAGGCGCGCAGCTCCGGCGTGTCGTCAGGCCAGCCGAGCGTCGCGAACGGCCACAGCGCCGAGCTGAACCAGGTGTCGAGCACGTCCTCGTCCTGGCGCAGCGGACCGTCGCAGGCGCCGCAGCGCTCGGGAGGCCGCTCGGCGACGATCGTCTCCTCGCACGCATCGCAGTACCAGACCGGGATGCGGTGTCCCCACCAGAGCTGGCGGGAGATGCACCAGGGCCTGATCTCGCGCATCCAGTCGAGGTAGACGCGCTTCCACTGCGGTGGCGTGATCCCCACCTCGTCGCGCTCGACGACCCCGATCGCGGGCTCGGCCAGCTCCTCCATGCGGCAGAACCACTGCAGCGAGATCAGCGGCTCGATGCGGGCGCCGGAGCGGTGCGAGAAGGGAACCGAGTGGACGTAGGGCTCCTCCCCGCGCAACCGCCCCTCGGCGCGCAGCGCGGCGATGACCGCCTCCTGCGCCTCGGCCGCGCTGAGGCCCGCGAAACGCTCGCCTGCTTGATCGCTGATCCGCCCGTCCGGGCCGATCACGCCGATCTCCTCCAGCCCGTGCCGACGGCCGATCTCGAAGTCGTTGGGGTCGTGACCGGGGGTGATCTTCAGCGCCCCGGTGCCGAAGCCCGGGTCGACGTGATCGTCGGCGATGATCGGCAGGCGGCGCCCGACCAGCGGCAGGACGCAGTGCTCGCCGACCAGATCGGCATAGCGCTCGTCATCCGGATTGACGGCGACGGCGGTGTCGGCCAGCATCGTCTCGGGGCGGACCGTGGCGACGGTGATGACCCGGTCGGAGCCCTCGACCGGGTAGTCGATCGAGTAGAGCGTGTCCTCCACCTCCCGGTTCTCGACCTCGAGGTCGGAGATCGCCGAGTGCGAGCCGGGATCCCAGTTGACCATGTAGTTGTCGCGATAGATGTAGCCCTTGTCGTAGAGGCGCTTGAAGACCCGGTACACGGCGCGGACGTAGCCATCGTCGAGGGTGAAGCGCTCGCGCTCGTAGTCGCAGGAGGCGCCGAGCCGCTTGTACTGCTCGACGATCCGCGAGCCGTACTCCTCTTTCCAGGCCCAGACCCGCTCGACGAATGCCTCGCGGCCCAGCTCCTGGCGGGACGTCCCTTCCTCGCGGAGCATCTTCTCGACCACGGCCTGGGTGGCGATGCCGGCGTGGTCGGTGCCGAGGATCCAGAGCGCGTTGCGGCCGCGCATCCGGTTCATGCGGACCAGCGCATCCTGCATCGAGCCGTTCAGCGCGTGACCCATGTGCAGAACGCCGGTCACGTTCGGCGGCGGTATCGCGACGGAGAAATTCTCCTCCGGCCTCCCCTCCGCCTCGGGATGGAAGTATCCCCCCTCGATCCACTCAGAGAAGATCCGTCCCTCGACCTCCGCCGAGTCGTACCTCGTCGTGTCCTCGAGCTTCTCTCGGTCCGCCGCGCTCATCGCGGCGAGTCTAGATCAGGCGCTTTCCTCGCCCAGATCCTCCTCGGGGGCCTCGCCGATGTCCTGGTGGGCGGCCTCGGTGACCAGGGTCGGCCGGCGGCCCTGGGCGATCGTCTCCCTGGTCACCACGCACTTGGTCACGTCGCGGCGCGAGGGCAGCTCGAACTGCACGTCGAGCAGTGTCTCCTCGAGGATCGAGCGCAGGCCGCGGGCGCCGGTCTCGCGCTCCAGCGCCTTGTCTGCGATCGCCTCGAGGCTGTCCTCGGAGAAGACCAGCTCGATGTCGTCGAACTCGAAGAAGCGCTGGAACTGGCGGGTCAGCGCATGCTTGGGCTCGGTCAGGATCGTGATCAGGTCCTCGCGGCTGAGCTGGTGGATCGCGGCGACGACGGGCAGGCGGCCGATGAACTCAGGGATCAGGCCGTACTCGATCAGGTCCTCGGGCAGCACCTGCTCGAACCACTCTCCCTTGTCCTTCTTCTCGCGCGATGAGATCGCCGCGCCGAAGCCGACCCCGCGGTCGCCCACGCGCCGCTCGATCACCGTGTCGAGCTCCGCGAAGGAGCCGCCGCAGACGAAGAGGATGTTCGTCGTGTCGATCGTCAGGAACTCCTGGTGGGGATGCTTGCGGCCTCCCTGCGGCGGCACCGAGGCTGTCGTCCCCTCGAGGATCTTCAAGAGCGCCTGCTGCACGCCTTCGCCGGAGACGTCGCGGGTGATCGACGGGTTGTCGGCTTTGCGGGCGATCTTGTCGATCTCGTCGATGTAGATGATCCCGGTCTCCGCCTTCTTGACGTCGTAGTCGGCTGCCTGGATCAGCTTCAGCAGGATGTTCTCGACGTCCTCGCCGACGTAGCCGGCCTCGGTCAGCGCGGTGGCGTCGGCGATCGCGAAGGGCACGTTGAGGATCCGCGCCAGGGTCTGGGCGAGCAGCGTCTTGCCGCAGCCGGTCGGTCCGAGCAGCAGGATGTTGGACTTCTGCAGCTCGACCTCGGGATCCTCGCCCTCGGACGCCATCTGGACGCGCTTGTAGTGGTTGTAGACGGCGACCGAGAGGGCCCGCTTGGCGGCCTCCTGGCCGACGACGTACTCCTGCAGGACCTCGTGGATCTCGCGCGGTTTCGGCAGGTTCTCGAGCTCCACGCTGCCGCTGGGCGTGGTCAGCTCCTCGTCGATGATCTCGTTGCAGAGGTCGATGCACTCGTCGCAGATGTAGACGCCGGGACCGGCGATGAGCTTCTTGACCTGGCGCTGCGACTTGCCGCAAAAGCTGCAGAGGAGCTGCTCGTTCGAGTCTGTGGGACGTGCCAAAGCGGTGATCCCCTCCTTGCGGGGCGGTAGTTGCCTACCGGCATCGCGGCCCCAAAATCTTAGAGGGAGCTGCAACCCGGCCCTGCCTGTGCCGTCGTTTACGGCGCAGGCGGCGCGGTCCCTCCCCGTGACCGCGCCCTTGCGGACAAGCCGCGACCGCGAACGCCGCGACAGAGACTCAGCTGTAGCGGTCCCAGCGGTCGAGGAGCGGCTCAGGATCCACCGGCTCGCCGTGATCGCGAATCTCGAAGTGGAGGTGGCAGCCGACTGTGCGGGCGTTGCCGGTCTCCCCGACGGCGCCGACGCGCTCGCCGGCCCAGACCCGGTCGCCGCGGCGCACCACCGCGCGACGAATCAGGTGGGCGTAGAAGTAGCTGCGGTGCTCACCCTGGCCGTGGATCAGCAGGTAGTTGCCGTAGAGAACCGGGTCGTAGCCGCGGCGGAGAACCCTCCCCGTCGCCGCGGCGACGAGTGGCGTGCGGCAGGCGGCTACGACATCGAAGCCTTCGTGGACGCGGCCGCCGCTGCGGGGAGCGCCGAACTCGCCGATCGCGCCGCGCGTCCAGTGAGGTCCCTGGACCGGGAAGACATGGTCATGGAACCCGGTCGCGCCATCTCCACGGGAGGTCCTGGCGGTCGCCGCCGGGACGAGGGCGAGGAGAAGAACGAGGGCGAGGAGGAGCGGGTGCTTCAGTGGTGTTCGATCACGCGGTCGACGATGTTGTACTCCTTCGCCTCCTCCGCGCTCATGAAGTAATCCCGATCGGTGTCGTTGGTGACCTTCTCGAAGGGCTGGTTCGTGTGCTTGGCGATGATCTCGTCGAGGCGCCGGCGGGTGTCGATGATCTCTTTGGCGTGGATCTCGATGTCGGTCGCCTGTCCCTGGAAGCCGGCCGAGACCTGGTGGATGAGGATCTTCGAGTTGGGCAGCGACATCCGTTTGCCCGAAGCGCCGCCGGCGAGCAGCAGGGCGCCCATGCTCATCGCGATGCCGACGCAGATCGTCTGCACGTCGGGCTTGATGAACTGCATCGTGTCGTAGATCGCCAGGCCCGCGTAGACGTCGCCGCCGGGCGAGTTGATGTAGATGCTGATGTCCTTGTCCGGATCCTCGGACTCGAGATGCAGCAGCTGGGCGACGATCAGGTTGGCGATGTCCTGATTGACCGGCGTGCCGAGGAAGACGATGCGCTCGTTCAGCAGGCGCGAGTAGATGTCGAAGGAGCGCTCGCCGCGCGAGGTCTGCTCGACCACCATCGGAACCAGTGGGCTCATGCGCGGCACTCTATAGAAGGCGCCCGGCGGGCTGCCGTCACTCGGAGTCGGGCGTCCAGAGCGAGCCCGCCTCCTGGCGCTCCTTCTCCGGAGTCCAGATCTGCTCCCGTGCCTCGGCCTGCTCGAGCGGGATCGGCTTCGCCGCCTCGGCGACCAGGTCGATCGCCTTGCGGAAGCGGATGTCGTCGCGGATCATCGCGTCGCGGCCGCTTTCGCGCAGCCGCTTCAGCAGCTTCTCCGGGGTCGTCCGCTCGTGCTCGGCCGAGTGCGCCAGGGCCTCCACCATCTCCTCGTCGGAGACTTCGATCTGCTCCGCATCGGCGATCGCCGCCAGCACCGCCTCCCGCTTCAGCTCGGCTTCCGCCTCCGGCCTGGACTCCTCGATCACCTCCTGTCGCGTCTTGCCCTGCATCTGGAGGTAGGCGTCGGGCTGCATGCCGCGCGCCGCCAGCTGCCGCTCGACCCGCTCCCAGCGTTCGACGGCGCGCGCCGTCGCCAGCTCCTCCGGCAGGTCCAGCTTCGACGCGGCCGCGGCCGCGTCGACCGCCGCCATGCGGAAGTCCTGCTCGGCCCGCTGCCCGACAGCCTCGGCAAGGCGCTTGCCGATGTCGGCGCGCAGCTCCTCGAGCGTGTCGAACTCCGACGCCTCGGCGGCGAAGTCGTCGTCCAGCCCGGGCAGGACCTTTTCCCGCACCTCCTTGACCTCGACCGTGAAGACGGCTTCTTCGCCGGCGAGCTGCTCGGCCTGGTAGTCGTCCGGGAAGGTGACCTCGACCCTGCGGGTCTCACCGGGAGCGGCGCCGCTCAGCTGCTCCTCGAAGCCCTCGATCAGCTGTCCCGCACCCAGCTCCAGCAGGTAGTCGGTCGCCTTGCCGCCCTCGAAGGCCTTGCCGTCGAGCAGCCCCTCGAAGTCGACCAGCAGCACGTCGCCCGTGGCGGCGGCGCGGTCGACCGGCTCCAGCCTGGCGAAGCCCTCGCGGATCCGCTCGATCTCGCGGTCGACGAGCTCGGCCGGCGGCTCCGGCTCCGTCCGGCCGACCTCGAGGCCCTTGTACTCGCCCAGCTCAGCCTTCGGCCGCACGCCGATCTCGAATTTGAAGGCGAGCGGCTCGCCCTCAACCTCGGGGGTGGAGACGACCTCGACGCTGGGGTCGCCGACCGGCGCGATACCCGAGCCGAGCAGCGCCCGTTCGTACCACTCGGGCAGCGCCTCGCGGATCGCCTCCTCGAGGACCGCGGCGAAGCCGACCCGCTGGATCACCAGCGAGGGCGGTGCCTTGCCCTTGCGGAAGCCCGGCATGCGCATGTCCCGCGCCAGCGCCCGGGCGGCACGGCTGACGGCGCGGTCGACGTCGGCGGCCGGCACCTCGACCTCGACGCTGACACGCGAGCCGGGCAGCTCTGAGACGGTCGGCTCCATCGAGCGCGGGACCCTATCGCGCGCGGCGCAGCAGGCCCCGGCGCACGGCGACCCCGAAGTCCATCGCGAAGGCAAGCCCGCGCCCGACCGGCCCCGTCACCAGCCAGGCCCTCGCCCTATTCATCGCGGGCCCCGCCCAGCCGCTCCTCGAGCAGGGCCCCGTGGCCGGCGGCGACGGCGCGCTGGGCGCGCCGCTCGTCGAGCTCGATTCCCCGCTCGCGGGCGAGGTCCAGCAGATCCTGCTTTTCGGTCCCTTCCCGGGCCACCTCGAAGAAGACCCAGGCCAGGACGCCGAGCGCGAGGAAGGTTCCCTCGACCATCATGATCACGCCCGCCGTGCTCTGGTCGGCGATCGCCGAGATCCCCCAGTAGCGCTCGCCTGGAGCGTAGATCGGGTAGAGCACCGACCCCGACCACATCAGCACGTTGCCGAGGATCGCGCCGGTGAAGCGAACGGCGACGACGTAGGCGACCTTCCAGCCGCTGCCGAACCACTGCGGCTTCGGCAGCGGCCCGAAGATCGGCATCCACATCAGGCAGCCGAAGAGGAGGAAGGTCGTGTGCTCGAGCGCGTGGACCGGGGCCGCCCCGTAGGCGTCCTGGTAGATGCCTGGGATGTGCCAGAAGAAGAGGTTGACCGCCCAGAGGGGAAAGGCGAGCGCCGGGTGGGTGAGGACCTGGAGGCGGTTGAAGGCGCGGATGGCGAGCAAAGGCTGCAGCAGCGAGCGGGTCAGGCCGAGAACCAGGAGCAGCGAGGCGACGTCGCCGATCAGCAGGTGCTCGCCCATGTGGGCCAGCACCAGCTCGTCGGAGATGTGGCCAATCGGGCTGAAGAGGGCGATCGCGATCGTCGCCAGGCCCGCCCCGAAGCAGATCTGGCGCCAGAGGGGCACCCGGCGCCCGTCCCAGGACAGCGCCATCACGCGGTGCCAGTAGAGGACGCCGGCGATGGTGATCGGGAATACCTCCAAAGGCAGGAAAGCGCCGGCGACGTGGGCGACGGGAGGGCTCACAGTGGTAGCTTGGCACCTCCCTTGAGCGCGGAGCGACCAAGCGTCCATCTCTGGTTCTTCGCGCAGGGAGCGAAGCGCGAACCGTGAAGGCCGCCGGTTCGACCCGCTTTCCGCCGATCGGCAGCTACGGCTTCCTCTCCGACTGCCACACCAGCGCCCTCGTCTCCTACGACGGCTCGGTCGAGTGGCTCTGCCTGCCCCGCTTCGACTCGCCGAGCGCCTTCGGCGCGCTGCTGGACCGCGGTGCCGGCCATTTCAAGCTCGCCCCGCGCGGCGTCGTCGTGCCGATCAGCCGTCGCTACGTTCCCGGCACGCTGGTGATCGAGACGACCTGGGTCACCGATACCGGCTGGGTCGTGATCCACGACGCGCTGACGATCGGCGACTGGGTCGAGCAGGCCGGGCCCGGCTCGCGCCCGCGGACCGAACACGAGTGCGACCGCTCCCTGCTGCGGACGATGACCTGCATCGACGGCGAGGTCGAGGTCGAGATGGAGTGCCTGCCCCGCTTCGCCTACGGCGCCGAGGCCGCTTCCTGGCGGGGCGGCGAGCTCGGCGAGGCGACCGCCCAGGGCGGAGACGCCGTCGAGCTGCAGCTGACCAGCGACATGGAGCTTGCCGTCGATGACGGCGCCGCGCGGGGCACGGTCAGGCTGCGGGAGGACGAGACCGCCTTCTGCGCCGTGACCTGGGGCATCGACGACGTCGGCGGGCCCCGCAGCGCCCCGGAGGCGCTCGAGCGGCTCGACTCGACCGAAGACTTCTGGCGCAAATGGCTTCGCGACGGGAACTTCCCCGACCACCCCTGGCGCATCCACCTGCAGCGCTCGGCGCTGGTGCTGAAGGGGCTCACCTACGCGCCGACCGGGGCGCTGCTGGCGGCGCCGACCACCTCGCTGCCCGAGTCGCCGGGCGGAGAACGCAACTGGGACTACCGCTTCAGCTGGATCCGCGACGCGACCTTCAGCCTCTGGGCGCTGCACACGCTCGGCTTCGACCAGGAGGCGCGCGATTTCATGCGCTTCATCGTCGGCATCTGTCGCAAGGATCCGAACCTGCAGATCATGTACGGGATCGGCGGCGAGAAGGAGCTGGTCGAGAGCACGCTCGACCACCTCGACGGCTACGGCGGCGCCCGCCCGGTGCGGATCGGCAACGGCGCCTTCGACCAGCGCCAGAACGACGTCTGGGGGGCACTGCTGGACTCGATCTACATCCACGAAAAAGCGCTGCGAGGCACGGGGACCCCATCCGATCGCGCCCTGATCCGCGAACAGGTCGAAGCCGCGATCGAGGCCTGGCCCCATCCCGACCAGGGGATCTGGGAGTCGCGCGGCGAGCCGCAGCACTACGTCTCCTCGAAGCTGATGATCTGGGTGGCGGTCGACCGCGGTGCCCGCCTCGCCCGCGGCAACGGCTTCGACCAGCTCGCCGAGGAGTGGGCGCGGATCGCCGAGCAGATCCGCGAGGAGATCCTCGAGCGCGGCGTCCGCGACGGGATCTTCCGCCAGCACTACGACACCGACGCGCTCGACGCCTCGACGCTGCTGATCCCGCTGCTGCGCTTCCTCCCCCCCGACGACCCGCGGGTAGGCGCGACCGTCGAGGCGATCGCCGATCAGCTGACCGAGCATGGCCTCGTCCTCCGCTACAAGGTCGAGGAGACTGACGACGGTCTGCGCGGCGAGGAGGGCACCTTCCTGATCTGCTCGTTCTGGCTGGTCTCGGCGCTCTCGGAGATCGGCGAGCCGGAGCGGGCTCGCAAGCTCTGCGAACGGCTGCTCGAGGCGGCGGGCTGGCTCGACCTCTACGCCGAGGAGCTCGACGCGCAGAGCGGCCACCACCTCGGCAACTTCCCCCAGGCCTTCACCCACCTGGCGCTGATCAACGCCGTCTCGCACGTGATCGCCGACGAGAAGCGCGAGGACGGCGGCGTCACCGCGGTCTTCAGCGAGATGGGCGGCGTCCGCGAGGAGGGCTGAGCGCACGATCGCTTGCGCAGACGGAAGCCTTTCAGACAGAACACTTCGGCTTCTCATATATTGCCTCCCTCTCATGGCCGGGCCCGAGGACGGCGACAAGCGCCGAGACAAGGAGAGCCACTACCGCCGTGCCGCGGTGCTTCACCCGCTGCGCCGGCGGATCCTCGGCCTGCTGGGCGAGGGCGATGAGCTCGGCATCGAAGAGATCGCGGCCGAGCTCGAGCTGCCGCTCGCACGAGTCGCCCATCACGTGCGGGTTCTGCTCAGGCGCAGCGCGCTGAGGGTCGTGCCCCGGTGCCGGCCCAACCCTGCCCGATTTCGCCAAGCGCCGAACGCCGAGTGGGCGCGGAAGATGCTCGACGAAATCGACGACCAGGATGCCCGCGAGGATTAGAGGGGGAGAGCTTGGACGCCGGGGGGCTTGAGTATCCGATGCACGGCAGGGGTGAGAACCGATCCGCAAGGGCGGACGACGCGAGGATCGAGGCCGCCGTCCTGCGCCAGCTCCTCGCCCTCCATCCGGTTCACGTCACCGTCGAGGAGGCAGTGCGGGAGGTCGCCGGCGATTCCAAGGACTTCGCCACCAGGGACGCCGTCGAGCGTGCGATTCGCGAGCTCGGCGCCGCCGGGCTCGTCCACCGCAGCGGCGAGATCGTGCTTCCGAGCCGCGCGGCGCTGCGCTTCCACGAGCTCTTCGAGTGACGGCCGCGAGCGGCGACTAGGAAGGCGCCAGGAACCGCTCGACCGCGGCGATCGTCTCGACCGGGGACTCCCAGAGCAGGTTGTGACCGTTCGGCACCGAGACAGCGGTGAAAAGATCCCCCAGCGCCTGCTGATAGCGGGCGAGCTGTCCGTGCGTGTCATAGATCGGCACGCCCGCCACCACGGCGAGCGTCGGCACCTCGGCGATCGGGGGCGGCGGCAGTGTCATCTCGCTCCAGGCGACCACCGCCGCGGCGGGGCAGTGGCTGAAGCGGTAGCGGCCGTCGGCGCCTTTGCGAACGTCGTCTCGCACGTACGCCGCGACGACCTCACGCGGAGCCGCCACGACCAGGTCGCTGGAGAGCAGGGCGTTGACCGCCCCGCCGACGGTGGCGAAGCTCCAGTCGAGCCGGTCCATTTCGGCTCCCTGCAGGGCACGGACCGGCGGCACTTCGAGCCCCGGATCGAGCAGGGCGAGGCGATCGGTGCGGTCGCTGTGGCGCGCGGCGGCCTCCGCCACCAACCGTCCACCGAAGCTGTGCCCCACCCAGCTCACCTTCTCGACCCCTCGGGCGTCGAGCGTCTCCAGCAGGTCGGCGACGTGCGTCTCGGCGCTCCACGGCGGCTCGCGGCCCGATTCGCCGTGACCGCGAAGGTCCACCGCCAACACCGAGTGGCCGCCCGCGGCGAGCCGCTCCCCCAGCTCCGCGAACACACCGCCGTGCTGGATCAGGCCGTGTACGCATACCACCGCGCTGGGGCTCGGCTCCCCCCAGCTCCGCACCTTCAGCAGCATCTGCTCCTCGACTTGCTGCTCAGACCTGGATCGGGCCCGGGCCGTCCTCGTTGCGACCCTCGTCTTCGGACGTGGCCCCGACCAGGACCGAAATCTTGCCGAGGTGCTTGTTTTCATACATCAGCTGGTGCGCTTCCGGGACCCCCTCGAAGCCCATCGTCTTCCACAGCACCGGTCGCACCTTGCCCTCGACCATCAGCTGGTTGGCCCGCATACACTGGTAGGCGTTGGCGAAGTGCGAGCCGATGATCTGCTTCTGGCGCATCCACAGGTACCGCACGTCGAAGTCGAGCTGGTAGCCCGAGGTGGCCCCACAGATGACGACCTTGCCGAAGGGCTTGACGACGAAGACGGAGGTCGGGAAGGTCGCCTGGCCGACGTGCTCGAAGACGATGTCGGGGGCATCGCCGAGGATCTCCTTGACCCGCTTGGCGAAGCCGCGCGAGGCCTTGAAGCGCTCCTTCTCAGCCGTCTGCTCCGCGAAATTGTCCTCTGTACGCATCATCTCGCCGAACTCGTTGCGGTTGATGTAGTCCAGTGCGCCCAACCGCTTGACCAACTCGCCCTTCTCGTCAGAGGAGACGATGCCTACGGCGTTGGCACCAGCCAACTTGCAGAGTTGAACAGCAAACACGCCGAGACCGCCGGCAGCGCCCCAGATCAGGACGTTGTGACCCGCCTGCAGCTTGCACTGGTCGACCAGCATCCGGTAGGCCGCGAAGTAACTGCCGGCATAGGAAGCCGACGCAGCCCAGGAAAGGTGCTGCGGCCGGGGCAACAGCTGCTGGGCCTGCACCTTGGTGAACTGGGCGAAGGAGCCCCATGTCGTCTCGTAGCCCCATGCCTTCTGGCTCGGCGCCGCCATCGGATCGAGCCCGTGCACCTCGACGTCCTCATAAGAGGCGTGGTTACCGTGGAGGACGACCTCGTCGCCGGGCTTCCAGCGGGTGACGCCCTCGCCGACCTTCCAGACGATCCCCGAGGCATCTGAACCGGCTATGTGGTGGCCATATTGAGGATGGTCGCCGTAGCCAAAAACCGAGACTGGTTCGCCAAAGGCCGCCCAAACCCCGTTGTAGTTGATCCCGGCGGCCATCACCCGCACGATCACCTCGAAGGCGCCGGGCTCTGGCACCTCGATCTGCTCGAGTTGAAAGGCGTCGACCGGCTCGCCCTCGCGCTCCTGGCGGATCACCCATGCCGTCATCGCCTCCGGCAACGTTCCGGGCTCTGTTTCAAGCGTCGACACCTCACCGATCTCAACTGCCACGCGCCACCTCCGTCATGTTCGCTTTTTCCCCACGACGAACTGCCCCCTGTGTATTACGCGCTGCCCTATGTCAGATAGGCCTGCGTCCCTCAACGCACCGGTCAGCTCATCTCTGCCAAATGTGGTCACCTGTTTTTTCATAAACGGAATCGCATCTTCCTCGCAGCTGACGACGAGGGCGAGGCGACCACCAGGAGCGAGAACTCGCACCATCTCCGCCAGCGCTTTCATCGGCTCAGCGATCATGTGGATGACCCCAACACTGCAGACCACCTCGAACTCACCGTCAGGAAAGGGAAGGTCACATGCATCCCCGCGGAGATAGGCCAGATTGGATCCTCCGCCGCGCTTGGCGGCCGCGGAGACCATCGCCTTCGATGCGTCGATGCCAACGGTCAATCCACTGCCCGCAGCTTCGGCCAGATGTCTCGTGTAGTTGCCCGTCCCACAGCCGACATCGAGCACGCGCTCACCTGGCGCTATCGCCAGCATCTCCAGCACGATGCGGCGCTCCTCCGCTTCCGTCAGCCCCTTGCCGAAGAACAGGCGTGAGATCGCAGGCCTCCACGCGCGCTCGTAGATCGGTGGCAGAATACGACTGCGAAACATCGCTTGATCGCGGCGTATGCCGGGGCGAGGAGCGCCGCCAAGCGTGTCGATGTAACCGTCCTGGAACTCAACACTCGTGTTTGACCGAAGTGTGTGCTCAACCGCCTCAAGTGCGCTAGAACCGAGGTAGCTCGACTGTTTATTTGTCACAGTGTGTCATCCTATCATTTAAGAGCTGGGGTGTGTATTTGTTCTGAAGACAGGTCGTCTATGCAGCTAAGGATGGCCTCCGCTGTGTTTTTCACATGGTCAGTCATCATCGTGAAATGATCGCCAGGGACCTCGAGGATGGAGCGTGAAAGATCCCAGTCCGCACGCCAGTCGCTCGCCGTGGACAGCGACCGGGGCGCCGAGTCACTGGCTCGGATCATCACAGTGGGGGTGGAGATCTCAGCCGGCTTCCAGTCCAAGAAGATCCTTCGATAGCCGCCCGTCGCCATGAGCCGGGCGTCGTCCACCCCAGCCGTCCCCGATTCCATCGCGTCGTGCACGCCCGCGAGCATCACTGGTGTCATCTGTGCCAGCAGCTCCGACTCGGGCCGATAGGTGTCCAGGAGGACCAATCCCCTGGGCGGGGCGCCAATGCTCTCGAGATGGCTTGCGAGCGCATGAGCAACCCATCCGCCTGAGGAGTGACCAGCGAGAAGGAAAGGTGAATCGAGGTCGTTTGCCACTATCGCCTCTGCCTCGGCTTCGGCGAGCGCGCCAACACTGTCTGGAAGCCGCTCACCCTCGGTGAATCCGGGGAGGGGCAGGACGACGACCGGCGTCTTCCCCCGCAGCATGCTGGCGAGCTTGACGTACTCGTGAGGACCCGACAAGGGACCAGCGGACGGCAGCAGCACCAGGCCGCAAGCCTCTTGGGGGCCGTCTGCGAGGCGGACCGCCCGGGGAACGTCGCCGGGCGCCGGCGAAGCGCCGAAGCTCGGCCGGTACCTCGATGCGTCAGTGACGAGCTCGACGAAATCCCCCAGCGCCTCCTGCCGCCGCGCGACGCCGAGCAGCGCGCCGAACGCCGAGCTCTGCGCCGGCGTCGAGCCCGAGGCTCCGTCTGGATCCAGGCCGGCCGATGTGGTCTGGTCCAGCAAGCGCCTGGCAATGCTCGTCGCGCTGGGGTTGTCGGTGAGCGCGATGACCGGGAGCTGAAGGCCGGTCGATGCATTGAGGCGGTTGCGGAGCTCGACGGTCCCCAGGGAGTCGAGTCCCATCTCCTGCAGGTTGCGCTCGGCGTCGATCTCGTCCGCCGACCCATACCCGAGGACGACAGCAAGATGGGATCGCACGAAGGCGAGCGCGACGGCCTCTCGCTCCTCCTCGGCGGTCGCCAGAAGCCGCGAGCGCAAAAGATCGCTCGTGTCGTTCCGTTCGGGCAGGGCAGGGACCAGATCGCGAAAGAGCGCCAGCAGCATCCCGTTACGGGCCTGCTCCCGAAGGACGGTGCGTCGCACTCCGGCCAGCGCCAGCATCGGCTCGCCCGCTGCTCTGGCGAGGTCGAATAGCTCGAGACCCTCTTCGGCAGACACCGGCGTGAGACCCACTCGCAGGAGTCGCGCTTTATCGCGGTCGCTGACCTCGTCGATCAGGGTGCTGTCCTGGAGCCACGCGCCCCATGCCATCGAGACGGCCGGCAGGCCGCGCGCCTGCCGGTAGCGCGCCAGGGTATCGAGGAAGGCGTTCGCGGCCGCATAGTTCGCCTGGGCCGAGCTGCCGAGCACGCCCGCAACCGACGAGAACAGCAGGAACTGGGAGAGGTCGAGATCCTTGGTCAGCTCGTGGAGGTGCCAGGCAGCATCGACCTTGGGCCGCATCACGCGCTCGAGGCGCGCCGGGTCGAGAGCCTCGATGACCCCGTTGTCAAGCGCGGCAGCCGAATGGATCACGACCCGCAGGGGATGCTCTTTCGAGATCGAGCCGATCAACCGCTCGAGTTGAGGTCGGTCGGCCACGTCGCAGGCGACGATGTCCGCCTCGGCCCCCAGAGCTGCCAGCTCGGCCCGAAGCTCGCTCGCTCCGAAAGCGTCGCCGCCGCTGCGACTGACCAACAGCAGACGGCGAGCGCCGTGGCGCTCGGCGAGGTGACGGGCGACCGCCGCGCCGATCCCACTGGTTCCTCCGGTGATCAGCACGGTGCCTTCCGGGTCGATCGGAAGCGCCGATTTCCCCTCGACCACGTCCGCGGGGGCGAGTCGGGGAGCGAAGATCTCTTCGCCCCGGACGGCCAGCTGTGGCTCGTCCCCCCACGCTACCGCCTCGGGCAGTAGGCTCCAGGATGCGTCCGCGCGATCCAGGTCCACCAGCCCGAATCGACCCGGGTGCTCCGATTGGGCGGTGTGGACCAGGCCAGCGAGGGACGCCGCCGCGAGGTCTGGGCATTCGTCCGGACGCGGCGCGAAGACCCCGGCCGTGACGAACACCAGCCTGACCTCGCGCAGGCTGTCGGCGGCAGCCCACTCCTGCGCCAGCTCGAGCGCACGGCGAGCGGCCGCATGGACAGCCTCCGGCAGCTCCCCTGCTTGGCGTCGCTCGTCCATTAGGACGACATCGGGAAGGGCCTCTCCGCTCTCGGCCACCTGGACCAGCGCATCGAGGTTCGCGTAGCGACGAGCCGACGCAAGCTCGGGGCCCCCGGCGCCGAGCACCCCGAGCCGCACCTCGGTCTCCTTCGGCAGTGACCGCCGCGGCACGACCCACTCGATGCGATGGAGCGAGCGACGCAGTCGCGCGACCTGCGATGAGGCCAGTGCGGGCGGGTGAGTGGCAACGCGATCGATCGCGAGAACCGGTCCCCCTTCCGGGCCGGCAGCGACCAGGGAGAGTCCATCCTCAACCACGACCAATCGCACCCGGAGCGTGTTCGGTGCTGCGCCGAGCAATCGCAGCCCGTGCCAGGCCGCCGGCAGCGAAAGCGCCGTCGAGTCGAGCGACTCATCGTCCAGCTGGGCGGCGAGGAAGAGGTGGAAGGCGCCGTCGATCAGCGCCGGATGAACGCGGAATCGCCCAGCCTCGGCGCTCTGCTCCTCCCCCAGCCCGAGCTCGGCGAAGAGCTCTCCCTCTTTGCGCCAGGCAGCGCGCAGCGCCCGGAAGGCCGGCCCGATCTCCAAACCCGCATCGGCGAGCCGGTCGTAGACGCCCTCCACCTCGACAGGCTCGGCGCCCTCCGGCGGCCAGTGGGCCGCGCTCACCTCGACCGCATCCGGATCGGCGCCGGTGAGCCGCGAGGAGAGGGCGCCGCGGGCGTTGCAGATCCATCCAGGCGCGTCATCCAGGCCTTCCTCGTCGTCGGCCGACCGGGAATGGATCGTGACCCTGCGCCGACCGTCCTCCTGCTCCGCTGCGACCGAGACCCGGAGGACGACGGCGGATCGCCCATCGAGGACGAGTGGGGCGTGCAGCGCCAGCTCGGCGACCGCCGCACCCAGCCTCGCCCCCGCCTCCATGGCGAGCTCCGCGAAGATCCCGCCCGCAAGCAGGGCGTCGCCCTCGATGGCATGGTCCGTGAGCCACGGCTGGCCCTGGATCGAAATCCGGCCCGTCAGGATCAAGCTGCCGTCGTCAGGATCCTCCACCGCCGCTCCGAGCAGGGGGTGCGCGGTGGCGGCAAGCCCGGCGGCGTCGAGGTTCCCCGCCTCTTGGAAGCCGGCCTTGGGCCAGCAGCGCCTGCGTTGGAACGGATAGGCGGGGAGGTCGACCGGCTTGGCCTCGATGGCCGCGAAATGGACATCCCAGTCGACCTTCACCCCCCCGACATGGGCTTCGGCAAGCGAGCGGGCGAAGCGCTCTGGGCCGCCTTCATCGCGGCGCAGCGTGCAGACCGAGACAGCATCTTCGGGGGTCTCGAGCTCATCGTCCACGGTTTCCTGCAGGCCGAGTCCCAGGACCGGATGGGGACCCACCTCGATGAAGCCACGCTGCCCCTGCGCGAGCAACACGCGCAAGACCGGCCCCAGGAGCACAGGCTGACGCATGTTCCGATACCAGTACTCGGCATCCAGCTCGCGGGTGTCGAGGAGCTCGCCCGTAACCGTCGAATGGAAGGGAACCCGGCCGGCGCGAGGAGAGATCGGCGCGAGCGCAGCAAGAAGGTCCTCGCGCAGCGGCTCGACGTAGGAGGAATGGGAGGCGCCGACCGCCCCGGGAATCTCCTTGACCCTGATGCCGTCGGCCTCGCATTGACGCCGCAGCTCGTCGAGCGCGGCCACGTCGCCCGCAAGGACGGTGGAGGCGGGACCGGTGATTGCGGCGATCTCCACGTCTCCATCCCACGGCTCGAGGCGGCCCGCCAGCTCTGCCGCCCCCTGGCGAACGGAGATCATCGTCCCCCGGCCGACGAGGCCGAGCAGGACCTTGCTGCGCAACGCCACCACCCTCGCCGCGTCGTCGATCGAGAGGCCACCGGCCACGTGAGCCGCCGCGATCTCACCCTGCGATTGCCCCACGACCGTCGCCGGCTCGACGCCGGCGGCTCGCCACAGCTCCGCCAGGGACACCATCACGGCGAACAGCATCGGCTGCACGATGTCGAGCCTGTCCGCGGGCATCGCCGCCTCTCCGCCCCGCAAGACCTCGTCGAAGGACCAGTCCAGGTACGGCTCGAGCGCTTCCCGAACCTGGCTCAGCTTGTTCGCGAACGCCGGCGATTTCTCGAGCAGGTCCGACGCCATCCCCGGCCAGTGCGCTCCATGCCCGGGAAAGAGGAAGACGGGTCGACGTTCGCGGCGAGTGGCGCCGCGGACGAGGGAAGGGTGGTCTCGATTCGCCGACAGGGCGGACAGCGCTTCGACCGTCTCGCCACGATCGCCGGCGAAAATCACGGCGCGGTGCTCGAAGCCAGTTCGCCCGACGGCCAGCGTGTATCCGACGTCGTGCGCGTCGAGGTCGGGCCTGGCCCGCAGACGGGAGTCCAGACGGGCGCCCGCGTCTAGCAGCGCACCCTCCGTCTTCCCGGAGAGCGGCATCATCACCGGGTTGGACCATGGCGCATCCCCTTCGGCCGCAGAATGGAAGCGGTCCCCGGCAGGCGCCTCTTCGAGGATCAGGTGAGCGTTGGTGCCGCTCATGCCGAAGGACGACACCCCGGCGCGGCGGGGCCGGCCGTTGGACTCCCACGCCAACGACTCCTCGAGGAGCTCCACCTTGCCCGCCGTCCAGTCGATGTTCGAAGACGGTCGCTCGACGTGCAGGGTCTTGGGCAGGACCTCCGCCCGCAGCGCCATCGTCATCTTGATCACGCCCGCAATCCCCGCCGCGGCTGCGGCATGGCCGATGTTCGACTTGATCGAGCCGAGCCAGAGCGGCGCCTCCCTCTCTTGGCCGTAGGTGGCAAGCAGTGCGCCGGCCTCGATCGGATCGCCGAGGGTGGTGCCGGTGCCGTGAGCCTCGACCACGTCGATGTCGGCTGAGCTGAGCCCGGCATTCGCGAGCGCCTGCCGGATCACCCGTTCCTGAGAGGGGCCGTTGGGAGCCGTGAGCCCGTTCGAGGCGCCATCCTGATTGAGGGCGGAACCGCGAATGACGGCGAGGATGCGCCGCCCGTTTCGTTGGGCCTCCGAGAGGCGTTCCAGCACCACGAGGCCAACGCCCTCCGAGAACCCAGTGCCATCGGCGGTGTCGGAGAACGCCTTGCAGCGACCGTCCGGGGCGAGGCCTCCAGAGGACTCCAGCTCGACGAACCCCTCGGGCGAGCAGATGACCGACACCCCCCCGCCGAGAGCCATCGAGCACTCTCCGGCACGCAGCGCCTGGATCGCCAGGTGCAGGGCGACGAGCGACGACGAGCACGCGGTGTCGACTGTCATCGCCGGACCCTCGAACCCGAAGGTGTATGCCGGGCGACCGGAGATGACGCTCGACGAACCGCCGCTGAGCAGTGACCCACCGGCAGGGAACACGGATCCGAAATCGCTGGCGCCGGCGCCGACGAAAAGGCCGGTCTGGCTGCCGCGAAGCCGATCGGGAGCGATCGCGGCGCTTTCGAGCGCCTCCCAGCAGGCTTCCAGCACGAGCCGCTGCTGAGGATCCATCGTCTCGGCCTCTCGCGGACTGATTCCGAAGAAGCCCGGATCGAAGTCTGCGACGTCAGACAGGAAGCCGCCCTCGCGGGCGTAGCTGGTGCCGGGGGGAGCGTCGGGGTCGCGACGCTGTAGCCGCTCGAGGTCCCAGCCTCGGTCCGTGGGCAAGCCCGAAAGCCCCTCGGCGCCCGATGCGACCAGCTCCCAGAGATCCTCCGGCGAGCTCACCCCGCCGGCGTAGCGGCAGGCCATGCCGACGATCGCGATCGGCTCGTCGGACGCGGCGGTGAGGCCCAGCGCGGGACCGCTCGACCGGCCTTCATCCATCGCCTGGTCGAGCAGGAACCTCGCCAGCGCGGAGATCGAAGGATAGTCGAAGACCACAGTTGTCGGCAGTGGCAGATCAGATGCAGCCGCAAGCCTGTTGCGCAATTCCACCGCACCAAGAGAGTCGAGCCCCAGATCGAGGAAGGCGCGATCCGGCTCGACCTCGTCTGGGGAGGAATGGCCGAGAACCGAGGCCGCGTAGCCGCGCACGAGCTCGAACACGGCCTCCTCGCGCTCCGCGGCGGGCATGGTCGCAAGGCGAGCCGCCAGCGAATCGCCGGCGCCGCGAGCACGCCGGACGGGCACCTGAACCAGCCCCCTGAAGATCGCGGGCAGCGTGCCCTCACCGGCCTGAGCACGAAGCGCCGATCTCTCCAGCTCGAGGGCGAGGAGCTGGGGAACGCCCCTCAGCGCCGCGTCGACGTGCTCGCGCAGCCGGTGCTCCGTAATCTCGGCGAATCCGAGGCGGCGGAGGCGCATCGTCGCCTCGGGCTCGCGCTGGATGTCAGCCTGAGCCCATGGCCCGACGGCCAGGACGACAGCCGGAAGCCCGTGCAGGCGTTGGCGGCGGGCCGCGAGCGCGTCGAGTGCGGCGCTGGCAGCGGCGAGGCTGCCCCGGGCGGGTGTGCCGAGCGTCCCCGCAATCGACGAGAGGATGAGGAAAGCCGAGAGGTCGGCATCGCGGGTGAGCGTGTGCAGGTGCCAGGCCCCCTCCACCATGGCGGCGAAGACATGTTCGATCTGCTCGGGCTCCAGCGATGAGATCACTCCGTCATCGACCGACGCGGCGGCATAGACGACGGCTCCGAGTGGATGCTCGTCGGGTATCGAGCCCAACAGCCGCTTTACCGCATCACGCTCGGAGAGGTCGCAGGCGACGATGCGAACCTGCGCCCCCAGCCGCTCGAGCGCGGTTCGCAGGTCCATCGCGCCCGCGGCCTCCTCGCCGGTTTTGCTCGCCAGGAGCAGATTGCGAATGCCGTGCGCCTCGACCAGATAGCGCACAACCATCGAGCCGAGGGCGCCGGTGCCACCGGCGACGAGGACGGTTGCGTCTGGATCGATCGGCCCGCCCTCCGACGTGCTCCCGCCCGGCGCGTCAAGCGCGAATCGAATCAGCTGCGGCGCCAGCGCCTCGCCCCCACGCAACGCGAGTTGAGGCTCCTCGGCGCCCGCCGCGATCGCGGCGGGCAATGCCTCGAGCGAAGCGTCGGTCCCGTCGAGGTCGACGAGGGCGAAGCGGCCGGGGTGCTCGAGTTGGGCGGATCGCACCAAACCCCAAACAGCCGCGGCGGCTGGCTCGGGAGCCTCATCTCTGCCCGTGGCCATCGCTCTGTGGGTGATCACGGTTAGGCGAGAGGAGCCCGCGCGCTCTGTGTCAAGCCAGTCTTGAAGCGCCCGCAACGCCGCCTTCGCCGTCTCTAGGGCGTCCTCCGCACTCTCGCCTCCACCGGTCATCTGCCAGAGAGCGGGGCCGGAGCCCTCCCAATCTTGGGCGGACGAGATGTTTTCTATCTCCGTCGCGGCTGGCGCCTTGCCCAGGGAGACCCGGCGCCACTCGATCCCCAAGCCCCTCGGGCACTGCCCCTCGAGCAGGGCGGGATCGAGCGGTCGGACCGCCAGAGAGCCAAGCCTGCCCAGTGGCGTGCCTTGCGAGTCGGCGAGATCGAGCGCCATCCGTCCCGCGTCTTGGCGCAGTGCCATCCTCAGCTCCTTCGCCCCCTCCTCCCAGACCATGACCTCGACGAAGGCGGCGGGAAGTCGTGCTTCGCCACCCTCCTCTGCCGCCAGAAGCGGTACACCGTGCAGGGCCGAGTCGAAGAGCGCAGGGTGGATCGTGTAGCGCCCGGCTTCCTCGGCCTGCTCGGGGGCGAGGGAGACCTCGGCGTAGAGGTTC
>Ga0307291_1000054_pt1 | contig 30834 bp, 28 predicted proteins | sample ER_DNA_148_FD_194474 | JGI IMG/M metagenome (GOLD analysis project Ga0307291, IMG submission 194474) | Bulk soil microbial communities from the East River watershed near Crested Butte, Colorado, United States - ER_DNA_148 | ecosystem: Environmental > Terrestrial > Soil > Floodplain | place: USA...
TGCTCTTTTTCTTAGTCATGGTTGTCGTCGCATCCTCATGGTTGTGGTCACTCGTCCGTCACTTGAGTATCCCCACCGAAGCCTTGGATTGCGGCTCCCGGGACTCCTCAGCATCCCGGCGGTTCGATCAATCTGCAGCCAGCTCGCTTGTCTCGGGTGAGGCTTGGGGAGCTTTGGTGCACGTCCGTTGCTGCGTGCCTCGCTTGAGATCAGCGCAGTCCGCGCCAACGCCTCCACTGTATGCGCGACTTTTCGCCCATGGAGACGGAGCCCGAAAGGCATCACGGGCGCCTGGCAGCCATCTCCCGGGAGGTCGTGGTACTCCTGAACCTGGTTGACCGCGGCCCCACTAAGTCCAAGACCTATATCCACGACGATTGCGTCATCCTCCTTCTCCGTAGGTGATCGACAGCCCGGGGCTCCCGGCCGCTCCCGGGATGCGAAGAAGGGGCGCCGGAGCGCCCCTTCTCGACCCTCGTCGGCCGGCTAATGCCGAGGCGGATCACGGTCGTCGCGATCAGCGTCGTAGGGCTCCCGTGAGCCCGACTTCGCGAGGCCGCGGCTGACCATGTAGCCGACGGCGACGATGGCGACGTAGAGCCACGCCTGCTTGGCGATGAACTCGTCGGTTCCGGGGGCGGTATCGCCGCCCTTGATCGTGGCGGCGGCGACGAGGATGCCGACGATCACCACCACCATCGCCCAGAACTCGGTCGTCTTGAACGCCTGTTTGGTCTCGGTGGAGAGACGGCGGACCATGCCCCGCCCCGCGGGACGATCGACGCCCGCGCCGGCGGCGCGGCTCGTTGCTGACTCCATGTTGGTTCCTCCTATCGATTGGGCTCGTTCCAAAGCTCGACGCAGCCCGTCACACAGGCGGCCAACCTCCGGTTGCTGGCATTGGGGCCCCGATGAGTCTCCCCTGTGACCGGTGGGAAGCAGGCGGTCCATTCGGAGCCAATCTGGGCTACCCGCGGCTTCACATGCAGAAACCGAGCTCCGGTTCGACTACGCCGCCTAACCCGGCGGACCGGCTGCAGCGGGGCGAGCGAGATCCCTCGACGGGGGGAGATCGGAAGGCCGTGGTTAGCGAAGCCCAGCTCGGCCGGGATGGGCGGCCGCCGACAGCGCCTGCTCGCGATCTGGGAACACAAGACCGTTGGAGGTCAGGCCGGTAACTTCGAGGAGGCGGAGAACCTGGCCGCACGGACTGTGGAGCACGACCCGGGATTTGTTCCCATTGTTGGCCTTGAGAATCACCGCTATGCCGGCCGAATCGATGAACCCACAAGACCTCAGGCTGATCAAGATCTGATCGCTCGGGGAACTGGCGATGGCCTGTCGTAGACGATCGGCCACCGCCAGATCGAGCTCGCCCTCGACCTCGATCTCTCGACGGCCGTCCTCGACCACAGCCTCGGTCAGCTTGAAGCGGCGCACTTCCGCGACTCTCGTGTGATCCTGCGAGTCTGGCGCTGGGCCGCCGTTATGGCGTTGATCATGAAACATGACACCTCCGATGCGGGGTCTTCTCGGTCGGAGTCCGCCGCTCGGCTTCAAAGCCGAAGATGCGTGCCTCATGATGCTCGCTAACGCAGCGGGAGCCTGCTCCCAGAACGTCTCGTCATTCTACACCGCGCGGCTCCCCCTCACAAGTCGCGTGCATCGCCCGAGAACCCGGCGCCGTCGGCGATCGAAGGCACCTGGCTATCCGGGCTCGGTCGCCGGGTCGTCGTCGCCCGCGGCACCCGCGTCGGGAAGGAGGAGTGCCCGTGCGGTCTCCTCGATCGCGGTGCGCTCGAACGGCTTCTCGAAGAGGAAGATCTCGATGATCGTGTGCGGATCGAAGAGAACCTGGCTCTGATAGGTGACGACCTTGCGCTCGGTCAGCTGTTCGACCGTCCCGATCAGCCGCTCGGCCATGACGTTCTCGAAGTGCTGACGGAAGTCGCGAACCGCGTCCCCCTCGCCCGCGTCGAGCAACGTCTGCTCGGCCTCGGTCATGCCGCCACGCATGACGACGAACAAGAGGTCGTCGATCAGGTAGGACTTTGCCTTCGTCGGGCCTCGGCCGTAGAAGCCCTTCAGCGCCTTCACCATCTCGCGCGAGATCGCGGAAAGGAGCGAAGCTCCAACCTGACCCTCGAGCGGGGGCTGCGGAGGTTGGGGCACGTCAGCCACGAGACAAGCCTACGGACGTAACGGATTCTCGGCAACACGACTCGGCAAACGGGCGCTGAGCAGGGAGGGGTGCCATAAGGTTGCGCCGTGTCATTCACGCGCAGGAACCTGAAGGAGGACCTGGAGGACATCGGGTCCAGGTTCGACGGCGCACCTGACCTGGAGTTCCGCTTGGCGACCGAGGCGCTCGAGCTCGAGAAATCCGGCCTGAGCTACCAGCGCGTCCCGCCCGGCTATCGCTTTCCGTACGGCCACACGCACAAGGAGCAGGAGGAGGTGTACGTGGTCCTGCGCGGGAGTGGGCGGATGAAGCTCGACGACGAGATCGTCGAGCTCGAGGAATGGGACGCGGTGCGCGTCCCGCCCGGTACGTGGCGAGGCTACGAGGCCGGGCCGAAGGGCCTCGAGATCCTCGTCTTCGGCGCGCCCAATCTCGGCGAGACCCCGCGCGAAGACGTCGAAGGCCAGCGCGACTGGTGGAGCTGACCAGCGCCACGAGGAGGAGAAGCCTTCGCGGGTTGGCTTGAACCGGGGCGTGTCTTCGACCGGCTAGGGCTCAGGTTCCTCGCCCGACGCGGCCTCCACTCCGCCGCGTCCCGCCGCCTGCGCGGCGGCGCCGAAGCGCAGGACACGGCCGCCGAAGGCGATTGCGCATACAGCGAACCAGGCCCAGCCGAGCGCGAGGCCTCCCAGCACGTCGCTCAGCCAGTGGACGTCGAGCAAGACGCGGCTGGCCGCGACGCCGACCGCGATGCCGACAGCGACGCCGGCGAGTGCCGGCCAAGCCCGGCGGCCCCACCAGCGACCGGCGACGAGCGCGAATGCCGCCCATGCCGCTGCGGCGGTGGAGGTGTGGCCGCTGGGGAACGACGGCCCGAGCGTCGCGGCAACGGGCTCGAGCGCCGGGCGGGCGCGATCCACGAGCTGCTTGACCGCCTCCGTGAGGAGCTTGTCTCCCAGGATGACCGCCAGTAGGAACGGCGCCACCCAGCGGCTGCGGGTGCGGGCGATCTCGACCAGCGCGACCGCTACCGCGACGACGACCACCGTCCACGTCTCCCCCAGATCGGTGACCAGCGTGAGTCCGTCGTGCGACCAGGCGGTCGCGTGGCGGTCGCCCCATTCGGCGACGCTGCTGTCGAGGCCGGCAAGCAGGTCGGTGCTGCGCACGAGGACCGCCAGCAGGGCGAGCACGACGCCCCCCGCTAGGACTGCCACGAGCGCCAGCGTGAGCGCCAGTCCCGTGGCTTTCTCTGGGTCGAGGCGCGCCGCGCGCACGGCGCGTCGGCCGGCCAGGCCGGTGGCGTGCCGGCCAGCCTCGCGCGCCGCCTCGACGACGGGCGGCGCAACCTCGCGCCGCGGGTAGAGCCGCGTCATGAACGCGGCGGCGAGCCCCGAGAGGATGGCGATCAGCAGGAGTAGAAGAAGCGGCATCGGGCCAGCGGACGGGCCGCGAAGTCAGCGGCGTGCCGACTTCCGGAGACGAACGGAAGGCATGATTATGGCGACGATCGGGGAGTGTTCACTGCCGTGAGCATCGACCAGGCCTCGGCCCCAGCCTCAGCACCGACCACGAAGCGGCGAGGCGCCCGCGAGACGGTCCCGGCCCTCGTAGCGCGCCCCGGTGGCGCGGCCGAGCGCTTCGCCGCCGCACTGGGCTCCCGCCACCCGGCCCTCGTCTTCACCCTGGCGCTGATCGGTGGCTTCCTGCTGCTGGCGGCGGCGTCGATCCTGCTCGCCCTGTTCGTCGTCCACGTGCTGGTCAGCGGTAGCGGACTCGGGCTGGGCGGCACGGACGAGAGCTTCAACGAGACGCTCGCGCACCACCGCAGCGGCGCGCTCACCACGCTCGCCGAAATCGGCACCCAGGTCGGCGGCGCCCCGGTGCTGCCGATCCTCGTCGGCATCGTCGCCCTCGTCTGTGCCGCCGCCCGCCGCTGGCGCATCGCGGCGTTCGCGGTCTTCGTGCTGGCCGCCGAGTCGGCCACCTACCGGGTCACCTCGCTCGTCGCCCCCCGCGACCGCCCGCCGGTCCACCGGCTGGAAGACCTCCCGGTCGACGCCAGCTACCCCTCGGGGCACACCGCCGCCTCAGTCGCGGTCTACTCCGGCCTCGTGCTGCTGCTGACCACCCGTTTCACCAGCAGCCTCTCGAAGGCGCTGGCCTGGACCGCCGCGATCCTCCTGACCACGTTCGTCGCGCTCTCGCGCATGTACGAGGGCATGCACCACCCGCTCGACGTCGCCGGCGGCGTGCTCGTCGGCATCGGGGCGATCCTGGTGCTGCTGTTCGCCTGCCGCGCGGCGGGCGCAGCCGCGGAAAGACGCTCAGGCGCATGAAGCCGGCGGTCGTCGCGCATGCCGGCAAGACGCTCGGGGGCGGGCTCTCGGAGCTGCGGCGCACGCTCGAGGAGGCGGGCGTCTCCGAGCCCCTGTGGATCGAGGTGCCGAAGAGCAAGCGGGCGCCGCGCGCGGTCAAGCGGGCGCTGGAGGAAGGCGCCGAGCTGATCCTCGCCTGGGGCGGCGACGGGATGGTGCGCCGCTGCGTCAACGCGCTCGAGGACAGCCAGGTTCCGCTCGCGATCGTCCCCGCCGGGACCTCGAACCTGTTCGCCACGAACCTCGGCATCGAGCGCGACATCGCAGAGGCCGTGCGGGTGGCGCTGCTCGGCGACCGCCGCCGCCTGGACGTCGGCCGCTTCAACGGCGAGCGCTTCGCCGTGATGGCGGGGGCTGGCTTCGACGCGGCGATGATCAAGGGGGCCGACGGCCTCAAGGAACGTCTCGGCCGCGCGGCCTACGTGCTCTGCGGGGCCGCGGAGCTCAAAACCGCGAGCTTCGAGGCGAAGATCAAGGTCGACGGGACGCGCTGGTACAAAGGGCCCGCGAGCTGCATCCTGGTCGGTAACGTGGGCGACCTGTTCGGCGGGATCGAGGTCTTCGCCGGCGCGCGGCCCGACGACGGCCTGCTCGACGTCGGCGTGCTCACCGCCGAGGGCCCGGTGCAGCTGGTGCGGGCGGTTGCGCGCACGGCCCTCGGCAGCGCCGAGAAGTCGCCGTTCGTACGCGCCACCCAGGGGCGCAAGGTGCGCGTGAAGCTCGACCGCAAGGTCCCCTACGAGCTCGACGGAGGAGACCGCACGAAGGTCAAGTCGTTCAAGGTGGATATCGAACCCCGCGCGATCACGGTGTGCGTCCCGCGGGCGACCCGAGGAGGGAGTGGAGCGAAATGAGGACGAACGTGGGCACCCGATCCGAGGATCTCGGCGACAAGGCGAGACGTGGGGGCGACAAGCTCGCGGGCGCGAAGCAGCTCGGCTGGCTCGCGCGAGTGGGCCTCGTCGCGCGCGGCCTCGTCTACGGCATCATCGGCGTCCTCGCGCTGAAGCTCGCGCTCGGCGACGGTGGCACGGCGACCAACCAGCAGGGCGCGTTGAAGACGATCGCCGACCGGCCGTTCGGCAAGACGCTGCTCGTCCTGGTGGCGATCGGGCTGGCTGGCTACGCGCTCTGGAGGCTGACCCGCGCGGCCGTCGGCCATGGCGCCGAACAGCGGGACAACGGCTCCGACCGCGTCGCCGCGCTCGCCAGCGGCATCGCCTACGGGATCCTCTGCGTGACCGCGGTGAAGATCATCGCGGATGCCGGCACCGGTTCGGGGACGCCGAGGGAGACGACCGCGGGCGTCCTGGGATGGTCGGGCGGCACGGTGTTCATCGCGATCGCCGGGGCGGTGATGATCGGCGTCGCCGCCTACCAGGCCTACAAGGGCCTCGCGAGGAAGTTCCTCGAAGATGCCAAGACGGGTGAGATGAGCGACGGCGTCGAAAAGGGCTACACCGCGCTCGGCGTCTTCGGGCACGTCGCGCGGGCCGTCATCTTCGCCCTGGTCGGCTACGGCCTGATCAAGGCCGCGATCGACTACGACCCGCAAAAGGCGATCGGGCTCGACGGCGCGCTCCGCAAGCTCGCCGACGCCTCCTACGGCCCCGCCCTGCTGGGCGTCGTCGCCGCCGGCCTGGCCGGCTTCGCCCTCTACTCGATGGCCGACGCCCGCTACCGCAAGGTATGACGAGTGGAATGGTGAGCGTGCTTGGAAGAACTCGAGTCCTGGCTGCCATCGCCTGCTGTTGCCTGGTCGGCGCAACGAGCGCGGAGGCAGCTTCGCCCACGCACATCCTCAAGTTGCCAAGGGTTTCGTTGCGCGTCCCGAGTCAGGTCGATGCCGGCGCCCCGGCGGTCGCGAGCGGCAGGCTTTGGCCCGTGCCGCATAACGCGCGCGTCCTACTTCAGTTCAGTCGAGACGGAGGCTGGAAAACGGTCGCCAGTCGAGCGCCGCGGCGCCACGCATTCAGGTTCCGCTTTTACCTCCCTGCTGAACAGGAGGCGGTGCGAGTCCGCGCGGTCGTTCTCAGACGCGGTGCGATCCTCGCCAGGTCCCCGGTGCGAACCGTTCACGTGCGCGCACGTAGTTCGGTCGGAACGGCGCCGCCGTCGCCGTCATCGGGCGGACCTGACAGCTCACCGGTTCCGGGCGGACCTGGCAGCTCACCGGCGCCGGCGGCGGAAGACCCGCTTTCGGCGGCGTCGCTGATGACCACCGTCGAACGCTACGCGCGCTGGCCGAATCACCTGAGCGACACCGCCACCAGCGATGCCGCGCTCGATGAGTTCAGCGCCGCGCTCGCCGCCGCCGGGTTGCGGCTGGGGCAGCAAGCGTTCACCTATCCCAAATTTTCGGTGTCCGCCCTCGGCCTCAGCGCCGGCGGCGCCAGCGTGCCGGCCGCGGCGATCGCGCCCTATCTCTACTCCGGCACGACCGGACCGGGCGGGGTCTCGGCCACTCTCTTCGATGGCGGCAACGGCATCTTCGACGCGAGCAAAGTCGCGGGCAAGATCGTCGTCGTCTCGCTCGTCTCTCCGAACAACTCGAGCTCGCCGAACCTCTACCCGGCGATCGAAGCCGCCGTCGAAGGCGGCGCGAAAGCGTTGGTTGGCGTAACCCAGGGAGTCGGCGACTATCCCAGGTTGGAGAACACCAATGCCCGGCGCGGCACTGGACCGATGCCGGTTCTGCTGGTCGGAAAGCACTCCGGGGCAGCGGTCATCGCCGCCGCGCAGGGGGGCAAAACCGGGACCGTCACCCTCATCGCGAACACGTCCGGGCTCGCCTGCGAGCGTGACGTCTGGGGCGAACTCGAAGGCGCCGACCCAAGCCGGCGCGTCTTCGTCGCCACCCCCGCTTCCTCCTTCACCCCGTCGGCCTCCGAACACGGCTCGGCCTACGCGATCGTCATCGGCCTCGCCCGCTATTACGCAGCGCTGCCAAAGTCAGCACGGCCGGAGACCCTCGTATTCATGGCGATGGGCGGGCACGAGGTCGGGTGGCTGGGGCTGCAGGCGCTGTTGAACAGCTCTAATGGGTCGTGGTTCAGGGGTGCTGACGCCTACGTCCACCTGGGCTCGGGCCTCGGGGCGCCCACCGCGAAAGAGGAACCGGACGGAACCGTGGTGACGACGCCGACCCCCGACCCGAGCGGCCAGCTTCACAACAGCGAGAATCCGCTGCTCGAAACGAGCATCCTCGAGGACTTCGCCGCCGCCGGCGTGCCAACCAAAAACAAGGCCCCGCATGAAGCCAGCGGCGGCGAGCAGACCTACGCCTACGCCGCCGGCATCCCGATGGTCTCCTTCAGCGGCTCCAGCCTCTACTTCCACACCGCAGGCGACCTGCCGAGCTTCGTCGACCCCGCAATCTTGGCCAAGGACGCCGACGCTTTCCGGCGCTCGGTCGACACGATCTCCGCAATCCCACCGGGTCAGCTCAAAGCGGCCAACACCGCGGCCGATTCTTACGGAGAATCCATCAACCCCGACGACCGCGCGCCGGTCAATCCGACCCTACTTTCGAACAAGTCCGGCGGTCCTCCGGCAATGCCCGTCCTCAGCTGTCCCTGAGCCCTGACCCGCCTAACCCGGCCGCTCCTCAGCGCCCGCGACGCCTCTCCATTGGGCGATCGCCCTATCTACGATGGGATGTCCTGACCCGGATTGAGCCAAATTTGGCCGGCTCGAGGCTGGTTTGTCCCGGTCAATGCCGCGACGGGCTGCGATGGTCACTCGCCACAGATCCACGAAGGCTATGAGCCGAAGGAAGGGAGATGGTTGGTGAGCACATGTAGGAGGATCGTCGGTTGGAAGGTGCTGGGCATGCTCTGCCTTGCGGGAGCGCTCGGCGTGGCCGGGGCCACCGGCGCCGGAGCAGCGGGGCTGGACTCGAGCTTCGGGATCAACGGGCGGGTGGTCAGCGATTTCGGCCAGACCGAGACCCGTGCCTCGGCGCTTGCCCTCGCTCCCGATGGCTCCCTCCTGGTAGCCGGTACGGAGTGCTCGCTGCCGCGGATCGCTGGACGCAGCTGCGACTTGGCGCTGGTTCGCTATGGCTCGGATGGGAGCGAGTTGCAGCGAACGCCGGATGGGTTCGCGGCGCACCCTGATTTCGCGGTCAACGATCTCGCGGTCGATTCCGAGGGTGGGGCCATCGTGGTCGGTCGCCGCTACTCGCTGGGCTGGAGCCCCGAACTCATTCGCTACCGACCTGACGGCAGCGCCGATCCTGCTTTCCCCGCAGCCGCACTGCCGCAGGCTTTTGTGGCCAAGGAGATCACCGCAGTTGCGGTCGACGCCTCGAACCGGCTCCTGCTTGCCGGTGAGAGCGCGACGCACGAGGTACTGATCGCCCGGCTGGGTCCGGACGGGACGGCTGATGGATCCTTCGGCGGCGGGGACGGCGTCGCCGCCATCCAAGAGTCCGGAGCCCCATACGTGTCTGCGCTCGCCCTCGGCAATGAAGGTCGGATCTTCCTCACGGGCTCGCTCGACATCGGCGACCCTGAAGCCGGCTCTACCGGAGCCGCCCTCATCGCCGCGCTCGAATCAGACGGTGAGCCGTCGGCGGGGTTCTCTGCTCCGGCGAGCTTCGGCCACGAATTGGTCTCGGTGCGGGACATGAAGCTCGACAGCCTCGGACGCCTACTCCTGTCCCTCGAAGGCAACGGCGCGAGGGCGCTACCGGTGGTGCGGCTGCTGCCCACGGGTTCACTAGACGAAAGCTTCGGCCACGGCGGCATTGCGACGATGCCGTCGTGCGACGAATGCGGTGTGGCGACTGCGCTTGCCGTCGATGGCGGCGATCGACCGCTGCTCGCAGGGTCGCCCTTCCGGCTCGGCCGGTACACGGCCGCCGGCATGGTCGACAACGGGCTGGCGCGCGGTGGTTCCTTCACGGTCGACTTCGGAGAGGGTGTTCGGATCGAGGCGACCGACCTGGCGATCGACGGGGCGGGTCGGGCCATCATTGCCGGCTCCAGGATCGGGGCAGGCGGGCGATCGCAGTTCATCCTCGCCCGCCTGCTGGTCGACGGCCCGGTCGATGCCTGCCGAGGGGTCGCGGCGACCGTGGTTGGTACGCCGGGGGACGACGCGCTGGTCGGCACGACTGGACGCGATGTGATTCTCGACCGCGGCGGCGCGGACGTAGTCCGGGGCCTGGGGGGTGTGGATCTGATCTGTGCCGGGAGGAGCTCGGACGTCGTCAAGGGTGGCGCCGGGCGCGACCGGATCTACGGCGAAGCAGGTGCCGACCGGGTGCTTGGCGGCCCTGGAGCGGACCTGATCTCCGGCGGCAATGGCGCCGACCACATCAACGGCGACACTGGCCGGGACCGGCTTTTCGGCGGGGCCGGGCGCGACGTCATCCAGGGCGGCGCCGGTGCCGATCTGCTCAAGGGATCAGGCGCAGCCGACCGGCTACTGGGTCAGTCTGGCCCGGACCGCCTATTTGGCGGCGCCGGAGACGACGTGCTCTCGGGCGGCCTCGGGGAAGACGTGGTGCGCGGCGGCGCCGGGATGAACAGAACCCATGAGTAGGTCCCTAGCGGGGAGCCGGGGTTATTTCGGGTCCATTGCAAGATCAGATCCGGTCATCGTGGACCTCGCTAGCGGATCTCACCGTCTTGCAGGTGGTCATCTGTAGTGAGCAGGGCAACGAACATGTCAGCGCCTTGGAGGAAGTAGTCGAAGCGGTTTCCGCGAGATCGAGATCGGCTGAGATCGGCTGGAATCCGTGGGGCTTGTTGCCCCATTTGTTGCCCCAGACAAACCGGGGGCCGAGGAGCTTCTAGCGGCATGCAGGTGCTCTCTACGGTCCATCAGCCGAATGTCACTGACTGAGCCCTTGAAGCTTGCCTGTGCCTCGTCCCACCCTCGACTACGGTTTCGCGCGTGAATCTGCAACGAGGCATTGCTGCTCGATCGGGCGAGTTCCTGCTTTTCGCGGTGACGCCGCCGCGACTGACGTCGAGCCCGCAGGAGGCCGCGGAGATCGCCCGGGTCACCTTGGAGCGGCTGCGCTCTTTGGCGATCGACGGCCTCATCCTCTACGACATCGACGACGAGAGCGACCGCAATCCCGAGGAGCGCCCGTTCCCATTCCTGCCGACGATGGACCCCGCTGACTATCTCGCCCGCGATACGAGGAGGACGGTTTCCGCTCCTGGTTGGAGGGGCAGGATCCGGGGCAGGCATTGGCCGTGTTCGTCGGGTCGTCCTCGCGCGGGAAGGCGGTCCTCACCTCGCTCGCCCGCGCCTACGAGCTGCGCGAGAAGGTGCAGCCGGAGCTGCCGCTCGGTGGGGTCGCCATCTCTGAGCGACACGCGCGCCAGGGCGATGAGCACCTGCGGCTGATCGCGAAGCAGGAAGCGGGCTGCTCCTTCTTCATCACCCAGATCGTCTACGACGTCAACGCGGCCAAGAACCTCATCTCCGACTACCACCACGAGTGCGCCGCGCGAAACCTCGACCCGGTGCCGATCATGCTCAGCTTCTCGGTCTGCGGATCACTCAAGACTCTGGAGTTCCTCCGGTGGCTCGGCGTGACCGTTCCGCGTTGGATCGAGAATGAGCTGCGCCATGCCGACGACACCCTCGACGCCTCCTACGAACAGGCGGTCGCGACGGCCATCGACCTGATCGCGTTCTGCCGGCGGTTGGGGGTACCGTTCGGGCTCAACGTCGAGAGCGTCTCGATCCGCAAGGTCGAGATCGAGGCCTCCGTGCGGCTCGCCGCCCGGCTGGGAGACGAGCTGCGCCGCTGAGCGTGCTCGTCGAGGCGCCAATCGCCTTCTCCGGTCCGGACGCCGCTCGGGCGGCACCGGGCACAGAGCGGACCATGGGCATCCGCCGCGCTACTCTGACCGTGGAGGTAGGCCGAGGGGCGGGGAGCACAGATTCGGGGCGAGGAAATCTCCTACGACCGTCGGGTTCCTACACGGACAGTCCGCTTATGAGCCCGATCCGGTGGACCCGCTGGGCTACGTGGAGCGCGTCCTAGAGCGGTTTCCGCCCGATCGAGATCGGCTGGAGTCTGTGGGGCGTGTTGCCCCAGCAGCAGCCGCTCGCGGTCATGCCGCCGAGACCAGGGCAATCGCGACGGCGGCGACGATCCCGAGGCCGGTGAGCGCGGGCGCTGACGATCCCGATCTTTTCGTTGCGGGTGAAGTCTCCCCAGGCCGGCAGGAATCGCTTCCTTCCAGTCGCTGCCTGACCGGAGGATGCAGCCGTTCCAGCGCGTCCTTGCACGTCCATTCGATCCGCCCAATCGCCTCCTGAGCGTCCTGCCCGAGCGAACCGCAGCTACCTCGGCCGCATTAGCTCGCGCAGGTGGGCGAAGCCCGAGATGCTTTCGGCGAAGACTTCGTCTATCCAGACTGCGTGCTCGTCGCTGCCGCGTGGCGCCTCTGGTCGCGGCTCTCGCGGCGCCGTGTGGCTTATGACGTGCTTGAGGTTCAGCAAAGCGATGTGGCCGGTCGACTCGGCCGCCGCCTCGACCCGAAGCTGCGCCGCTGTCTGCCGGTCGCCGCTGCTCCCGTCCTCATGCCAGCCGATGTCCTCCAGCAGCCGGAAGTCGTCGGCAAACTCTCTCGCCAGCTTTTCAGCGGCAGGAACATCGTGCTGACGCTCCAACGGGGTGAAGACCTCGCTCAGGCCAACCAGGTGAGTGCGAACTGCCTGGTATCGCCTCCCGCGAACGTAGGTGGACCGGAAGCCCTGCGCAAAGGGCTGGAATCGACCTCTTTCAGACCTCATGTTGCCCCAGGCGTTGCCCCAGGGCGTTTTTTGGCCGATTTTGAGGTCTTCCAAAAACGCGAAAACCCGCTCTATAAGGGGGTTTCCGTCCTATAGCGGGGGAACGTGTCGGCCTTAACGGCGTGCGTCCCGTGCCGATCGAGTGGGTCGCGGATTTCGCTCCACAAGCGGCTTTGCGGCGCTCTGAGTGATCCCGGCTCGGGGGGGCCGCGGCAGGCCCTCTGAAAAGTCGCCTTGATTTCGGCGGATTCGCCGCTACTTGTTCGCGACCAGACAACAAGCGGCCCCCGGCGGCGCCGTTAACGCCAGCCGAGGGCCTGACCACAAGGAAGGCGATGCTCCCTTATGGCTGATCGAGACCCTATGTGCCCGGCTGCCGCCGCGCACCCCCCAACCAACGCCGAGCTGGACGCCCGGGACCAGGCGGAGGTGCTTCGCGAAGTCCTCGGCATCTACCCGGAGACGCTGACGCTCGACGAGCTGATCCGCGAGCTGACCGTGGACTCCGCAGAGTTCACCGAGCGCGACCGCATCAGGCGCGCGGTTCGCACCCTGATCGCGGGCGGCCTGCTGTACCTGGTCGGCGATTTCGTCCTGCCGACGAGAGCCGCCGTCAACTTCCACGACCTCCCTCGCGCATGACGGGCGCCAACGGAGGTGCCAGCCCCGGCCGCGGCAGGGTGCGGCTTCTTGTCGCCCTCGATCTGCCCGAGTGGGTGCGCCGCGAGGCCGAGTCGTGGCAGCAGGAGGCGCTGACCGACCCCGCCCTGCGTCTCAACCACGGGCTGCGGATAATCCTGATGTTCCTCGGCCACCGACCCCAGCGGGAGGTTGGCCGGTACCTGGAGGCGATCCGGGAGCTGTGCGCGTCAGCCCCCGCGCCCCTGGTCGAGCTGGGCGATGTCGTGGCGAAAGGGCCGACGCCGGAGCTTCCTCGCGTGTTCGCGCTACCAGCCAAGTCGCCGGAGGCGGAAGTCCTCCAGATCGGATTGCGCTCGGTCTTCACGAACCAGGGGCTCTACATCTACGAACCCAGGAAGCGGACGTTCTGGCCGCACCTGACCGTCGCCAGGGTGCGGACCGCCGATCACAAGTCACGCCGCCCGGAGGTGGTCCGCAACCTCCCGGACCGTCCAATCCCGCCGGGTCTGCGAGGTCCCTTCGAGGGGCTGCGTGTCGGTCTCTATCGGTCCGAAATGCGACCGGACGGAGCGCGCTACTCGCTGATGGGCAAGGCCGATCTGCCGGGGTCGACCTACGCGACTCTCAACCCCGACGATCGGGATAATCACCTCGACTAAGTGAACCCGCCAGCCCCGGGTTGCTGCCCGTAAAACGGGCTCGGGGCACTTTCGGCCTCGGGAATGTCGCCGACCGGGCGAACGATGACGGTCACTCGGTCTGGCTCAAAGAACCGCCGCAGGACCGCGTACTCCGGCTGGCGCCCTGGCTCGTCCACTCGAACGACGTCGCCGGGAATGGGAAGGGCAACTGCCTCCATCGAACCGACACGCGTGTCGTCCTCCAGCATCACGTCGAACATGATCATGTCCATCGCGCGAAGCGTAGCTCAGTCGGACTGCTCTACCGCAGCGGCTTTTCGGGCCTCAAGGGCAGCACTCACGCGTGCGAGTTCAGCCGGGCCGCGGTAGAGGAAATCCAAAAGAGCATCGATGAAACCGCGGATGAGGGGCACGTCCCCCTCCTCTACCTCGAACTCCTTGATGTGGCCGCCATAATTTCGGTAGGTGTAGACGACGTGAGCCTGACTCACGAGCGGAGCGGGAACATCAGCCTGCTCGACCAAAGCGTTCAGCTGCTCCCGCAGGGATAGTTCGTCCGAGATCCCCCGATCCGCGCATATCGCTTCGAGAACTCGACCAGCTCGCACGGCGAACGCATCGGGGGCATGTTGGAGCTCCAACATCGCCTCGTAGCGCGTCCGAACAGAGATGGGGAGATCGTCGATCTGATGCGGCTGCGGGTAGAGCGTCTCGACCTGCACGTCGTCGGGTTCAAAGTACTCGTCAATCCACAAGTACCTGGAGAGGGTTATTTCTCCGCAACTTGAACACCGATCGATCTCCGCGATCCGTTGCACCGAAATTTCGGCCTGAGAACCAGGGAGGTCCTGGACCACCTGATTCTCTGACGTGAGGACGACTGAGCCCTTCGACTCCAAGGTCCCCTCACGCCCACAGTGTCCACAACGCGTCGCCATTCCGACACGTTATCCCCGGGAAGCCTGGCCCAGGTGGCATTTGAGGCTCCCGAGGCCCCAGGGCCTTGGCAGGCCCTGGGAATCGGCGTGATCAATCGGAGCGCTGACGGCCTTCGCTCGACTCCAGCTCCAACCCCCACTCGCGACAGACCGCGAGAAGCACCTCGGGAGGGGGATCGGTGAGCGCGACGGGATCGCCTGCCTCTATCAACTCGCCACGGCCCTCGAAGACAACGAGTGCAGGCTGACCATCGAGCCGAGAGGGAAAGCGCAGAGCGCCCGCATTGCAGCGATCGAAAAGATCAGCGGCGATCGTCTGGGTGACGACTCGCCGCCGCGAGGTGATCTCGTGCAGGTCCAAGTGTGCGAGGCCGTGCTCGATCAGAAGGGATGCGTGGCGCTGCTCGAGGTCGGCGCGGACCGTCGGATCGGTGAGGTCGATCAGCTCGCCGTCGAGCACCATCTCGGCGGGGGCGAGCAGATGCTCTTCGCGCCAGCGGGCGGTGACTGGAGCGGCGGGCAGATCCTCGACCGCGGCCGCGCCGAAGGCCTCAGTGAAGGCTTGCTGGGCGTTCAGATTGGGACGGAAATCGGCCAGAACCTCGCGCAGCGAAGTCTCGGGGCGCTCGGCGCAATAGACCGTCCGAAAGCGCCGTCCTGCGTCATCGAAGCGGTGGTTCCAGGCGCAGAGCTCAAATGGCGTGAAGGCAAGTGGATTGCCGCGACTCCCGACCCGCCAAAGCTCTCCCCCGCTCACCCCTCGAAGCTAACAAGCTGCCTGGCGGCGGCGCGGACTGCGGCGAACTGCGCCGGATCACTCGCCTGGCGAAGGACATCGATCGGGGCCTCGTCGTCGAGGCGGGTGTTGGTGCCGAAGAGCCAGGCGCGGGCCGTCTTCTCATCGAAGCTCTCAACGATCATGCGGACGATCTTGTAGCCCTCGCGCAATCGCAGGTCGGTCGTCTGGTTCGGAGCGGGGCCATCCGGCTTGCGGTAGCGGCCGATCTGCTTGGCGTCGCGCAGGCCGGCGAGGTGAGCGACGATCCGCTGACCGAGCTGGTCCTGCAGGTAGCCGGCAACCTCGGAGATCGGCAGCGTCGTCGCGTCGTGGTCGAGGCGCTCGGCTGCTGGCGGGGTAAGGACGGGCATGCTGACTCTCCTTTAATGGCTTAGGAAGAGGCTACCACAAAATACACCGGAAAATACACCACCTCGGTGCAAGTTTGACTGCGCTCAAGTCGACGATCCGGTGCGCTGCGTCTCAGAGGCACCAAGACGCGAACGGAATCGCGTTACGTCGAGATGGATCTGGCGCGCAGCCGGAGTCGACCAGTCCTCCGACCGGCGATGAGCCGCATCGACGGCTTGCGCCAAAGGCCGAATCTCGCGAACGAAATGATCAACAAACCACTTGATCTGTGCGTCCTGCGTGGCTTTGATTTTCTCCGGGGGACTGAAGGGATTGAGCATTGGCGCTGGTTTGATGGGTGATGGAGATGAGGCGGGTGCCAGCTCGATCCCATACGAAGCGACGATTCGATCAAGGAGGTCTTCGGCTCGAGTTGCCAAGGGCTCGGTGACCTCCGCAACCGCCGCGAGGGCTTCGTAGCTGTCGCTGCCAGTGTCAGGCCGACTCGCTCGCGAGCCTGGACTTAAGGCCTTCAGTGCTTCTGCCTGACGGCGTAGGTCATCAACAATCTCGCGGGAGGTCCGCATCATCCCTCTGCATCCGTCGATCAGCGACCGCAACTCATCGACAGCTTGGCCTGCTTCCTCAGCCGTGACAGGCAACGGCTCTGCCGCGGCCAGGTCTCGCACGAGTGTCAGCACATCGTGCTCGAAGGCAGCGCCGGTCTGCTCCAGCTCCGCAAGGTCAACCTGGCCGCGTTTCCAGGGCTGGTTGTGCTTATCAACCGGGTAACGGAACGTCGCGGCGCCTGGGTCCACGCGGTCAAGTAGGTAGGCGAAGTCCTTCTGAGCGCCATCGAAGTTCTGCCACTGCGGGGAGAATCCCGCTTCCATGCACGCCTGAGCGCACCGCTTCCAGAGTGAGTCGATTCTGTGGTCACCCACGGGCGTTGCCTGCGCCCGCTCGAGGATCAGCTTCAATCCGATCTCCACGCGATGGCGCTGCAGAAACACGACGTTGATGCCCATGTCGTCAACTGCGTGGGCTTCGGCGAGCAGGCGCGGAGTAAGAAACGCGGTGAGGCGCCCTAGCCCGAGAAACTGTGACTCCCAGGAACCGACAAGCTCAAGTCGCAAGATGTATCCATCGCGCGGATCGCCACTGGGGAAAATGGAGTCGCCCAACGAAGTCACACGGCGAATCTATCGCCGTAGCGTCGCGGCATCGCTCCCACATCGCGGCACGATTTCCAGTGACTGAAGGCTCCGCTTGAGGGCGCGCCCCGGGTGCTACCCGACGTCGATCACCGGCAACTCAATCTGCGCCGATAGTCCTACGGAAGCCTCGATGCCAGCCTCGCTCAGCATCCCCTGGGAGATCGCCTCCCGGGCGTGACGCAAGAACTGGATTCCGGCTATTTCCTCGTCGACGAGTTCGTCATAGGCGGCGATCGCCGGTTCACCGCCGATCGCCTCCATCGCGGCACGCAGCGGCCCGATCACGCTGGGATGCACATCACCTTCCAGGGGCTGCGCGAGTCGCAGGCAGGCGATCAGCTCGCCAATCATGCTCTCAGCGCGAACTGCACCGAGCCAGCTCAAACCTTCGCTGTAACGCTTAGCTTCGCCTTGGGCGAGCGAGCGGCGCAATCGGCGCAGCAGCTTGCGCTGCGCCTCGAGGTCGCCGACGGCGGCGAGATTGGGGAGAAGCCCCTCGGCAAACCCCGAACCGATCGCGGCGAGTTTCCGCAGCGTCGCGAGATCCCCGAGCTCGGCGAGGCGCTCGCCGAGACGGGTGAGCTTGTAGGAGTCGTCAACGCGGCGTGCGTGAGCGAGCATCGCGTCGATCAACTCCCGGCTTGGCGCTTCGGGTATGACCGCGACCAGATCCGACCAGGCTGCAATCCCTGTCGCCTCACAAAGCCTCGCGGCAGCACGCTCCCCGGCGCGCGTGTGACGGCGAGTGAGCCACTCGTGGATGTCGTTGAAGTTTAGTCCGAAGACCGCAACCTCAGCCCAGCGTCCAGCAGTCAGCGAGGCATCGATTGCCGGCCCGTAGAAAAGCCACCCGGCCGCCCAATGGGACATGCTGTACCCGCTGCGGGTTCGCCGCACCGCGTCGCGCAACTCCCCATTTCGCCACCAGCGCCCAAGGCGACGGCGCAGCCGACGCTGCTCAGCCTCGTCGAGCTTGGCTGCGGCACCAGAGAGATAGCGGGCGTTGTAGAGCAAAGTGGCGTCTGACTCAGCGGCCGACTGAGCGAGAAGCTCGGCGAGCTTGGCCTCGGGCCCGGCCGCCTCAGTCTCGCGCTCGGCTTCAAAGAGATGGTCGTGAGCGGGCGCCGGGGCTGCGGCGCGTTCGCGCATCTGGGCGAGGGTCGCGACCAGCTCAGGATCGGCACCCGCCTTACGCAGGGCAGTTTCGGAGAATGCTCCAAGGAGGCCCAGCACCTGGTACCGATAGGCATTGCCGGAATCAATGGCATCGATCACGCCGACCGCCGCGGCGGGGCGCCGACGCAACCACTCAATCACGCCTGGCTCCTCAATCGACCAAACGGACGCGATATAGCCAACGTCCTCGGCGGTCTTAGGCGAGACCCGACGAAGTTCCGCGACGACCTCGAGGAAGGCCTTTCTCAAACTCGACAGCGGCTCAGATTCCACGCCGGTTAGAACGCGCAGATAGCGGACCCTCTCGGCGGCGGAGAGACGCGAAAGCTGCCCGCGCGAGAGCGCAACGTCATGGCCACGGTCGGCGAGCGATTCGGCGAGTCCCAAAAGCTCCTCGCGCGGGCAGAGCGCTAGCGCGATTGAAGTCATGTCGGAGCCCTCCGTCCTCTCCTTTGCCGCCAAGGCTCGGCGACGAATCGGCTCGAAGAGCGACGTGAACTCGCGCAGACGAGCGACGCTAGCGGCATGGCGGCGGACCACGAAGTCATCGCAATCGACAAGAAGCCTGCGAGTCGCCGCCAGGAGGCCGGGCCATTCGGTGAAGCCCAACACTTCAATTGCGTTGGAACGGATTTGCCGCTGTTGCACCGAGAGCCCGTCGATCACCTGGTCTCGGATGTCAGCTAGCTCGGGATCGTTGAGCAGCTCGGCGAGTGCTTCGGAGTCTTGGCGGCGACCGGGGTCATTCCAGTCATGCATCCACAGCTTCGTCTCCAGGTAGAAACCCCAGAGGGCGCTGGCGGCCCAGCGACGCTCCTCCAGGCCGGCATCCAGCGGGACGTGGCGCGCGACGAGGAGCGGATCGCGCTCACGGAGGATGCGGCGCCAGTCTTCGCTGTGAGCCAGCAGCATGCCGAGCGGCACAGTCCAGACCGTGCGGGCGCCGACGACGCGATCGGAGACGCGCGGTGCAATTGCTGCGAGAACCTCCTCAGTTGGGCCCAGTTGCCGCAGTTCCTCCGCCGCGAGCGCCTCCTGGATCAGGCGATGTTGGAAGACGTAATTCCCCGACGCATCACCGAGAAGGGAGCGATTGATGAGACTCTCAAGAAGGTCATCGAGGCTGCCGACGGCCGCAGGAACATCGATTGGAAACAGCCGCAGCTCATCGAGACTGGCGCTGGTGCGCCCGGACAGCGTCAGGGCAAATGCCACGCTGCGCAGCCAAGGGATGATCTCGGTTGCCGAGAGGCGCAATAGCTCGTCCTTTTGGACCCTCACCTCAGCAAGCCGAAGGATCAGCTCGCGCAGATCTGCCACTCGCTCCAACTCGCCGGCATCGAACAGCTCAACCAGGGCGGCGAGGTAAAAGGGTTCCGCAAAAAGCCCGCCTCGGATCGAAGTCCAGGCGACAGCCTCCTGTAGAGCATCAGCGTCAATCCCACGAACGCGCAAATACTCCTCGGCCCAATCCCCCCTTACGCTCAGAAGGTAGCGCTGCCAGTGATCCTCATCGAAATCGTCGAGCTCGGCGATTGGCCTTGCCGCCACCAGGTAGCGGTGCTGAGGCAAGGCGGCGGCGATCTCGCGCAGCCTGCGGCCGAGTTCGGCCCGACGCTCCTTTGGCGCCTCATCGAGCCCGTCGAAAAAGAAATGAAAGCGGCGTGCTGCAAAGACCTCGGGTCCGAGTGGCGCTGGCTCGTCGCGTAGGACCTCGCCGTGCCGAGCCCAGTCGCTGAGGACGCTCTCGGGCAGCCCAGCCGCGGGATCGAGGCTGCGCAGGGGGATGTAGATCGGGAGGTAGTCGGGGTCAGAGAGTCGACCAAGGTGACGCAACATGGTGGTCTTGCCCGCACCTGGGTCTCCCTGAACTACGCAGCGATCAACGGCGACAAGCTGCTCTTCAGTGGTCGCATCGAGGAGGCCAAGAGCAACTCCCAGCTCCACGCCGATCCCTTCTTCGCCCTCCTTTTCCGCCTTGGGACGCTTGACCAGCCTTTGGCGTACGTAGTGGGGATCGGGGCTGGGTCCCGGTGGTGCCGTCGCGTCGACTCGCGGCGGGGGCTCGGCCCGAACGAGCCACTCAGTGAACTCATCGACCGATTCGTAGCGACCGTCCGCAAAGCCGGCAGCGAGGATGCCGTGCTCGACCGCCGTGACTTTCCCCCTCCCCTCCCCGAGCGCCCTCGCGGTCGCTTGCGAGGCGATAAACACGTGACGCGGGGTTCGAGTCGCGTTTTCGTGGAAGACCGAGGCCAGATAGGGCTCATCGAAGGACACCCCAAGAAAGCAACCGTGGTAGCGGTTGAGCACGAGGGTGAAGAGGTTTGAGACCAGGCCGTTGTGACGGAGCTGGTCGTAGGCGCCCGCCGTAAGGATGAGGCTGTCAGGCTTCTCCAAAGAACCGTGGAGATGGACGATCAGAAGTTCATCACGCTCGCCGGCAATGAGCGGCAGATCGTCGTTTTGCAGCTCCCCGGCGATCACCGAGCGAAACGCGACCCCCTCGGCTTGAGCGGCAGACTCGAGCCCAAGGTCCCAGTTGAGCGTGAGGCACAGCTTGCTATCGATCCGCACAAGGGCACGCTGGGCGACGGTCGGCTGGGCGTCCTCTTCGGCCGCCGCGATGAACTCGGATACGGATTTGCGGATCTGGTCTTCCGAGTCTCTTTGACGCCGCGCCCACTCATCTGCAACTGCTAGACAGTTGTCGCGGTTTGCAGCAAGCAGGCCAGATAGGTCGACCCCCACCTCGTCAGCTTGGCGTAGTAGCTCACCAGCGATCTCGCGTCCGTCCGGAAGGCCCATCGCCTTGCTCAGGCCCGCACCAATAAAGGGGACGACTAGGCGCGAAGGCCGCAGCAAGCCGGCGGGTTCACGGTGCAGCCATCCGAGATCGGCGACCACAGTACTCATGCAGGTGCCCCGCGCAGCATCGGGAGTGATCCTATGCCGCACGGAGGCCGGCAGAGGACTATCCGCTCATGGAATGGGCCCGCGTGTCATTTGGTCGAGACGCTTACTCGTACGGTCGGAGTATGAGGCGTTCAGGTCCGCTCTTTTAGCGGGATAACGACGTTGCGACGAGGCAGTTCACGAGCCATGTCAGTCGCCTGGTCCAGCACGCGAACGATTGAGATGTTCCGCTCCGTTCCCTTCGATTCGGCGCGCTCGATCTTGCGTTTCAGAATCGGGAAGAGAGCTTCAGCAAGTGCAACCTTGGACCTCCCACCGAGCGCTGAATCAAGATTGCCGCGCGAGGCACGGATGCGGGCCACGATCTCGATCCGTTTCCCGAGCGGAGGCGCATTGCGTCGGCGGTCGACCTGATCGATCGCCTTCGCCAACTCCCGATCGGTGAAGTGGGCGAACTCGAAGCTATCTCCCTCGCGGTTCCACGTGTCGACCGTGACCAGCCGTTCGATCGATTCCCTAACCGACGCAGTGCGATCCGGTGCGGGCATGGTGTCGAGTATGCGCTTGACCCAGGCATCCCTTCGTCTTTTCCGACCTTCGGGCGTCGCCATCTTTCCCTCGGCATCCATAATCGCCAGCAGGCGGGTCAGCGGCTTGTTGAGACGCAGGTATCGGTCGTGCTCGTCGCGTTCGGTTTGAGGGGCCACCGCGTAGGCGATCAGCGCGGCGATGTTCTTGTTGACCCCCTGCGTGCTCTCGACTGCGATGAAGTCACGATCCCGCCGGATTCCGAACATCTCCATGAGGCAAGGAAAGATGTGGAGCTCAGTTTCCCCCTCAACCACGAGGATGACCCGAGGATGGGGTGAAAGCCCGAAATCAGTCAAGGTGCGATCGAGGCCACCCATTGGCTGGAGGCGGCCAGCGAACTCGTCCCGCCCCCTCCGTTCCGGCGGCTCGATCTTGGGCGCTAGGTGGGCCCGTGCCAGCCGGTCGTAGTAGAGCAAGAGAATCTCCGCCCCGATCCGCAGATCGATGGCGCTTCGCGCCTCGCCTTGCAACATCTCCCAGCGCGGCGGGTCGGCCTCCCGAACGACCTCGACCCATCGCCCGAGAGGATCGATCTGATCCGCTTGGGCAAGCAAGGCGCGAGCACTTTCTCGTAGCCAATCGGCATCTACGTCAAGCCAGTCGAGCATCTCCCTCGGCTCGAGCTCACGCCGCCAGTCCTCATATCCCTCCAGCTCGTCAAGGTCGTAGCGAAGGCGCCGAATGACCTCCGGGTAGTAGAGGGGCTCGAGGGCGCTGATCGCGATCAACCGGGGGTGCAGCCACTCAGCGTGGGTTCGCCAGTGGCCTGAGACCGGCGGATAGACGCCGTCGAACCCAACGACCGCGCCACTCGGCGAGTAACGCAGGTGCGGCTGGGCAAGCCGAAGAGTCGGCAGGGCGAGAAGCTGATGGTGTGAGTACAAGTACTCGCTCGACCGGTAGCTCACCTCACCAACTTCGCGCTGAAGGCGTCTGCGTGCGATGAAGTGCTCGGCCGTTGGATCATGAAGGCGCCCAGCCATGCGAGCGCCGAGGAGGTCGTGACGGCTGGTCGGCTCCCAATGCGCCACCTGCCAGACGTAGGAGTCTTGTCGTCTGGCCGCCGCCGCGATGGCCCTACCGTCGCGGCGCACCCTCACGAACGGAGTCAACACCCGCAGTCGGTGAAAGCCCTCAAGCTGGCGGTCAAAGAGATGAACGCCCCGGGCCTTTGCCTCCCCGCGGAACTGGGCTTCGGTCAGCAGCGGAAGCTGTCGGAAGGTATAGGGGAGGTCGAGCAAGTCGGCCACGGAGCGCATGCCCAACATGTTCGCGGGCGAATCGGAGGCGTGGCAGCCAGCATCGTCGCGGGCGAAACTTCGTCACACAGCCGTCACATAAGGGGGCCACTTTTGCTGCTCGCGCCTCTGTAGTAGTGGATGCGCGAGCTAGTCAAGAACATTTTAGGGGGCCACTTTCGACCCTCGGCTCCCTGTTGTTATGTGGAGGGCTTTCCGCAAACCGCATTCCAGGGCCAGCAGGCGGCTGCCGTGGACCAGCGGCCGTCGCTTTCGTCCCCTCGCCGGGCACGTCCTGGCTCAGCCGGTGGACGGAGATCGCAACCGCAGCGGGGCGCGCTCCTCATCGCGGAAAGCAGCGCCGTGCCGGCGCCGCTCATTGGAAAAAGTGCCGGATCCGGTCGGCTCGTACGACAGGTAGGTAGATGGGCGATTTCGTGAAGAGCCGAGGCGTAGCCGGAACACCGCCGAACAGGACCGGCTCGGCCACCCCTGCGCCGGTTGCCGGCGATCGCCTCGCCGAGCAGCAGAGACCGGCGCTCGGGCAGCGCGAGGCCTGCACGGCCGAGTTCGTTCGCGAGGTCGGCCGCGTGGTCGTCCCTGCGGTCGGTCCTCGGGTCGCGGCGGTGAGCCTCGAAAGTAGCCCGATCCCGCGTCACAGCGCCGATCGCGGGCTCTGCGTTTTGCCGACATACCTACGTCACCCAGAGGTAAGTGCATGAACGGCGACGGCCGCGATCCCAGGCCGATGCTGGCGCTCTTCGCGGTGCTCGTGATCGCCGCCCTCGGGAGCGCCGTATCGAGCATCCGCTTCGATCACCTCCTCGCCTCCGCGGCGTCGCTCGCGCCCTTCGCTCTCGGCGCCGTCGAGGATCTCACCTACAACTTCCTCGTCGGGATCCTGCCCGCCCCGGTCAAGCCCGAGTGGCAGACGCAGCTGCGCCGCGCCGTCTCAGAAGCCGCCCTCGGGAGCCCGAGTACCGCGGATGTGCTCAGCCGCCTCGCCGCCTCCGAGGAGGAGGACGCCCGCGCGGTCGCGCGGGCCGTCGAGGTCCACGCCTCGGGCGGCATCGCCCGCCTCGCTCTCGGCGGCCCCGAGAGCGAGTTACCTGAGGTGGGCGATGCGCAGCTCGTCAGCCTGCGCATCCGCAACCTATCTCTGCCGCTCCCCGGTACCGCCCGCGGCGAGCTATCGGAGGAGGAGCGAACGAGCCTCGCCGTGCTTCGCCTCCTCGCCGCCTACGCGCTGCGCCTCTGCGCAACTGACACGACCCGACACGCGGTGCTGGCGATGGACGAGGCCTGGGCACTCACCTCAGATGCCCAGGGACGGGCGCTCTTGGAGCGGATCAGTCGCCTCGGCCGCTCGCAGAACATCACCCCGATCCTCGCCACCAGATGCTCGGCGACGCCGCCGAGCTGGAGCCGCTGGTCGGGGCGCTCTTTGCCTTCGGCGTCGAGACCGAGGCCGAGGCGAGACGGGCCCTGGAGCTGCTCCGCCTTGACGCCGGCGATGAGGCAGCGATCCAGCGCCTGCTCGGCTACCGAGCCGGGCGCTGCTACCTGCGCGACTTCGACGGCCAGGTCGCACCGGTGCAGATCGACCCGCCGCAGTGGCTGCTCGGCGAGCTCGATACGACGCCACGGCGCGAGGCCACCCCGGCCCCGAGGGCGGGGGAGTTGCCGGGGGCTCGCGGTGCGGCGGCTGCCTAGAGTCCCGCGTCGCGCCGTCCTGGCGCTGGTCTTCCTATCGGCACTCTGCCTGGCGCCGAGCCACAGCCGCGCGGCGCCGCCGCGGCACACCCCCGCCGCTCACCGTCAAGACTCGGGCGCGGGGCATGGCGAGTCGGCGGGCCGGGCAAACGCCAAAGTCGCGCCGGCGCCGCCCACCTCGTCCGCCGAAAGCGCCTCCGCAGCCACCGCACCCGACTTCGGCGCCTCCGGTCAGGTCGACCCGCTCTCGGGGCTCGGCATCCGCAACCCCGTCTGCGATCAGATCGCCCAGATCCGCGAGCGCCGCACGCGCCTTGCCTGCGAAGAAAGCGGCGCGCCGGAGGCCGACTATCCGGCCTCCAACTACGGCTTTGACATCTTCATCTCGACCGGCGTCTCGCATCCGGTCGGCGACATCACCTACGCCTTCGCCACGGTCCTGAACGGCGTCTGGCTGGGCCTGATCTTCGTCTTGCGCCTCGTCTTCGCCCTGCTCGGGCTCGCCTTCGGCCTCAACCCGTTCTCCGACGGGCAGACGATGATCCAGATCTCCGCCGCGCTCGAGCGCCTCTACGCCGGGGTCACCGACCCATGGCTGAGCACCCTGATCGTCTGCGGCGGCATCTGGTTCGCCTACAAGGGCCTGCTGCGCCGCGAGGCCGCCGCGGCGCTCGCCGGCACGCTCGCGGCGATCGCGATGCTGATCGTCGGCCTCTGGGTGGTCCACCAGCCCCGCGCCTCGGTCGGCCGCCTCGCCGGCCTCGCCGATGAAGCCGCCCTCGGCGTGATCAGCGCGCCCCAGTCAGGCTCGCTCGCTCGGCCGAGCGGCACCTATGCCGAAGCGATGTCGGCGAGCTGGTCGCGGCTGGTCGAGGTGCCCTTCGCCGGCCTCGACTTCTCGACGTGCGCTGGGCGCTTTCACCTCCGCCCACCGAGGCCATGCAGAAGGCGGACGAGAAGTTCTGCGACGACGTTGGCGCACTCGCCCTGCTCGCCGTACTCGCCCACTTCGGCAACGAAGGGGCCAAGGAAGCCTGCGCCGCCTTCGCTCGCAAGCGCTACGGGAGCCCCAGCCGGGTGATCGACCTCTACCTGCGCTCCTCTCCCGGCAGCCCCGCCCGACAGGCGCTTTGGGACTACTTCGACGGCAGCGACGAATACAAGCCCAAGGTCGCCGCCCAGGGCGGCGACGGCGTCCTCACCCGCCTCTCGATGCTGGCCCTCTTCTCGGTTGGCCTGCTCGGGGCGATCCTGCTCCTCGCCTGGCTGGCGATCCGTCTCTTCACCCAGGCGGCGACCGCCTTCGTCCTCCTCCTCGCCGCCCCCTTCGCCCTCTTCTTCCCTCTGCTCGGCGATTCTGGTCGTCGCGCCTTCAAGAGCTGGGGACTGACCCTGAGCGCTGCCCTGGCCAAGGCCATCTACGCCGCCTTCCTCTCGCTCGTGCTGCTCGGCATCGCGATCCTCGGCCGGGCAGGCGGCGAGGGCGGTTCGGCAACCGGTTTCCTGCTCTCGGCCGCCTTCTGCTGGTCGGTCTTCCTCAAGCGCGCAGACCTAGTCGGCTGGCTCTCGATCGGCCACGCTGGCCATGGGCTGGGTCCCTCGCTCGCCACTTTGATGCTCCCCCGCCGCCTCTCCCGCACCACGGTGGGGGCGAGCGGCGGGGTGGTTAAGGCGCTCGGACACCGCAACGCGCAGTGGCTCCGCGCTAGCCGCGCCGAGCAGGGCGAGGCGACGCGGGCGACCGCGCGGGACTCGCTGCACGGCCGGGCTCGGGCCTTGGCCGACTCCCGCCACGAAGAGGCGCGCCGCACCGTCGAGGAGTTCGAGCGCAGATACGGCCGGCCAAGGCACATGAGCGCGGGGAGCGAGGACGGCGAGCGAACCCGTGGTAAGCGCGACGCTGAGAGCCCCTCGGCACCTCCTCGAGCCGCGGAGCGTGCTCGCTATGAGCGCGCCCGCGAGCTGCTCGGCCGCGCCAAGCGAAACGAGAGTCGAGGCTCCAGTCGCTGGAGCGAGCGCGATCTCGAGCGCTTCGCAGCGACAGATCGTGAGCTGCTGCGCAGCTCGCGCGACCCCGCTGACCACGCCCATCGGATCGGCTTGGATCGCGCCCAGTTCGAGGCGCTACGCGGGTCCGAGCGCGAGCGAGCCGCCGAGCGGACAGAAGAGAAGAAGGTGCACAGGGCAGCTGTAAGACCATTCAAGGCATACATCACATGGCCGATGCTCTATTCACATTCCGCAAGGGCACCGGAGTAGAAATGAAGATATGCGCCCCAGTGGTTGTCCCAATAAGCTCGTTCGTGCCCCCCGGGCCAGTTGTGAGCGGTCAGGTTGGCGTCACCGTCCGCTAACGCATCGTTGAAAGCAGCATCAGAGATACCGAAGGGATCTTCGGTGCCTGCATCGTTCCAGACAGGAGTAGCACCAAACGCGCCTGGATCGCGTCGAATAGCGCCAATCACGTCATTGCGCTCGAAGTCTTCGGCGTCGTCGAAGGCTCCAGGAGCAGTGGCACCTGCTTCTAGCCACAACGCCGGGGAGTGCCCCCCAGCGGCGCAGAAGCGCCCGGGATTGTGCAGTGCCAGGTCGTAGGCTCCGAAGCCGCCCATTGAGACGCCGCCGATGGCCACGCGGTGCAGGTCAGTTCCGAATCGTCGAGCCACGATTGGGATAACTTCGTCAATGACGAGGCTGGCCCAATCGCCGGAGCCCCGGTTATGCCAATAGCTGTCCGGGTTACCTTCTGGGAACGCCACAATCGGTGCCTTCGCACCGAGATCGGCAAGACCCTCGAAGAAGGCTTCGTCGCTGGTGTAGGTGTCCACAGTCTCATTCCTGCCGTGCAGGAAGACCAAGAGAGAACGGTTGCCCCGATTTCCGACGCGCGAAGGAATCACGACGCCGACGGTCTGATCCCCGTCTACTGCATGGCTATGAAAGGTGATCTTCTTAACCCTTGCGCCATGAGTGTTCGCCGGTGCGAAGACGGTAGCAGCGAGGGTGGCGTAGGCGATGGAGATGAGTGCGACACCTCCAATGACAAGAGCAGCACGACGCCTTCGCATGACCTGGCGCCGGGTTGGACGAGGTGGTTCCGCGATTGCTGCAGCGTAGTTCCTCGCTGGTACCTTGCACGGCGATGCTAGACCTAAGACGAAAGTTGGCCCACCCGATACGCCGCTGGCCGCGACTCGCACGAGCTGGGTTTGTAGCCGGGGGGCTCCTCATCGCGGCGATTGGTTTGGCCAATGCCTATGTGCTCCGAAGCGTCCAGGGTGAGGCGACGAGCAATATCGCTGACGTGCCCGATGCCGAAGTTGCGATCGTCCCCGGTGCTTTGGTCAAGCCGGACGGGCAAATGAGCGCGATGCTGGCAGCCCGAGTGCGACAGGCAGCAACGCTCTGGCACGCGGGCAAGGTCGACAAGGTGCTGGTATCCGGCGACCATCACACCTGGGCCTACGACGAGCCGGACACGATGCGAAAGACGCTCGTTCGAGACGGCGTGTCTCCAGCCGATGTCTTCGAGGATCATGCTGGCTTCGACACTTGGACGACGATGGTCCGGGCTCACGGCATTTTCGGTGTCCGCGACGCGGTCGTCGTTACGCAAGGGTTCCATATGCCCAGAGCCCTGTGTTTGGCGCAGGAAGCAGGGATCAAGGCAACGGGGCTCACCGCCGACCTCCAGCCCTGGGGTCTCGAGGGGAAGAAGAGCGATATGCGCGAGGTCTTCTCACGGGTGAAGGCGATTGCCGATGTCGTGCTCAACGCCCCCGCAGTGGCGGGACCGCAAATCCCGATCTCTGGGGATGGTCGCATCAGTTGGGGCCCCGTGTCTCCCCCAGGCACCCCGCGAGCAGGATCACCGGGGCGCTGACGATTCAGCGAGAGCTCGCGTGGCCTGGGAGCCGTCCACGCCTGACCCGATCTAACCCTGAATTGCCGTTTCCCTCAAGTATGAAATGGGATGCCCTGCTTCGACCAGACTGGGCTTCCGTCGATTGATGCTTAGCCGATGGGTTCGTCGCGTGGTCGTTGGAGACTTGAGATGCATCAAGACGACAGAGAGCACCGCGACCACAGCGGGCAACGCGCCAGCGACAGCCTTCCACCCGATATCAAGGGCAGAGCGCATGGTCTCCAACCGTCGTTCTCTACACCGGGCACGGTTTACCCGTGATCGCGCGACAGAGCTGCTCTTCCATTTCGGTAGCCATATCGCTCGCCACATGCAGCTGCCTGGTCGAATGGATTCGCTTGGAGTTTTCCCACTTGGCATGGCCGACCGGAACCAACAGATTCGACGTGAACACGAATCCGGGATTTCCGACGGCTTCGGAGACCCCCGCTTGCGCTACCGGCACCGGATTGGCGCCATCCCCTAGTGCTATACCGAAATCAAACGAAGTATTGCTCGGGCCATATGCTCTACCAGCAAGCGCCGCCGTCGCGCCCCGTGGAACTGGCACCGTCCGGTATTTGTACCGATAAGGAAGTTCCAGCAAAACGGCTCTTGCTGCCGGCGCGCTCAGGATTTTGTGCCCATCGCCTTCCGCCTTTGCACCTCCTCCGCAGCCAATTGCTCCAAACCCCAGCACGAGCGCAGCAACAACCGCGGCGGAAACACTGAACCGGCACAACTGTCTAACCCTTGAACAGACCATTTTGCCCATACAGGTTGTCAGGGTCATGCTTCTTGTCATCCAAGTTGGCCTCAGTGTGCTTCATAGCAAGCGCCGCACGAGTCCAAGAAGATCCCTCTTCTTCTTCGATGCGCTTCTTTACTCGCCACCATATGAGACTTGAATAGTTAGAGCCCTGACTAGACTCATTGGCGATCAACGGTTCTCGTGACTGGCCTTCTGCGTTATTGGTACCAACTACGAACTGCAAGTGATTGAAGTTTCCGGGTCCATCATCAAACCAATCCTCCGCAAGGATATCGCCTCTCGTCCAACCCCACGGATCCTGCACTGGATCGATATGGGCAAGTCCGTATTGCCAGAGATGGCGAGGAAACTTGTCGGCGAGCCGCCAGGACTCAGTGTCTTCATAGCCAATTTCCTCGGGCAATGCCTGGCCACCGGGAAAGAAATTGTGATACCACCAGCTACCATCACCTTTATTGAAGGCCTTCATATATCTCACGCCACCGGCCTTCATGATCTGACTTAGGAAATTAGTGCAGTTGTTGTCGCCATAGTCGTGGTAGTGGTGGTTACGCGCGTTTTCGTGTACGGGATTTCCCCAAAACGTTGCGTAAAGCGTAGCGCCGAGTGAGTCAAAATCGCCGCACGGGCTCTGTTTAGCACAGAACCCATTTGGGCTTTTGGAAGTGGTGGCTTCGAGATGTACGTCGACTGGATAGACGGCGGCGGCTTCTTCATCAGCCGGCAAATAGACGTGGATCACGTATTCGGTGGGTATTTTTTCGATTGGTGCGAGTTCGATGAGGGCAGGAACGATGTAGTTTTCCCTTAGCAGCACCCATGGCTCTGCAATGACACCGATCACTTCATGGCTCGTTTGGGCTTGAGCGCTGGCGAGCTGGTATTCGGCGCTTTCCAGTTGTATGCCAGCGTTGTTAAGCGCTGCGGGAGTCTTGGCGCTGCTTGGCTCCGGCAGGTCGGCAGTGCCTTCTGATTCTTCTTCGGTGGCCCTGACAATGGCGATATCCCCAGAGGGAAGTTTTTCAAGTTCCATGCCCACTGGCACGGTGACATTCCAAGAAAACCCGTTGGGGGCGTTTGGCCCATTTACCGCCTGGACAAGGCTCGTTCCTCCAGCGGTAGGCCTGATGACGGTGTCGGTTTCCGGAGCCGTATTTGCGAAGACTGCAGCATCGCCGTGAACCACGGTGGCTTGCGTCGCGGCGGTGGTAACCGCAGAGGGCGTCACGCAGGCGATCCCCGCGAGCGTGAAGCCGCCGTCGGGAGTGACCGAGGTTTCCCCTTCCGCCAGGTTTCCGGTCGATTCGAGATTGGGCTGCGGCGGCGTATATGACGGGCTTAGTTCGTCTTCCGTTGCCTCTTCGATCGTGGGGATCGACGCGCCGATAGCCTCGGGCAACGATTCTTCGATTGAGTTGATGGCTTCGGCTGGCGTCACGGTGTCTTTCGGTGCCACCGTAGTCGTTTTTTCGCTGCAATCCGGCGTTTCCGGGTTTTCGACCGGAACATCGACGTCGATCGCTTGAGCGGCCGTCGCGCCGTACCTGTCGATCGCTTCCACCGTGATCCGATGAGAACCCTGGCTTGCAATCTGGTTCTCGATCAGCGCATGAGTGCCCGACTGTGCGTT
>Ga0307291_1000059_pt1 | contig 29144 bp, 29 predicted proteins | sample ER_DNA_148_FD_194474 | JGI IMG/M metagenome (GOLD analysis project Ga0307291, IMG submission 194474) | Bulk soil microbial communities from the East River watershed near Crested Butte, Colorado, United States - ER_DNA_148 | ecosystem: Environmental > Terrestrial > Soil > Floodplain | place: USA...
AGAATTGGACGAACCGGTGATCTTGACCTTCTCCGGCACCGGCAGTGAGGCCGCAGTATTCAACCACTTGGTGATCGATATCGGTGCCAATGCTCGGGCCACCATCGTGCTGCAGCATCAGGGCTCGACCGTTCGCGCCGGCAACGCCGAGATCATTGTCGGCGACGGCGCATCGCTGATGCTGGTCTCGGTACAGGACTGGGACGACGACGCCGTCCATCTTGCTCACCTGCACGCCCGGGTTGGCCGCGACGCAACCTATCGGCAGGCGCTGGTGAGCCTTGGGGGTGACGTGGTCCGAATCTCCTCCTCGGTTGACTTTGCAGCTGCAGGCGGTCAGGCGGAGCTGTTAGGGCTGTACTTCGCCGACGCCGGCCAGCACCTCGAACATCGGCTGTTCGTCGATCACAATGCCCCGCACACCCGCAGCAACGTGGACTACCGGGGTGCGTTACAGGGACAAGGAGCACACACCGTCTGGATCGGCGATGTGTTGATCCGAAAGGTTGCCGAAGGCATCAACACCTACGAGTCGAACAAGAACCTGGTGCTCACCGACGGTTGCCGCGCCGACTCGGTCCCCAACCTGGAGATCGAGACCGGAGAGATCGAAGGCGCCGGCCATGCGTCGACAACCGGTCGATTCGACGACGAGCAGCTGTTCTATCTCCGCAGCCGGGGCATCGACGAAGCCGAGGCCCGTCGTCTGGTCGTTCATGGTTTCTTTGCCGACATCATCCGGAAGGTTGGCGTACCGGAGATTGAAAAGCGGTTGCTCGAAGCTGTCGAAGCAGAGCTGGCGATCAACATCGGACTGCCATCGTGAGCACACTGGTTCGGGCCTGCTCGGTCAATGATGTCAATGCTGAGTCGGCGATCCCTGTCGAAGTGCCCCTTGACGGCGGGAATGGCAGCACCCTGGAGCTGGCCATCGTGCACAGCAATGGCGCTTTCTACGCCATCTACGACGAGTGCTCACACGCCCAGATCCCACTCTCGGAGGGCGACGTTGGCGACGGCGAGATCGAGTGCTACCTGCACGGCTCGCGCTTCGACCTGCGCACCGGTGAGCCAATCGGGCTACCGGCAACCGAGCCAGTGCCGATCTATCGCTGTCTCGTCGAAGGCGAGGACGTCTTGGTCGATGTCTCCGCGCCGCTGGCTAGCACCGACACGGATCCCACTTCGTCATCTACTTACGCACAGGAGTTCTGATCTTTCATGTCCACTCTGGCTATCCGCGATCTTCGCGTTTCGGTCGACACCGAGGCTGGTCCGAAGGAGATCCTCAAGGGGGTTGATCTCACGGTCAGCAGCGGCGAGACGCACGCGATCATGGGACCCAACGGTTCGGGCAAGTCGACGTTGGCGTACTCGATCGCCGGACACCCGAAGTACCACATCACCTCTGGGAGCGTGACCCTGGATGGCCAGGACCTGCTCTCGCTGACGATCGACGAGAGAGCCCGCGCCGGTCTCTTCTTGGCCATGCAGTATCCGGTCGAGGTGCCAGGTGTGTCAGTGTCGAATTTCTTGCGGTCCGCCAAGACGGCGCTCGACGGTAAGGCTCCCAAGCTGCGTACCTGGGTCAAGGAAGTCAATGCCGCTATGGAACGAGTCCAGATGGATACCGACTTCGCCAACCGGAGCCTCAACGAGGGCTTCTCCGGCGGGGAGAAGAAGCGGCACGAAATCGTCCAGCTCGAGCTGCTGAACCCTCGTTTCGCGATCCTCGACGAGACGGACTCCGGGCTCGACATCGACGCGTTGCGGGTGGTCGCCGACGGAGTCAACCGCTTCTCGGCGCAAGGCGATCGCGGCGTGCTGTTGATCACTCACTACACCCGGATCCTGCGCTACATCAAGCCGGACTACGTGCATGTGTTTATTACCGGTCGGGTGGCCGAGCAAGGCGGTCACGAGCTGGCAGAGCGGCTGGACGCAGAGGGCTACGACCGCTACGTACGAGCGGCTGTGCCTGAAAATCATGCAAGAGCTGGAGTGGAGTAGCAGATCATGTCCATCGACGGTGGGCCGGAGTACCCGGCCACCACGGATCTCGCGGAAGTCGCGACAGGCGGCGTCGCGCTCGTTGACGAGCCGATCGCCTTTGACGTCAAGGCAATCCGCGGCGACTTTCCGATCTTGGAGCGGACGGTCGATGGTGCGCCCCTGGTCTATCTCGACAGTGCCAACAGCTCCCAGAAGCCGCGGGTGGTCGTGGAGGCTATCGAAGATCACTACCTCAACCACAACGCGAACGTTGCTCGCGCGATGCATGTGCTGGGGGCCGAAGCGACAGAGGCGTTCGAGGATTCGCGCGCGCAACTAGCGAGGTTCATCGGTGCCAACCGCTCGGAGGAAGTGGTGTTCACCAAGAACGCCTCTGAGGCACTGAACCTGTGCGCTTACACGCTCGGCACCTCCATCCGACCGGGCGATGAGATCGTTATCTCGGTTATGGAGCACCACTCGAACATCGTGCCCTGGCAACTCCTCGCACAGCGCAGCGGTGCGGTGCTGCGCTGGTTCGACGTGACTAACCAAGGACGGCTGGACCTGGACAAGGCAGCCGCAGAGGGTTTGATCAACGAACGAACCAAGATCATTTCGGTGACGTACGTGTCCAATGTGCTCGGTACGGTGAACCCGATCAGCCATATCGCCGCGCTGGGTCATGCGGTGGGGGCCACCGTCGTGGTCGATGCCTCGCAAGCCGTTCCGCAGCTGGCGGTCGACTTTGCTGCGCTCGGGGCGGACCTGGTGGCGTTCACCGGGCACAAGATGGTGGGCCCCACGGGCATCGGGGTGCTCTGGGGACGGTACGAGCTCTTGGCCGCGCTACCGCCGTTCTTGGGTGGTGGCGAGATGATCGAGATTGTGACCATGGAAGGCTCGACGTACGCGCCACCTCCCCATCGTTTCGAGGCGGGTACGCCGCCTATTGCGCAGGCAGTCGGTCTTGCCGCCGCTGCGCAGTACTTAGGCGCCATCGGGATGGATCAGATCAGCGATCACGAACGCGACATCACCGCGTACGCGTTGCAAGGGCTAAGGACACTGCCCGGCCTCACGATTCTCGGACCAGACGAAGCCGTCGATCGTGGCGGCGCCGTCTCGTTCACACTCGCCGCCCCCGACGGGCAGCCGATCCACCCCCATGACGTCAGCCACCTGCTCGACTCGCGGGGTATTGCGGTGCGGGCCGGACATCACTGCGCGCGGCCGCTGCATGAGCGTTTCGGCGTACAGTCCTCGACCCGCGCCTCGTTCTACCTGTACACGACCCATGCCGAGATCGACGCATTGATCGACGGCCTCGACTACACGACATCTTTCTTCGGGGGGCTGCGATGAAGGTCGAAGATCTCTACCAGGAGATCATTCTTGATCATTACCGGACGAAGCATCACAGCGGGCTCCGGCAGCCCTATGACGCCGAAGTGCGCCACGTCAATCCGACCTGTGGGGACGAAGTGCTGCTCCGGGTGCGGCTGGACGGGGACACCGTGACGGATGTGTCGTACGAGGCGATGGGCTGCTCGATCTCGCAGGCCTCTACGTCGGTGATGACCGACCTGGTGATCGGCAACGACATCGCCTACGACCTGGACTTGTATGAGGAATTCTTGACCATGATGCAGAGCAAGGGCCAGATCGAGCCGGATGAGGAGCGGCTCGAGGACGGCATCGCTTTCGCCGGCGTCGCCAAGTTCCCGGCCCGCGTGAAGTGCGCCTTGATCGGCTGGTCGGCCTTCCGGGACGCCGTGCTTCGCGCCCAGAGTGAGCCCAAAGCGAGCGTAGTTAAGGAGATGGAGCAATGACCGACACTCGCAGCTATGAGGACGTCTCGACCGATCCTCCGGAGGCGCAGGGCCGGCCTTCAGATCTGGTCAAGGACGACTTGCCGGACGCCGTTGGCGGTGAGCACTCCGAGCAGCTGGATGATCAACGGCTGCTGGAGGACATCGAGGAAGCGCTGAAAGACGTTGTCGATCCTGAACTTGGCATCAACGTGGTCGATCTTGGTCTGATCTATGGCCTGCACCTCGAAGACGACGATTCCTTGACCATCGACATGACGCTGACCTCGGCTGCATGTCCGCTGACGGATGTGATCGAGGACCAGACCCAGACGGCGCTGGAAGGACTGGTCGACCGGTGGGTGATCAACTGGGTCTGGCTGCCCCCGTGGGGCATGGAGATGATCACCGACGACGGTCGCGACCAACTGCGCGCTTTGGGCTTTAACGTCTGAGCGCTCGTTCTGCTGGCTCTCGGTTCGGGGAGGCGTGCGGGCGGGCTAGGCAAACGTGGTGGCCAGGTCAGTCCATGGACCCTGAGTCCCTGCTTGGCTGGGTTTCAAGCATCTTAGGTTTGCTACGCCCGCCCCCACGCCTCCCCGAACCTTTCAGAGGTGGCGCTCAGGCGTGCAGCTGAGCGCCGTTGGTCGCGACGTGGCGGTGATCATCTACTGTGAGTCGCGGCTGGGGGTGGGTTTCTTGGTACATCGGGTGACGATTGGCGGGTGGGGGCGATGACTCGCAAGGGCCGGCGGCGAGGCGTCATCTTCGTCGCGGCCGGCCTCGTTGCCGGCGGGGCGGTTGTTGCGGCGCGCGACACGTATCCGGTCGGGCATTTCACCTCGGCAGCTGGGCAAGATCGATTTCTGGCGGCCTACGACGAGGCGATGCAGGTATTGCCCGCACCGGAGCAGACTTTGGACCTCCGCACCCAGTTCGGCGTTGTCCGGGTCTATCGCTTCAGCAGCGCCAGCACCGACCGAGTGCCGATTGTGCTGCTACCGGGCCGTGCTTCCGCTTCACCAATTTGGGCCGACAATCTCCCGACGCTGCTTCGGCAGGCACCCGTTTACACGGTGGATTTGCTGGGGGAGCCGGGGATGAGCATCCAGAGTCGACCGATCAATAGCGCCGCCGAGCAAGCCCAGTGGCTCAATCAGGTCCTGATGCAGCTGGCCGAACCGCAACTCGACCTGTTGGGAGTCTCGATCGGCGGTTGGACTGCCACGAACCTTGCCGTTCACGACCCACGCAGGATCCGTTCGGTCATCCTCCTTGACCCAGTATTCGTGTTTGGACCCATATCGACCGCCGCCATCATTCGCTCGATCCCGGCCAGCGTCGGTTGGTTGCCGAAGAGCTGGCGGGACGACTTCAATAGCTGGACCGCTAACGGGGCGCCCGTTGAGGACGTGCCTGTCGCGGAGATGATCGAGGCCGGCATGCAGAGTTACGCGCTCAAACTCCCCAGCCCGCAACAGATCACCAGGCAACAGCTCAGCAATCTCACCCTCCCAGTTCTGGCCATTCTTGCTGGAAAGTCGCGCATGCACGATTCCCGAGCCGCCGCCGCGGTCGGCGAACGCGCACTTCGTGCCGGGCAGGTGACTGTGTACCCGGACGCGTCCCATGCAATCAATGGCGAATACCCGGAGCAGATCGCCGAGGACATCGAGCAATTCCGGCTGAAGTTCACGTTGCAGTCAGACGTGTAGCCAAGCGCGGTTGATCGGGACACACTTGGTGATCATCTTCAGCTGGTCGCGGCTGCGAGGGTTTCGTCTAGCCAATCGAACATGCGTTGCTCCAGAAGGGATCTGGCCATTGGCTCGCAGTGCCGGTCTGCGCCCTCGTCAGCAGTGAAGGGGACCAACCGCTTGGTGCCGGGAAGTTTCTCTTAGAGCCGCAGGGTCCTTCGTGCCGTCGACCCGAGCACAGTGCCATCGCGTAATGCGTAGCCGCCCGCAGATACGCCGCACGCGCACTCACCTGGTGGCCCGATGATGCGCATCCCTCGGCAACCGTCGCCAGGCGCTGTGCGGTCGCGATCCACTCCTGACACCAGCTGTCAGCATCTCCGTCGACGACTCGATCGGCAGTCGACAGCAGCTCTCCGACGTCCCCAGCTCCGTAATGCACACCGCCCAGCGCGCATTGGAATTCGAAGTTGAACTGCTCGTGATCGAAAAACTTCCGCGCCATCTGCCGCTCCTCACTCGACCTCTGGTGAATACCTTCCTAGTCGACAAGCGCACCTGCAACCGCGTAGGTGCAGCGATAATTGGCAGCAACCGGACGTGAGGGTGGTGCCTGCGATGACCGCGACCGTTCCGCCGCTATTTGGATCAGACATGCTGACAGACCCGTACGCCATGTACGCGCGGGTGCGCGGGCCGGTCACGTGGAATGAGCAGATGGGCCTGTGGCTGGTCACTCGCTATGACGATGTGCGATGGGCATTGGGTGAGCCGAAGCTCTCCTCAACCATGCCCTCGCCTGCCGCAGACTCCACGGACGGGTCATCGGGCTTGCTTGCTGACATGTACACCTTTGTGAAATCCAGTCTGGTTTTCACCGATCCGCCGGACCATACGCGGCTCCGCCGCCTTGTCATTGCGGCGTTCGTTCCGTCAGTGATCAACAACCTGGCCGAGCCGATCGCCGCGATCACCAACCGGATGCTCGATGAGCACGCTGACTCGCTCGATCTTGCCGCGCACCTGGCGGAACCGATGCCGATCGCCGTACTCGGGCGGTTGCTGGGCGTGTCGCCATCGGAGCCTGAAGGTGCTCAGCTCAAACGGTGGTGCGATGACTTCTTGCTGCCCTTCGGGCGTGACGTCAATACGTTGAGCTCAGCTGAGCTGGTCCGCGTCAAGGCGGCGGGCGAGGGCTTGCATGGATTCGTCGACACCGTTCTGAGCCGTCGCACCGCTAGTGGCGCTGACGACGTGGTCGGCCGCCTGCTCGCGGGGGAGTCGCAGGACCGGCTCTCTGAGGAGGAGCTTTTCGCGAACACCGTGCTACTGCTCATCGCCGGTCACGAAAACTCGACGAGCTTGATCGGGAACGGCGCCGCCATGCTGCTGGAGCTTCCCGATGTCCGCGCCGAGCTCGCGCGAGACCCGACCCGCTGGCCTGCGGCGATTGAGGAGCTGATGCGCCTGGTAACTCCTAACCAGTTCATCCGACGCCAGGCCTCGGAGGACATCGCTCGAGGTGATCACACCATCCGGGCCGGCGACGCCGTACTGCTGATCCTCGCGGCCGCCAACCGGGACCCCGAAGCGTTCCCAGAGCCGGATCGGTTCGTCTTCGATCGTCCAAACCGACAAACCGTCGCACTTGGTCACGGCATCCACTACTGCCTCGGAGCGCCGTTGGCGAGGCTCGAAGGCCGCGTCGCCTTGCAGACCGTGTTCGAGCGGTGGCCGGCTGTCCGCCAAGTCGAGGATCTGGTCTACGCCAACAACTTCAACGTGCGTTTGCTGCATTCTCTACCGGTCGCAACGTCGTGAGCTGGCACCTATCCGTGAAATTCCGTCGCGTACGGGCCGGCCGACAGGCTAGCCTTCGCAGCATGACGATGATCATCATGGTGCGTCGTGTCCGGGCGGCGGCCGTGGGGCTGGCACCGGCTGGACCCGTACTGGGCTGAGCAGGTCGTCGCAACCGCAGCCATTCGGCCCGGCGAGCTCGTCGTCGACCTAGGTGCCGGTACCGGCGCGCTCACCGTGCCGCTTGTTCAGGCGGGCGCCCGCGTGATCGCAGTCGAATTGCACGCAGGACGTGCGCGTCAATTACGAGCAAACCTCAGTGATCATGCCGCCTCCGTCGTCGAGTGTGATCTGGCGGACTTCATCCCGCCAGGCCGGTCGTTCCGCTTGCTTGCCAACCCGCCCTACGCGCTCACCGCCGCAGTCCTGGCGTTTGTGGCACGCTCAACACACCTCACCGCGGCAGATCTGGTTCTGCAGCGAGCTGCCGTCGAACGCGTGGTGGACCATGGCCGCAAAGATCTGCGCCGATTCTGGGCAAGCCGCGGTCTGCCGGTACCGCGAAAGGCGTTCATCCCGCCTCCACCCGTAGACTCAGCCGTCCTCCAACTCCGGCGCCGAAGGCGCTGAGTTCCGACACAGCCGCAGAAGAGGCAGCGGACATCCCTCGCAACCAGCATCGGACTCGTCCCTACGACACGGCGACCAAGATCGCCCCCTGGCGAAGAGAGAGCGGGTCCCTCGGACCGGCAAAGAACGTAAGAGGCTTGAAACCATGGGAATTACCAACCGCAGATGAACGCTAAAGGTAACCGCGGTCGTTCTTTGCCGGTCCGAGGGACTCGCGAACGACCCCGGAATTAAGAAAGCGATCTTTGGTCGCCACAGTCACGTACGGAAGAGTGAGTTCGATGCTGGTCGCGAGGGATGTGGAGGTGCGCGCGGGTGCGCGTCTTCTGCTGGAGCATGCCTCCTTCCAGGTGGCACCCGGTGACAAGATCGGCTTGGTTGGCCGAAACGGAGCGGGCAAGACAACGCTGACCAAGATCCTGTCCGGCGAGGCGCAGCCTGCCAGCGGAACGATCACCAGAGCGGGCACGGTTGGATATCTGCCACAGGATCCGAGGACCGGCGATCTTGATGTACTGGCCAAGAACCGCATCCTGTCGGCGCGAGGTCTGGACTCGGTAGTTGATCGACTGCGCCGCGCCGAGCTGGCAATGGGCGACGACTCGGCCGCGGTGCGCGACAAAGCGATGGCCGCGTACGGGCGGGCTGAGGCAGAGCTGGCAGCGGCGGGCGGCTACGCAGCGGAGTCGGAGGCGGCGCGAATCGCTAGCAACCTGGGGTTGCCGGAGCGGGTACTTCATCAACCGATCGGGACACTGTCGGGCGGTCAACGGCGCCGCGTCGAGCTGGCCAGGATCTTGTTCTCTGGAGCCCACACCGTGCTGCTCGACGAGCCGACGAACCACCTCGACGCCGACTCGATCGTCTGGCTGCGCGACTTCCTGGTTGCCCATTCCGGCGGGTTGCTCGTGATCAGCCACGACGCCGGGCTGCTGGAGCGATGCGTCAACAAGGTGTTCCACCTCGATGCGAACCGCGCCGAGCTCGACATCTACGCGATGGGCTGGAAGCTGTATTTGCAGCAGCGGGAAACCGATGAGAAACGCAGAAAGCGGGAGAGACTGAACGCGCAGCGCAAGGCCGATCAGCTATTCAGCCAAGCGGACAAGATGCGCGCCAAGGCAACCAAAGCCATGGCCGCGCACAACATGGTCCGGCGAGCCGAGCAGTTGTTGGCCGAGACTGATGGCGAACGTGCCCGGGACCGGGTAGCCAAGATCAAGTTCCCGGATCCAGCACCCTGCGGAAAGACCCCGCTTACCGCGTCAGACCTCAGCAAGAGCTATGGATCGCTCGAGGTATTCACCGATGTTGATCTCGCCGTCGACAAAGGCAGCCACGTCGTTGTGCTCGGCCTCAACGGTGCCGGAAAGACCACGCTGCTGCGTATTCTCGCCGGCTTGGACGATCCCGACACCGGTGTTGTCGTCGCGGGCCACGGGCTTCGCCTCGGCTATTACGCCCAAGAGCACGAGACCTTGGACATCGGCCGGTCGGTGCTGGCAAACATGAAGACTTCTGCGCCCGAGCTTGCCGATACCGATGTACGGAAGGTGCTGGGATCGTTTCTGTTCAGCGGTGACGACGTCGACAAACCAGCGAGCGTGCTGTCGGGCGGCGAGAAGACCCGGCTGGCGTTGGCGATGTTGGTCTGCTCGAGCGCGAATGTGTTGCTGCTTGACGAGCCGACAAACAATCTTGATCCGGCCTCGCGCGCGGAGGTGCTCTCGGCGATCAAGCGTTACCCGGGCGCCATCGTGCTCGTCACTCACGATGAGGGTGCGGTACGCGCGCTCGATCCTGATCGTGTCCTCCTGTTGCCGGACGGCGTGGAAGATCTCTGGAGCCCTGAGTACACAGATATCGTCGCCTTGGCCTGATCACGCCCTCGCTGATCATTCGCACCTCAGTGCACAGTGATCAGCCCCGGCAGGGCCAGAGATCATCTGGATGGTCCTTGGCGTGATCAATACTGAAGATAATTTGATCAGTCAGAAACTGCCCAAACCTAGTCGAAACGTGCTAGAAATGGGTGATCGTTGATCTTGGATTGTCGATCACTGGTCTGGCAAACATTGGTCTGACAGACAATAGTCCGGCTAAGTCGTCGCTTAACGCGATGACATCAAGACACAGGGAGGCGCAGTGGCCAAGGCATTGGCTAAAGGTTCACGCATCACCGGGGCGCAGCGGACAACGCTTGCTTCCCAGTACGCCAAGCGGTACGCCGCGGGCGAGAGCATCCGCAAGATCGCGGACGATGCCGGTCGTTCCTTCGGGTTCGTGCACGGCGTTTTGAAGGAAGCCGGAGTTGAGTTGCGCGGCCGCGGCGGTGCTACCCGAGGAGTGAAGAAGACAGCGTCGAGCAGCGCGGCAAGGAAGACAACAGCAGCCAAGAAGACAGCTGCGAAGAAGGCTCCAGCGAAGGCGGCTAAGGCTCCAGCCAAGAAGTCGGCGGCCAAGAAGGCCCCCGCAAAGAAGTCGACCGCCAAGGCGGCTAAGGCTCCAGCCAAGAAGTCGACGGCCAAAAAGGCCCCCGCAAAGAAGTCGACCGCCAAGGCGGCTAAGGCTCCAGCCAAGAAGTCGACGGCCAAGAAGGCCCCCGCAAAGAAGACCACCGCCAAGAAGGCTCCTGCCAGGAAGCGCTGACCGCAACTTTCCCCCAGGGCCCGGCCGCGACGTTGCGGCCGGGCCTTTGCGCTGCGCCTATGCTTCGCGGGCGAGGACCTTCCTAGCGGCCTTGTCTGTCGGAGGCCCGGAATAGCCTGGGGGCGCTGAGCGTTCCCAGCCCCGGAGGAAAGCCATGTCGATGTACATGCTATGGCGGCGCATGTCGCAGGATCCCGACGTCGCCGAGCATCAGCTGAGCCCTGGCGTGGTCTGGCGCGTGCTGCGCTTCGCGAAGCCTTATCGGGTGTTGATCAGCGTTTTCGTGGTCCTGGTCATCCTGATGTCCGCGCTCAGCGTGGCGCCGCCGCTGCTCTTCAGGCAGATCATCGACAACGGCATTCTGCAGGGTGATCGCCGCGTCGTGATCATTCTGAGCGTGACGGTTGCAGCGTTGGCCCTGCTGCAGGCGGTGCTGAACGTCGTGCAGCGGTGGTTTTCTGCGACGATCGGCGAGGGTTTGATCTTCGACCTCCGTACCCAGGTCTTCGACCATGTGGTGGAGATGCCCGTCGCGTTCTTCACCCGAACCCAAACCGGGAAGCTGGTGTCACGGCTCAATTCAGACGTGATCGGCGCACAGCAAGCCTTCACCTCCACCCTCTCCACGGTGCTGTCCAACCTGATCGGTCTGATACTGGTGCTGGCAGCCATGATCGTACTGAGCTGGCAGCTGACGCTCGCTGCGTTGATTCTGTTGCCGATCTTCCTCATTCCCGCCAAGATCGTCGGCCGCAAGCTTGCCGACCTGACGCGTCGTCAGATGCAGCTCAACGGTGACATGTCGGCGACCATGACCGAGCGGTTCAGTGTCAGCGGAGCCTTGCTGGTCAAGCTCTTCGGCCGGGTCGTTGAAGAGCATGATCGTTTCGCAGAGCGCGCCGGAGCCGTCCGCGATGTCTCGGTGAAGATCGCCATGAACGGGCGCTTCTTCATCACCTCGCTAGGGCTGGTCGCGGCGTTGGCTACCGCGTTGGTGTACGGCGTGGGTGGGTCGTTGGCCATCGACGGCGTGCTCACCATCGGCACCTTGACGGCCTTGGCCGGGCTGCTCACCCAGCTTTACGGGCCGCTCACCCAGCTCACCAATCTCCGTATCGATGTGATGAACGCCCTGGTCAGCTTCGACCGCGTCTTCGAGGTGCTCGACCTGGTCCCCATGATCCGTGATGCCGAGGATGCTGAGCCCGTCGAGGGGCCGGCTTCGGTCAGCTTTGATCGTGTCTCGTTCAGCTACCCGACCGCTGATCAGGTTTCACTGGCGAGCTTGGAGTCGATTGCTTCGCTCGATCAACGACCGAGTGGTGAGGTCCTGCACGATGTGTCGTTCACTGTTGCTGCCGGCCAGACGGTGGCTCTCGTCGGCCGATCTGGCGGCGGCAAGACGACCATGACGCACTTGATCGCTCGGCTCTACGACGCCACATCCGGCACAGTCTCGGTTGCGGGCACCGACGTCAAGAAGCTGGCGCAGGATTCGCTGCGGGCCGCGGTGGGCTATGTGACGCAGGACGCACATATGTTTCACGACACGATTCGCGCGAATCTCCGCTACGCGCGGCCCGATGCCACCGAGGCGGAGCTGTGGGAGGCGCTGGCGGCGGCGCAACTCAAGACGCTTGTGGAGAGCCTGCCTGACGGGCTGGACACGGTAGTCGGCGAGCGCGGCTATCGGCTGTCCGGTGGTGAGCGGCAGCGGCTTGCCATCGCCCGGCTGCTGCTCAAGGCACCGCCGATCGTGGTGCTCGACGAGGCCACCGCGCATCTCGACTCGGAGTCCGAAGTTGCGGTCCAGCAGGCACTCGATATGGCGATGCAGGGGCGTACCAGCGTTGTGATCGCCCACCGGCTGTCCACGGTCCGGAACGCTGACTTGATCATCGTCGTCGATCAGGGCCGGATTGTGCAGCGCGGCCGGCACGAGGAGCTCTTGGTCGAAGGTGGGCTGTATGCCGAGCTCTACCGGACTCAGTTCGATCAGAGCCCGCGCTGGGCCCCGCCCTCGACCGGGATCACCGAGCCAGTCAGGTAGGACGCGGCGGGGGAGAGCACGAAGGCCGCCACCCGACCGAACTCTTCGGGCCTGCCGTATCGCCGTAACGGGATAAAGGCCTCTGTGCTCGCCCGAGCCGCCGCCGGATCATCCTTGAGCGAGTTGAGGTACTGAACGCGCTCAGTGTCGATCGCACCGGGCATAAGGCCGACCACCCGCTTCCCTTGGGGACCGAGTTCGTCCGCCAGTTGTTTGATCAGCATGCCCAGACCAGGACGAAACCCGTTAGACGTCGCGAGTCCCGGCATGGGCGTCTTCACCGAGGTCGACAACACCCAGGCGATGCACAGGTCAGGTGCTGTGCCGTGCCGTATGACGGCTTGGCTGACGCGCAGTGCGGCCAGAAAGACCGATTCGAAGGCGCCACGCCATTGCTCCTCGCTCGTGTCCAGCACTGAACCGGCTGGCGGTCCACCAACGCTGATCAGCGCCCCGTCCAGCCGGCCAAAGGCATCCAGTGCCAGCGCACAGGCCGACTCGGCGGTGCTGGTATCCGTCAGATCGGCCGCCAGCGCGACTGCCCGATCGTGGCCCATCCCACTCACCGCCTCGGCGAGCACCTCGGCTCGTCGCGCTACCAGCACCACGCGTGCGCCTTCGGAGACGAGCTGCTGTGCTGTCGCCCGGCCGAGTCCGCCGCTCGCGGCGGTGACGACGAATACACGGTCAGCCAGGCCAAGGTCCATGATCAGATTCTCACACCGTCCTGTCGGGCTTGAGCTTGGGATGCCTCCTCGCGCTCTTCGCGACGGGCTCGCAGATCACCTCTGATGAAGACGACAATGCCCGCTACCCCGACGGCGGTGAACATGAACCATTGCACCGCGTACCAGAAGTGTGGGCCCTCGGAGAGCTCCGGCAGCTGGACGGGCTGGAAGCCGCCCTGCTGCTCAGGCTGCACGGTCAGCAGGCCGATGTACCCCGAAGAGATTGGATACGGAAGTGTGGCCGCAATGGCATCGGAGTTGATCAAACGCATCTGATTGTTAACGGGCGCAGTCGCCGCCCGTCGACCCCTCTCGCTGCGGCGTACGTGTCCGACCAACGTCACCTCGCCGGCTGGTGGCGCCGGGGCTGTTGACGGGATTTGAGCGCCGTGCACCCGGGGAAGGAATCCACGATCTACCAGCACGGTGCCGGTTGCAGTATGCAGCGGAGTCACGATCTCGTAGCCGTCGGCGTCGCCATTGCTGCGGTAACGCAGCACGAACTGATGATCTGGGTCGAAGGTGCCGCGGGCCTCGACCCGCTGCCATTGATCAGCGTCGGTGATCGTGCGGGTGAAGATCTCCTCGTACGGCCGAATCGGCTTTTGCTCGTTGGCGATTGTCGTCGCGTTGCGTTCGCGGCGCTGAGCCAGTCGGTTCAGCTGCCACTCACCCAGGTTGACGAAGACGATGCCGAGCACGGCGACGAAGATGATCAGCAATGCCCAGCGGAGCCACAAGCGGCGCACTCAGCCAGGCTAGCCGGAGGCGTCGGTATTCAGCAGGAGTGCTGTAGCGGTGGCGGCCGTATGGCCCAACGTGGCGCCGCGGCCGACCGCGATCCCGACCAGGAATGTAGTCAGCGGTGCCGCGACCCGCTCGACCTCATGCGCGGAGTCCCGAGCGAGGTCCAGCAGGGTGTGCACGGCAACGTCGTCCAGGGGGATGTCGCTGATGTCCAGCTCGACAGCTAGGTTGGTCAGCCACTGCTTGAGTTCCATACGAGGATGATGCTATGGGACGAGTAACTCGGCGCCACACCGTGCTGCGGCTGGGACCTGGACGGGATCAGTCGATTCGCCGCAACGACACCCTCGCTGTGGAGGAGCCGCTGGAGATCCGCCTGAACGGTGAGTCGTACTTGGTCACGATGCGCACGCCCGGCCACGACATCGATCTGGCCCACGGGCTGCTCTACAGCGAAAGCGTGATCGTCGAGCGGTCAGATGTCGTACTCGCACGCTATTGCGCCGGATCGGGCCCTGATGGCGTGAACACCTACAACGTGCTGGATGTGACTCTGGCCACGTCTGCCCACCCGCCAGCACCAGCCGCGCGGCGCAATGTCCTCACGACGAGCGCATGCGGGATCTGCGGCACCACCACGATCGAGGAGGTTATGCGCGAATCCCCGTACCCGATGAATGCCGGACCAGATATATCGGCTGCGCTGATTCTCTCGGCACCGGACCGACTACGACAGCAACAGCGGGCGTTCGACCAGACCGGTGGACTGCACGCGGCGGGGCTGCTCGGGCTCGACTCGGAGATGATCTGCGTTCGGGAGGATGTCGGTCGGCACAATGCCGTGGACAAGGTCATTGGCTGGGCCGTCAGGGAACAGCTGCTGCCGCTTCGCCAAATGATCTTGACGGTATCAGGACGGGCGTCTTTTGAGCTCACCCAAAAAGCTGTGCTGGCTGGCATCCCGGTGCTTGCTGCCGTCTCAGCGCCAAGCTCGTTGGCCGTCGAATTGGCTGAGGAGGCTGGGCTGACCCTGGTTGGCTTCATCCGCGGCGAGTCCATGAATGTCTACACCCATGCCGAGCGGATCCACTGGTCGACGAACGGTCAAATTAGACTCCAGGAATGACGACGCTGATCCCTTTCCCGCGGCTGCGCAATGCCGATTCCGCGCCCGCGGAACCAGTGCAGCGTGGTCAACAGGCACTTGCGGATGACTATGGTCGGATAGCCACGGATCTGAGGGTGTCCCTTACTGACCGGTGCAATCTTCGTTGCGCCTATTGCATGCCTGCCGAGGGATTGGACTGGCTACCGGGCGCCGAGGTGCTGACCGATGACGAGATTGTGCGTTTGATCACCATTGGCGTCGAACGGTTGGGCATCACGACCGTACGGCTCACCGGCGGCGAACCGCTGTTGCGCAAAAACCTCGAGCTGCTGGTTGCTAATATCGCAGCCCTCACGCCGGCGCCGGAGATCGCGCTGACGACAAACGCGATTGGCCTGGCCCCGCGCGCGGAGAAGCTGGCCATGGCAGGGCTGCGCAGGATCAACATCTCGCTGGACACCCTTGATCCGGATACGTTCATCCGGCTCAGCCGACGCCGACGACTGCCCGACGTGCTCGCCGGAATCGCGGCTGCACAGCTGGCCGGCCTTCACCCGATCAAGATCAACACCGTGCTGATGCGCGGTATAAATGATCATGAAGCCTGCGACCTGTTGCGCTGGGCTATGACCGAGCGGGTCCAGCTCCGGTTCATCGAGCAGATGCCGCTGGATCCACAGCACGGCTGGCAACGCGCCGACATGATCACTGCAGCCGAGATCATGCAGCACCTCAGCCAGCATGTCCAGCTGATCGAAGACCCAGAGGATGCGCTGACTCGTGGCAGCGCACCTGCTGAGCTGTTCAGGGTGGTCGGCACCGGCTACTCGGTCGGCATTATTGCGGCGGTCTCGAAACCGTTCTGCGGTGCGTGTGACCGGGTCCGGCTTACCGCCGACGGCCAGATCAGGAACTGCTTGTTCGCCCGTACGGAATCCGATCTCCGTACGCCGCTACGCAACGGCGCGAGCGACGCCGAACTCGCCGCGCTGTGGGTGGCGGCCGTACGGGGAAAGCAGCCTGGCCACGGCATCAACGACCCGAGCTTCCTGCAACCCGACCGGCCCATGTCGGCGATCGGCGGCTAGTGCCCTTCAGGGCACTAGAGGGCCAGGACCTCTTTCAGGAATCCGCGGGCCGAGAGGAACTGCGACAGGGATTCGCGATGATCATCGCAGGCAAGCCAGTGCTTCCGCCGGTCTGGGCTGTGAATCTTCGGGTTGTTCCACTGCAGGTCGTACGAGGCGGGCTTCCGGCAGCCTCGGGCGGCACATACCAGACCATCAGGCCCTGCCGGGAGCGGGTCGACACCGCTAGGCGACGCGTTCATTCGGTCGCTGTGGCCCGTCGTCCTCCTTGTCGATCACCTCGCCGCTTTGCCCCTCATCCTGACCGGTAGTGAGCTCCGGTCCGCCACTCATCATCGCGTTGGGGGCTCTCTTCTTGCCTGCACGGAAATGCTGGTCGACCTGGTTCGCTGCGATCACGGCGATGAACGGCAACACCACCGCGCAAGCGAACAACACCCAACGAAAGACGCCTTCCACGAAGACCATGCTGATGAAGCAAGCGGCGCGGAAGGCCATCGTGATCGTGTATCGGCGAATCCGAGACGACATTTCCTCGCTGGTGCTCATCCGCGCGTCAGTGATCAGGGTGCCCGAGCCACGGTGACCCGTGTCCGCCATGGTCGGGGTGTGCGCCATCTCGCGATCGGTCACCACGTCAGCCTACGCCTGCTCGCAGACGAGCTGGAGTAGTCGGTAGCGTGACCCCGTGAATCCATCGAGGGTCGTTCTGGTGACCGGCGGCAGCAAGGGAATTGGATATTGCATCGCATCTAAATTCGCTCAAAGTGGCCATCGGGTTGCAGCCACCTACCGCAGCGGAGAGGTCCCGAGCGAGGTGCTGGGTGTGCAGTGCGACGTCACCGATCCTCCTCAGGTGGAAGCGGCCTTCGCTCAGGTGGAATCGAATCTTGGCGGCATCGAGGTAGTGGTCGCCAACGCCGGGATCACCCGAGACACCTTGTTGCTCAGGATGTCCGATGAGGACTGGGATCAGGTGATCGCGACCAACTTGACAGGGGCGTTCCGGGTAGCGCGGCGCGCCGCCCGGCCGATGATCCGGGCGCGATTTGGGCGCATTGTCTTCATCTCCTCGGTAGTCGGACAGCTCGGCTCGGCCGGACAGGTCAACTATGCGGCGTCCAAGGCCGGCCTCCTGGGAATGGCCCGCTCGCTCGCGCGCGAACTCGGATCGCGCGGCGTGACTGCAAATGTCGTGGCGCCTGGATTCATTGAGACGGACATGACTGCCGAGCTCGGTGAGGACCTGGTGAAGAAATACGCAGAGCAGATTCCTCTGGGCCGATTTGGTTCGGCGGATGATGTCGCCGGCGCGGTTGAGTTCCTCAGCAGCGATGCGGCCGGCTACATCACAGGTGCGCTGATCCCGGTCGACGGCGGCCTTGGCATGGGGCATTAGGAGCAGAAGGAAACAGTGGGCATTCTCGAGGGCAAGAGCATCCTTGTTGCCGGCGTCACCCTGGACACCTCTATTGGCTTCCATGTTGCCAAGATCGCTCAGGCGGAGGGGGCAACCGTTGTGGTCTCCAACTTCGGCAGGGCCATGAGCCTGACGGCCCGAGTGATCAAGAAACTTGATCCAGTGCCGCTGCTGCTGGAGGTCGACGTCACCAATGACGATCACCTCCGCGGGCTCGCGGCGAAGCTCGGCGAGCACGTAGATCATCTTGATGGGCTGGTGCACTCGCTGGCCTTTGCTAATCCCGAGACCGCACTCGGCGGGAAGTTTCTCGGCACGCCGTGGTCAGATGTCGGCACCGCTCTGCAGGTTTCCGCCTATTCGTTGGCCTCGTTGTCGATGGCCTGCAAACCCCTGCTCGCCAATCCCGCGTCGGTGGTTGGGCTGACCTTCGATGCGACCGTGTCGTGGCCGGTCTATGACTGGATGGGCGTCGCCAAAGCTGCGCTGGAAAGCACCTGTCGCTACCTGGCGCGCTATCTCGGACCGGAAGGGATTCGGGTCAATCTGGTTGCTGCGGGCCCGCTGGAAACCCTGGCCAAGAAGGCGATCAGCGGCGCCGACTCCTTCAACGAGGTGTGGGGCCAGCGAGCACCGCTCGGCTGGGATCCCAAGGACATCACCCCCACTGCGAAGGCAGTGGCGGCGTTGCTGAGTGACTTCTTCCCTCGGACCACCGGAGAGATGATTCACGTGGACGGCGGCCTGCACTCGACGGGCGCCTGACGGGGCCTGATGGCCAGCGCATCCGATGCCCGCTCGCTGGTCGAACTGCGCCTACTTGACGGGCCCAACTTGTACCTTCCCCGGCCCGCGGCGAAGGTGACACTGGATCTCGGCGAACTGCTTGGCCTGGATGTGGCCGCGGCTCGTGATCTTGGAGTCGAGCTGGGACTGGGGAATACCCGCCCCGGAGCCGCCGGATCGGTCTTTCGGCAGCGTTTTGCGGTACGACTCGTGACCCAGATCGTGCGGCGGCTCGCTAGCGCGGGAGGCGCGACGAGGCTGGCGGTTCGTACTCGGACCGGGCAGGCAGTGAACGTGCTTGTGGTGGCGTATCCGTGGCGCAACGCCGGCCGGGCCGAGGGATTGGCGTACGGGCTCGCGCGAGTGCTCGACACTGTTACCGCGGGTCCGCAGGCGGTCGCCGAGATGATCATTGCCGAGGGCGCCGCACTGGCCACCGCCCCGCTCGGTTCGGCTCCCGAGCTGATCAGGCCTCAGATTCCCGTGGTCGCTATCACCGGCACGAACGGCAAGACCACGACGGCGAGGATGATCGGGCACATTGCCCGACAGGCCGGCAGGCTGGTGGGGTGGTCAAGCACCGATGGCGTCTATATCGACGGGCAACTTGTGGAGGCGGGTGACTTCTCCGGTCCGAGTGGAGCCGGTCGGGTGCTGCGTCACCCGGGTGTTGAGCTGGCTGTGACCGAAACGGCGCGCGGCGGAATCCTGCGTCGCGGCGTGGGCGTCGCGTACAACGATGTGTCGGTGGTCACCAACATCAGCGCCGATCATTTGGGACTTGGGGGCATTGACACCCTTGATCAGCTTGCCGAGGTCAAGGCGGTTATTACCAAGATCACCAAACCTGGCGGCTGGTGCGTGCTGAACGCCGACGACCCTCGGACGCTGGCCATGCGGCTCGGCACCAAAGCCCGAATCTGGGTCTTCACGCGTGATCCCAACTCACCGGGCGGCCGTACGGTGCTCTCCGGAGGCGGCCGGATGACCACGCTGCTCGGCGGCTGGGTGTGCGTCCTCGCGCCGGGTGCCGACCCACTGCAAGTCGTGGAGGTTATCGATGTCCCGATGACCTTGGCCGGATTGAGCCGCGTCAATGTGGAGAACGCTCTGGCCGTGACCTCGGCAACGTTGGCGTTGGGGTTTTCGGTCGAGCAGGTAGCCGACGGGCTGCGATCGTTTGATCCGAACGAGAACAACCCCGGCCGGATGAACATCTGGACTCTCCCGGTCCCGAGCGGAACGATCAGCGTCGTGATCGACCTGGCGCACAACGAGGCTGGCTTGGAGGCGCTGCTGGAGATCATGGGCGGCATCCGTCCTCCGCACGGGCGTCTGTTGTTGGGCGTCGGTACCGCTGGTGATCGGGGCGATGAGGTCTTCGTACGCCTCGGCGAGATCGCCGCGGTGGGTGCGGATGTGGTCGAGATCGTCCACAAGGGTGACTACTTGCGGGGCCGGAGCATGGCCGAGATCAGCGAGCTGATCACCGAAGGCGCTGCTCACGCCGGCATGGCGATCCAACGGGCGCACGACAGCGAGCTTGCTGGATTGGTGTCGTTGGTTGATCAAGCGCGTGATGGCGACGTCGTCGCGATCATGACGCATCAAGATCGTGAGGAGCTAGATCGTTGGCTGCTCGATCACCAGGCAACACGCGATGATGCGGGAGTTCTGCGCACCAAAGTCCTGCGGGCCGGAGCAACGTCTTGACTTCGAGCGAAGTTGAGGTTGCATGCTGGAGCTCCAGCCAGGAGGAAATGTGTTTACACCAGCAGAGGAGTCATATCTGAAGAGCCAGCTGCTTGCGCGGCTGGCGACAGTGGCGCCGGACGGAACTGTTCAGAACTCGCCGGTTGGGTTCTTTTTCAACGACGAGCTCAACACGTTCGACATCTGGGGACAGCGAATGAGGCGAACCAAGAAGTTCGCGAATGTGGCAAGCTACCCGCGGGTTGCGCTCGTGATCGACGATCTTGCGTCGGTAAACCCATGGATCGCCCGTGGGATCGAGATCCGAGGACTGGGGGAACCGCTTAGCGATCTTGAACCGCCTAGGCCCTATTACAGCCGCGAAGTGATCAGGATCCACCCAAACAAGATCATCACCTGGGGCCTGGAAGAGGGCGGAGCCTATACCTCACGTCGGATCGGCACGGCGTCGCAGGCTAACGAAGCTCCTGCATAACAGCCGGCTCAGGCTCGTCGTGGGTTGCCTCTCGGGCGAAGTCGGGGTCAGGCACGGCGTTGCTGAATTCCCGATCATCGTCAGGTCGTGCCCCCGGCTGCGCGTGATGACCGTAGGACTCCAGCAGGGCCATCACCGCGGCGTGCTGCTCGACGCAGATCACGACCAAGTCCCCAGGATTGGACCGCGACATCGCGTGCCGGACGCTGGCGAGTTCGTCGAGGACGGTCTCGATCTGCTTGCAGCGAGCCCCCTCCGCCCGAGCCTGGCGCGCTCCCTGCACGACGAGCTCGGCAACCTCGCCAGCAGCGCGGCCGCGGGGATTCGCGTCCTCCCGCACAATCAGCACGTCGAAATGTTGCGCTGCCTCGTTTCCTAGCGCGCGCATGTCATCGTCTCGGCGGTCCCCCGCGGTGGCGATCACGCCGATGCGGGATACGCGTCCGAGATCGTTGGTGCTTTCCAAGACGTCGCCAGTCTTGTCCACAAAATCACCAAGCATGACCATCCCGGGAACGTTGTGGCAGTAGTCGACGATGACCGTGCGCCCTTCAACGCTGACCTCATTCAGCCGACCGGGAGCGAGGTAGTAGTTGGTCGAGAAGGTTCGCAGGCCCTGCCGGATGTCGTGCAACGAAGCGCCTGCCGCGAACGCCGCCGCAGCAGCGGCCATGGCGTTCTGAACGTTCATGGTGGCGCGGCCGCCAAAGGTCGCGGGCAGTAGGTGGGTCCACGCCAGCTGCATGGAGCGCCGCCCCTCCTTGACCATGATCATGTCGCCAAGATCGCTGTGCTCCAGCACGACCGCGCGACCACCGCGCCGACAGTGATCATCTACTGAATCTCGGATGTCGCTGCCGGGCTCGGCCATGCTGAACCAGACGATTCGGCCCGAACAGCGCCGACGCATGGCGCGAACCAGTGGATCATCGGCATTGAGCACTGCGAAGCCGCTGCGCGGTACAGCCTCCACGATGACAGCCTTGACATCGGCGAGCTGCTCGAGCGTGTCTACGCCACGCAGACCCAGATGATCGGCCTGCACGTTCAACACGACGCCGACATCGTTCCGCTCGTAGCCCAGGCCTTCGCGCAGGATGCCACCCCGCGCAACCTCGAAGACTGCGAAGTCGACACGTGGATTCTGCAGCACCATCTTCGCTGACCGCGGCCCTGAGGCGTCCGAGCGGATGACCAGCCGTTCATCGATCACGACGCCGTCCGTCGAGGTCATGCCCACCTTCCTGCCGATGCCTTTGAAGATGTGCGCGATCATCCGCGACGTCGTGGTCTTGCCATTCGTCCCGGTGACGGCGACGATCGGGATTCGGCTCGGCCTACCCGGCGGGAACAGCATGTCGATCACCGGCTTCGCCACGTACTGCGGATCCCCGACCGTCGGGTGAGTGTGCATTCGGAAACCAGGCGCGGCATTGACCTCACAGATCCCGCCGCCGGTCTCGCGTACGGGCTGGGTGATGTCGGGCGCGATGAAGTCGATGCCCGCAATGTCCAGTCCGACTACCTGGGCGGCCTCCTCGGCGATCTCGATGTTCTCCGGATGAGCCTCGAAGGTGCGATCGATGGAAATGCCGCCGGTGGACATGTTGCCGGTAAGCGTGAGCTTGATCATCGTCCCGTCGGGCGGTACGTCTTCCATGGTGAAGCCTTGAGCTGCCACCAGCTCAATCGCGGCCTGATCGATCTTGATCCTGGTCAACACCTTCTCGTGGCCGACGCCGCGGCGCGGATCGGCGTTCGTCTGTACGACGAGCTCGTTGATCGTCAGTGCGCCATCACCGATCACATGAGCAGGGACTCGTTCGGCGATGGCGGCGATCTTGCCGTCGATCACCAGGCAGCGGTAGTCACGTCCGGTGACGTAGGTCTCGACGATGATCAATCCGCTGCGGGATTCGGACTTGGCGACATCGAAGGCACGACGTACGTCGGCATCGCTGCGCAGGTCGAGCATCACGCCACGACCGTGGTTGCCGTCCAGCGGCTTCAGTACGACGGGGTAGCTGATCCGATTGGCCAGCCGGACTGCATCGTCGACCGTACGCACCGACTGCGATCGCGGCACCGGCAGCCCGGCCGCTGACAGCAGCGAGAGAGTGAGCTCCTTGTTGCTGGCGATGTCCACTGCGACCGACGGAGTTTGAGACGTCATCGTCGCCCGAATCCGCTTTTGGTGCACTCCCTGGCCGAGTTGGACGAGCGACGCGCTATTCAGCCGCAGGTACGGAATGTCACGGCTGACCGCTTCCTCCACGATGGCCTGGGTGGACGGTCCGAAGGCCGTTCTTTCGCCGCGGACGATGAAGCGCTCCAGCTCCTCGTCGAAGTCGAACTCAGGATCGGGGATGATCAAATGGTTGATCAGCCGGACGGCGAGTTCACCAGCGGCGAGCCCGACCGACTCGTCGTAGTAGGCGTAGATCACGTTGTAGCGGCCACGCTCGCCCTTCACTTGCCGGGTCTTGCCGCGCCGCATGTCATGGCCCACCGTCTGCTGCAGCTGCAGGGCGACGTGCTCGGCAACATGGCCGACCCAGGTGCCCTCGTGTAGCCGCTCCACAAAACCGCCCCGCCGGCCGCGGCTGCAGCTGTGGTTCATCAGACCAGGCAGTCGCTCCACCAGAGCGTCGGGGAAGCCGGGCAGCTTGTCGGTGGGGAAGTCTTCTAGCACGCCGAGGTCGACGACGAGCTGGATGGCCGGTTCGTAGTGCCAGATGTTCGGACCACGGAAGACCCTGCTAGAGATGATCTTGAGATCCGGGTGTGGGGATGGGGCAACGCTTTGGCTCACGAACGCTCCTCACAGGATCGGTTTCTGTGATCCTGCCACTGATGAGCCGGGGCAGTCATCCGGTGGCTACACTCCGCGCCAGCCAAGCTGTCGCAGCGTGCCAAGATCATCGGCGTTCACCCAAACGGCCGAGATCTTGCCCCCGGTGATCGTCAGCACGTCAATGGTCCGAATCTGCACGTCCGATCCGGTCGGCGGAAGGGTTCCGAGCGCCGTCTCGTACGGGCCAGTGTGCTGGCCATGCATCACAAACGCGACGGCAACGCTGTCGGTGTCTGCCACGACCTGCAGCGTCTCCGAACGCAGGTCGGAGAAGGCCGCATGAAGCGCCCGCGCCCTCGCTGACAGATCGGAAAGCGAGAGGTCTGAGCCATTGACCCGGACGGGATCGGTGTAGAACTCGGCGAGCCGGACTTCTATCTCGTCCAGACCATCGGGGTCCGTCCACACCTGAAAGAGCCGATCGAGATACGAATGCATGCCCAGCATTTTCGCCGAATTTCGAGATCCTTTGACATGTGACTAAATAGTCACATATTGTGACGGCATGGAGCAGGGTGTTGAGGTGTTTCGGGCGCTCGCCGACCCGAGCAGGCGGGCGCTGCTGGACAGCTTGTTCGGCCGCGACGGGCAGACGCTCAACGAGCTGTGCGCCGAGCTTCCTGGGATGACCCGCTTCGGAGTGATGAAGCACCTCTCCGTACTCGCCGAGGCCAACCTCGTGGTCACCACCCGATCTGGACGCACCAAGCGGCACTACCTCAATCCGGTGCCCATCGAGCAAGTCGCCAACCGATGGATCAGCAAGTATGCGGCTCGATTTACGGCCGCTCTGGTGGCGCTGGATGAGCAGGTCGTCCTCGATCAGGAAACGCAAACCTCCCGAAGGGCAGAACCGGCATGAGCCTCAGCGCGCACGTTTACCAGATCTACATCGCCGCGACTCCGGAGCAGGTCTGGTCGGCGATCACCGAGTCCGAGTGGACCAGGCGCTACTTCCACACCACCCAGTTCGTCGAGCCGCCACGTCAGGGCAGGCCGTACCGTACGGTCGGCGCCGATGGCCGGTCAGCCATCGACGGCGTGATAGAGGAAATGCAGCCGCCCACTGACCGGAGTCCTGGTCGCTTTGTGCAAACCTGGCACACCCTTTACGACCCGGAACTGGCTCACGAATCGCCAAGTCGGGTGGAGTGGACGGTCGAGAACGCGGGTGACGGACTCACTCGGGTCAGACTCGTGCATGGCAACCTCGAAAACAGCCCGCTGACTTGGGAAAACGTCAAAGACGGCTGGGTCTGGATTCTGAACAGCATGAAGACGCTGCTGGAGACCGGGCAGCCGTTGCCGCGGGTGCGCGAGGACGAACCGGTCAGCTCCTGATCGGATTCGACTCCTGATCTGATCGTCTCAGTGACGCCGGTTGCGGCGCAGTCGACGCGTGTAGTTGGTTGGCGATACACCCTCCGCGGCGATGTCTCGAGCGACCTCGCGTAAATCGGCTTCAGCCGCTCGAGCCTCCACCACCTCGGGGTCGAGTACGGGCGTTTGGTGGGCAATCAGGCTCCGGTTCGACAGGTCGAACTGACTACCGGCCGGCAACACGTGAATCACTGCGCCAGAGATCAGCAGGGGAGCCGTGCGCTTGGCTGCGAAGGCGTTGGAGACGACGCGCTGTCCGTCGACGACGGTCACGGCGCCCCGGCCGATGATTTCCAGCCGGCTACCGTCATGAATCACGGCTGCGGTGTCTTCATCAATTCCCAAGCCGAGGAGCGAGGGAGACTGAGCAACCAGAGAAAGCAGCCGTCCATAGCGGTTGCGCTGCTCGAAGTGTTGGTCGATTACGACGCCCTGAATCAGGCCGAGGCCAGCGGATAACTGGCTCATCCGCTGCTTCGGCGTGGCGCCGCCCGCGCCGAACGCGATCATGTGCTCGGCCAGGATGCTGGCACCGGCTGAGGTGCCACCAACGGCCACGCCGCGCTGATAAGCCTCGTGAATCCCATCCCCGAAGGGCGTACCGGTGATCAAGGAGCTGAGTTTGAGCTGGTTACCGCCCGTCATGAAGATGCCGCTGACCTTGCCGAGCGGCTCGACAAGATCAGATTCTTCGGCCTGCGCCCGGCTTTCGGGACGAAGAGAAACGACTTCCCGGGCGCCGAGGGAGGCAAAGACCTCCCGGTAGACCCCGACAACCTCAGCACCGAGCGAGGAGGCCGACGAGACAACAGCAATCCGCGCATCCGGGCCGCCTGCCGCCGCAACGAAGGCACCTAACACGATCCGGCGCCGAAGCTTGGCTTCAGCGCCGCCGATCGCAAACAACGTGCCCAGTGGCGGAGTCGATGCCTGCATGACCACAGGATACGGATCCGGTCAGGTGTTACGGGTGTGCCCAATCGGCGATGGCTTGGTCGAGCGCCCTTCCCATCACCTCACGATCTGGATCAACATCCGTCCAGAACTTGATGTTGATAGCAGCCTGATTGAGCAACATGCCGCGGCCGTCGACGGTCGTCGCACCCGCCTGCCGCGCCCGCTGCAGGAAAGGCGTGTCAGGCGGATTGGGAATGACGTCGCACACCACCAGGCCGGCCGGAATAGCGTCGAAATTCAGCCCCACCTCCCCGGAGCCGGGCAGTCCCAACGAGGTCGCGTTGACGACGAGGGTCGCCGCGTCGGGGACTGAGAGGTCTGATCGCCACTCGATGGCAGAGCAAGCGCTGGACGTCGCGGAGCTCACCAGGTTCGCAATGTCGGATGCCTTGCTGACATTGCGGTTTGCTACCCAGATCTCGGAAGCGCCGGCGAGCGCGAGCTCGACAGCGATCGCCCGCGCGGCGCCTCCAGCCCCAAGAATGAGGGCTCGCTGGCCGGCCGGTTCGGCAACGGAGCGCAACGAGGCCAGAAAGCCCTGACCGTCGGTGTTTGCCCCGATCCATCGGCCGTTGCTTCGGATGGCGCAATTCACCGCGCCGATGAGACGGGCCGAATCCGCAAGCTCATCCAGCAGCTCGATGACGGCCACCTTGTGCGGCAGCGAGCAGTTGAACCCGATCCACCCCATCGCCGTCGCGCCTCGAACGGCATCCCCGAGATGCTCTGCTGCCACCTCACAGTTCAGGTAGCGGGCATCGATGTCGTGATGGTGGTACGCCGCCTCCATGATTGCGACGGTCGGGTTTCCGGCCGCGGGTGTGGAGAACGAACCAGTCAAGGCCGGAAGCAGGGACATGCGGGGCAGCGTAATGGAGGTTGTCTGATTGCGCGATTGGTCAGCGCAGCCAGCTAACCGCCGAACCGAGTGCCTCGCCCGCCTTGGCGCGTACTCGGCGCAGTTCCTGCGCGCGGCGATCAGCCTCGAAGGAGGAGATGCTCGCTCCGTCGTGCAGCAGCGCCGCATCACATGCGGCCAGGAGTCGGGAGGCCCGCTCGGCGGTGGCCCGTTGGTGATGGCTATAGCCGGGCGCGAGCACGGCCGGAGCGGGAAGTGCCGGTCGTATGCCCGACCCGACATCGAGTCGCGACAAGGTCGCGGCCGCGTCGATGACCACCTCGTTCAACGCCCGCTCCGCGTCGTACGGGCTGGTCGGCGGAAGTGGCAGCTCCGCCGGAAAGATCCGCCACTGCACGGCCTGCCCAACCCGGATCGGCACGAGACCGAGGCCTGCGCTGCTGGCCACCACGGCCTGGCCCTGTTCCACTGCGGCAATGTTGAACGGTGCGGGCCCTCGAAGAGGGGCAAGAGATCCGGGCACCGGCAGCGCGAGGAACCATCCGTCACGTTCCGCGGCGAGTAGCGCCTCCAACGCCTCGTCAAGGGTCGAGGCTTGCAGCGGATCCAAGCCCAAAGCTGCCTCTGGATCGATCACGTGATGGGCGACGTCCTCGCCCACGATCGCCCTTTCAGCTTGTTCAATCGACTGCTGCCCCCTGATCATCGAGTTCAGGTTCGCGGTCATCCGGACCGAGGGCAACGACTCCATCGCACAGATTTTAACTGCCTCGCTCGCCATGGCTTGCTCGGCGCGAATCGTGAGGCTCGCTTCGCTCGCCAAGCCCAAAACGGCGAGCCCAGAACTGTAGGTTGAACCCATGGCGGCTGTTGTGGAACTCGCGGGCGTGAGCGTCGTCCGCAACGGCTCCACCTTGATCAACAATATTGATTGGGAGGTCGATGAGTCCGACCGTTGGGTGGTGATCGGGCCTAACGGGGCTGGCAAGACCACGTTGCTGCAGGTGATCTCGGCACAGATCCATCCGTCGAGCGGTGTGGCGGGGTTGCTCGGCGAGGTACTGGGCACCGTCGACGTGTTTGAGCTCCGGCCGCGCATCGGGTTGACCTCTGCTGCATTGGCGGAGCGCATCCCGCGAGGGGAGCGGGTTCACGACGTCGTGGTGTCGGCGTCGTACGCGGTGGTCGGCCGGTGGCGCGAGGAATACGACGAGCTCGACCACGAGCGAGCTGCAGAGCTACTCGCCCAGCTGCGCATCGATCGTCTGGCGAATCGCACGTTCGGCACGCTCAGCGAAGGGGAACGCAAACGGGTGCAGATCGCGCGGGCGCTGATGACCGATCCCGAGCTGCTGCTGCTCGACGAGCCGGCCGCCGGCTTGGATCTGGCAGGCCGGGAATCTCTGGTTACGACCCTCGGCGAGCTCGCCCAAGATCAATACGCGCCTGCCTCAGTGCTCGTGACCCATCACGTTGAGGAGATTCCCAACGGCATCACCCATGCGATGCTGCTCAAAGCCGGGGAGATTGTCGCTGCTGGGCCGCTGCGCGAGACCCTGACTGCCGACAACCTGACGAAGACCTTCGAGGTCGAGCTGAGCCTGATCGAAGCCGACGGTCGGTGGACCGCTCGCGCGCTTTAGCCGACTGGCACCATGGAGTGAGATAGATAATCGCGTCTGGAGACCGTGATGGAGGTGAACTTGACGGACTGGCTGGGTGACAACTCCTGGGCGATCTGGCTGAGCCTCGCCTTCTTGCTCGGCATCGCTGAGATCATGTCGCTTGACCTGGTCTTGATCATGCTTGCAGTGGGAGCGCTCGCCGGGGCGGCCGTGGCCGTGATTGCGCCGTCACTGTGGTGGCTGCAGATCTTGGTCGCCTCTGGTATCAGCATCATGATGCTGCTGCTGCTCAGGCCGACGCTGCTCGCCAAGGTGCGTAGCATGCCCGGCTATCGATCCTCAGCCGACAAGATGGTTGGCAGCACTGGGGTGGCGATCTCGCAGATCGACAAGTCAGGCGGCGAGATCAAGGTCGATGGCCAGAGCTGGTCGGCACGTCCCTATTCCTCAGACGTGGTGATCGAACAAGGCACCGAGATCGAAGTTTATGAGATCGACGGAGTCATTGCTGTTGTGTACCCGAAGTACGGGCAACTCCCTTAGAGAGAAGGAAGATCGTGGATCTCGCGTCGTTGATCGTCGTCTTGGCCATCGCGCTGGCGGTGATCTTCTTCATAGGCAACGCTGTCCGCGTGATCCGCCAACAACGAGTTGGCGTGGTCGAGCGGCTCGGCAAGTTCAGGCGCACATTGGAGCCGGGGCCCCATCTGGTTGTGCCGCTGTTTGACAAAGTCCGCTACAACATGGACATGCGGGAGAACGTCGTACCGTTCCC
>Ga0307291_1000062_pt1 | contig 28601 bp, 21 predicted proteins | sample ER_DNA_148_FD_194474 | JGI IMG/M metagenome (GOLD analysis project Ga0307291, IMG submission 194474) | Bulk soil microbial communities from the East River watershed near Crested Butte, Colorado, United States - ER_DNA_148 | ecosystem: Environmental > Terrestrial > Soil > Floodplain | place: USA...
GTTCGTGCACCGCGAGGGGAGTACGGCTCGCCTGGTCGCGGCGCTCGCTTCCGGCGTCGGGATCGCGGTACCCCGTTTGCTCAACTCCGACTTGACGCTTCAGCCCAGCGTCGTTCCCGCGAGCACGCCCCTACCGGAGGTCGTACGGGCCTCCGGCCTGTCGCGTTTCGTTCCCGATCGCTGGCAGCCGGTGCTCGGGACGCACTGGGGTCATGGCTACTCGCGACCGATCAAGGCGGCCACGGGCGCTGTGCTCGCCGTCGGCGGCGACGCGTGGCGTGCCCTGGGCGGCTTTGCTGAGACCCAGTTCATGTACGCCGAGGACCTTGACCTCTGCTGGCGTGCGCGGCGGCTCGGCTGGGAGGTGCACTTCGTCGCCGAAGCCGAGTTCATTCACCTCGGAAACGCATCGGCGTCCTCAGTGTGGAGCGACCCCGAGCGGGCCGAGCGGGTCGCGCGGGCAGAGGCCGCGATGATCAGGAAGAACCTCCCGCGCGGACGCGCCGCGCTGACGCTCGGGTTGATGGCGGCAGGCGTCGGCGCGCGCGCGGTTGCGTTCGCGGCGCTCCGCGACCGTGTCGCCGCCGAGGCCTCGCGTGGGTGGTGGCGCGGGTACGTCGCCGGCCTACGGGGCTAGAGGCGTGAAGCTTCTCGCGCGAGGACGTCGAGCACACCGCGGGCGGTCCGTTCCCACGAGTAGCGCTCAACAGTGGTCGCACCCCGGCTACGCAGGTCGGCGCGCGCCTGCTCGTCGCTGACGATCCGCATCATCGCCGCCGTCCACGCGTTCTCGTCCTCGAGCGGCAATAGGAGCGCGCCGGAGCCGGCGACCTCACGCAGCGCCGGGATGTCGCTGGCGAGGACCGGGCAGCCACGGGCCATCGCCTCGAGAGCGGTGAAGCCAAAGCCTTCGTAAACGGAGGGCAGCAAAAGCGCCTTCGCTGATCGGTACAACCCCTCCAGTTCTTCGTCTGAGACGTCGCCCACGAGGTCGATTTTCGCGCGGCTCGCAGCACCGTCGATCGCCGCACGGAGCTCGCTCGTGTCTCCTCGGGCACGGCCGACGAGGGCGAGTCTTGCAGGGCTCGCGGCCTGGTCGAAGCAGCGCACTAGGAACGGCAGATTCTTGTTGCCGCCGAGGTTGCCGACGTAGAGAAGGAAAGGGGGCCCGTCGGCAGCGGTGGACGCCGCGACGTCGCCGCTTGCCCGCAGGCCCGGCCCCGAGTGGACAACGCTGATCTTCGCCGGATCGGCGGCGAAATGGCGGACGGCTTCGTCCTTCGCGAACTGCGACACCGCAATCGCTGCCCGTGCCCGCCGCAGCGCCCACGGGTACAACCAGCGCTTGTAGGTGCTGCTGCGTGGCGCGTAGCCGTAAACGAAGGCGGTGTCGTGGATGGTCGCGGTGAAGCGGCGGCGCGAGAACAGCGGCCCAGTGACGTCGAAGTAATGGAACAGGTCTTGGTCGTGCCGCCGGACGACGGCCTGTTCGAGTGCGAGTCGGCCAGGCCCCGCGTTCACCCATCGGCTTTTGCCTGCGACGACCTCAACGGGGATCGAGCGGGTGTGGATGGCCTCAGCGCCAGCGGCTGTCGTCAGGAGGGTGACCGTGAGTCCGGGGTAGTCACTCGAAACGCGGTCGATCGCCCGCGTGAGCGCCGCGGCGTATCGAGGAACGCCCGAATGGCCGCCGCCGATCAGGCCGACGAGGCACACACGGCGCGGCTCGGCCACGTGAGGGCTCGCTGGGTCACCGCTGCGATTCATCGGCTGGATTAGAGCAGCGACGATCCTTGCGCTCACTCTGGACCGCTGGTAAGAGAACGGATAGTGCTGCAATTCCAGGGGGCGGATCGACTGCGGCGGCTTCATCGCTCGAAAGGGCGGCTGGCGCTGCCTACGCATGAGGAATATCTCCATGAGCGTTACTTCAGGCCGCTCGACGGCGTGCGGGCGATCAGCATCCTGCTCGTCCTCACGTGGCACGTGAACTCGTCACTTTGGGCTTGGCTCAGCGGCTGGGAAGGCCCCTCGATCTTCTTCGTGATCAGCGGGTTCTTGATCACGACGCTCTGCCTGCGCGAGGAGGATCGAGACGGCTCGGTGTCGCTGAAGGCCTTCTACGTGCGCCGAGCGTGTCGCATCTTGCCGCTCTACTTCGTCGTTCTCGCCGTCTATGTCGTCATGGACATTGGCTTCAACCGACAGGGGCAGCGCGGTCCGCTCCTGCATGTGCTGCCGTACTACCTCACGTACATGAACGACTTCGCGCCGGACGTCGCCGATCTCGGTACGCCATTCAGGCTGAGTTGGACGCTCGGCGTCGAGGAGAAGTTCTACCTCCTGTGGCCCCTGCTCGGCTTCGTCCTGCTCACACGGCACCCGCGCGCCCGTCTTGTGGCAGCTGCACTCCTCGTCGCCGTGACGCTGATCGGCTTCGACCCGGGTACGCATTACCTCTTTTACAGCCAGATCATGGTCGGCTGCGTCCTTGCGATCTTGCTGCATCGGCGGGAATGGTTCGAGCGACTGCAGCCGGTGCTCCGCTACTCATGGCTGACGCTCGCCTTGGTGGTCGTCGCGCACACCCTCATGTACAGGCATCCGGGGATCGCGCAGGTGCTTTTCGGCCCCGCGGTCGCACTCGCTCTCGGCTCGCTCGTCGCGGCGAGGCCGGGGTGGAGCGCTGCGCTCGTGTCTCGCGCGATGGTGTACATCGGGAAGCGGTCGTACGGGGTCTACCTCGTCAATCTCATCTGCCTCGCCGTCTGTGTCACCGTTGCCCGGCACCTGGTGCCGTCGGTCTCGTTCGACCAGAACAACCAGCCCGCGTCCGGGGCTTGGGTAACGAGCCTCGTCATGCTCATCGCGGTGACTGCTACATCGCTCTTGCTCTCGGAGTTGCTCTACCGCACGGTCGAAGGCCCGATGATCGCCCGTGGCCGGATCTGGTCGAAGCGCATCACGGGACGTCTTCCGGTCGCGCCTCCGCGTCTCGCCGAGTACCCGAGCGAGTCGACGCCGGCGACCGTCCCGGTGGCAGAGCATGTGCCGGCGGCGCCGTCGCCCCAGGCTCGGTGAATCGGCGCGGGGCCCAATTGGGCGTGAGGCTAAAGGGTGCAGCGGCAGACGCCGACTAACGGACGAAGTCCATTGAACGGCGATGCGGCAGTCATCCACGTCTGTGAGGCGCTGGCGAGCGGAATCCTTCGCGTGCTGCCGCCGATCGCCAACGCGACCGCCGCCGCGGGTATCCCGACCGTCGTCGTCCACGGCCGCCGGCCGGAGACGCCTCTCGATCTGAGCGAGTGGTTCGATCGCGGGGTCAGCCTCGTTTCCGTTCCGGGGTGGGGCGACCGGTCGGCCCTTGCTTCCGGTCCGGCGACCGCCCGCGCGATCAAGGTTCTGCGTGGTGAGCTTGCCAAGTTCGACACCGGTGTCCTGCACCTCCACTCGAGCCATGCGGGCTTCGTCGGCCGCGTGTTGCCCGCCCCGGGCTGGCGGCGTTTCTACACGCCCCAGGGATATGCGTTCCTGAACGCTTCTCACGCATTGCCTTTCCGCGTGCTGACGCTCGCCACCGAGCTGGCGCTTGCGCGTCGGGCTCACACCGTCGCCTGCTCACGAGCGGAGGGCGAGGTCGCGTCCCGGATCTCCGGCGGCCGGCCTGTCTCCGTCGTCCAGAACGGGATCGAGGTGGATTCGCCAAGCCGAGTGGCAAGTCGGCGAGACGACGAGTTCGTGGTCGCGTCGGTCGGCCGGGCCGTCTACCAGCGACGTCCCGACCTATTCGTCGAGATGCGGGCCTTGCTCGGTGAGGAACCCGACACTGCGTTCTACTGGTTCGGGGACGGTCCGGAGCGACCACTTCTCGCCGGCGCCGGAGTGACTGTGAGCGGCTGGCTCGGCCAAGCCGAAGCGGCGGCCGCGATCGAGCGAACCGACGTGCTCGTCCACTTCTCCGCGTTCGAGGGGCTCCCGCTTTCGTTACTCGAAGGCATGGCGGCTGGACGCGCTGTTGTCGCGACTGACCTTTCGGAAATCCGTGAGGTCGTCGCGGACGCAGGCATCCTCGTGCAGAGCGCACCCGAGGCCGCTGCGGCGGTGCGTCGACTCCGCGCCGACGACTCGTTTCGCTTGGAGCTTGCCGCACGGGCACGCGAGCGCGCCCGGCGCCTGTTCACACAGCAGGCGATGGTCGAGCGCATGCTCGCGACGTACAGCCTCTAGCCGCCTGGCGACCGAGCTCAATCCCCTCGAACGAGGGAGTAGTCGGGTCGCCCGCACGCCGAACGAGGGAGCATGCGCCGCCCGCTCCACCTCGTCGCCCTGGCCGCGATCGGGCTCGCCCTCGCGGTCGCCGGGAGCGCCGAGGCGAAGCCGAGGACTGCGAACTCGCCCTGTGTTTCGCGGCAGCCGCAGGCACTGCCGGCCGTGAGCTTCGTCACCTGCCTTCTGACCCGCCAGGCCCACGGGCCCGGCCTCTTTCGGCGGTCGAAGGTCCGCGCGCGGACGCTGGGAGCGAGGCTCTCAATGTCGATCCTCCCCGGGGCGACCTTGAGCGGCGCCGTCGCTTGGGTTGTTCAAGCCGGCGGCTCGCGCCCTGCGCGCGTCGATTTCCTCATCGACGGAGGAAAGCGCTCGACGGATCGAGGCGCGCCCTATCAATTCAACGGCGACCCGAACGGAAAGCTGGACACGACGACGCTCTCCCCCGGAGCTCACACGTTTGTCGCGGTCGCCTACGCGTCGAACCAATCGGAGCTGGCACGGATCACAAGCCGTGCGTGGGTCTCGAAGGGGTCCAGCGGCACGACCCCCCCGCCGCCTCCTGGACCGCCGCCCCCTCCGATCGGTCCCTCACCGCCGCCGAGCCCTCCACCGGCTCCGCCCAGCAAGGTCTGGGCGCGCTACGGAACGTCGAACGGCTGGCAGCTGCCGTTTCGGACGGCGAGCGACCAGGATTTCGAAATCGCCCAGGACGCGGCGCTGGGAGCGAAGTACGTGCGGATCGGCCCGAGCGACGCGATCATCCAGAAACTACTCGCGAACGGGATCACGCCGATCATCCTCTTCGGGGGCAACCCGGCCTACCCCTGGGCGACGACGCCCCAGCAGCTGGCGTCCGGTGCTGCCGCCTACGCCTCGCGGTGGGGCAACCGGATCCTGTACGAGTGCATGAACGAGGTGAACATCCAGGGGTGGACGCCCGACGCGTATCTACCGTACCTTCAGGCTTTCCACGATGCCGTCAAGGCGGCCGCTCCCTCGGCGACAGTACTGATGGACGGGCTCTGGACAGGTACCGGCCCGCAGGCGTTGATTCCCTGGTCGGAGCGTTTCGTCAACCTCGGTGGGCTCAACTACACCGACCTCTACAACGTCCACCTGTACGACGACGCCGCCGAGCACGGCAGCTGGTCGATGTGGGACATGACCTTCGGCTCCGGCGGGGCCGGGTACTACGACACGAAGAACGTTCGCTCGCTTCTGGACATATGGGCGGCAGCCAACGGGCGTCCGAAGATGCCGATCGTTTCGACCGAGTCCGGAGGCCCGGTTCCGAAGTACAGCGAGGCGAAGCAGGCAGCGATCGTGACCGACGCACTGAATGCCGCCGACGGAGTGGGGACGGGCTATCGCAAGCTCGCGTTCACACTCGTTTACAGCGTGCTCGACGACGACGTTGTCGGGTTCGGCCTACTGCGGCCCGATCGCACCAAGCGGCCGGCGTGGGACGCTTTCCACGCGGTCGCGACGAGCTGAACCGCTCGGTCCAGCCGATTGCCGGGCATGCTGTGGGCGCCGCAGCATGCCAAGGACCTCGTGAGTCGACCATGCTCCTAGATGGGCGTACGATCCCGCCCGGCGAACGCCTCGACGCCGATATCTGCATCATCGGCGCCGGCCCCGCCGGCCTTGCGCTCGCGCTCTCGCTGGAGGCCGCGGCGAATCGGATCGTCCTCCTGGCCGGTGGCGACGGCGTTGTGGACGGCGAGGTCGCCGGACAGCCATACCCGCCGCTCGCGAGCACGCGAGCCGGCGGTGTCGGTGGGACCGCGTGGCTCTGGGACGCCGAGCTCAAGCCCTCCTCCTTCGGGGCGCGCTACGCACCGCTTGCACCAATCGACTTCGACGAACGAGATGACGGAATGCCCGGCGGTTGGCCCTTCGCCCGCGACACCCTGGACAAGTTTTACGAGCAGGCGCATGAGCTCTGCGACGCGGGGCCCTACGAGTACGAGCCCCCCGAGGACGCCACTTCGATAACGGGCGCCGGCGTCGTCGCCGGGATCTTTCGGTTCGGCGCCAGTGAAGCGTTCACGGAAATACATCGCGGGCAGGCGGAGCGCAGCAGGAAGGTCCACCTACTAGAGCACGCGATCGCGACGCGCCTCGTCAGCGGCGATGACGGCGGACGACTGGCCTCGGTCGAGGTCGCGACTGTCCCCGGTCGGCAGTTTGTCGTCGTCGCGAGGACGTACGTGCTGGCGGCCGGCGGGATCGAGAACGCGCGCTTGCTCCTGAGCTCGGGGATCGGTGGTGAAAGCCCGGTCGGCCGCTGTTTCATGGACCATCCGACCATCCGCTGCCGCCTGGAGGCTGCCCGCGGCGATTTCAGCCTCGGCTTCCTGGACACGTGGACAGCCGCGGGGCGGCTGCTACTCGGTCGCATCGAGCTCTCGGCGGAGACGATGCGGCGTGAGCGGTTGCTCAACGGCGGCTTCTTTTTCGTACCGGCTCGGGATCGCGAGCTACGCGCAGGGGCGGCGGCCCGGGAATTTGTCCGCTCGGCACGCGAGCGACGGGTCCCAGCGCGCGCGTTACACCTCGCGTCCGACATCGCTAGCGGGGTCGACGCGCTCGCTTACCATGCACATCGACGGCTCGTCGCTCAGCGTCCGCAACTAGCCCCGTCGCTAAAGGTTTGGCGGCGTTCGCGGCTTCTCGACACCCTCGGAGTGGGGCCGATCTCCGGGTGGTCGCGACGACGCCGGCAACCCAGCGGGTACGACGTGTATCACGTGATCGAGCAGGCCCCAGACCCGGAGCGGCGGGTGACGCTCTCGTCGAGGCGCGACGCGTTCGGCTATCCGCTCGCGCGTCTCCACTGGTTCATCGGTGAGCGAGAGCTGGAGAGCGCCGACTCGGCCGAGGAGATCCTTCGACAGAGGCTCGAGCAGGCCGGGATCGGGACGTTTCGTACCGGGCGCGACCTCGCCGCTGAGGGAGAACTCGTTGCCTCTGTGCACCCAACGGCGCATCATCACCTCGGCACGACGCGGATGCACCCAGACCCACGATTCGGAGTCGTCGATCCAGACGGACGTGTACACGATGCACCGAACCTCTTCGTGACGGGCGGGTCGGTCTTCCCACGGAGTGGCTTCGTCAACCCGACCTTGACGGTCGTCGCGTTGGCTCTACGCCTCGGGGCGTACTTGCGAAAGGATCGCTCATCGTGAGGTTGGACGCCCCACTCGTTTCCGTCTGCATTCCTGCGCACAACGCGCAGCGGTGGCTGGCGAATGCGCTCGAGTCGGCCCTCGCCCAGACCTTCACGGACTTCGAAGTTGTCGTCGCCGACAACAGCTCCACCGACGGCACGGCGAGGATCGTCAGAAGCTTCACCGACCCGAGGATTCGAGTCGACCGTCTTCAGAAAGGCATCAGCGCCGTCGCAAACCACAACCGCGCTGTCCGGCTCTCGCGGGGCGAGTTCGTCAAGTTCCTCCACGTGGACGACCTCCTCCGCCCCGACTGTCTGGAGCAGATGGTCGAGCTCGCTCTCGAGGATCCCTCGATCGCGCTCGTTTTCGCACCGCGAGAAGTGTTGGTCGAGCCGGGCTTCGAGCCTGAGTGGGGGGAGCGGTTTGGGCGGCCGCACGAGCACTTCGAGTCGCTCGAGCGAGTCAATGACGGCCGCACCCTGTTCAGGCAAATGCTCGATGCGGGCTTCGAGGAGAATTGGATCGGGGAGCCGTCGGCCGTCCTGCTTCGCCGAGCGTCGCTCGAGCGTGCCGGCCTCCTGAACGAGCGCTTGTTCCAGATCGCCGACCTTGAGCTCTGGGCGCGGCTCGCCTTCGAATATCGAGTCGGCTTCGTCGACCGAGTCCTAGCCGAGTACCGGCACCACGAGGAGTCGACCACCGTCGCGAACGCGCGTGTCGGCCGTGATTGGCTCGACAAGCTCTGGCTCTTCGAGAGCCTGCTGCAGCTTCCCGGCCTGACGCGCGGGGAGCGCGCGCGGCTGCAGCAGCTCCGGCGGGCAGCGCTGCTCCGCGCCTCACGCTCCCAGATCAAGCGCCTGGCGGTCGGCCGGTGGTCGCCGAGCCTGACGTCCTATCTCGCCGCGCGCCTACGGCACCAAAGCCCGCGACGAACCGGCACGCCAGCAAAGGCCACAGAGGCCAAGTCGGCGGTCCGGCCTCACTGATGATCCCCGAGCTCGGCGACCGCCTCGCCTAGCTCGGGCCACGATCTGTCGCGCTCCGACATCACCCGCAGGTTCACGGACGGCCAGTCGATGCCGAGCGACGGATCGTCCCACCGGAGGCCGCGCCCGGCGTCAGGGTTGTATGGAACCGACATCTGGTACCAGACCTCCGTCGCCTCGGCGAGCGTCTGGTAGCCGTGCGCGAAGAGCTCTGGCACGTAGAGCATCCGCCGGTTCGCCGCGCTCAGCTCCACTGCCTCCCACTCGAGGAACGTGTCGGATCCTGCGCGCAGGTCGACGATCACGTCCCAGAGAGCCCCCTGCGTGCAGCGAACGAGCTTCGTCTCCGCGAAGGGCGGTAGCTGGTAGTGGAGGCCGCGAAGCGTGCCGAGGCGCTCGTTGTACGCGATGCTCGCCTGCGACGCGCGAGCGTCCAGGCCGCGGGAGGCGAAGAGCTCGGCATCCCACGTTCGTGCGAAGAAGCCGCGCTCGTCCTCGTACGGTTCGAGATCGATGACGTAGGCGCCGCCAAGTCGAGTCTCGGTGAGGATCACGCGCTCGCGCGGCGCCGGAGCCGGCCGTCGACCTCGCCGCTGTCGAGAAGCTCGCGCAGTCGCTTGAGGCGCGTGTAGCGCGAGCCGTCGAAGAGCTCCCAACTGAGGCCGTTGCGCTCGTACGAGGTCGCGAGCTCGCGGGCGCCGTCGGTTGCCGTCCATTCCGAGCGGTATTCGGGGAACGCCTGCTCGAAGCGGCCGAAGTCGACCCGATAGCTGCGGGCATCGGCGCCGGCGCCGGGAGCCGTCTCCACCCGGCACTCGGGGAGAACATCGTGGACGAGTGCCGCGAGATCTCGGATCCGGTAGTTCTCGTCCGTCGCGCCGACGTTGTAGGCGCTGGCGTGGACCAGCTCGCGAGGCGCGGCGAGCACGGCGAGCACGGCGCGGCCGATGTCTCGCACATGAACGATTGGCCGCCACGCGCTGCCGTCCGAGAGAAGGCGGATCTCGCCGGTCGTGAACGCCCAGCCGACGAGATTGTTGAGCACGACGTCGAGCCGGAGCCGTGGCGAGCTGCCGTATGCGGTTGCGTTGCGGAGCGAGACGGGGGAGAAGGAGGAGTCCGCTAGCCCCACGAGGCTCTCCTCCGCGCGCACCTTCGACTCTGCGTAAGCCGTGAGCGGCTTCAGCGGCGCGTTCTCGTCGAGTGTGTCGTCATGGCCGGATGCGCCATACATGCTGCACGAGGACGCGAACACGAAGCGGCCGACGCCCGCAGCCTTCGCCGCTTCGGCCACCACGAGCGTGCCGCGGAGGTTGATGTCGAACGTCCACTCCCGGCTGAGGTCTCCGAGCGGGTCGTTGGAGAGGGCGGCGAGATGAACCACGGCGTCGAAGTCACGGAGCTGCGCGGGCGTCACGTCCCGGACGTCCCCTCGCCACTGCTCGACCGAGCGCGAGTCGGGCCCGAAGTCGCACCCGCTGTAGAGGAACGCATCCAGCCCGGTCACGTCGTGGCCCGCCTCGGCGAGCTGCGGCGCGACCACCGAGCCGATGTAGCCGTGGTGGCCGGTGACGAGGATCCTCATTCGAGCAGGCCTGCCTCGACGAGGGCGTCGGCTGCCGCCGCGACGATTGAGAACGGGAGCGCTGAGCGCTCAGCCGTGTCCAGAAGCGACCGAGACCCGTCGGCCTGGTTGAGCACCCACAGCAGCGCGCGCTGGAAAGCCTCATGAGCCCTGGGGGCCCCTGTGCTCACCTCGCGGTAGAGGCCGCGCCGACCGAGCTGCGGCTCGCCGTAGGGGGCGCGCGAGATATAGGTTCGGTTGCGTTCCAAGAGGTCGACGAGCTCGTGGACGGTCGCCAGCGAGTCGCCGAGGCTTTCGGGGGTAATCAGGTCGAGGTTGTCCGCGGACGAGTGGTACTCGGGGAAAAGTCCGTGCGGTGTACGCGTGAGTGCGCCGACGGGAAGGTCGAAGCCCGGTGAGCAGAACTGCCGCTCGTCGCCGCCCCAGGGCAAGAAGTCATCGACGATCGCGGCCGGCGAGCGCTGCCGGAGCACGTGGGCCGCAGCCTGGTCGACGACCGTATCGCCGGCGCGGCTGCGTTTGTAGCGGAGCGGTCCGTCGTCGCCGACGCAAGCGACCACGACGCCGGCATGGATTCGCTCCAAGTGCTCGCGGTTACGCGAGAGCCACGCTAGCGGCCCCAGCGTCCCCGGGCTGAAGAGAAGCCGGTGCGTCCGCCGTAGGCGGCGGCCTGCAAGGTCGCGCCCAAGCACAGCGAGAAGGGCGATCCCTGAGACATTGTCGTTTGCCAGCGACGGGTGGCAGATGTAGGTCGAAAGCAGGATCTCTTCGTCGCTCTCGCCCTCGAGGACAGCCTCGCCGTAGGTCAGCGAGCCGTCCTCGAGGGTTGCGTCGATTACGACGTCGTACTCCGCGTCCGGAACGATTTCGGCACGCTGCCGGTCGGTGACGCAGAAGCCCCACGTGTCGGCCCAGTAGGCGGTCCGATACGGGATCGAGTCCGGATCCTCCGGCAGCGAGTGCAGGTGCTCGAGCAGTTCTCCGCCGCGCAAACGCGTTCGGATCGGCTTGCTGTAGCCGACGACATGCAGGTTGCTGTCGGCGTAGTCCGCGATCCGCCTGCCGCCCACGTCGGAGATCCAGGCGCCGCTGATGTTCCACTCGGCCGGCGCCGTCCAGTCGTAGATCGGCGTACCGGTCGGCACTTCTGTCACCTCAAGCGGAACGAGCTCGTCGACCAGGCGCAGCGTCTCGCGGACGCCGTTGCCGGTCAGGCTGCGCGGCAGCGGGAACAGCGCGCGGGCGAAGTCGTAGACGTCGGCGCCCGCAGCTTCGGCGTCGCGTTGCGCGATCATGGGGCCAGCGTCAGCTTCCGACAACGAAACGCCTCCGCGAACCGCGTTGGCGAGTTTGCCTCCATGCCGCGGAGGCGCATGACGCTGCGGAACAGGTCGTCGGTGAACCAGTGCCGTGAGCGCTGGCTCGCAAAGTGATCGAGTAGGAGAGAGACCTTTCGCTCGACGATCGCTTCCGCGAGCGGGACGTACACGTTCGGCTGCGCGAGGTCGGCGTCGTACTTCGGTATCTCGTACTCGAAGATCAGGTGGTCGCGGAAGGTATTCCAGGTCAGCTCGGCGACGAGCCGATGATCCTGATGCAAGTCGAGCCCGGAGTGGGTGAAGATCAAATCCGGGGAGACCTCGTCTTTCAGGGCCTCGAACCGCTCCTTCACGGATCCGCCGAGGTAGGGGAAGAACCCATCACGAAAGTGCTCGACGACGACGGTTGAGGCGGCGGCCCGCTCTAGAAACGCCTCGGCGCTCGCGCGTGCCTCGTCCGCGCGGGCTCCGTCGGCCCCAAGGACGACCCAGGTCACCTCGAGCTCTGCGGCACCGTCGGCCAGCGCCAGCATCGTGCCTCCGCACCCGAGCTCGATGTCGTCGGCATGACTGCCGATCGCGACGACGCGCAGCGGACTCGCCGAGAGGTCGAAGGAAGCAGTCAGCATCAGTCGGTCGGAGTAGTCTCGGCAGCGTCGCGCCTGCGTCGACTCGCCCACGGCGGATCGCCGAGCTCGAGCAGGCTCTCGAGCGTCTGCTTGTCCTTGAGCGTGTCCATCGGCGCCCAGAAACCCTCGTAGGGGTACGCGGTGAGCTTGTTCTCGGCGATCAAGCGGCCGAATGCCTGGTCGACCAGATCGTCGCCGGGCTGGAGGTAGTCGAAGATCTCGCGGCGGAAGACGAAATAGCCGCCGTTGATCCAGAGGCTCGCCTCGGCGACGTCCCGGATCTGGAGGACGTCGTTGCCGTCGCCGAGTGAAACGACGTGGAACTGGTACGTGGGATGGACGCAGAGGAAAAGGCCTGTCTTGCCGCTGGCCTTCAGTGTGGCGACCATGTCGTCCAGCGGTGCATCCGTCAGTCCGTCGCCGTAGGTCGCGAGGAAGACGTCGTCGTCGCCGATGTACGGCTCGATCTGCTTCAGCCGCTCCCCGATCGTGGAGTGCAGCCCCGTGTTCACGAAGGTCATCGACCAGTCGTGAGTGTCACTTCCCAACAGCTCGACGCGGCGCCCGCCGTCGGCGAGGACGAAGTCGTTCGACAGCGCCTCGTTGTAGTTGAGGAAGTAGTCCTTGATCACCTCGGCTTTGTAGCCCAGGCAGAGGATGAACTCGCTGACTCCGAAGTCAGAGTAGTACTTCATGATGTGCCAGAGGATCGGCCGGTCGCCGAGCGGGATCATCGGCTTGGGCAGACGCGTCGACTCCTCGCGCATTCTGAGGCCGAGCCCGCCGCAGAAGAGGACGACCTTCACGCGAGCGTTTCCGCGGCCGGGATCGGCACGATCAGCTTGGCACCCCACTCGCGCACGTAGTCGAGCTGGGCCGAGATCTCGCGTTTGAGGTTCCAGGGCAGCACCAGGATGTAGTCGGGACGTGTTTCGGCGAGCTTCTCCGGCGGATGGACCGGGATGTGTGTCCCGGGCAAGAATTTCCCATGCTTCCCTGGGTTCCGGTCGACCGTGTAGTCGAGGAAATCGGTTCGGATGCCACAGTAGTTCAGCAGCGTGTTCCCCTTGCCTGGAGCGCCGTAGCCGGCGACCTGCTTGCCGGCGCGCCGCAACTCGATCAGGAGCCCTAGCAGCCGGCGCTTCGTCTCCGCGACGCGTTCGCCGAACCCTTCGTAGCCGGCGAGGGATGCATATCCCGCGGAGACCTCGCGCGCGAGCAGCGCCGGCACTGACCCGAGCGGGTCGCCGCCGGCATGCCTGACGAAGAGGCGGAGCGACCCGCCGTGTGACGTCAGTTCCTCGACGTCGAAGATCTGGAGCCCGTGCCGCGGGAAGAGCTTGACGAGCGTCCCGAAGGAAAAGTACGAGTAGTGCTCGTGGTAGATCGTGTCGAACTGCAGCCCTTCGATCAGCCGGACCAGGTGCGGCACCTCGATCGTCGCGACCCCGCCGGGCGCGAGCACTGTTGCGATCCCGCGGACGAAATCGTTCACGTCCGGGACGTGAGCGAGGACGTTGTTCGCGACCAGGAGGTCCGCGCGGCGACCGCGCCCGGCTAGCTGCTCCGACAGTCGGCCACCGAAGAAGTCGACGATCGTCTCCACGCCGCGATGTCCTGCCGCCTCGGCGACGTTGCGTGCCGGATCGATACCCAGGACAGGGATGCCCGCGGCGGCGAAGTGCTGGAGCAGGTAGCCGTCGTTCGAGGCGACCTCGACGACCAGGCTCGTGGGGCCGAGCCCGAAGCGCCCGCGCGCCGACTCTGCGAAGACCCGAGCGTGCTCGACCCAGCTGTCCGAGTACGACGAGAAGTAGGCGTAGTCCCCGCCGAAAATCTCGGCGGCCGGGACGTGCGCGTCGAGCTGAACCAGCAAGCATTCCTCGCAGATTCGCGCGTGTAGCGGGTAGAAAGGCTCCATTCGGTCGAGGTCTTCCGCGGAAAGGAAGCTCTCGCAGAGCGGCGACATGCCGAGGTCGACGAACGTCCGGCGTAACGCCGTCCCGCAGAGGCGGCACCGGGAAACCGTCGTCGGAACCGGTCGCGTTGTCGTGGCAGACTCCACAGGCACACGTCCGTCGGCCGATCGCGGACGGACAGACGTAGTGTAGGCAGCGTCGTGCGGTTGGAACGAGAGGTCGCGATCGTCACCGGGGCCGGCCGTGGGGTCGGCCGCGCAATTGCCGAGAGGCTCGCCGGTGAGGGAGCTGCGGTCGCGGTAGCTTCGCGCACCCAGAGAGAGTTGGACGACGTGACCGGCGCGCCGGGTAGGACGATCGCGGTCGAGACCGATGTCACGGACGCGGCCGACGTGCAGCGGCTCGCGGAACGGGCCGAACGCGAGCTGGGTCCCGTGACGCTCCTCGTCGCTGCTGCCGGCAGCTGGAGGCACGCTGGCCCATTGTGGGAAGGCGATCCCGAAGCCTGGTGGCAAGACGTCGAGGTGACGCTGCGCGGCACATTCCTCTGCGCCCGTGCCGTCCTGCCGGGGATGATCGAGCGCGGCGCCGGGCGCATCGTGGCGCTCTCGAGCTACGCCGCGAACGGCCCGCGCCCGTACTCGTCCGGCTATGCGAGCGGCAAGGCGGCGTTGCTGCGCCTGTGCGACTCGCTGGCCGCGGAGGTCACCGAGCATGGAGTCAGCGTCTTCGCGGTGACGCCGGGTTTCGTACGCACGAAGCTCGTCGAGGACGTCGCGTCGTCGGCTGCGGGGCGCCGCTGGTTGCCTGAGCTCGCTGAGCGGGAGGACGCCCTTCCGGCCGATCGGATCGCAGGCCTCGTGGTCGAGCTCGCGACCGGGCGGGCGGACGCACTATCGGGACGGTTCCTCCACGTGCTCGACGACCTCGACGATCTCATTGGTAGGGCCGACGAGATCTCGCGCGAAGACGGCTACGCGCTCCGCTTCCGACGCTGATGCATCAGGGCGTATAGGTGGCGTACAAGGAGTAATGCTTGTTCGACAGCGTCGGCGTCCCGAAGGAGCTCGACGGGCCGGCCGCGTAACCGCCCGCGTTTGCGTTGTAGCGGAGCTCACCCGGCGAGTTGTCGTACTTGAGCTGCGTCAGATCGTTGACGCTCGAGGCGATGTAGCCCATCCAGATGGTCCCTGCCTGAACACGGATCGGGCTCGGGAACGTGAAGTCCGTCCATGCCCACGCTCGGCCGGCATTGATCGACAGCTCGTTGGATACGCCGAGCAGGGAGCCCGGGTTGCCGTTGTTGTCCGTGTACATGATCGCCTTCACCTTCTGCGACCCGGACGCGGCGCCGAGGCCCGAGAGATACCCGGTGAGCTTGGTGACGTTGCCGGCGACGGCAGTGAACCTGGAGACCTCCTTCAAGTTGACCGATGCCGTATCGGTCGACGTTCCGATCGTCGTCGTGCCGAACATGCCCGTCGTCTGCTGCGTGAAGGTCGCGGTATAGGTCGACGCCCCGGCGGGCGCCGTCACGTTGTGGCTGGCAGCGCCGCCGTCGGACCAGGAGCTGAAGACGAACGTGCCCGCCCCGACCGTCTGCGGCGAGAGCGCGCTCAGCGCGACGCTCGAGTTGACGACGACCGTCTTGGTGAACGGCGCCGCGCCCGTGGTCGTTCCGGCAGTGAGCTGCGCCCCTCCGGGTGAGGAGCCAAGCGTCAAGGCGACCGTCTGTGGATCGAGCCGCACGCTCGTCGTCGCGGCCAGCCCCTTGGAATCAGTCGCCGTCAGCTGAAGCTCGAGCCAGCACGGATACTCGTGGTCGGGTGCGTCGAAGTTGCCGCTTGCGATGCTTGCGAACGTCTGGACGAGATGGGTGTGGCAGTTGTTCGGCGTTGGGCAGTGATGCATGATCAGCGCCCACGAAAGGCCCGACGCAGGAATCGCGCCGTCCTGGGCGTCCGTCGCTCCGCCGCTGAACGGGATCGGGTCGCCGACCTTCCAGGTCAACGTCGAGACGGGCGAAGAGATTGTCGGCGTCGGTGGCGTGTTCCCCGCGTCGATCGTGATCGGGGCGCTAACGGTCGAGGCGCCGTTCGAGTCAGTGACCTTCAGGCGCACGGAATACGTGGCGGCCATCTGGTAGGTGAACGCCGGAGTAGCGGAGGTCGAGTCCCCGTAGACGCCGTCGCCGTTCAGATCCCACGAGTACGTGATCGGATCGCCGTCGGGATCGCTGGAGCCGGTGCCGTCGAAGTTCACGGTCAGGGGTGCAGGCCCGCTCGTCGGTGTCGCCTTCGCGACCGCAATCGGGGGCTGATTGGCGCTGAAGTACTGGAATCGGCGGATCGTGCCGCCGTCGAAATCGACGTAGAAGAGATCACCGCCCGGCCCCGTCTCGATGTCGACGGGGCCGGCTGCCGGAGTATCGAAGACGGAGACCTGGTTCGGGTCGGGCAGGCCGTTGGATCCCACCTTCATCACCCAGATGCACTGCCGTGTGTGGTCGGCGAAGAAGAGGGCGCCGTTGTACGCGCTCGGATACGAGCCGCCGTTGTAGAACGCCATGCCCGTCGTCGACGAGCCGTTTGCAGCCGAGCAGTTGTCGCCGGTCACGACCGCGTGCGAGTGGTCATACGTGTAGTACGGCGGCGTCACCACGGGTGAAGAGCCGGTTCCGCTGTACGTCGCGTAGAGCGAGTAGTGCTTACTCGAGCTCGTGGGCGCTCCGAAGGGGTTCGTCGGCCCGGCGGTGTATCCGCCGCTGTTCAGGTTGTAGCGGAGGTCGCCGGCCAGGGTGTCGTAACGCAGCTGCGTCAGGTCGCTCGTCGACGACGCGATGTAGCCCATCCAGATCGGCCCCGCCTGCACAGAGACCAGATTGGGGAACGTGAAGTCGGTCCAGCTCCAGGCCCTGCCGGCGTTGACCGTGACCTCGTTCGAGGTGCCGAGCAGCGTCCCGGGTGAACCGCCGCTGTCGGCGTAGAGGACGGCGCGGATCTTCTGCGAGCCGGTCGACGCACCGAGCCCGGAGATGTAGCCCGTCAGCTTGCTGACCTTCCCCGGCACCGCGGTGTATTTCGAGACCTCCTTCAGGCCGGCCGAGGCCGTGTCGATCGAGGTGCCCGGTGTTGAGGTGCCGAAGGTGCCGGAGCCGGACCCGCCGCTGTAGAGCTTGTTGCAAAGGGTGAGGTTCGCGCTCTGATACTCGGGCTCCGGCCCGATGCCTTCGTAGCAGGGCCAGCCGAAGTCCTTCGCGACCGTCGGGTCGGGCGATCGGTTGATCTCCTCCCACGTGTTCCAGCCGACGTCGCCGACCCAGAGGTCGTTCGTCCCGGGTCGGAGCGTGAACCGAAACGGGTTACGGAAGCCGTACGCAACGATTCGCCGCAGGTTCGCGTCGCTGCTGGACGCGAATGGGTTCACGGCGACGCCCGCTCCCGTCGCCGGATCGACGCGCAGTACTGATCCGTTGAGGACCGTCGGCTCGCCCGCCGCGCGCTGCGGGCTCTGACTGCGAAGCGCGCCACCCTCCGCGGTGGGCGGCGAGAGCGCCGTACCGGCGGCGCTCGGGGGGTCGCCACACGGGTTGGCGACGGTGGGGCTGCCCGAGGAGCCGCCGTACTGACCCCAGTCTGCGTTCGAGAAACTCGCGCCGTCGCCGCCGGAGACGAACAGCGAGCCGTCGGTGCCGAAGCGCAAGTCCCCGATCGAGTGGCTGGGGAACTGCTGACACCAGCCCTGAATCAAGATTTGCTCGTTCGTGGACGCGTTCCCGGAGATCGTCAGCCGCGAGAGCCGGCCCTGAACGACGCAGCCGTCGGTGTTGGGCCCGGGCGGCGTTGGGCAGGCGTCGTTCCACCGCGGCGCGGTTCCGCCGGGCGGGGCGTCATACGTGTAGAGCACGTAGATGTAAGGGCTGTTGGGGAAGTTCGGGTCGAGGGCGAGCCCGAGCAGTCCGCGGTCCCAGTAGTCGTCCACCGCTGTTCGCAGGTCTGCGACGGTTGTCGGCGTCGGGTCGGACAGGCTGTCGTACTCGAGCAGGAGCCCGTTCTTCTGCGCGACGAAGATGCGCCCGTCCGAGGCAAAGCGCACGGCTGTCGGCTGGGTGAGCCCGCTGATCACGGTCGACTCCTGAAAGCCGCTCGGGAGCGTGCCCGCGGCCGCACTCGTGTTGAGAGCCCGGCCTGGCCCGAAGATCCCGGTGTCGGTGGGGCCGCTGACGGCGGAGGCCGAGCTGCCGGCGCCCAGAAGGCATGCTGCCGCTACGACGACCGCGCCTGCGAACAGTGTCGATTTGAGAAGCCGATGGTGTGCCGGTGGCCCCACGCCTCGCCTCGGTTCTACAGCAACGGCAGGGCGGCTTCAAGCCCTTGGAAAAATAGGCTGGCATCGCGGCGACGGCTGTCTGTATGGTCTCGATGACGGTTGACACATAGCCTGGAATGGCGATGATTAGTTCCAACAGGGGATCTACTCAGGGGGACGAGGAACTGCGGCAAGAAGGGGCTAGTCGGCCGATGATCAAGACGCGCCGTTCGACTGCGTCACATCGGGATTGGAGCGCTCGTGGCGACGTCTGAGCACGCCGCGGTCAATGCCATCGCGATCGAGCAGGCGGAGGCTTTCCGCACTGCCGAAGCGGCGGCTGCTCGGGCTCGCGCGGCCGAGATGTCGCGGCTCAGCCGCGTCCTCGTCGACATGGCGATGCTCGCGCTGACGTTTCTGCTGCTACAGATCGGTTCGCTCGGCGGTGTGACCCGGACGACGGACGGCTGGATCGCAGTCTTCGCCGCGCTGACGCTCGCGATCTCGATGCACCGTGGCGCGTACAACTGGCGCGTCGGGTTGCAGGCGACGGACGACTGCCTGGCCGCCATCGTGACGACGGCGCTCGCGGCGATGGTGGTTCTTTCGCTCCGCGTTCTTTTCGGCGCCGAGACGGGTCTCGCCCAGCAGACGTTCTGGCTCTGGGCGGTCGCGGCCGTCTGCGTCGCGGGCGGTCGGGCCGCGCTCGACGTGGCCCAGGGGCGTGCGCGTCGCCAGGGCGACCTCCTCAAGCCAACGTTGATCGTCGGCGCGGGTGACGTCGGCGCACTCGTCGCACGACGATTGCTCGACCGGCCGGAGTTCGGACTGCGGCCGATCGGCTTCCTCGACAAAGATCCGATCGACGGGGGGGCGCGACGGCTGCCGGTTCTGGGCGCGAGCTGGGACCTCGGATCAGTCGTCCAAGAGCACGGCGTCGAGCATGTGATCATCGCCTTCTCGAGAGCCCCCGCCGAGGTGCTGCTTCGCCTGGTCCGGCGCTGCGAACAGCTTGGCGTCGAGGTCTCCTTTGTGCCGCGGCTCTACGAAGAGATGAATCGGCGGTTGACGGTCGAGCACGTTGGCGGGTTGCCGCTGCTCTCGGTGCGCCGCGTCTCGCCGACCGGATGGCAGTTCACCGTCAAGCACGCGGTCGACCGAGTCGTCGCCGCGTTGCTGCTTGCGCTCATCGCACCGATCCTCGGCGCTGTGGCGCTGCTCGTCTATCTCTCTGTCGGCCCGCCGATCTTCTTCCGACAGCCACGAATTGGTCGCGACGGCCGCGTCTTCGAGATGCTCAAGTTCCGCACGATGCGCGACGCTCAGCCAACGGACGATCTTGTGGTAGCGCTGATGCCGCTGCCGCCGGACACGGCCCCTGGCGGCGTCGAAGGTGTCGACCGGCGCAGCCGTGTCGGCAGGATCCTGCGCGGGACGTCGATCGACGAGCTGCCGCAGCTGCTGAACGTCCTGCGGGGCGAAATGAGCCTCGTCGGGCCGCGCCCCGAGCGTCCCGAGTTCGTCCAGCTGTTCGAGGAGCAGGTGCACGCGTACGGCGACCGGCATCGAGTCAAGGCAGGCATCACGGGGTGGGCGCAGGTGCACGGGCTGCGCGGCAAGACGTCCATCTCCGACCGCGCGGAATGGGACAACTACTACATCGCGAACTGGTCACTATGGCTCGATCTCAAGATTCTTTTGCTGACTCTGATCGCCGTCGTCAGCGGCGCCCGCACCGTCGATTAGCAGCTCGCTCGAAGGAGCCGGAACGGCTTGACCGAGCGGCTTCGAACCGTCTCGAGGGCAGCTTCCCGGCGACGTGTAATCCCGTCGTAAGAGTGCCTTCGGGGTCCCCCGAGCGGTTCGCTAGAGTGGGGCGGCGTTAAGGCGTAAGGCCTTTCGAGCCGAGAGAGGGATCAGGTTGTTCGAACGCTTTACCGAAAGAGCCCGCCAGGTGGTCGTCCTCGCCCAGGACGAAGCTCGGGCGCTCAAGCACAACTACATCGGCACCGAGCACATCCTGCTGGGACTGTTGCGCGAGGAAGAAGGGCTCGCGGCGCGAGTGCTCGAGTCCCTCGACATCACCGTGGAGGAGGTCCGCGCACAGGTGGCCCGGATCGTCGGCCAAGGTGACGAGGTCACCACCGGCCAGATCCCGTTCACCCCGCGCGCGAAGAAGGTCCTGGAGCTGGCGCTGCGCGAGGCGCTCTCGCTCGGCCACAACTACATCGGCACCGAGCACATCCTGCTTGGTCTCGTGCGCGAGAACGAAGGGGTGGCGGCACGCATCCTGCTCGACTTCGACGCCGACGCAGAGAAGATTCGCAACGAGATCATCCGCATGCTCTCCGGTCCCGGCCGGCGCCAGCAGGGCGGGCCCAGCGGCGCTCCGGGCGAGAAGTCGAAGAGCTCCAAGCTGCTCGACCAATTCGGCCGCAACCTGACCAAGCTCGCCGCCGAGGCAAAGCTCGATCCTGTCGTCGGCCGCCAGGTCGAGATCGAACGCGTCATGCAGATCCTCTCGCGGCGCACGAAGAACAACCCGGTGCTGATCGGCGAGCCCGGCGTCGGCAAGACCGCCGTCGTCGAGGGCCTGGCTGCTCGCATCTCCTCGAACAACGTGCCCGAGCTGCTCAAGGGCAAGCAGATCTACACGCTCGACCTCGCCGCCCTGGTCGCAGGCTCGAAGTACCGCGGTGAGTTCGAGGAGCGCCTCAAGAAGGTGATGAAGGAGATCACCCAGCGCGGCGACATCATTCTCTTCATCGACGAGCTCCACAACCTCGTTGGCGCCGGCGCCGCCGAAGGCGCGATCGACGCGGCTTCGATCCTGAAGCCTGCGCTCGCGCGCGGCGAGTTGCAGACGATCGGCGCAACCACGCTCGACGAGTACCGCAAGTACCTGGAGCGCGACGCCGCACTGGAGCGCCGCTTCCAGCAGATTCGGGTCGACGAGCCATCGGTGGACGACACCGTCCAGATCCTCCGCGGACTGCGCGACCGCTACGAGGCGCACCACCGCTGCAAGATCACCGACGAGGCGCTCCGGGCTTCGGCGACGCTCGCCGACCGTTACATCCAGGACCGACACCTGCCCGACAAGGCAATCGACCTGATCGACGAGGCAGCCTCTCGGATGCGGATCAAGACGATGAGCGCGCCGCCGCGGTACCGCGAGCTCGAGGACGAGATCGAGAAAGTCCGCAAGGACAAGGAAGGCGCGATCGAATCCCAGGAATTCGAGAAGGCCGCCTCGCTGCGCGACAAGGAGCGCAAGCTGACGCAGAAAAAGCGCGAGCTCGAGGACGACTGGCGCAATTCCGAAGGTGCCGAGGAGCAGCCCGAGATCGGCGAGGAGGAAATCGCCGACATCGTCTCGATGTGGACCGGCATCCCGGTCTTCAAGCTGACCGAGGCGGAGTCCCAGAAGCTGATCCGGATGGAGGACGAGCTCCACAAGCGCGTGATCGGACAGGAGGAGGCGATCATCGCCGTCTCCAAGTCGATCCGCCGTGCGCGCGCGGGCATCAAGGACCCGAAGCGCCCGACCGGCTCGTTCATCTTCCTCGGCCCCTCAGGCGTCGGCAAGACCGAGCTGGCGCGCACGCTCGCCGAGTTCCTGTTCGGCGACGAGGACGCGATGATCCAGGTCGACATGTCGGAGTACATGGAGAAGCACTCCGTGTCCCGGCTCGTCGGCTCGCCGCCCGGCTACATCGGATACGACGAGGGCGGCCAGCTCACCGAGGCCGTCCGCCGCAAGCCGTACTCGGTCGTCCTGCTCGACGAGATCGAGAAGGCCCACCCGGACGTCTTCAACATCCTGCTCCAGATCCTCGAGGACGGGCGCCTGACCGACGCGCAGGGTCGCAAGGTCGACTTCCGGAACACGATCGTGATCATGACCTCGAACATCGGCGCCGGGACGATCTCGAAGAACCAGACACTCGGCTTCTCGATCGGCGACGAGAGCGGCCTTTCCTACGAGGACATGAAGGAGCGCGTCCTGGGCGAGCTGAAGAAGGTCTTCCGCCCGGAGCTGCTCAACCGCATCGACGAAGTGATCGTCTTCCACAAGCTGACGAAGGAAGAGATCACCACGATCGTCGACCTGGTGCTCCGGCGCTTGCGCGAGCAAATGGGCGAGCACGAGGTCGCCATCGAGCTCACCGACGAAGCCAAGGAGCTGCTGGTCGAAAAGGGTTACGACCCGGCTATGGGAGCCCGGCCGCTCCGCCGCGCGATCCAGCGCTTCATCGAGGATCCGCTGGCCGACTTCGTGCTCGGGCGCTCGCTCGAGCCCGGCTCGACGATCCTCGTCGAGCGCAAGGACGAGGACGAGGTCGACATCACCGTCATCCCCGGCGAGATCACGCCGGAGAAGGTCACCGTGCCGCCCGAAGAGCCCAGCGCGTCCACTGAGGACGACGAGCACTCCGACGACGAATAGCGACGCGACGGCTGGAGGCCGCCGCGCCGCTTCCCTGGGGGGGACTCGTCAATCGTGGACGTAGAGCCAGCTGCCGATCGTGAAGTTCCCGTGGCGACCGTCGCCGCTCTTCGCGTGCCAGCCGTCGTGCATTAGCCGCAGATCGCTCGGATTGCCTCCGCGTGCGAGCTTGATGCACCCATTCGAGTAGTAGTCGTTGTCGCCCTCCCAGCAGTACGGATCGTCACCGGCCGTCGGGCAGTACTGCCCTTGAGCCGCGGTCTCCTCTGAGTGGACGAAGAGCTGTGTCCGCCAGGTGCCGTTCCAGCACTGCTTGTCCTGGAGGTAGAAGACCCGGCCCGCGATCGCTGCGTTGTAGTTGTCCCAGTGCCCCTTGAGGTCGTAGTAGCCGGTCGGCAGCCAGCCGTGGCCGACCCAGCAGGCATCAGTCGAGACGCCGGAGCCCGCGCGCCAGCTCTGGGTGCCGTACCAGCCGGCGCCTATCTGCCAGACCATCGTCAGGGTGGAGAAGGTGTTCGAGTGACGCGCGAACTCGAACCACGTCGGATAGGCAAGCGAAGGGCTAGGCAGAGTCAGCGCCACCGCTGCGAGGGTGGCCACGACCGCCAGTCGCGCTCTCATGGCGTGCCTCCTTCCTGCTCGACGGGGCGAAGCCAATCCTTGGCCGGGGCGGCCGCCCCGCGTTCGCAGCTCCGTGTGATCCGGTCGCATTTGATGAAGAAGGAGACGGCGCCGCCGGAGGCGGAGGGCGGAATGTCCACCGTGGCCGAAATGTCGTTGCCGTCGTCGTCGGCGAACCTCGGCTGCTGGACGCCGACGGGGAACTGCGCCCGGTCGAGGCTGAGCACCTGCTCGAGCTCGAGCGACGATGGGCCCGTGTGAAAGACCGCCAGTCCCGCGCTGGCCGGGGTGACGATGTGGTCTCCGGCCCAGGAGCCGGAGTACGAGACCCAACGGAGGGCCGGAGTGGCGGTCGTGACGTCGAGCCAGGCGAGCTCGCGGCCGGTGGCCACGTCGAGCACACGGACGTTGGTCGCCTCCTGGTCAAGGACCGCGACTCGTGTCGCGTCCGGACTGAGCGCGATCGCGCTCCCGTCTGCAAGCGGGCGCACTCGACCCGGTGTGTCGGCGACGAGCAGCTCGAGCTTCTCGCCGAGCCCGACGCGATAGACCAGCAACCGGTCGCCGGCCCAGCCGTAAACGACGTAGTGGGCCGGTTCCTTGATCCAGGCGACGTTGCGTCCTCGGATGCTCTGACGGACCACGACCCGGCCCTCGTAGTTGCCTCCAGCCCGGAACTCAGGCTGGGTGGCCTCGACGAAGGCGATCGCGCCGTCAGCTCGCCAGGCGGCCGAGTAAGCCCCGCGGGCGAGCAGCTCGTCGTGGCCCGAGCCGTCGTAGACCCGTAGCTCCGGGACGCCGAGCACATCGCCGTCCCCGATCCCCTGTGCGGAGAACGACCGCTCGCCGTCGACGGCCCGCAGCTCGTGCCACGTGTTGTAGACGACCAGCTTGCCGTCGCCCGACTTGACCGCAACCGGCGACAGCGGCCCGGTCATCGCCCCCGAGATACGCGCCTCGAGCTGCGCCTTGCCGCCCTTGCCGTCGTAGAGACCATTGGCCCGGACGAAAGGCGACGGCGGCGCCTCGAGGCCGGCATGAACCGTGAGCGGGCCCGTCCTGGCCACCGCTCCGTTGGCGCCCAGGACGGCGAAGAGAGCCAGTGCTGCCGCGGCAACGAGAGCAACGGCCAGCGCAACGGCGGTGATGCGTGCTCCGAACACTCCTTTCATTCGTCCTCCCTTCGTGGACTGCTTCGAAGGTAGAAGCTGCGAGTGTGAGAAGCGTTGGCGATCTAGACAACGACACAGAGTTGTCACGATCCGGTCACCGTCGGTGTCAGACCCTCTCCGTACACTCGGCAACGTGGCGAAAGCGGCCGTCCAGCACGCTTGCACGGAATGTGGCTACAGCGCCGGGCGCTGGTTCGGCAAGTGCCCGGGCTGCGGCTCTTTCGGGACGCTCGTGGAAGAGCTTGTCTCGGGGGCCCGCGCCGGCAATGCGAAGCCTCTGCTGCGCCTGGTCGACGTCGAGGCGGAGGAATCGGAGCGGATCTCGACCGGGGTCCCGGAGCTCGACCGCGTTCTCGGAGGCGGGCTGGTGCCGGCCTCGCTCGTCCTCGTCGGCGGCGAGCCGGGCGTCGGGAAGTCGACCCTGCTGCTCTCGGCGCTCGCGGCAATTTCGAAGCACCGGCGGGCGCTGCTCGTCACCGGCGAGGAGTCGAGCGCCCAGGTGAAGCTACGCGCAGCTCGCCTGGGCGGCGCCGAGAAGGTCGAGATCCTGGCCGAGACCGAGCTGGAGACGGTCTGCGCGACGCTCGAGAGCGAGCGTCCGGACGTCTGCGTGATCGACTCCGTCCAGACTCTCTACTCGTCCGAAGTCGGCTCCGCGCCCGGATCGGTCGCCCAGGTGCGCGAGGCGGCCGCGCGGCTCTTGCGCGTCGCCAAGCAGTCCCAGGTCGCCACCTTCCTCGTCGGCCACGTGACCAAGGACGGCACGGTCGCGGGCCCGCGGGTGCTGGAGCACCTCGTCGACTGCGTCCTGCAGTTCGAAGGCGACCGCTATCACGCCCACCGCGTGCTGCGTGCGACGAAGAACCGGTTCGGCTCGACCAACGAGCTCGGCCTATTCGAGATGACCGGTTCCGGCCTGGTCGGCGTCCCGGAACCGTCGGAGCTGTTCGGCCGGGGCGCCGAAGGTGAAGTCGGAGCAGCCGTCGCGTGCGCGCTCGAGGGAACGCGGCCGATCCTGCTCGAGATCCAGGCGCTCGTCTCCCCGACAGACCTCGCGATGCCCCGCCGCGTCGCCACCGGCGTCGACCCGAAGCGCCTCGCGATGATCGTCGCCGTTCTCTCACGTCATGCCAGGCTCGCGCTGGGCGCGGCAGACGTGTTCGTGAACGTGGCCGGCGGGTTACGAATCGACGAGCCGGGGGCTGACCTCGCGGTCGCGCTGGCGATCGCCTCCGCGGCCCGCGGGGCTCCCGTCAAGGACGGCACGGCCGCCTTCGGCGAGATCGGCTTGACCGGACGGCTGCGCGCCGCGACCCAGGCCGACCGCCGCCTGGACGAGTGCGCGAAGCTCGGCCTTCGACAGGTAGTCGCTCCCGCCGGCACCCCTAGTGGCAAACTACGCATTCTCGAAGCCGAGACGTTGAGAAGCGCGATTGGGGCGGGGCTTGATGGCGACAGATCCGAGGACGGATAAGGAACGACGACCGGCCGCACCGCTCGGCTTTCCGCGTAGCGCGGCCGAACTGGATCCACGGATCGACCCAAGCCTGCTGAGCGCGATCGCCCGGATCGCGCCGGGAACGCCCTTGCGGCAGGGAATCGACGACATCATCCGCGCACGGGAGGGTGCTCTGATCGTGATCGGCGAGCCGGGGGAGCTCTCGTTCATGTTCTCCGGCGGGATTCGCCTCGACCAGGCCTTCACGCCGCAGCTCCTCTACGAGCTGGCCAAGATGGACGGCGCGATCATCGTCAACGGCGCGGTCGCCAAGATCGCGCAGGCGAACGTCCAACTGATGCCGGATCCGACGATTCCGTCGAACGAGACCGGCACGCGCCACAGGACCGCCGAGCGCGTCGCGAAGCAGACGAAGGCGCTCGTGATCTCGATCTCCCAGCAGCGCGAGACCGTGACCCTCTTCGTCGGCCCGCGCCGTTATCTGCTCGACCCGATCGCAGAGGTGCTGGCGAAGACGAACCAGGCGCTCGCGACGCTGGAGACCTATCGCCAGCGGCTCGACCAGGTCCTGACGCGCCTGACCGCGCTCGAGTTTCAGAACGCCGTCATGCTCGACGACGTGCTCGTTGCGCTCCAGCGGGCCGAGCTGACGACGCGGATGGCGGACTACATCGAGCGCGCCTGCACGGAGCTGGGATCGGAGGGTCGCCTGATCCGCCTGCGGCTCGAGGAGCAGGTCAGCGAGGTGCCCGCCGAGAAGGCCGCGATCGTCTACGACTACCACGCCGACGGAGGCGCCGACGACGTCGCCGAGAGCCTGGAAGCGCTGGCGCAGTTGCCCTACCAGCAGCTGCTCGAGTTCGAGCTGCTCGCGGTGCTGGGCTACCCCGCGACGACGAACCCCCTCGACCATTCCGTCGCGCCGCGTGGTTTCCGGGTCCTCACGCACATCCCACGGCTCCCGGAAAACGTGATCCAGCGCGTGGTGGGCGAGCTCGTGGGGCTCGAGGGCATCGTCCGCGCCTCTCAGCGCGACCTCGAGTCCGTCGACGGGGTCGGCGCCGTTCGCGCGCGCGAGATCCGCGAGGGCCTGCGCCGGCTGCAGGAGCACAACCTCGTCGATCGGTATTTGCAGCTCTGACTGCGGGCCGGCCGCATCCGCGTCCTACGCCGGGATTGGACGGCCGCGCCGGCAAAGCCGCCACGGCCTGACACCGGCATCGAAGCGACGCCGCAGCTACAACTCTGAGTTCGGAGGTCGCTCTGAGCAGGGCTTTTTAGGTCAGGCGCCCAAAATCCCTGGAAATAGTGGCCTTTTCAAGCGGTTTTCGGTATACTTGCCGACACACGCCGGCGGTCTCGACTCCGTCGGCGTTCTGGCGCAGTAACCAATAAAAAGGGAGGGTCGGCTTGTACAAGGTCGGCGACAAGGTGGTGTATCCACACCACGGAGCAGGCACCGTCGTGAAGAAAGAGTCCCGCACCGTGCTCGGTCAGAAGCGGGAATACATGACGATCAAGATCCTGCACAACGACATGACAGTGAACGTTCCGACCGAGAACGCCGACGCCGTCGGTCTCCGCAAGGTGATCGATGAGCAGATGGTCACCAAGGTCCTGAAGGCCCTCACCGGCGGCGGCACGCAGATGCCGAAGAACTGGAACCGCCGCTTCAAGCACAACCGCGACAAGATGAAGACGGGTGACATCTTCGAGCTCGCCGAGGTCGTCCGGAACCTGGCCCTCCGTGATCACGAGAAGGGCCTGTCCACCGGCGAGAAGCAGATGTTCGTGAAGGCGAAGAAGATCCTCGCCAGCGAGCTGATGTACGCCAAGGACATGGACGAGGACGAGGCCGCGGAGTGGCTCGACGGCGTCCTTGCCAACGGCGGCTCGAAGAAGAAGACGACCAAGGTCGCGGCGACGGCATAGGCGTCGCTTGCGACGCCTATTTGGAGGTCGTGGCGGCTTTGCCGGCACGACCGCCTAAACCCGGTTAGTGGAAAATCCGACGGGTGGCCGTTCGGTTTCGAGGAGCTAGCTAATTGGCCGTCTGGGCGGTTCTCGCGGCGGCGGGCCGCGGCGAGCGGCTCGGTGGGAGACGTCCGAAGGCGTTCGCGAAGCTCCGCGACCGCCCGCTGCTGGCCGAGAGCCTCGAGCGCCTCGAGGCCTCGGGTTGGATCGACGCGATCGTGATCGTGGCTCCGCGCGGCTGGGAGGAGCCTTCGATCCTCGTCGCGGAGGAGCTCGCCTGCACCAAAGTCGTTGCTTGCGCGACCGGCGGCGAGACGCGCGCGGAGTCGGTGCGGGCCGGCGTCGCTGAGGTCGCTGAGGAGGCGGACGTGATCGTCGTCCACGACGCCGCAAGGCCGTTGCTGCCCGAGGAGGTGATCGAGCGCGTCCTGCGTGCTCTCAATGAAGGCTGGGACGGCGCCGTGCCTGGACTCCCACTCGCTGACACGGTCAAGCGCGTTCACGGCGGGCAGGTGGTCGAGACGCTTCCCCGCGAAGAGCTTGTTGCGGTGCAGACTCCGCAGGCGTTTCTCGCGCCGGTCCTGCGCGACGCCCTCGCGGGCGAGCTGGCGGGAGCGACCGACTGCGCGGCGCTCGTCGAGGCGCGCGGGGGGCGGGTGACCGTCGTCCCGGGCGATCAGAGGCTGCTCAAGGTCACCGACCAGGCCGATCTCGAGCTGATCTCCTCC
>Ga0307291_1000063_pt1 | contig 28457 bp, 28 predicted proteins | sample ER_DNA_148_FD_194474 | JGI IMG/M metagenome (GOLD analysis project Ga0307291, IMG submission 194474) | Bulk soil microbial communities from the East River watershed near Crested Butte, Colorado, United States - ER_DNA_148 | ecosystem: Environmental > Terrestrial > Soil > Floodplain | place: USA...
AGTAACGCCAGTGATACCTAGCTGCTGGCGATCTGCCAGTCAGCAGCCTCGAACAACGTTACGCCGTCTTCGGCCAGCAGGGCCTTGTTCGCGGTCACCACTGAGGCTCCGTGCCGCATCGCCGCCAAGATCAACGACCGCGCCGGCTCAATCTGGCCGGCAATACCAGAAGACCCAACACCAGCCCGACCAGTCCGATCGGCGCGTTGACGGCAAAAACCCAACGCCAACCGGCGTATTCGCTGATCAGGCCGCCGAGGATCCAGCCGCTGGCGCCACCACCCGCTGCGACCGCCGTCCACCAGCCGATCGCTCGTCGTCGCTCTTCGCCCGGCTCGGTGAGCGTGGTCAACAACCCCAGTGCCGCGGGAGAGAGTAGGGCCGCTCCAGCCCCCTGGATTACTCGCGCAGCGACGAGTGTTTCGGCAGACCACGCCAGAGCGCAGCCGATTGAGGCCACCGTAAATAAACCAAGACCGATCAGAAAGATTCGGCGGCGGCCGAAGACATCCGCCAGTCGGCCGCCACAGATGAGCAGTCCGCCGAACGCCAGCGCATACGCGGTGAAGATCCACTGCTGGCCAGCCTCGCTAAATCGCAATGCGGGGCGAATCGCCGGGAGCGCCATCGTGACGATCGTCACGTCAAGGACCACGACGAACTGAGCGACGCACACGACGGCGACCGCCGGCCAGGTCTTTAGGCTGTTACCAGCAAAACTCCTCATGCTGGGAACATACCCCAGCGCCTGCCCAGGCATGCAACTGGTAAACTGAGTTTTGATGGAAACAACCTTTCCTGCAACGGGTGTCCCACGAGAGCTGCCGATTGTCGGCGGCCACCTGGCGCTGGACTTCGCCAATACCGTCGACGATCCAGACGGCACGGCACGCTACGACCATGCTGGGACCTTTCCCGAGCTGGTTGCCTGGTCGGTTCGACTTGGGATCTTGCAGACTGACGAGGCGACGACGCTGCTGGCCTCAGGCATGGATCATCCGCGTGCCAGGTCTGCCGCGCTCAAGAGGGCGCACGCGCTACGCAGCCTCCTGATCGAGACGTTCAGTACGGCCGCCATGATCAATAGCGGTGAGCTAGCAGCGGCGGCGGTGCTGGATGCGCGGTGGCACGACCTGCGGTCATACGTCACCGATGCCATGGCACACAGCGAACTGGTGCCGGATGATCACAAGTACGGGCTGGACTGGCCCGTGATCATGCGCTTGGACTCAATGTTGTGGCCGATCGCCGTGGCGGCTGTTCAGCTGTTGACGAGCCCGCAGCTGGCCCGGGTCAAGAAGTGCGCTGGCTGTCCGTGGGTATTTCTTGATCAATCCAAGAACCTGAGCAGGCGCTGGTGTGCTATGCAGGACTGCGGCACGCACGAAAAGATTGTGCGTTACGTCGCACGCCGAGCGGCCAGGAAACGAGCCTGACGCGGCAACACGCGCTCGCAGCTCACACGCAGCTGATGCTCGCTCGCCAAGCGCGAATCGGCTCCATGTTGGTGTCCATCGTCACGGCATCAATGGCGTCGACCCGCCAGTCCGGAGGCCCGAATGCGTCCCTGATCTCCGACTCGCTGACCCGTCGCGGCCCCATTGTCCCGGGTTGCCGATCACTGAAGCACAGCAGGTAATAATGGCCGCCGGCGGACATGACAGCACCAAGTGAGGCGACGAACCGAGGGCGGTCCTCATCGCTGAAGATGTGAAAAAGTCCGCAGTCGAGTACGGTGTCGAACTGCTCGCCAAGATCAGCTAGCCGAAGGGCGTCCGCGACGAGGAATCTCGCTGTGAGACCGCGATCTTCAGCCTTACGTTGTGCGTGGCCGATCGCCTGTGGAACGGCATCAATGCCGGTCGCGTCCAGGCCCCGCGCTGCCGCCATGAGGGCATGTTCGCCAGTACCGCATCCGACATCGAGAACCCGTCCCACCAGCCGACCTTGATCAGCTAGCTCGACGAATGTCGGCTGCGGTCGTCCGATATCCCACGGTGGTGGTCCGCCGTCGTACATCTCATCGAAGGCGCGTACCTGATCAGACGGGCCGGGTCGACCGGGTGGGCGGGGCGGATTGTCGGAAACGCTCATGCCGCCATCATCCTTCGAAAGTGCGAATGACTCGGGCCGGATTCCCGACGGCGACGACACCGGCCGAGGCGTCACGCTCACCCACGAACTCACCGTGATCGTCAGCCGAGACAACCTCATCACGCGGCCGCTGCCCGCAGAACCCGGCGTTCGGCACATCCGCGTCGCCTACCCCACCGGTCCAATGACGACGGCAGCCGAGACGGTGCTTAACACTTTGAGATCAGTCGGCGAGCAACACCAGACACAATGGCCTCATCGCCAGCAGCCCTGCGCAAGTGACACCAACATTCACGAACAACAGATCAGCGAACCCAGCACAGGTGACGTCACAATTTACGAGCAACTGACCTTCAGCATCCGCACCCGAAGCGAAAGGGGTTTAGGCGAGAAAGAGCCGGGTAGGTCCTCTGCGCAGTAGAGCCCAGAGGATTGGGGAGAATACCGTGCGCGTGGCGCTGGTGTCTGAACATGCGAGTCCGCTGGCCGCGATCGGGGGCGTCGACGCCGGAGGTCAGAATGTCCACGTCGCTGAGCTCGCTGCAGGGCTGGTCCGACTCGGACATTCGGCAGCGGTATATACCAGGCGTGATGATCCGAAGTTGCCGGAACGGCTAACGACCGCCGCCGGATACGAAGTGGTACACCTTCCGGCCGGCCCGGCCGAGCAGGTTCCCAAGGACGACTTGTGGCCGTACATGGGCGCCTTCGCTGACCACCTCGGCGAAATGCTGACGTTCCAACGGCCAGATCTCGTGCACGCCCATTTCTGGATGTCAGCCTGGGCAGCTGCGGTAACCGCCGAGCGGCTCAACCTTCCTCTCCTGGTCACCTTTCACGCCCTTGGCGCGGTCAAGCGCCGCTATCAGGGTCAGTCCGATACCAGCCCGCTCAACAGAATCAGGGTTGAGACGGCGGTGGCAGCTGAAGCCGACTGCATCGTCGCGACGTGTGGGGATGAGGTTACTGAGCTCGGTTTTCTTGGGGTACCGGCTGACAAGGTTGCGGTCGTGCCCTGCGGTGTTGATCTTGGTCACTTCTCACCGACTGCGGGCAAGGGAATCTCCGCGGCTGTACCGGAGCGGGGCTACCGCTATCGATTGGTGAGCGCGGGTCGACTCGTACGGCGGAAGGGCTACGACACCACGATCGAGGCGCTGACCCGACTGCCCGACACCGAGTTGCTGATCGCCGGCGGTGGCGACGCGACGCCCGAGCCGGAGCATGATCGACTTCTCACCCTTGCCGATCAACTGGGAGTTGCTGATCGGGTGCAGCTGATCGGGCAGGTGGCGCATCCACAGATGCCGGCGCTACTGCGTTCGGCGGACTTGGTCGTCTGCTCACCGTGGTACGAGCCGTTCGGGATCGTCCCGCTGGAAGCCATGGCGTGCGGTGTCCCTGTCGTTGCCAGCGCCGTCGGCGGGATGCTCGACACCGTTGTCGACGGCGTCACCGGAGCGCACGTGCCGCCACGTGACCCGGCCGCCCTGGCAGGGGTGATCGGGGCACTGCTCGATGCGCCCGAGCACCGTGCCGAGCTGTCTCGAGCCGGCTTGGAACGGGTCCGCAGCCGCTACTCGTGGGATCGGGTCGCCGCAGATACCGCAGCGGTGTATCAACGGACCGCACGGCGACAGAGTAGAGAAACCGCGCAGATCGCGCCGCTCGTCTGACGGCCCCGACCAGACCTGAGCGGCGTGACAAGGGGCACAGCCGTCAAGACGTAGCAGGGAGGCAAATCACCTATAGGTGGTTTGGTCACCAGTAGCCGGGGTAACGGCGAAGGGAACTAGTAGCAACCACAACAAGCGGAGAGGGCAGGCATTGCGCGTACTCGGCGTCAACGCGATCTTTCATGACTCGGCTGCCGCTCTCGTGGTGGACGGGCGTACGGTCGCTGCCGCGGAGGAGGAGCGGTTCAGTCGGCGCAAGCATGGCAAGCGGCCGGTTCCGTTCTCGGCGTGGGAGCTGCCCGAGCAGGCGATCGCCTGGTGCCTGACGCAGGGTGGGCTCACCCCAGATGATCTTGATGCGGTGGCCTACTCCTACGATCCGGCTCTGGTTGATCACAGCTCAGCCGGCCTGGATCCGAGCTGGGAAGAACTGCGCACCACGTACGCGTCTCGGGCGCCCCAGTTTCTCAAGACAGCACTACCCGGCTATCAGGGCCAAGGGTTTCATTTCGTCCGGCATCATGTCGCCCACGCGGCATCTGCAGCGCTCGCCGCACCGTGGGGACCCGACGGCTCGCTCGCTGACTGCGCCGTGCTGGCGGTCGACGGACGAGGCGAGTCGACCTCGATGCTGGCGGGGGAATATCGCGACCGCAAGCTGGATGTGCTCCAGGTGCAGGCGCTGCCACATTCGCTCGGACTTCTGTACGAGGATCTGACCGCGCATCTGGGTTTCGAGCGATCCAGTGATGAGTACAAGGTGATGGCGATGGCTTCGTACGGTACGTCGCTGCACCTTGATCATTTTCGGCAGCGAGTGTACGCAACCCCCGACGGCGGCTTCCGCACCGAGTCCATCGACTGGGGCAGGTTCGCGCCGGCCCGTCGGCCGGGTGACGCCTTCGATGAGAGCCACATGGATCTGGCCGCTACCGTGCAGGCCGCGCTCGAAGAGGTGCTGCTGGACCTGTGTGGCTGGCTCCACGGCCGGACCGGAAACAGCCGGCTGGCGCTAGCAGGCGGCGTCGCCTTGAACTGCGTCGCCAATACGCGGCTGCTCGCCGACAGCCCGTTCAGCGAGATGTGGGTGCAGCCGGCCGCCGGTGACTCGGGCACCGCTCTGGGCGCCGCGCTGGCTGTAGCCGCCGAGGCCGGTGATGATCTTGAACCGATGACCACGGCCGCTCTGGGCCGCAGCTGGAGCGACGCCCAGATCGAGCTGGCACTCAGCACGGCCCGCGTCCCGTACCAACGCCCGGCCGACATCGCTGGTGCCGCGGCCGAGATCATCGCCGACGACGGGATCGTCGCCTGGTTCCAAAGCCGCGCCGAGTATGGGCCACGGGCGCTCGGTCATCGTTCGTTGCTCGCCCATCCCGCCCGCGAGGGCAACACCGAGCGACTCAACGACATCAAGGGACGAGAGCAGTTCCGACCGGTGGCGCCTATGGTGCTGTCCGACCGGGCGGCCGAGATCTTCGATCGCGGACCCGTTCCCAGCCCGTACATGCTCTTTGTGCACGACGTCGCCCCCGCCTGGCAGGAGCGGCTGCAGGCTGTCACCCACGTCGACGGCACGGCACGGATTCAAACGGTCGATGCCTCAGACGACCCCCTGACGGCAACCCTGCTGACAACCTTCGATGAGCTCACCGATATCCCGGTGGTGGTCAACACCAGCCTCAACACCGTAGGGCGACCCATGGTGGACAGTCCGCGGGACGCGCTGGAGCTCTTCGGCTCGGCACCGGTCGATGCACTCGCCATCGGCCCCTATCTGGTGCGGCGACCATGATCAATCCGTCGTACGCCGTCGTCATTCCGACCATCGGACGCCCGGGGCTAGCTGAACTGATCGCTACCGTGGACGGCGACCCAGCACCGACCTGCATCGTGGTCGTTGACGATCGGCATCGTGTTGCAGCGGAGTTGGACCTGCCGGAGACTTCAGCCCCGCTCACTGTCCTCCATACACATGGCCGCGGCCCTGCTGCCGCCCGGAATGCGGGCTGGCGCGCGGCGGATGCCGAGTGGATTGCCTTCCTCGACGACGATGTGAACGTTCCGCGCGACTGGTGCCAGCGACTGATGCGAGACCTCTCCAACCTGCCGGACCAAGTGGCGGCTTCGCAGGCCTGGCTCCATGTCCCGGCACCGCCACAGCGCCGTCCCACCGATAGCGAGCGGCGCACGCTGGCTCTCATGGGTGCGCCGTGGATTACCGCCGACATGGCCTATCGGCGTGCCGCCCTGGTTGCGACCGGCGGCTTCGACGAGCGCTTCCCGCGAGCCTTTCGGGAAGACAGCGACCTGGCTTTGCGTACGGTGCGGCTCGGCTACCTGATGACGTGGGGCGAGCGGGTAACGACCCACCCGCTCGCCTCGCCAACTAACTGGCGGAGCAGCTTGAAGGACCAGGCGGGCAACGCTGACAACGCGTGGCTACGCGCGAAGTACGGCCGCCGCTGGCGTTCGCTGTCCGGAACCGCCCGAGGAAGGACTGGTCGTCACCTGATCACCACCGCCGCCGCGACCACAGCCCTTGCTGCCGTAGCCTCTCGTGGGGTTGTGCCGGCGCCCCGCCGCTGGGCGCGCGTCGCGGCGGCGGCAGGGCTTGTCTGGGCTGGTCTGACGGCCGAGTTTGCTCTTGGTCGCATCCTTGCGGGACCACGGACCGCGCGGGAAATCACCACCATGGTGGTGACCAGCGCACTCATTCCACCCCTCGCAGTTGCGCATCGGCTGCGAGGGGAGGTGCGAGCCCGGCTTGGTGGGCGAGACCCCGGACGTATCTCCGAAAAACCCCGCGCCGTGCTCTTCGATCGGGACGGCACCTTGATCAAGAACGTGCCCTATCTGGCCGATCCGCGTCGGGTCCGGCCGATGCCGGGCGCTCGGCGTACGCTCAATCAGCTGCGCCGTCAAGGTGTCGCCGTTGGCGTGGTCAGTAACCAGTCCGGGGTCGCCCGGGGCTTGATCAACTCCGATGAACTGGCGAAGGTCAATGCGCGCGTGGAATCGCTGCTCGGTCCGTTCGACACCTGGCAGATCTGTCCGCACGCGCCCGATGCGGGCTGCGGGTGCCGTAAGCCTGAGCCAGGCTTGGTCGCGGCGGCCGCTCACGAGCTGGGAGTCGCTCCGGATGAGTGCCTGATGATCGGCGATATCGGCAGCGACGTCGACGCGGCGCTCACCGCAGGGGCGCGTGCGGTATTGGTGCCTGGACGCCACACGAGGGTCGCTGAGATCGATCATGCCCACCTAGTCGCTGCTGTCGCCCCGAATCTGCGGACCGCCGTACGCCGCCACGTCGGGGGAGTCCGATGAACCCTCCGCATCTCGGTCGGTCCGCGCGTGTTTTGGTGGCGCGGCTCGACAGCCTTGGCGATGTGTTGCTCGCCGGGCCGGCGGTACGTGCCGTTGCTCGGCGCGGCGCAGTGACGATGCTGGTTCGTAGCGGCCTCGCTCCGGCGGCTGAGCTGCTGCCTGGTGTTGACGACGTGGTGGAGTTCGACGCCGCCTGGGTGCTCCTCGACCCGCCGCGGATCCACGACCAAGCAATTGCCGACCTACTCGAGGCAGTGGAGGCACGGCATTTCGACGCAGCGCTGGTGCTGACCTCGTTCCACCAATCGCCGCTGCCGCTGGCCCTGCTCTTGCGGATGGCTCACGTGCCTTGGATCGGCGCCATCTGTGAGGACTATCCAGGCTCCCTCCTCGATCTGCGCCATCACGTGGCTGATGGGCTGCCGGAGTCGGAGCGCAACCTCTCGCTTGCTCGCGCTGCCGGATTCGACGCGGACGAGATGGCAGCCCGGCTAGCCGTACGACAACCGCTGCCCGACGTCACTGATTGGGTCGGAACCGAGCCGTACGTGGTATTCCATCCCGGTGCGGCAGTGCCCGCCAGGCGTCCGACCGCCACGCACAGTCGGGCAATGGTGGCGGCGCTGCGGTCGGCCGGACAGCGGGTGATCGTCACCGGATCTGCGGATGAAACCACCCTGACCGGCTTTGTTGCGGGCGGAGCAGCAGATGATCTTGGCGGCTTGCTCTCTATGGCGGAGCTGGCCGCAGTCCTTGAGCGGGCCGACGTTGTGGTCGCACCCAACACTGGGCCGGCGCATCTAGCTGCAGCCGTTGGTACGCCAGTCGTCTCCCTGTTCGCGCCTGTCGTGGCCGCGTCGCAATGGGCTCCGTACGGGGTGCCGCGGGCGCTGCTGGGTGATCAGCAGGCGCCCTGTCGAGGCACCCGGATGAGGGCGTGCACGATTCCCGATCATCCCTGCCTGACCTCGATCAGTCCTTCGGAGGTTGTTGCAGCCGTGGCGGAGCTGCAGACGCACTCCGGAGGGTCAGGAGTCGCCACGACGGCACGTCCGGCCCAGGCCGCCACGAGAGAAAGGCCATGGTTGTGAGCCACCTGCAGGGTGTGGAGCTGGTCGGCTCGCACCTCGACGACTTGGCCATCGCTGCCCGCGACGCACATGTAGCCGCGCCCGTTGTGCATGAATGGGGCCAGCAACTTGCCGAGGTTTTCGCTAGCGGCGGCAAGCTGCTCGCTTGTGGCAATGGCGGCAGCGCCGCCGAAGCGCAGCACCTCACCGGGGAGCTGCTCGGTCGTTTCCGTCACGAGCGTCGGCCGCTCCCGGCTGTTGCGCTGTGCGCCGACACGGCGGCTGTCACAGCGATCATCAATGACTATGGCGCCGAGGAGCTCTTTGCTCGCCAAGTTCAGGCGTACGGGCGACGCGGGGATGTGCTGGTGGCCTTGTCCACCAGCGGCAGCAGCCCGAATGTGATCGCCGCCGCGAAGGCCGGGCTCGACTTGGGCGTCACCGTCTGGGCGCTGACCGGCCCCGCTCCCAACCCGCTCGCCGCACTGTCGGATTCGGCGATCGCGGTCGATGCCCCGACGGTGGCCACAGTCCAGGAAATTCATCTCACCCTCGTGCACGCGCTGTGCATCGTCCTCGATCAGGCGCTGCGGGCCCACGAATGGTGACGGCCGGCGCGCGTGGCGGTCCACTTGTTGTCCTCGGCGACTCGATGCTGGACATCGACATTGAAGGGGAGGCCAGCAGGCTGAGTCCCGAGGCGCCCGTTCCCGTGGTCGACGTGACGCGTCAGCGGCGTCGGCCCGGGGGCGCAGGCCTTGCGGCACTGCTGGCGGCTCGCTCCGGTCGCCAGGTGATTCTGTTGACGGCGATCGGAGACGACGACCTCGGCAACACGCTGCGAGGCCTGCTTGCTGATCATGTGGAGGTTCGATCGCTGCCGCTGGACGGCAACACTGTCAGCAAATGCCGGGTCGCGGCGGGCGAGGTTCCGCTGCTGCGGCTGGATTCCGGATCGGGACGCGCGTGTCGCGGGTCCTTGCCGCCCGACGCCGTACGCACCCTTGAGTCGGCTGGCGCGATTCTGGTCGCAGACTATGGCCGCGGCGTGGCTGGCTTGCCCGCGCTACGACAGGCGCTACTGCGCAAGATGAGCTCGGTGCCCGTGATCTGGGACCCGCATTCCAACGGGCCCACGCCGGTGCGCGGCTGCTGGCTGATCACTCCGAACGCCGCCGAGGCGCAACTCTCCAGCGGGGCCGAGCAGCCAGCTGAGCAAGGCCGACGACTCTGCGCGAGCTGGCATGCACGCGCCGTCGCCGTCACGATCGGTGGACGGGGCGCGGTCCTGACCGAGGTCGACCCGCCCCGGACCACGAATGTTCCGCTGCTGGACCTTGTCCAGCCGACAGCAGGCCGCGTGGACACCCTAGGTGCAGGTGATCAACTTGCGGCGGCGGCGGCCTTGGCCATGTTGGACGGTGCTGACGCTCGTGAGGCCGTACAGGCGGCCGTAGCGTCGGCCGCGCACTTCGTCCAGGCCGGCGGAGCCTCCGCGGTCTCGACAGTCTCGGGCGCACAGTCGATCGACCTTTCGATGCACATGGCGGAGCTGACAGGCGCAGTTGACGCCTTTCAGGTGGCGGCTCGAACCCGCCGCACCGGTGGCCGTCTGGTCGCGACCGGCGGCTGCTTTGACCTGCTCCATCGCGGTCACATCAGCCTGCTCAATCAGGCCAGAGCACTGGGCGATGCGCTGGTGGTGTGTCTCAACTCCGACGCGTCGGTACGCCGCGCCAAGGGTCCCGGGCGGCCCGTGGTGCCGCAGCAAGACCGGGCCGCAGTGCTTGCTGCACTGGCTGCTGTCGATGGCGTGGCGATCTTCGATGAGAAGACACCGGCTGCGCTGCTGTCTCAGCTGCAGCCCGATATCTGGGTGAAAGGTACGGATTACGCGGACCGCATCATTCCCGAGGCCGAGGTAGTTGAGCGGGTCGGCGGCCGAGTGGTGCTCCTCCCCGTCGTACCCGGTTACTCAACGACACGCCTGGTCAGTACTGCGCGTACGGACCACCATTCCAGCAACGACATCTCTCAGGAGGTCTCATGAGCGCCACCACCGTGGCACCCTCTTCCCGCATCGGCCATGTCGCGTCACAAGCGCTCGGCACGGTTGTGATCACAGGCGGTTCGTCAGGGCTGGGAGCGGCCACAGCGGCGGCCGTACAGGCCGGCGGCGGGACACCGCTGGTGTTGGATCGCGTCGCACCCGAGTCTGAGTTCGCCTACCAGCAGGTCGACCTGGCCGACTCGGCTGCGGCAGCGAGTGCCGTAGATGCAGCCGTCAAGGCAGCGGGCGGCCAGCTGGACGGTATCTTCACCGCCGCCGGCATCGATTCTTGCGGCCCGCTTGACGAGGTCTCGGTCGACGAGTGGGAACGCGTGATCCGGGTGAATCTACTCGGCACTGCGGCCGTGGTTCGGGCGGCGCTGCCCTATCTGCGCCGCAGCCACGGGCGGGTAGTGACGTGTGCGTCCACCCTCGGCATCAAGGCGGTCAGCGATGCGACCGCGTACTGCGCGTCGAAGTTTGGCGTCGTCGGCTTCACTCGCGCTCTGGCTGCGGAGCTGGCGGGCGAGGTGGGCGTCACGCTGCTCATTCCGGGCGGCATGCATACCCACTTCTTCGACAACCGGACCGAGCAGTACAAGCCCCCGCCTGACGCGGTGCTCAACGCCCCGGCCGATGTTGCCGCGGCGGTCGTCTTCGCCCTGAGCCAGCCGGCTGGTTGCGAGTTGCGTGAGCTGGTGATCTGCAGCTCGACCGAGAGTTCCTGGCCGTAACTGCCTTGGAGTCGTTTTCCAGCACAGCCGTGAACAGGACCCAGGTCCTCGTCCTCAGGGCGATCGGGCTCGGTGATTTTCTGACCGGCGTGCCCGCATACCGCGGTCTCCGACGTGCCTTTCCGGAAGCGAGCATCACTCTTGCTGCGCCTGCGGTGCTGGAGCCGTTGGCCTCGCTGACTGGAGCGATCGACCGGGTCTTGCCGGTCGCGGGGCTAGGTGAGCTGCCGCCGCTGTCTGCGCCGCCGGACCTCGCGGTCAACCTGCACGGCGCAGGCCCGCAGAGCATTGGCGACCTGCTCGCGACCGGTGCGCGCCGGCTGATCAGCCACCGACATCCCCAGTATCCGCAGATTTCGGGTCCCGAGTGGTGCGAGGAGATGCACGAGGTGGAGCGCTGGACCTCGCTGCTCGCGGCGGCGGGGATCCCCGCTGACCCCGGTGAGTTGCATTTGGTCAAGCCGCCGCAGGCACCGGCTGTGCCGAACGCGGTGATCGTGCATCCGGGTGCGTCAGCTGAGGCTCGTCGCTGGCCGGTGGATCGCTTTGGCGCAGTGGCTGGAGCCTTGGCCGCGACCGGTCATTCCGTCGTTCTTACGGGCTCCGCCGCAGAACGCAGTCGTTGTTTCGCCGTCGCGCGCTGTGCCGGCCTTGATCAGGACTGGGTTTTGGCAGGTGACCTCGATCTGGCCGGCCTAGCAGCGCTGATGGCCGACGCTCGGCTGCTGATCAGCGGAGACACCGGAATTGCCCACCTCGCAACCGCGTACGCCACTCCATCCGTATTGTTGTTCGGGCCCACGTCGCCGCTGCGTTGGGGCCCACCGGCCGCGGGACCATCTACCGTGATTTGGCGAGGGGCCACAGGCAACCCGCACGGCCGGTGGGTCGATCCAGCCCTTCTCGAGATTGTGAGCGACGAAGTGCTGGATGCGGCGGAGGCCAGGCTTGGGAACCCGAACCTCGGCCAGCTGCCCCGTACTCTATCCGGATAGCGTAGCTAAGTAGCCAAAGGACGCAGTCGTGTCTTTCCTTGACCAGACGAGGGCCGGGTTGATGCAGAAAGTGGTCACGAACAACACGCGTTGAGGCCGAATCGTTGTTGTATTCGACCACTTTCTTGAAAGACGCTCGCAGGTGCAGCCCGGCTGAGGTCTAACGGGCCAGGCCGGCTCGGTCAACACGACGGTGGTAGCGCATGCCGGCCAGTCCGCCGAGCAGTGCGCCAATGAGGCTGACGGCCACGATGCCGATCGCCAAAATGATGCCACCGGTGTTCAGCGTGCCCTGACTGAGCGGGAGGCGCGGAAGGCTGTTGACCCGGGTGAGGATGTCGAAACGAGCACCGGCCAGCATGCCGGCTCCGGCAGCCAGAATCGCAATGATCACTGCCCAGAGCCAAACCCCAAGGCCCTGTTTCAGACCGTTGAATCGGGCCATCCGCCCTGCCACGTATCCGCCGGCGAGGTAGGACACGAAGATGATGGCCAGCAAGATGATGCCGCCGATCAGGCCGACTGACTCGGTACCCGCCGGCGTTGTTCCTGCTGTCTCGACGTTTCGGGTCAGTCCGATTGCTGTGCCGACGCCGGTCACGATCGCGCCAAGCAGTACGGCGGTGCCTGCGGCCGTGAGCCAGCCGAAGAAGCAGCTGCCGAACTTCATTCCGCCGAAGGCCTCTTTCTGGCGGTCCACGACATCTCGCCGGTCGCCGACAACGGCGGTGTCGTCGGCTTCGGTCGCGGCCGGAGCTACAGACGTGGCGGGAGCCGCAGAAGTGGCCCGAGCTTCCGAGGTTGTCGGAGCCGCTGAGGTGGCCGGAGCCGCAGAGGTGGCCGGAGCCGCAGAGGTGGCCGGAGCAGAGGTGTCCCGCGCTTCCGAGGTTGTCGTGTCGGCAACCGGACGATCGCCGACATCGTTTTGGCCGGGCCTGTCGTGCGGCGGATTGTCGGGGTAACGCATCAAGCCTCCTTGAGAGAAGCGACAGATGGAGGCTCTTGTGGCCTCAATCATGTTCAATTTCATACCCGCCGGCAGCACCAGCAATCATCGCGTGACGTCTGCCGCTTCCTTGAAGGCTAAATCCCAATCGTGCAGAAAGCGCGGCAATCCGTAATGATTGAGTGCGGCGCGGCGTGCGATCAGCCCGCGACGCTGTGCCTCGTGGGGATCGGCGAGCAGGGCTCGAGCGGCAGCGACGAGTTCGTTGATGTCGCCGGAGCGTGCACCTGCCGCACTAGGCACTGCCCGCGACGATTCGGTGGTATCGAGGACGATGACCGGCAGTCCCAGCAGCATCGCCTGGATAAGTGACAGTCCAAGTGAGGTCCAGCGATTGAGGTGCAGGTAGACCCGGCGCTCGGCTAGCGCGTCATAAAGGGCGTTGGGGTGCAGGTTTCCGGCAAAGCAGACGCGCTGATGAGACGGATCCAGGGCCGCCGGCAACTTGTCGGCGTCGATGCCGAAGGCATCAACATCGAAGTCTGCGAAGTGAGGCAACAGATCGGTACCGGTGACCCGCCAGCGGCGCACTGGCTCGTTGACGACGAACGCTAGTCGCGGCAAGCGACCGGTGTAGCGCAGTCCCGGGTCGGCCACCCCGTGTTCGATTACGCGAGTGTGCGTTCGGCCGCAATCCCAGAACAGCTCGTTGAAATGGGTGACATGCACAACTGGAATACGAGGCTCATCAGCGAGCGGGTGCCGGGTCGAGGGCACATCGGTCTTTGGGGTGTTGTGCTCCAGGAAAATCGCTGGCAGGTCAGATCCGGGACGTCGGCCGAGCTGCTCAGCGCAGAGCTCAATTTCCTCGAGACGCTGCAGCAGGACGACATCAGGAGGGCTGTCGCGCAGCTCCTCTGCGCTCACCTCGTACGCGTTGCTGGGCGGTGAGCCGCCATAACGGGCGAGCCCGCCGCGCCCCGCCCGGTCGCGTGGCAGGAACACATAGTCATGGGCACCGGCGACCAGTGAGTCGGTGTAGCCGCCATGTACGTCCCACATGAGGATGCGCATCGCTGAGCACCTCCCCCGATCATGAAGGTGGTGGATTCACCCATCTTGGGAGTGAATCCACCACCTAGGGTCAAACGACGATGGCTTAGCTGGACTGCTGCTGCTGCACCGTCTCCTTGGAGTCTTGAGCCTGGCCTTTGACGTCCTGAGCTGCCGACTGGCCTTCCTGCTTGACGCTTTCGACGCCCTCTTGAGTGGTTGACTTCACCGACTCCGCAGCCTCCTGCGCCGCCGGCTTGAGGTTCTCGCCCATATCCCTTGCCACTTCAGAGGCCTTCTCCTTCACCGGCTCCAGGTTGTCCTGCAAGGTGGAGACTGCCTCCCGTTCCCTCTCGCTGGAAGGAATCAACGACGACACCAGCATCCCTAGCCCGAAGGCGATCGCCCCGGCAGCCAGGGGATTGCCCTGTGTCTTCCGCTTCATCGTCGCCGGGGCCTGCCTGACAGCCTCGCCTGCCTCAGACGCTTTCTCGGTGACCGTGTCCCTAGCCGCGTACGCCTTGTCGGCAACTGCATCCTTAGCGGCATTGGCCCTGTCGGAAACTGCATCTTTAGCGGCATAGGCCCGGTCGGAAACCGTGCCAACTGCGGAGCCGCTGTAGTCATCATCGTCGGTGCCCATCACGCGGTCCTTGAGGTTGCTCGCAGCCTCCTTGACCTTGCCGACCTGACGCCCTGCCACGTTCTTGGGCTTGACGCTCTCAGCTAGGTCGTCGACGTCATCGCTTAGTGTCGCGCGCGTCCGTTCGATGTCTGCCCGGATCTCGTCCGGGTCGTTGCTGGTAGTCATTGGTTTCTCTCCTCGTGTCCTTTGAGTGCGTTCGGAACTTGGCTCACGGTCTCGGCGGTCTGCGGGATCCCATTGATCTTCTTCATTTGAGCGCGAGCGACGAGGTAGAGCACCACGCCGGCCACCAGCCAGATCGCAGCCACAATCACTGCGCCCCAGCCGGGCCCGGTCCGGTCGCTGATTGCCACCCAAAGAGCAAGCGACAAGAACAGCACGAACAAGAACGCGGCAACTGCGGCGCCGGCGAACATGCCGGCGGTTTGGCCCACGCGGGTGGCAGTTTGGCTAACTTCGGCCTTGGCCAGCGCTAGTTCTTGCTGAACCAGGAGCGACAGGTCACGCGTTACGTCACCGAGCGCCTCACCGATGCCCTTCGTTTCGGCGTCTGGCCCGTCTTGGAATTCGCGTCGCGGGGGCGCCTGGTTTGTGTAGTCCGTCATCGGCGTACGTCACCTTCGGCCGGCGGCGGATAGTAGGCCTCGTCCCCCACAGGCGTTACGTCCGGATAGGCGGTGCCAGTCGCGCCAGACTGCTCCGAAGCAGTTGTGCCTGCGCCCTGGTAGGGAGCCCCGGTGGGCACGCTCTCGCCGTAGCGGGGCGTATAGCCGCTGTCTTGATAGGTGCGGTCGCCGTATCCGGCGCCCTCATAGTCACCGCGGTAGACATCGCTGTCGTACGCGCGTGCCGGGGTTGATTCGCGGCCAGAATCGACACTGGTGTTAGCAGCTACGGCGCCTCGGGTCAGTCGGCCTGCCACGACGCCGGCAGCTGCCGCAATTGCCAGGAAGGCGCCTGGCCGACGGCGCGCGAACCGTTTGACTTCCTCCAGCACGTCGCGCGGCTCATGGTTGTCGAGCCAGTGCGAAATTTCGCCAACGCGGCGAGACGCTTCCTGAGCCAGATCGGTCATCGTCCCGGACTCGTCAGATTTGGAGGCCATGGAGCCGAGCTCGGAGGCCCAGCCATTCAGCTTCCCCGCAAGCGCTGATTGCTGACTGTTGACCTGGCCACGCACCTCTGACCGTGTCTGGTCCATCAGGTTACGCGCTTGATACTTAGCCTCCTGAGCAACATTCGAGGCCTCGCTCTTCGCTGTCTGTGCCACGTCGGAGGCTGCGCCTGCGGCGGTGTCCTTGACGTTCGCTGCTTCACTCTTGGCGGTATCGACAGTCGAGTTGGACTGGTCACCATAGTCGCCGTAGCGGGGGTCCTGGCCAGGCACGTCAGGTGACTCGACGCCCGGCTCGCCAGTTCGGCTCGTCGGTTCATAGGTTGGGCTCGTCACGACTTACTCCAATCGAATTGAGGACTAGGTATCCACGTACCCAAGAGGGTGAGAAGGCAAACACACCCTTTGCGGTGATCACGAGGTGATCCGGCTTATCCCCATGGCTTGAGCATGATCTTGATCGCGCCGTCTTCTTTGTTCTGAAACAAGTCGTACGCCTTGGGCGCGTCGGCCAGCGGCAGTCGATGAGTGGCGAACTCTTCAACGCCGAGCGGATCGTCATCGGTCAGGAACGGCATGATGTCGGGAATCCAGCGCTTCACGTTGGCCTGCCCCATCCGGAGCTGAATCTGCTTGTCGAACAGCGACATCATCGGCATGGGATCGGCCATACCGCCATACACGCCGGACAGCGACACCGTCCCGCCGCGGCGTACGGTCTCGATCGCTGTATAGACAGCGGAGAGCCGATCAAGTCCGGCTTTCTTCATCAACGGCTCGGTGACCGCATCGGGGAGAACTGTCGCTACGCGCTGCGCGAAAGCCGCGGCGGCCGAACCGTGGGCTTCCATGCCCACTGCGTCGATGACCGAGTCCGGGCCGCGGCCGTCGGTCAGCCCGCGTACTACGTCGGCAAGATCATCTTCATGATTTCGAAGATCGATCACCTGGATGCCGCGGGCCTGCGCCCGTGCCAGGCGCTCGTCCACCAGATCCACCGCGATGATCTTGTCGATCCATTTCTGCTGGGCGATCCGACTCGCCATGTCGCCGATCGGTCCGAGTCCCAAGATCAACAACGAGCCACCGTCTGGTACTCCGGCGTACTCCACCGCCTGCCAGGCGGTCGGCAATACGTCGGACAGGTAGATGAAGCGGTCGTCGGGCGGACCCTCAGGCACGAGGATGTGGGTGAACTGAGCTTCGGGGATCCGAAGGTACTCGGCCTGGCCGCCCGGCACTTGGCCGTACAGCTTGGAATAGCCGAACAATGCGGCACCGCTGCCCTCTCCGCGTACCTGGGTCGTCTCGCATTGGGTATAGAGCGAACGTTCGCACATCCAGCAGTAGCCGCAGGAGATCTGGAAAGGCACCACGACTCGGTCGCCGGGCCGGATCTGGCTGACATCTCGGCCGACCTCCAGCACGATGCCGATCGCCTCATGGCCGAGTACGTCACCGGGGTTCATGAAGGCGCCGAGAGTCTCGTACAGGTGAAGATCAGAACCGCAGATGTTGGTGCTCGTGACCTTGATGATCGCGTCGTTGGGCTCTTTGATCACCGGATCGGCGACCTCTTCGACCGATACGTTACGGCGGCCCTGCCAGGTAACAGCTTTCACTTCTGCCTCACGCTTATCCCTTACGCCAATCGTTGCTGGTCAAATGCGAGCCAGCCTGCGGCCCCATCTGCAGCATCCCGCCGTCGACGACCCACGATGCACCGGTCACGTAACCGGCCTGCGGGCTCGCAAGAAATGCAATCACAGCGGCGATTTCGCGAGCATCGCCGGGTCGACCGAGCGGGATGCCGAGTCGCTCCGCATTCCGCGGGTCCTCGTCCTCCTGGCCAGTCATCGGCGTGGCGATCTCGCCGGGTGCCACGGCGTTCGCGGTGATGTTGTGCTGACCGAGCTCGAGCGCGAAGGTCTTGATCAATCCGCCGATGCCGTGCTTGGCAGCGTCGTACGGACCGGACCCGACACGGGGCTGATGCTCGTGAACGCTGGTGACAGCGATCAGCCGACCGCCATTGCCGGTCTTCACCATGTGTTTCGCGGCCTGCCGCATGCAGACGAAGGTGCCGTCCAAGTTGGTGGCGATGATCTTGCGCCATTCGTCGTAGGAGGTGTCGACCAGCATCTGTGAGTCGCCGGTCCCGGCGTTGTTGACGAAGACGTCGAGCCCACCCAAATCCTCGATCAGCAGGTCGATGCTGACAGCGCAGGAGGGTAGATCGGTGTAGTCGAGCTGCTTGATGATGGCCTTGCGTCCGTGCGACCGCACCTCGTCGGCGGTGGCCTCAGCGCCTTCGGCATCGGAGTGCCAGGTGATGCCGATATCCATTCCGGCCTCGGCCAGCGCGACGGCAGTTGCCTTGCCGATCCCGGAATCGGAGGCAGTGACAATGGCGTAGCGGGGATCAAAGGTCATGCGTGAGTTATTCCCTGCCGCCTCGGACAGCAAACCAGTGCTGCCGCGCGTGGCGGCCCGCCGAACGTCCCCGCGCTAGGAGTCCCAGGGCCCGAAAACTAGGAGTCCAAGCTCAGCAACTCACAAGATTCGTCCGATTCGCCCGCGGCCCCCGGAAACCTACGGTCATAAACACCGATCCCACGACCCGAGCGGAGTTGTCCCACATGATTCGCCAGAGACCCTTGGCGTTAACCGCCACCATCGCTTTCACAGTCGTGGCTGCTGGCTTCGGTTTGGCTACCCCCCAACGCGCCGAAGCCGCAGCCCCGCCCACCGTAGATCCGGTCATCGAGTGGAACCAGACGCTCCTGCAGCTCATCCGTACGCCGGGCGTTCAGCCGGCGACGGTGCATCCCACCCGAAATCTGGCCATCATGCACCTGGCGATCTACGACGCGGTCAATGCCATCGAGCGCATCGGAGCCCGGTACGCGAAAGGCATCGCCGCTGGAAAACACGCCTCGGCAGTCGCAGCGGCGGATGAGGCAGCTCACGACACGCTTGTCGCGCTCTATCCGACCCGCCAAGCAGACCTCGACAGCCAGCTGAACGACGACCTGGCGAAGATCAGCAACGGCACCGCCAAGCGGCAAGGCGTTGCCATTGGCCAGGCGTCCGCAAAGGCCATCGTGACCATGCGAACCGGTGACGGATCCGACGCATCGCCGCCCCAGCTGCCCGCTGGCACGACGCCTGGAAGCTACCGGCCTACGCCACCCAATTTCGTGCCACCGGCCTTCACCCACTGGCCGAAGGTGACCCCCATCGCGCTGACCCGCGCCAACCAGTTCCGCCCTGGAATGCCTCCGGCACTGACCTCCGCGACCTACATCGCTGCGCTGCAAGAAGTCCAGCGGCTCGGCGACGTACACAGCACGACGCGTACTGCCGATCAGACGCAGATCGCTAACTTCTGGGCCGCGCCCATCCAGAACTATTGGAATGAGATCGCGCAGACGGCGGCGCTCGAGCGGCACACCACGCTGGCACAGAACGCCAGGCTGTTCGCCCTGCTCAACGCCAGTTTCGCGGATGCAACCATCGCGTTTTACGACGCTAAGTACACCTACGACATCTGGCGGCCGGTGACCGCAATACGTGCTGGCGACGGAGATGGCAATGGCGCCATCACCGCGGATCTTAACTGGACGCCGCTCGCCGGCAACACTGCGCCTGATCCCTCCTACCCAGGCGCGCATAGCACCATCAGTGCCGACGCTGCCGTGATCTTGCAGTCGGTCTTCGGAACTGACAGTCTCCGATACTCGGTTCGATCCGAAGCCTTGCCGGGCGTGCAGCGGTCATTCACCAGTTTCTCGGGAGCCGCGCAGGAGGCGGCACTCAGCCGGATCTACGCCGGGCAACACACTCGTGTCGACCACGTAGCCGGCGTCGAACTGGGCCGCAGTGTGGCGCACTACGTGCTCCGCCACCCTTTTCAAAGGCAGCTCGCGCATCGCGCGCATTGAATCCGCCACCGTCGTCGTCGCTCGCAGAGGAAAGAACGCCTCCGCTCGCTTCTCCTCCGTGTGGCGGGCGCGCGATTCCCGACGCTCGCAGCCAGGACTGCAGCCGTGAGTGATCCTGCCGTCAACCGGTTCCAATCCGAGGCCGTACGGGGCATACTCCTCGCCATGGCGGGGACCGTCGCCACCTCGCATTTCGTCGGTCGCACAGCTGAGCTCGACCGGCTACGCGCCGCATTCGAGTCCACCCGCGTCGGCGATCCGGTCACGCTCTGCGTGGGCGGAGAGGCCGGCGTCGGCAAGACCCGGCTGGTCACTCGGTTCGCCGACCAGATCAGCGAGGCAGGCGGCTTGGTACTGGTCGGCGGCTGTATCGAACTAGGTGAGGGGTCACTGCCGTACGGCCCGGTGATTCAGGCGCTTCGCGGTCTGGGCCGGCGTCTCGATCCTGCGGTGCTGGCCGATCTCATCGGGCCGGACCGCGCACTCCTGGCTCGCATGCTGCCGGAGTTCGGGCCGGTCGACGACGCGAATGAGTCCACATCGGGCTCGCCGGCCGTGAGCTCGTCGTCCCAGGCCAGGCTGTTCGAGGCATTTCTCGGCCTGCTGGATCGCCTCGCGGGACGGTCCCCGACAGTGTTAGTCATCGAGGACCTGCATTGGGCCGACCGCTCGACCCTGGACTTGCTCACCTTTTTGGTCCGCAACCTGCGAGCGGCATTACTCGTGGTGCTGACCTACCGCACCGACGACCTGCACCGCCGCCACCCGGTCCGCCCCTTCCTCGCCGAACTGGACCGCAACGAGCGAGTTGATCGGCTGGATGTCGATCGCTTCGATCGTGACGAGATCGCACAGCTGCTGCAGGGCGGTCTGGGCGGCAGTCCGGCAGCGGAGCTGGTGGAGCAGATCTTCCGGCGCTCCGGTGGCAATGCGTTCTTCGCCGAGGAACTGTTCGCCGCCGTACGCGAGCGCAACGCCAGCCCTAATCTGCCGCCAAGCCTTGAGAATGTGCTGCTGAGTCGTGTCCAGGTCTTGCCGGAGGACACCCAGGCGACCCTCCGCATCGTCGCCGCCGCAAGCGGACCGGTGGAGCACCAGCTGCTTGCCTCTGTCAGCGACCTTCCCGAGCCCGAATTGCTTGCGTCACTGCGCAACGCGGTCGCCCACCAGGTGCTCATTCCCGATCCCGACACCGAGACGTACGCCTTCCGACACGCGCTTACCCAGGAGGCGCTGTACGGCGACCTACTGCCCGGCGAGCGGGCTCAGCTGCATGCGGCTTTTGCCACGGCACTCGCTGAGCACCGCGGGCTAGCCGATCCCAGCCACGGCGACACGTCGGCTCGGCTTGCCTACCACTGGGTCAGGGCACATCAGCCGGCGCAGGCGCTGCCTGCCGCGCTGGAAGCCGGGTTGCAATCCCAGGCGGCATACGGTTTCGCGGACGCGCGGCGCCATTTCGAGACCGTTCTCGAGCTTTGGGATCAGGTTGTCGATGCGGAACGGCGACTTGGTCTCGACCGTGTCGCCGTGCTGCGCTATGCGGCCGAGTCGGCCTATCTCGCCGGCGACCCGAGCAGGGCGATCACCTTGACGAAGGCGGCTCTCGGCGCAGTAGATGAGACCTCGGACCCGGTACGCGCCGGCCTGCTGCACGCGCTGCTGGGCGGCTATCTCCATGCAACCGGCGGTCAAAATGCGATAGCGGAATATGAGGCCGCCGTACGCCTGGTGCCAGCGCTTCCGGCCAGAGCGGAGCGAGCCCAGGTGCTCGCTGCCTTCGGCGAGGCGCTGATCGGGCAAGGACGCCACCGGGAATCCCGCGAGCTGTGCGAAGAGGCGATCAGGATCGCCCAGGAAGTCGGCGCCCTGGCGCAGGAAGGCGACGCTCGTAAGGCGCTGGGGGTCGACCTGGCATTTCTCGGTGATCTTGAAGCCGGCGTACAGGAGCTGGCCGAGGCGCGCCGGATCGCCGAGGCTGTCGGCAGGGTAGATGAGGTAGCCCGCTGCTACGCGATGCTCTCCGGACTGCTCGAAACCTTAGGTGCGCTCGATGCCGCGGTCAGCGTCGCGTTGGAGGGTGCTGAGCAGGCGGCCAACCACGGGCTCGGGCGCTGGCACAGCCCATTCCTCACCGCGACCGCCGGGCGTGCGCTGTTTGCGCTTGGCCGCTGGGACGAAGCCGACGTCCTGCTGCGTCGCGCAGCCGACCGGGTCGCCCCTGAATTGGCTGCCACCCGGGTGTTCATCTGCTCGGCCCGCAGCCGATTGGAGATCGGCCGAGGCCGTGCCGACGTGGCCGCGGAGTGTCTTGCGGAGGCCGGCGAGGCCTATCTGCGTACGGTCAAGCAGCCGTGGTTCGCTACGCCGCTGTTCGTCGCAACGGCGGAGCTGGCCCTGCTGGAGGGCCGATTCGGCGATGCTGACGCCGCTGTCGCCGAGGGTTTGCAGGTCGATGCCGGGGACCTCGCCTTCGCGGCGCCGCTCTATGTCATCGGTGTACGCGCGGCCGCTGAACGTGCCGACCTCGCCCGGGCGCGCCGCGCCGAGACGGACTTGGCGAAGGCCGTGGAGCTCGCAGAGGCCTTGGGCCGCGAGCTTGGCGCGCGAATGTCACCAGAGCAGCCGCACGATTCGGTCCCGACACCTCGCATCTGGGCCTGTGCCGTCGTATGCGATGCGGAGCTTGCCAGACTCGCCGGCCACAGCAATGCCGAGCTCTGGAAAACGGCCGCAGAGTCCTGGGAGCGGCTCGCCGAGCCGTACCCGACTGCATACGCCGGCTGGCGTGAGGCTGAGGCGCTGTTGCTGGCTGGTGTTGCCCGCGGTCGGGCCGAGGCGTTGCTACGCGGTGCGTACGCGACGGCACGCGGTCTGGGCGCCTTGCCGCTCTGCGCCGAAATTGAGGGCTTGGCGCGCCGCGGCCGCATCAACCTGGGCATGGATAGCGAGACAGCAGCGTCGGCCGCCGAGTCGTCTTCGCCTCTGGCGCAGCTCGGCCTCACGGCCCGGGAGCAGGAGGTCCTCACGCTGGTAGCGACCGGAGCAACGAACCGTCAGATTGCGGAGACGCTTTTCATCAGCCCGAAGACAGCTACGTTGCATGTGTCCAACATCCTCAGCAAGCTCGGCGTCACCAATCGGGTGGAAGCGGCGACAATCGCCCATCGGCTCGGCGTGTGAGAGGCAACCTGCCCTGAGCCTGCGATGTGCCCTGAGCTTGTCGAAGGGCGCATCCGTCGGCTTCGACAGGCGCCGTCCTGAGCCCGTCGAAGGGCTCAGCCACATGATCGCGCTCAGTCGTTGTCGATCTTCTTGCCGTCCTTGGCCAGCACGTACCACTTGGCACCGAACTGATCAATGTCTTGGCCTGTCGTGTCACCTGGCACCTTGTCACCGACGAAGTAGTAGAGCGGATGTCCGGCGTAGGTCACCTGGGTAGTGCCATCGCCCCGCGTTGTGGTGCCAATGAGGCTGGCGGATGCGCCCATGGCGGCTTGCGGTGCGCCGGTGGTTACGAGGGGCGGCCACGCAGTGGCGCACGGGCCGTCGCAGTTGGACTTGCCACCTTTGTCTGCCTCGAACAGGTAGAGCGTCCGGCCCTGAGCATCGACCAGGATCTGGCCGAGATTCACCGTACGAAGATCGACAGTGGCGGCGGTCCCGGCTGCGGCACTTGGCGTTGCCGATCGCGCGCCATAGCCACCGGCGCCATAGACCGATGTGCCACCGCCACATGCGGCGAGAACCAGCGTTAGTGCCGCGAGCCCGGAGGCCGCGAGACTGCCGCGCCGGATGTTCCGCGCCCGTAGTCGGGGTGCAGAGGGCTGCGCCTGATCAATTGCGGGCTGCTGGACGGGTGGTTCGGCTAATGAGGTTTGGACCTTGGTGTACACGTTGTGCTCCTCGGGGTGCAGGGCCAGAATGTCGAGCGGCGTACTGCCGCTGCTTATCCCTTGCACGCTATGACCGATGCAGCACCTCAGAAATCGGACGATGAGCCAGTCCTGGCGCGGCCACAACCCCTAATTCTCCCGAGCCACCCTCCTAGTGCCCTGGCTCAGAGCACGCCCCGGGCCGGCACCCGTACGCCGACCCGGTGCCTCCCAGTTACGAGGCGGCGGCTAGCTCGTCGGGTACCCCGATGATCGAGCGCATCTTGATCATCAGGCGCGACAGCACCCGCGAGACTTGCATCTGGCTGGTGCCGATCTCCTCAGCGATCTCTGCTTGAGATCGCTGCTCGTAGAACCGCAGCCAGATCAGCCGCCGCTCATCCTCATCCAGGTCAGCCAACGCCTTGTCGATGATCATCCGGGCCTCGGCCCGGTCAATGTCCTCGTCCGTCTCGTTGGAGCAGAAGCAGGTCCCGCGCGAAATCGCTAGATCGATAGATGAGGCGCTGTAGCCCAGGCTTGCGAACCGAGCCTGCTGTACCGCACCAACCGGTTCTCCGAGCTCGTCGGCGAGATCTTGGGAGCGAGGTAGGGAGCCCATCTGCTGCACCAGCGTGGGCCAGCGCCGCCAAATGGTCGACGCCAGTTCTTGGGTTGGCCTCGGCGGCCGTACCACCCAACCAAAATCACGGAAATGCCGCTTGAGTACGCCAGTGATCGTTGGCACCGCGAAGCCAATGAACGAACCCTGATGGGGATCGAAGCGTTGACATGCCTCAACCAACCCGGCGCAGGCAACCTGGATCAGATCCTCTTGGTCTTCGCCGCGATACATAAACCGCCGGGCGAGCGTTTCAGCCAACCAGAGATGGGACGTCACCACCTCTCGAATGATCCGCTCTCGCCGCGCCGGGCCCGCCGTCTCGGCAGCAACGAGAAGATCATGAGTGCGGGCCGCAAGGTCCTCCCGGGAGACCTGCTGGCGCGAAAAAGTAAAGGAAGTTTCGGGGATCGCCATCAGCGCGTCACCCCTCGTGAAGAAATGCGGGCGTGGCGCGCTTCTCGGCCACAGCAAGATACAACCACTGAATTGGTGTCGGCGACAACCCCTAACTATCCAAAAAACGAAAATCCCTGAGAGACGCGATTGATGCCACGCTCAGCTTGCTACCGCTCACCTCACAATATCCACTAAACGCAGGGGCCCAACACGCGGATATTGATCAAGAAAGACCATGATCACATCGAGTGGACTGCAGTCTGCAGAGGTCCCCAGCGGCATTACTTGGAAGGTTCATCGCCATGGAGTTGTTGGCTTGTCGACGATTGGGGTAAGTCGAGTAACAGGGTGGCGCGCACAACCTAGGATCAGCCGCAACCCCAGGCCCCGTAGCTGAGCAGACATGCTGCGGGGCCGTTCCATTCTCCAACGCCATGGCTGCCTTTGTCTTCCTGCGACGGCTTCGAGTGGCGACTACACTCGCTGTGGTTTCTATCGGTAATCCGCCCTGTGTCTGCGGACCTGACGCCATAGAGGTGACATGGTCTCGCAGCGGCAGATCGAGGTCTCGCAGTCGCCGATCGGGATCGATCCGGTCCTGGCGAGTTTGGAGGCCGGTCGGGTGGCGCAGCTGGAGTCGGAGATCGCACAACTCAAGGACGCGCTCGCCCGCCGACAGCAGATCGGCGTGGCGACTGGGCTACTAGCACAACGATTCGCCATCAGCCCGGAGCAGGCTTGGTCATTGCTGGTCCGCCTCTCGCAGAACGGTCACGTCAAGGTTCGTGACATTGCCCAGGCCATGATCAATGGGCACTGCGGTCGGATCGGTCCTGCGGAGGCTCAGATTTTTGCCGCGATTCAGTCCTACCTGCCGGATGGCATACACCTCATCGGTCCCAGATCGGATACTCAATGCCATGGCGATTGATCCCGAAGGCCTCGCAACCAGCATCCGCCGGCTTGGCACGCTGGGCGAACCGGGCATCAGGGTGGTCGATGCACTCCAGCACGTGACTGAGGCTTGTGTCGACCTCTTTGGTGTCACGGGCAGCGGCATCATGCTGGCTGATGAGCAGAACGTGCCACGCTACGTGGCTGCCTCAGACGGACCCGGCCGCATGCTCGAACTGGCCGAAGGTGACACCGGGCAAGGTCCGTGCACTGAGGCGTTTGTCAACAACACCGTCGTCGCCAGTACCGACGTGACCGCCGAAGAGCGTTGGCCCGACCTTGCTGTGGCAATCCGTCCGCATCCCGTACGCGCCGTATTGGGTCTGCCGGTACGCCTCGGCGGTGTAACCGTCGGCACTCTTGACGTCTTTTACGACCGGCCGCACGTCTGGCAGGACGACGAGTGTCAAGCCTTGGCTCGCTATCGCGATGTGGTGGAATCCACTCTTGCCACAGCCGTCGCCGCCCACAATGCCGGCGAGCTGGCCGCGCAACTGCAATACGCGCTGGACTATCGGGTGATCATCGAGCGAGGCGTGGGCTATCTGATGGCCCGGGACCAGGTGGACTCCATGGCTGCTTTCAACAAGCTGCGTCGCGCTGCGCGCGATCACCAGAGCAAGATCGGCGATGTCGCGCAGCGACTCATCTCGACCGGTCTGCTACCCACCGAGACAGCGCGCGAGCACAGCTCAGCTACGTAGCGTCTGGCTCGGATAGGTGCCGAATCGGCGCCGGTAATCAACGGCGAAACGACCAAGATGGGTGAAGCCCTACTTAGCAGCCAGTGTTGCCACGCTGACGCCATCGCCCGGCTCGGCACCTTGTAGATCGCGGTGCGCACGTTCCATTCGCACGCCACGCAGATAGGCCAGCGGAGTGGTATCCAGGTGCCGGCGGAACGCAGCCTGCACCCCACGCGGGCTGAGCCTCGCTGCTGCAGCGATTCGTCAAGTGTGCTCGGTGAACCGCCCGGACGACAGCATGCTGCCTCGTTCGGCGGCGCGCTCAGCTAGCTGACTACTCAATGCAGCCTTCTCCTCGAGGGTGCGCAATGCCATCCATAGCGCGTTCTCCAGCGCTTGCCCCTGCTCCAGCAGCAGCGTGTGCCAAGACCAGGCGTGCCCGAGACGGCAGCGGAAGCGCAACAGGCCGCCATTCTCGATCTTGAACAGGGCTCCATAACACTCGGGACAGCCGAACCCGGCCGGCTGGCGAGGCGCTCGTCCGCGACCATCGCGGTGTCGTACTTGTCGACCAGCTCAGCATTCGACGCCACAAGATCAGGGACGATCTCATCCCTCGGTGTGGCTGGGGTTCGGCACAGTCGGCTCACCACCACTCCGAGCTGTGCTGCGGTAGCAATCTCAGTAATGTCGACATGGCTAATCGCCGATTGGGGCATGCCTGGATACACGGCCTCCTCCGGATCCTGGGCGAAGACCAACCCGCCGCGCTCTCTGACCGCAATCGCACCAGCGGTGCCGTCATCAAGGAAGCCAGACAGCACGACGGCGATAACCCGCGGGCCGCACGCGCGGGCGGCGCTTCGAAACAACACATCGACCGCCGGGCGGTGGCCGTTCTCACGGGGACCGTGGCTAGTGCGCAGCTCGTTGTCGACAATCACCAGGTGACGGTCCGGTGGGGCGATGATGATATGGCCTTGCTGCAGCTCTTGCCGCGGAGCGGCGACATCAACGGGCAAGTCTCCGACGCGTCTCAAGATGGCTGGCAAATACGATCAAGCTCTCCACACCGCGAGCGGAGGCTCCCACCACGACAATGTCGCGACAGCCGATCGCCTCTGATACGCCGGCGGTCATCGGGAGGGCAGTCGAGCTCATGATGTCCTGGTCTTGGTGAGCCTCATCGACCTTCCCTTCTGTCAGGGCTCGGCTCGCAGCGGGCCCGGCCAGGCGGGGGACTCTTGGTCCGAAAGCGGACATCATCGACTCTACTCCCGCCCACCGGGGACAGCCTCGTCGAGTTTCCAGGTCGGTCAGCCGACCGCGCTGATTCCTAAAGGGCCTGGCCGGGCGCCGATCTCGTATTCCGCTGGATCGACTCGGGCCGTTCGCCGGCGGTAGCTCGTAAAGGTCCATGGCCACTGGTTGGGATCGTGTCCGTTCTCAGCGACATACCAGTTCGTGCAGCCGCTGTGCCACGCCGTTCCGACGAGTGCGGTGCGCAGCTCTGCGTCGAAGCTGTCGGCGACCTCTTGTCGAATCTCGATCCGCCCGGCGTCGGCCTGCTCGAGAGTATCGAGCGCCGAGATCACGTGGCGCATCCCAGCCTCGATCATGTAGATCACCGAACCTGCACCGCCGCCGGTGTTTGGCCCGTAGAGCAGGAAAAGATTCGGGAAGTCCGGGACGCTGAGGCCGAGATACGCGCGTGGCACGCGGTCCCAGACCTGCGCTAGCGTGCGGTCGCCTTGACCCGTGATCTCCATCGGCGTGACGAAGCCGTGGGTCTTGAAACCGGTCGCGAAGATGATCACGTCAACGGCATTCTCGGAACCGTTGTCGGTCTGTATGCCGCTTCGGGTCATCGCAGTGATCGGATCGGTGATGAGTTCGACGTTGGGCTTGGTCAGCGTCGGGTACCAGGCGTCGGTCGGCATTATGCGCTTGCAGCCCACCTCATCCATGGGAGTCACCTTGGCGCGTAGCTCGGGGTCCTTGATCGTCTTGGTGATCTGGTGGCGCGCGAGTCCCCGGAAGGCCGGCCTAAGCCAGGGCTTGCTCGTCAAGGCGAGCGTGCCGAACTCGTAAAAGCCGAAAGCGGCGGCCCGGTCGAGACGCTGCAGCGCCGGGACGCGGGCAAACGCGCGCTGGGCGCGCGCTGGGTAGGCGAAGTCCAGCCGTGGAATCGTCCACGCCGGGGAGCGCTGGTAGACGCTCAATCGATCGACGATCGGCTGAATCGCCGGCACGACCTGGATTGCGCTGCAAC